>Ga0075421_100001681_pt1 | contig 26077 bp, 26 predicted proteins | sample SoiMetdeltSBSDD5_FD_75292 | JGI IMG/M metagenome (GOLD analysis project Ga0075421, IMG submission 75292) | Bulk soil microbial communities from a Populus tree surrounding site in Tennessee, USA - Soil MetaG P. deltoides SBSDD5 | ecosystem: Environmental > Terrestrial > Soil > Tree plantation... | reverse complement strand
GCTCAAGTGGTACTCGGCGGTCGGACAGGGTGAGCAGTACGTGAATGCGCAGGCCCGGTATGCCGGCGTGCTCGCCAAACAGGGACGTCTCGCAGACGCGCGCAGTCATCTGCAGCAGGTGAGCGCGTCGAGCCCGCAGCAGCGCGTGCAGCTCACGCAGGCCGAAGCGCAGCTACTCCGGGACGCGAATGCGTATAACGAAGCGTTCCAGCTCCTTGGCGAGGCACTCCAGAAAATGCCCGACTATCCGGATCTTCTCTACGACCACGCGATGGCGGCCGAGAAGGTGAACCGGATCGACGTGCTCGAGCGGAACCTGCGCAAGCTGATACAGCTGAGGCCTGACCACGCGCACGCGTACAACGCGCTCGGTTATACGCTTGCCGACCGCAGTGAGCGCCTGCCGGAAGCCCGCGAGCTGATCGAGAAAGCGCTCGCGCTCGCCCCCGAGGACGCATTCATCATGGACAGCATGGGCTGGGTGCTTTACCGCCTGGGACAGCCGCGCGAAGCGCTCGAGCATCTTCGGCGTGCCTACACGGTACGGCCCGATGCAGAAATCGCCGCGCATCTCGGTGAAGTGCTCTGGAGCCTCGGCGAGCAGGACCAGGCGCGCAAAATCTGGTCGGAGGCGCTCAAGGAGCACGGCAGCAACGAGGCGCTGCAAAACACGATCAAGCGGCTCTCTCCCCCCAACGCGCCCGCGGCGAGATGAACGCGTACGCATGCGTGCTTTCGCCGGCTGCCGCGGTACGGCATGTCGTGACGGTTCTCACCTTGGTGTTACTCGCGGCATGCGCGAGCGCTCCGCTTGCGCCTCGCGACGACCGTCCATTCGATCTCCTCGGCCGCGTGCTGGTCACGTACAGCGGGGGCGCAGTCACATCGAACGTACGCTGGGAGCATGCCGCCGAGCGCGACGAGATCTGGCTCATGACGCCTACGGGGCAGACCCTGGCGCATGTGGTGGACACGCCCGCGGGCGCAATACTCACCCGCGCCGATCAGCAGCAGTTCCGCGCCGGCAGCGTCGAAGCCCTGACGCGGCGTGCGCTCGGCTGGACACTGCCGCTCGCGCCTCTGCAGTACTGGGTGCGCGGCATGGCCGCGCCCGGCGTCCCCCCGGAGATGCTCGAGCGTGACGCCCGGAATCGTCTGGTGTCGTTCAACCAGAACGGCTGGCGCGTGAGCCTCGCCTATCACGGCGAAGGTGAAGCGGCCGGCAAGGTTCGACGCGTCGACCTGAAGGATGGAGCGAACGAAATCCGCTTCATCGTCGACACCTGGCGAGACGCAGCGGGGGGCTGACCGTGCAGAGCTTTGCCGCCCCAGCAAAGCTTAACCTCATGCTGCGCGTTACCGGCCAGCGCGCGGATGGCTACCATCTCCTGCAGACTGTGTTTCGGCTGATCGATTACGGCGACGAGATCCGGGTGGCGCCTCGCCCGGACGGTCTCATCCGGCGCCTGCAGGCCCTGCCCGGAGTCGCCGAAGAGCACGATCTCGCGATACGCGCGGCGCGGCTCCTGAAATCGGCGACCGAGAGCTCTTCAGGGGCTGACATCGAAGTCGTGAAGCGCCTGCCGATGGGCGGCGGACTCGGTGGCGGCAGCTCGGATGCCGCGACGGTCCTCATCGTGCTGAACCACCTGTGGGGCACCGGCCTCAGCCGCGGCGAGCTGCAGGCGCTTGCCGTGCAGCTCGGGGCGGACGTACCGGTCTTTGTTTTTGGCGAGAGTGCATTTGCGGAAGGCATCGGCGATATCCTCTCCCCTGTCGACCTGCCGCCGGCCTGGTATGTCGTCCTGACTCCGGACGTGCAGGTGCCCACAGGTCGGATCTTCACGCACGCCGATTTGAAACGCGACTCGAAACCTATTAAAATACAACGCTTTTCTGCTGGCTGGCTCGCCGAGCACGCAGCGAACGATCTCGAACCTCTCGTCTGTCGTATATACCCGGAAGTTTCGCGTTACCTGGAGTGGTTGCGGCAGTATGGTCCGGCGCGCATGACTGGATCGGGAGCGTCTGTTTACGCCGCATTCGAGGACGAGCGCGCGGCGCGGGAGACGTTCGCGCGAGCGCCGGCAGGCATGCGGGGGTTTGTGGCACGCGGTCTCGACCGTCATCCGTTGTGGGAGCTGGCGAGCTAAAAGGTTTGAGTAAGAACAGCTGGGGAGTCGCCAAGCTGGTTAAGGCACCGGATTTTGATTCCGGCATGCGAAGGTTCGAATCCTTCCTCCCCAGCCAATAAAACCTACGACGCGGACGGGGCACGGCAAAGCTGTGCCCCGTCCGCAAAAAAGGGTCTAAGCGCCTGGCGGTGCTAGGTGCAATGAGATTAGACGCACGATGCGTGCTTCGGACGCAAAAAGGCTCTAGGCGCCTCGCGGCGCTCCATACAATAGATATTTGTTGATCGGGGAAGAAGGTGGCGCTAGATAGGCTGACGGTCTTTACCGGCAACGCGAATCCGAAGCTTGCGGCGGACGTGGTCGGCCATTTGCGGCTGCCGCTCGGGCGGGCCAAAGTCGGCCGCTTCAGCGACGGCGAAGTGATGGTGGAGATCCTCGAGAACGTCCGCGGCAAGGACGTCTTCGTGCTCCAGTCCCTGTGCGCGCCAACCAACGACAACCTGATGGAGCTGCTGGTCATGGTCGACGCGCTGAAACGCGCTTCGGCCGGCAGGGTGACTGCCGCGATCCCCTACATGGGCTATGCGCGCCAGGATCGCCGCCCGAGCTCCGCGCGGGTGCCGATTACCGCGAAAGTGGTCGCGAACATGATGGCGAGCGCGGGCGTGGATCGGGTGCTCACGATGGATCTGCACTCGGAGCAGATCCAGGGTTTTTTCGATATCCCGGTGGACAACATCTACTCGGGCCCGATCATGCTGGGCGATGTGTGGAAACACGGTTACCAGAATCTGGTCGCGGTCTCGCCCGACGTCGGCGGCGTGATCCGCGCGAGGGCGCTGGCGAAAAGACTGGACGCAGACCTCGCGATTATCGACAAGCGACGCCCGAGACCGAACGTTGCCACCGTGATGAACATCATCGGCGAAGTCGGAGGCCGTACGTGCGTAATCATCGATGACCTCGTCGACACCGCGAACACGCTGTGCGAAGGCGCACGAGCGCTGAAAGAGCAGGGGGCTGAAAAGGTCATCGCTTACTGCACGCATGCCGTGCTTTCGGGCAGCGCCGTGGAACGCATCAACAGCTCGGTGCTGGACGAGATCGTCGTGACGGATACGATTCCGCTGCGCGAGGATGCGCACAACAGCAGGAAAATCCGCGTGCTGACGGTCGCGAGCCTTCTGGCGGAGACGATGAGGAGGATCAGCGAGGAAGCGTCTGTGAGCTCGTTGTTTGTCGAATAAGTATTGGTTTTGGGGTTTGGTCGCAAAGCCCCGCTAACTGGAGAGTGAAATGAAAATCGAAGTCACTGCATTTCCCCGCACGCAGCAGGGCACGGGTGCGAGCCGCCGCCTGCGCGGTAGCGGAAGGGTCCCGGGAATCATCTACGGGGCGAACCAGCCGGCCACCCCGGTCGAGCTCGATCAGAATGCGCTGCTGCGGCATCTGAAGCTCGAGGCGTTTCATGCATCGATCCTCGACATGACCGTGGATGGCAGCCGCGAGCGCGTGCTGCTGCGCGATTTCCAGATGCATCCTTGGAAGCCCCAGGTGCTGCACGTCGACTTCCAGCGCATCGATCCGACGAAGAAGATCCATATGCGCGTGCCGTTGCACTTCGTGAACGAGGACGTCTCGGTCGGCGTGAAGACCGGCGGCGGCGTCGTAACGCACGCGATGAACGACATCGAGATCCAGTGTCTGCCGGACCGGCTGCCGGAATACATCGAAGTCGACTTGAAAGACGTGCAGCTGAACGACATCATCCACGTGAACGACCTCAAGCTGCCGGAGGGCGTCGAACCCACGACCAAGCTCAAGGCCGACAATCCTCCGGTTGCATCGGTGCACGTACCGAAGGTGGCGGCTGCGGACGAAGAACCGGCGACTCCGGTTACGGAGATCACGGGGCAGGCGCCGGCGGAAGCGGCGGCGGCACCGGCCGAGGCCGAGAAGAAGGAAGGCGGCAAGGAAGGCGCCAAGTAGTCCGCGCGCGCTGCTTGCAAGAGCCCGCCTTGCAGTTCTGGGCGGGCTTTTTCTTTCAATCAACACTCGACAGTCGATGAAACTCGTAGTGGGCCTCGGCAATCCGGGCAGAAGATACGAAGCGACGCGCCACAACGCCGGTTTCTGGTTCGTGGATGAAGTCGCGCGTGGCGTGCGCGCCGAATTCCGGCGGGAAGCGCGGTTTCACGGTGAAGTCGCTCGCGTGCCCGGGACCGAGCTCTGGCTACTCAAGCCCGAGACCCACATGAATAACTCCGGCCGCGCCGTCACTGCGCTCGCCGGCTTCTATCGGATTCCGGCCGACCAGATTCTCGTCGCGCACGACGAGCTCGATTTGCGGCCGGGCGACGTGCGGCTGAAGTTTGGCGGCGGGCTCTCCGGTCACAACGGGCTGCGCGACGTGGCGCCGGCGCTCGGCACGCATGATTTCTGGCGCCTGCGCATCGGCATCGGGCACCCGCGCGACATTGCTTCGAGCCAGCAGGAAGTGGTCGACTACGTTCTGCATGTGCCGTCCGCCGAAGATCGCAAAGGCATCGATCAGGCACTCGATAGTGCGCTTGCAGTCTGGCCGCTCATTGCTGCGCACGATATGCAGTCGGCCATGCTGAAGCTCCATACGAAAGCTGGGGCGCGCGAGGTGGGAGGCGAGGGCACATGACTCTCCAATGCGGCATCGTCGGACTGCCCAATGTCGGCAAGTCGACACTTTTCAACGCGCTCACGAAAGCCGGTATCGCGGCCGAGAACTATCCCTTCTGCACGATCGATCCGAACACCGGCATCGTCGAAGTGCCCGATCCGCGCCTCGATATGATCGCGGCGATGGTGAAGCCACAGAAAGTGGTTCCCGCCGTCGTCGAGTTCGTCGACATCGCGGGACTGGTCGCGGGCGCGTCCAAGGGTGAGGGCCTCGGTAATCAGTTTCTGGCGAACATCCGGGAGACCCACGCGATCGCGCATGTCGTGCGCTGCTTCGAAGACGCGAACGTGGTGCACGTCTCCGGCAAGGTCGACCCGATTGCGGATATCGAGACGATCAACACGGAGCTCGCGCTCGCCGATCTCGCCACAGTGGAGCGGCAGCTCGCGCGGTACGGCAAGGTCGCGAAGGCAGGCGGCGACAAGGAGGCGCAGAGGCTCGTCGCGGTTCTGGAGAAATGTCAGGCCGTGCTGAACGAAGCGCGACCGGTGCGCGCGCTCGATTTGTACGAGGAAGAGAAGGCGGTCCTGTGTACGCTCTCATTGCTTACGGCGAAGCCGACGCTGTATGTCGCGAACGTGAGGGAAGACGGTTTCAAAGGCAACCCGCATCTCGAAGCCGTGCGAAGGCACGCGGCAACCGAGGGCGCGCCGGTCGTTGCCGTATGTGCCGCGATCGAGGCGGAGATCGCCGACATGAGCGCGGAAGACAAAGCCGTATTTCTCGCCGACATGGGCATGAGCGAGCCCGGGTTGAACCGCGTGATCAACGCAGGCTATGCGTTGCTCGGCTTACAGACGTTCTTCACCGCCGGGCCGAAAGAAGTAAAGGCGTGGACCGTCCGACGCGGCGCGACTGCTCCGCAGGCTGCAGGTGTCATTCACACCGATTTCGAACACGGCTTCATTCGGGCGGAAGTGATCGCGTACGAAGATTACGTGACCCACAAAGGTGAGCAGGGCGCGAAAGAAGCCGGCCGAATGCGCGTCGAAGGCAAGGATTACGTCGTCAAGGACGGCGACGTCATCTTCTTCAGGTTCAACGTCTGAGCGGCGTTTACTGCGACGGCGCCTCCGCCGTGATCAGCTCCGCATAACCCATCATCGGCAGCGGCGGCGGCAGTTTCAGACGGCGCGCGACCGGCATGCTGATCTGATAGGAAAAGCGCTTCAGGGTCTCTACCGGGATGTTGTTCGGCGCCACTTTTCCGACGAGGATCTGCTCCGCCTTGTACGCGGTGAGCTGGCCGATGTTGTAATAGCGGCAAACGAGCCCGCACAGCGCGCCGGCCTGCATGAGCTGCTCCGTCGACGCGAAAGTCGGCAGCCCGAGCTCCATGGCTGCCGGGATCACGACGTCCTGCGAGACCGTGCCGAGGAAGCTGTCCGGCGGGAGATAAAGCCACTGCGCGCCGGCTTCCTTCAACTCCCGCACCAGCTCAGCTGCTCCGTCGACGACGGGTTTCCGGCTCGAGTCCAGCCGGAACGTGCGTTCCACGGTGTGGAACCCCGACTGCCGGCCGAGGCGCCGCAGCTCTTCGACGGTAACGACCGAATTTCTTTCGGTGGGGGTGTACAGCACGCCGAGCGTCTCGAACTTGCGATACGACGCCATCCCGCGGATTTGAGTCGCCGTGGGGGCGACGTGCATGACGCCGGTGACGTTGCGCCCGGTTGCCGCCATGTCCGGCACGATCTTCGCGAGCACCGGGCCGGCAACGAGCGTGAACACGGTCGGGATGTCCGTGATGTGCTGTCCGCGCACCACGCCGTCGTATGGACCGACGACGCCGAGCGTGACCGAAGTACCCCACGTGTAAACGACGTCCGGCCGCATGGCCCGGATCTCATCCAGGAAGCCGGGCATGCGCGCCGGGTCGCGATTCAAATTTCGATACGTGATCTGCACCGGAACCTTGCGGCTTGCGAGGTAATCCTCGAATCCTTTCTCCACGTCCGTCATGCCGCGGAAAAGGACGGCATAGACCTGGAACGGGCGTCGGTGCGTAGCGGCGCTCAACGGGAACGTGGGCAGCGCCAGTGCCAGGCCGGCTGCAGTCGTGAGCCAGCGGCGGCGATCGGGTCGGAACTCCATGGATTTTTCTCCTCTTGTACTTACGCCGGCTTCAGCGCCGGCTCCCGGCTACGGTGCGCCGCCGCCAGGAACATCAACCCGCAGATCGCCACAGTGGCGCCGATCGCTACGAAGCTCGGTCGATAGCCGAAATACAGGACCAGCATTCCCGCGATGAGCGGCCCGAGTGCATTGCCGAGCCGCTCGAGCAGGCGGTAGACGCCATACACCGTGCCTTCACCGAGTATTCCGATCACGTCCTCGCAGTGATCGCTTACGAGCGCTGCTTGCGCCGAAATCGCGAGCGCCTGTCCGACGCCAACGAGCACCACGGCCGCAAATACCCAGCCCACACTGCTGCCGGCGAGCATGATCATTGCGCCAAGTCCCGAAACCACGAGTCCTCCGCCGACCAGCCAGTGCATACGCTCCCGCGTAGTCGCGAAAGGCGGAGTGAGCGGAGAGATCAGCACCATCATCACGGCGTACGCCATGAGGATCCGGCCCGACATCGCCTGCGTGTCTCCGATCGAGAGTACGTACAGCGGCACGAGATAGAAACACACGCCGGTCAACAGGATCTTGGCCGGCATCGCCGCGAGCCCGGTTACCGTCATGAACCGCGGGTTCGCCATCAATGCAAAGATTTCAGAAAGACGCGGGATACGTGTGTCGACCCCGCTGGTACGACCGGGCCGGGTCTGCGGCATGAGCCGAATCACGGCGATGGAGCTCAACGCGAGCAGGGCCGCGATGACGAACGTCGGCCGCTCGCCGATGTTGTCGGCCAGTATCCCGCCGATCGACGGCCCGCAGATCGACGCAGCCATGATAGCCCCGACGAAAAGCGCGAAGCTGCGAACGCGACCGCGTGATGTGGAGTGGTCCAGCACATAACCTTGTGCCGAGACGAAGACCATCGCGTATCCGAGCGCGCATAGCGATCGCCAGAGAAGGAGGTCGAGCACGTTCACCGCAAAAGCGCTGGCCACGAATCCGACTGCCGCGATGGCGGCACCGATCATCATCGTTCTGCGGTAACCGGCTCGCTCGCAGTAAACACCCAGGAACGGTTGGCCGAGAGCCACGATGAGCATGAATAGCGCGATCGGAAAGCCGACGACGAGCTCGGGCGCAATGCCAGGCAGCGGTATGAGCAGGCCCTTCACGTACGTCGGCAGGAACGGACGGGTGAGCTCCTCGGCCAGGATGAACAGGAACAGCGGCGCGCGCACCTTCTCGAGTTGCCCCTCCATGGGCGCCGTGTCACGGCTTTCGTCACCGAAGCGGAAGCGCCGGCCAAGCTCCTGCAAGCCCGAGTGCGCCTGCGCGAGCCCTGGCTGGCGCTCGTGCGCTGGCACACGCCTGCCGTCTTCGATCTCCCGCGCAAGCGTCGCGTACGCAGCGTTCACGCGCGCGAGCGCGGCGTTCATGATGCCGAAAAGCGAGCCCACGGCAGATTCGGGCGCATCCGCCCGCGGCGTCGCAAAGTTCCCGGACGCGCCCCGTTCGAGCGACTGCCCCACCGCACGCAGCGAAGCTTCCAGCTTGGCGCCAGCCATGAAGTGAAGCAGCTCCAGCGTAAAGAAGAGCGAAACCACCAGCACCACTACGACGTCGAACAGCATGTCGAGCACGATATGGTCGACGAAGCGGACGTCGATGCCGATATGAACCATGCCGAGCGGCCGCTGCGGCGACACGATCGGGAGCGACACGATGTACTGCTCGCCGACCCGCGTCGCCACGCCTTTTTCATCGGGCGTGGCAAGCAGCGCAAGCACCGGCGCGCTGCGGAAGTATTCTGCGGCACCGGGGGGCGCCTTGAAGCGCTCGTGCAGGATCTTGCCGCGCTGGTCGGTCATCGCCATGTACGAGATCTCGGGCGCCTCGCTCTTCACGTCCTCGAACCGCTGCTCGACGCCGTAAAGCCCCGAAAACTCCATATCGTTCTGGACCGCCGTGAGCACGAGCGCGCGGATCGATGCGCCGACGCTCGACATCTTCTTCGCCATTTCCGGCGCGAGAGTGCGTTCGAATGCGCGATGCGACAGCATCGCGTTGGCTGCCAGAGCGACGAGCACCACGAGCGTGAGTACGCCCGCGAGCCGGAAATAAATGCCGCGTAAATAGCTCATTCCGATGCTCCGCGATGCATACGGGCTCGCAGGCTCGCGATTTCTGTTTCAGCGCTGCGGATCGTTTCCACGAAGTGCTGCAGTGCCGGTCCAAAGAGACCTCTTTTGGCCGCGGCGGATGCGCGGACGGGGTCGACCGCACGCAGTGCCGATTCAACGGCCGCTACGTCGCGGCTCAGCCGCCGCATGACTGCGAGCAGCGCCAACGACGCGAGAGCGGCAGCGATGATGAATACGATGAACGACGAAATGGCGAGCTGACGTCCAGCTACGTTTGCGCTTTGCTGCACACGCTCGTTCGAATAGCGCAGGGCGATGTGCCCGATGATCAGGCCGAAGTTGTTATCGATCGCCATGCCGACGGCCGATTCCACGTCGCCTTCGACGAACCAATTCTCGGTTCCTGCTTTCTTGACCGCCACGAGCCAGTCGGGCGATGCCCTTTGCGCGACACGCTGCTGGTCGGTGCTGTAGAGGATGCGGCCCTCGGTGTCGAAGACGTCGACGCCCGTGATCACGTCGTCCGTCGCCTGTTCGCGCTCCAATGTACTAGGCAGTGTCCCGATGTCGCCGAATTGCAGACCGAGCAGGAGGGAGGATTGAATGACGTTCTCCACCGAGCGACCCGTAGCCAGAATGCGCTCGTGCACCAGCCGGTTTATGGTGCTGCGGTACTTGAAGTAGTTGAGAAGCCCCGACATGCCAACGGCGAAGCCGCAAACGAGCGTTGCAACGACGATCATCCGGCGCTTGGTCGATATCACGATGTCGGTTCCACTGTTTTGTCGTTCTGCACTGCTGCCCACGACGGGGCCAGACGGACCCGATCCCCGTTTTCCAGTGCGGTAATCGGCCGCTGCGGGCGTTACTTGAATTTTGATCAGCCGAGAGCCGCCCCACTGGGTCCCGCCCGCGGGTCAAGGCAGGTTCCGAAGCAGCCGTAACCGGAGCGGCCGGCGGCGCCACCTGCGCCTGCAATCAACGGCTTACTGGGAAAAAACTTGCGGCGGGGTCAAGTTCGGAACGTCCTCGCCGATAACTTCGTCCTCGCCGGTCACTTCACCGCGTGGGCCGACGCCTGCGTCGTTACATCGAATGGTGGAGCTGCCGCGCGGGCGAGCCGGGAAGGGGTCGAAGGAAAAATAACGATGCATAGTCCATTCGGTCTGCAGTGCGAAGCCTGCCGGAGCCAAGCGGCACTGCCACGCAGGAACTTCGCATGAGACGCAAATTCGATATCGTCCGGACCGAGGACGCCGCGGGCGCCGCGCCGCCGGTCCGAACCGTTGACGTAAGCTGGGAGCCGAAAGTCCACGGCCCCCGGCGCGTGCTCACCAACTGGGAGCAGTACATGGCCATGGCGAGCCGCGTTGTCGGCCGCTTCCATGGTCAGTTCGCACTGAAGCGCTTTGAATACGAGCACCCGGTCAGGCTGCAGCCCGGAACGCCGCGACGTCTGAAGCGTATATACAAGGTCAGCGTTGCCTATACGGACTGGGGGCCTGCCGACGCGCCCGTGCTCCTGTGCTGCGGCGGCGTTGCGAACGTCGCCATGCGCTTCAGCTACCTCGCCGCCGATCTGAGCGATGCCTTCCGGATTGTCTGCATGGACTGGGTCGGCCGTGGGCGTTCCGGTTGGCTCGCGGCCGAAGGCGACTACTCACTGAATACTTATGCCGAGCAGCTCCGGCAGATGATCGTGCACCTCGACAGAGGCCCGGTGATCGTGCTCGGTTCTTCACTGGGCGGCAGCGCGACGATCGAGCTGATTGCGCGGCATCCACGCCTCGTGAACCGCCTCATATTGAACGATGTGGGCCCACACATTCAGGCCGGGCGCCGCAGGCGCCGTGGCGAAACGATTTCCCGGCATTACGTATTTCGCGACCCGGCGGACATGCTGCGCAAGGTTGGCGCTTCGCAAAAGAACGACGGTCCCGTCAGCGACGACATCCGCTTCAACCTCACGTTTCACCAGACCCGCTGGTCGGATGAAGAAGGCGGGCGTGTCTACCGACACGACGTCCGTGCGATGCAGGCGTACTCGCGCAGCGCCGCGCGCAGCCTCCTCCAGTGGAAGCAGTGGAAGCGCATTCGGTGCCCCATTCTGCTGATTCACGGACTCGAGTCCGACGCGTTGGTCCACCCGATGATTCGGCGGATGTCGCGTGGCCATTCCATCACGGTGATGCACGTGCCGGACACGGGCCACACTCCGCTTCTCGCGGATCGCAACCAGATCTGGTTCATCCGTGATTGGCTGCTCGGCGGCACTACAGAAGCCGGCACCGCGTGGTCTGTGCTGCACGCGCCAACACGCGACCCGTATCCCGGGAAGCCGACGCCTTTCGCGCCGGCGAGCGCATTGCGCTAGTACTTCAGGAGAGCCGGCGATGATTCCTGCTTGCCCCGAACGACATCCGACGCTGCGGTTCGTACGGCATGGCGCAACGGCCGCGAATGTGCTGGGACTGCGCTGTGGCGGCGACCTTGATCTCGAGCTCGTGGCGGCTGGCCGGAAGCAGGCGAGTGAAGTCGGTCGACGTCTCGCGATCATGGATCCGCCGGTCCGCGTAATCGTCACGAGCGGTCTGCGGCGGACGTTGGAAACGGCGAGAATCATCGCGCGGGCGCTCGGATGTAACGCGCTCATCGTCGAACCGGATTTTGCGGAGCGCAGGCTGGGTGACTGGAACCTGCGATCGATCGATAGCACCCAACGCTGGCTCGAGCAGGGCCTGACGCCTCCGGGTGGCGAGGCTAATAACGAGTTTGCAGCGCGGGTCGCATGCGCGGCGCATCGGCTCTTGACGTATCTTCCGGATTCGCCGCTCGTCGTCGGCAGCAAGGGCGTTGCGCGAGTGCTCGGTGAACTGAGCGGCAGGCCTGGACGTCTCGAACTCGCCAATGCCACGATCGCGGAATTCGATCTGTCCGCACCGCTCCACCCTTCTACAGCAGGAGAAATCCGATGAGCGCAGCACGGCGAGGATGCCCACGATGGCTCATCGGGCTGCTTGGGGCCTCGGCACTGGGGGGATTGGGCCTGGATCTCGCGGGCGTCGCCGGCGCGGCTCCATGGCAGCCGCCATACTCGGTTTTCGCGGTCGTGCTGCTCGCGGCAATGCATCGCTGCGAGTTGATGCGCCGCGCGCATCAGGCGGAGGCCGCGGCCGAGGACTCGAAGCCACGCGACGCCAAGACCGAGCCGGCATTGCCGATCCTGATGGCGACGATCGACAACGAGCACCGCTGCGTCGATGCGACTCCCGCACTGGCCGAGTGGCTGAACGCCGACCACGCCGACCTCGTCGGTTTGCCGGTGGACGATGCATTCGGTCCGCTGCAGGCGCCGACGCTTTCGAAGCATATCGACGCGGCGTTGGCTGGCGAGCGGCAGCGCGTGCGCCTGTGCTACCTGCGCGCGATGCTGCCGGAACGCTGGGTGCAGATCGAGCTCGTGCCGCAGGCCGGAAGTGATGGCAAGGCCAGCCGGTGTGTGCTGTTCGCGATGGACGTCACGACGGAGCAGCAGGCACTCGTCGAAGCGCAACGCGGCGAGCGCCGCCTGCGCACGATCATGGACCAAATCCCGGTTACGGTCTCCTATATAGATGCCGACTTGCGCTATCGGTACATCAACCGCGCGCAGGAGCAGTGGCTCGGCAAGCTCGAATCCGAAGTCGTGGGCCACGAGGTACGCGAAGTCGCCGGCGACGCCGTCTGGGCCGATGTCGAACCAAGGTTACGTACCGCGCTCGCAGGCGAAGAAGTGCCGCTCGAGCGGCAGCGCGTCGATCGGCACGGGAATCCCGTGTGGCACTCGGGACGCCACGTTCCGGACATCAACGACGAAGGTCAGGTCGTAGGTGTCTACACCGTGTTTCTGGATATCACGCAGCGCGCGATGGCTGAACAGCAACTGCGCCAGCGCGAACAGGAGCTGCGCGTCGCCAAAGAGGCGGCCGAGAACGCAAGCCGTGCGAAATCCGAGTTTCTGGCGAACATGAGCCACGAGATCCGTACGCCCATGAACGGTGTGCTCGGGTTGACTGAGCTCCTGCTCGATACGCCCCTCGACGCGCAGCAGCGCCCGTTCGTCGAGACGGTGCGCAGCTCGGGCGAGACGCTGCTCTCGATCATCAACGACATCCTGGATTTTTCCAAGATCGAGGCCGGCAAGCTCGAGACCGAATCGCTCGATTTCGATCTCTTTCAGGTCGTCGAGGACGTTGTGCAGCTGCTTGCGCCGCGAGCGCACGCGCGCCAGATCGAGTTTGCATGCCGGATCGACGAGCGCGTGCCGGGTGCGGTGCGCGGTGATCCGTATCGTTTGCGCCAGGTTCTCACGAACCTCATCGGCAACGCCGTGAAATTCACGGATCAGGGCGAAGTCGTCGTCGATGTCCGGCAGGATGGCGAGGGGTTCCTGCGGTTCAGCGTGAAGGACACTGGCATAGGAATTTCGCCGCAAGCCCGCAGCCGGCTGTTCACGGCCTTTGCACAGGCCGATGGCTCGACGACGCGCCGCTTCGGCGGTACGGGCCTCGGGCTCGCCATTTCGAACAACCTCGTCCAGCTGATGGGCGGCACGATGGGTGTGGACAGCGTCCCGGGCGAAGGCTCGACGTTCTGGTTCACCCTTCCAACTATCCCGGCCGAGTCACTTCCCTCGGTGCCGAATCATGGTGCGCTTGCGAAGTTGCACGTCCTCGTGGTCGATGACCACTCGGTGAACCGCGAGATTCTGCAGCACCACCTGGTCGCGACAGGCATGCGCAGCGCGTGTTCCTCAAATGCCAGCGACGCGCTGGAGCAACTACGCCAGGCGCAGCGGCAGGGCGATCCGTTCGACATCGCCGTGATCGACATGAAAATGCCCGGGATGGACGGGCTCGAGCTTGCCGCCGCTGTACGCAAGGACCCGGACCTTGCCGGGGTTCGTTTCGTGATGCTGACGTCGTTGCAGTCGGCGGACGAGCTGGCGCGTGCACGCGAGCTCGGTATCGGTGCGTATCTGTCGAAGCCTGTCAAACGCCAGGACCTGTTTCGTGCGCTCGCGCAGACGGTCGCGGAATCCGCGGACGGGGCTGCTGCGGCGCCGATCACCCGGCCGGCGCTTGCGGTCTTCCGTGCCCGCGTACTGCTCGCCGAGGACAATGCAGTCAATCAGATCGTCGCGCGCAACATGCTGAAGGTGCTCGGCTGCGAGCACGACATCGTCAACAACGGCGAAGAGGCGCTGCAGGCCGTGGAACGCGAACGTTACGATATCCTGCTCATGGACTGCCAGATGCCCGTGATGGACGGCTATGCGGCGAGTCGCGCGATACGCGAGCGGGAAACTGCAACCTCGGCGACGCGTCGCATTCCGATCGTCGCGCTCACCGCGAACGCGCTCGTCGGCGACAAGGAACAGTGTCTTGCTGCCGGCATGGATGATCACCTCCCGAAGCCGTACAGCCGCGAACAACTTGCATCTGTGTTGATGCGCTGGCTGCCGCCTGAGCTGGTGGAGCCGCCGGTCCGCGGCGGCACGAAAAGCGTGAACGAAAGCGTGCCCGCTGCCGCGGCCCTCGATCAGGACGCGCTCGACAACATACGTGCGCTCGACGACGACGGGACGTTGTTGAACCAGGTCATCCAGGTCTTTCTGGACGACGCACCGAAGCAGGTACGCGCCATTCGGCGTGCACTCGCTGCCGGAAACGCAGTCGAGCTTGGCAACGTCGCGCACGCCATGAAGTCCGCCTGCTTCAACGTCGGAGCGCAGGCGCTCGGCGAGCTGTGCAACCGCCTCGAGCAGCACGGGAAAGCCGCCGATATCGGCGAGGCGGCAAAACTACTGGTGGCGAGCATCGAAACAGTGCTCCAAGACGTGCAGCCGCTGCTTCGCGCGGAGATCAAGCGGGCGGCGTAAGCCAGGCCGGCCGGTCCGCACGAAGCAAGGGATTAGACCCGGATTGCCGCCCGTATCCGGGTTTCGGCGCGACGCCACGTCGTTATACTTCTACGCATCGTCCACCGCTCGTGTGCCCCGGCACTTCGCCCGAGGCAACGGCGACTCGTCTTCAGGGGGAATCAGGATGCTTGTTCGAAGCGTGCGCGCGATCGCCTGTGTCTGCGTCGTGCTGATGGTGCTCGCGGGTTGCGCGAGCGTGAGTTATACGCCCGGGCGCGGATTGGATACCGACAGCCTGAACAACGCACTGGTCACCGACGACGTATATGCGATACGCAGCGCCATACAGGCCGGCGTGATTTCCCCGAACCAGCGCATAGCCACACCGGGTTACCCGGATGGGGCGCCGCTCCTCGCGATCGCCGCGCGTGCAGCCTCGCTCGAAGTGATCCGCTACCTCATATCCGCCGGCGCAGATTTGAACGTACGCACCCCCGTGGGCGAAACACCGCTCATGCTCGCGGCGTTTTTTGTCGATCCCGCCGAACAGGCAACGGGTCGCTCGGAGGAACGGCACGAGCAAGCCACGCGGCTGCTCGTCTCGGCCGGGGCCGACATCGAAAATCTTCCGCATCATTACACGCCGCTGTCGTATGCGGCATATCAGGGCAAACAACGTATCGTACGGTTCCTGCTAGAGCGGGGCGCGCGTGTCAACGGCGATGCCCGAAACGGCATCGCGTACGTCAACACACCGCTCATGATGGCCGCGATTCAGGGTCACGAAGCCATCGCGCGCATGTTGCTCCGGGCCGGCGCGGACGCGGACGTGCGGGTGTCAGGCGGGCACACGGCAGCGGAATTCGCAGCCAAGTACAACCACGGACGTCTCGCACAACTGCTGTTCTGTGCACAACGCGAGAACGCAAGCGGCGGTGCACAGTGCGGGCAGGTGCTCGGACTCAGGGAATGAAGCGCTTGCCTTCTTCTTCCCAGATCACGTCGGCGTCCATCTTCGCCGCGCGCTCGAGGAGCTCGATCAGCGGAAAAGCGCGCTGATTGAGATTCACGCGCGGCTCGTCATCGTCTCCACCGGTCTGCGCGCTTTCGCGGGGCTCTCGTCCGAGCGCCTGCTGCAGCCGCTGGAGGGCCCGCGGGATGTCTTGTGCCAGAATGGCACCCGGAACCGATCCGCTTTGCCCCATCATGCGCAGAAGCTTCACGGCGACGTCGCCAAACGTCGTGAGGGTTCCTGCTTTCGAATCGAATCGCACGAGCACTACGCGCTCTCCTCGCTTTTGTCGGGTGCGCGGCTCCCGGCAAGTTGTGTGCCGCCGTGCATCGAGGTCGATGCCTGCGGACCATCGACCGATAGCGCTGCCTGCCCGGCAAGTATCGCAATGAGCGCATCGGCGACCAGCCCGGCCGTCGCGGACTGGCGGTCATGGTAAGGGTTGTATTCGACGACTTCCACCCCCGCCAGTCCCGGATGACCGCCGTATTCCGCGAGCGCGGATACGAGATCCGCGCCGCGTATGCCGTCCGGAGCCGGCGTGCCCACGCCTGGCGCATCTCCCGGATCGATGGCGTCGAGATCGAGGGTAATGCCGAACCCGGCGCTCGCACATGTCACGATGCCGAGCGCTTCGCGTAACGTCTCTGGGATGCCTCGCCGGGCGATTTCCTCCATGAAAAAAACTCGCACGCCAAGGCGCTCGAGAAACTCGGCTTCACCACGCTCGAAACTGCGCACGCCATAAAGACAGACGCATTTCGGATCGAGCGTCGCACCGTGAGCGATTTCGGTGAGCTCGGGATAGCCGTAGCCCAGCAGGCAGGCGACCGGCATGCCGTGAAGCATTCCGCTCTCCGTCGTCTCCGGCGTGTGCGCGTCCATGTGCGCGTCGATCCATAGGAGACCGACCAGGCCGCGGTGCTCCAGCGCGTGCGCAACGCCTTTCCACGTTCCGATCGCGGATGTGTGGTCGCCGCCCACGACGATCGGCAGGTCGCCTTCCCGCACGATGCGCTCGACGCGCTTCGCCAGGCGCACGCAGATCTTGCGCACGGCTTTCAGCGTGTCGGTTCTATAGACCGCAGCGGGGCGGATGATATCGGCCCAGCGAGCGCTGTAGCCGTGCGCGCGCAAGCGCGCGGTGATGCGCATTGTGCGCAAAGTATCGGCACCGGCTTCGCAACCGGTGTCGCGGGCTCCGCAGCCGGAAGCGACTCCCACGACCTGTATAGCCTTGCGTTGCTGTGCCAGGGGCAAGTCGTTCACTGCGAAAGGTTCCATCCCGCGGTGACGTCGGTAGCGGTGTACTCCGACTTGGACCGGGGCGCAAGGATTCCGTTGCGCAGCTACTGTCCTTTGCTGCAACGCAGCGCAGGCGGGAACATGATTTGCAAAAAAGAATCTAAACTTACGGGCGAGGATGGAGGGGACCGTGATTACAGCCCGACGATGGCAGGACGGTGCAAATCTGGTGCTCGGGGCGTGGCTCTTCGTTTCGCCCTGGGTGCTCGCATACAGCGGGACGCCCGCGGCGTGGAGCGCGTACGTCATGGGCGCCGGCCTCGTCGTATTTGCGTTGATCGCGGCCTACATGCCGAAAGCATGGGAAGAGATCATCAACATGCTGATCGGCGTGTGGCTGGTGATGTCTCCCTTCGTGCTTGCCCCGGTGCCAACCGACGTCGCTCTGCATACGGTCATCGTGGGTATTCTCGCGACCGCATTCGCGATCTGGGCGATGTCGAACGACCAGCGGTTCTACAAGCGCTGGCAGCGCGGCGAGATCCTCTAAAGCGCGCTTTCAGTCGCTCAACGCCGCCGACCGCTGCCCAATAAAGACCCGAGCACGCCACGAACGATTTCGCGGCCCACCCCCGAGCCGATCGCACGCGCGGCGCTTTTCGCGGCGGCTTCGATCGCCCCTTCGCGACGCCGCCCGCCTGGGCCCTTGCTTCCACCGAGAAAGTCCCCGAGCGCGCCGAGTAGACCGCCTGAACCCGCTTCCGATGAGCCCTCGCTTCCCAGACCATGGCGCGCCGCGAGCTTTTCGTAAGCGGATTCGCGATCGACGGTCTTTTCGTAGGTCGCCCCGAGCGTCGAGGCACGCATCGTCTCCTTCCGTTCTTCCGGCGTAACGGGGCCGATCCTGCAGCCGGGCGGCATGATGAGCGCCCGCTGAACGACGGAGGGGCGGCCTTTCGCGTCCAGCAGCGAAACGAGTGCTTCGCCCACTGCGAGTTCGGTGATCGCCGCTTCGACGTCGAGTTTGGGATTCGCGCGCAAGGTCGTTGCCGCCGTCTTGACGGCTTTCTGGTCGCGCGGCGTGAAAGCGCGGAGCGCGTGCTGAACGCGGTTACCGAGCTGGCCGAGCACTGTGTCGGGGATGTCGAGCGGATTTTGCGTGACGAAATAGACACCCACGCCTTTCGAGCGGATGAGACGCACCACCTGCTCGATTTTTTCCAGCAGCGCGGCAGGCGCATCGCTGAAAAGCAGGTGTGCCTCGTCGAAGAAGAAAACGAGCTTCGGCTTCTCGGGGTCGCCCACTTCCGGCAACTGTTCGAAAAGCTCCGCGAGCAGCCACAGGAGCAACGTGCCGTAAAGCTTCGGCGCGGTCATGAGTTTGTCCGCGGCAAGTATGTTGACCACGCCGCGTCCACCTTCGGTCTGGATGAGGTCGTGGACGTCGAGGGCAGGCTCGCCGAAAAAAAGATCCCCGCCCTGCTGTTCGAGCACGAGCAGGCCACGCTGGATCGCACCAACCGATGCGGACGAGATGTTGCCGTAGCGCATCGTGTAGCTCCTCGCGTTGTCGCCGACGTACTGAAGCATCGCACGCAGATCCTTCAGATCCAGGAGGAGCAGCCCTTCATCGTCCGCCACTTTGAAAACCGCGGTGAGAACGCCGGCCTGTGTGTCGTTCAGATCCAGCATGCGCGAAAGAAGCAAAGGCCCGATTTCCGATACCGTCGTTCTTACCGGGTGGCCCTGCTCGCCGAATGCATCCCAGAAAACCACGGGACACGCTTCGTACACGAAGCCTTTGAGCTTGAGCTCCGCTACACGCTCTTTTATTTTTCCGGTCGCTTGCCCGGCCCGACTGACGCCCGCGAGATCGCCTTTGACATCCGCCATGAACACCGGCACGCCGATCCGGCTGAAACCTTCGGCGAGCCGCTGCAGCGTGACGGTTTTGCCGGTGCCGGTCGCGCCTGCAATGAGGCCGTGCCGGTTTGCGAACTGCGGATCGAGTTCGAGAAACTCGCGGGCCTTTGCGACGACGATCGGCTCTGCCATGGAAGGAGGGGAAAACCGCTGTGTTAAAATCGTTGTCATTTTAGCGGCTCCGCACGTGTATGGCTGGCCACAGCAAATGGGCTAACATCAAGCACCGCAAGGAGCGGCAGGACGCCAAACGCGGCAAGATCTTCACCCGCCTCATCAAGGAAATCACCGTGGCAGCGCGGCTGGGCGGCGGCGGCGACCCTGCGATGAATCCGCGCCTTAGGCTCGCGATAGACAAGGCCCAGGAATCCAATCTCCCGAAAGACACCATCGAGCGCGCCGTGAAGCGCGGCTCGGGTGGTCTCGAAGGCGTCAATTACGAGGAAGTCCGCTACGAAGGCTACGGCATCGGTGGCGCCGCCGTCATGGTCGATTGCATGACGGACAACAAGACGCGGACGGTCGCCGATGTGAGACATGCTTTCACGAAGCACGGCGGCAATCTCGGGACCGACGGCTCGGTTTCCTTTCTCTTCAAGCATTGCGGCCAGATGGTGTTTGCCCCCGGTACGGACGAGGACAAGCTCATGGAAGCCGCCATCGAAGCCGGTGCCGAAGATGTCGTCACCAACGACGACGGCAGCATCGAAGTGATCACCGCGCCCAACGATTTCCCGCGCGTCCGGGAATCGCTGCAGAAGGCCGGCTTCAAGCCGGAGCTCGCGGAAGTCACGATGAAACCGACGACTGAAAGCCAGCTTTCGGGCGACGACGCGGCGCGCATGCAAAAGCTGCTGGACGCGATCGAATCGATCGACGACGTTCAGGAGGTCTATACGAACGCGGTGCTGGAAACTTGACGCGCATCCTGGGCATCGATCCTGGTTTGCGCATCACCGGTTTCGGGGTGCTCGACAAATCCGGTCAGACGCTCGCCTACGTCACCAGCGGTTGCATCAGGACGCCTCAGCGAGGCGAGCTTTCGACGCGATTGAAGACTATTCTCGACGGCCTCGCGCAAGTGATCGCCGAGTGCCGTCCCGAGCAGATCGCGCTCGAGAAAGTCTTCGTCAACATGAATCCTCAGTCGACGCTGCTCCTCGGGCAGGCGCGCGGCACCGCCATTTGCGCGGCGGTGCTGCACGATCTTCCGGTCGCGGAATACACGGCGCTTCAGGTGAAGCAGGCGGTCGTCGGCAACGGTCATGCGCGCAAGGAGCAGGTGCAGGACATGGTGCAACGGCTCCTCAGGCTCGGCGGCTCTCCCAGCCCCGATGCGGCCGACGCGCTCGCGTGCGCGATCTGTCACGCGCACGGCGGGCAGGGCCTGGGCGCGATCGCCACGGCAAGTTATCGCATCCGCAAAGGCCGATTGGTGTGATCGGGCGCATCGCCGGCAAGCTCGTCGCCAAGCATCCGCCGCAGATCCTCGTCGACGTGCACGGCGTGGGGTACGAGCTCGACGTGCCGATGAGCACGCTTTACCAGCTTCCGGCGGCGGGAACCGATGTGTCGCTGCTCACCCATCTCATCGTTCGTGAAGACGCGCACCAGTTGTACGGTTTCGCGACGGAAAGCGAGCGTACGCTTTTTCGCCAGCTCCTCAGGATCTCGGGAATCGGCGCGCGCACCGCGCTTGCCGTACTTTCCGGCATGAGCGTCGCGGACCTGCGGGATGCCGTGAGCCGTCGGGACAGTGGACGACTCACGAAAATCCCCGGCATCGGTAAAAAAACGGCCGAGCGCCTGTTGCTCGAGCTGAAAGACAAGCTCGACATCACGGTGATCGAGGTGCGGGCCGACACCGAAGGTGGCGGCAGCGATATCGTGAACGCGCTGCTTGCGTTAGGCTACAGTGACAAGGAAGCGCAATTCGCAGTGAAAAATCTCGAGAGCGGCTTGAGCGTCACGGAAGGCATACGACAAGCGCTGAAAGCCCTTTCGAAAGCCTGAGGCCGCTGCCTTGCCATGATCGAAACCGACCGATTGATCTCCGCCGCGCCGGCTTCTCCTCAGGAGGAGGCGTTCGAGCGGGCGCTGCGGCCCAAAGGGCTCGACGAGTACATCGGGCAGGAGAAAACGCGGGCACAGCTCGAGATATTCATCGAGGCGGCGAGAAAGCGCAGCGAAGCGCTCGATCACGTGCTGCTCTTCGGGCCGCCCGGACTGGGCAAAACCACGCTCGCGCACATCATCGCCCGCGAGATGGGTGTCAATTTGCGCCATACGTCGGGCCCGGTGCTCGAGCGCGCCGGCGATCTCGCAGCGATCCTCACGAACCTCGAGCCGCGCGACGTGCTCTTCATCGACGAGATCCACCGGCTTTCGCCTGTCGTCGAAGAGATCCTGTATCCGGCGCTCGAAGACTTCCAGATAGACATCATGATCGGCGAAGGTCCGGCGGCCCGATCGATCAAGCTCGACCTGCCGCCATTCACGCTGGTCGGCGCGACGACGCGCGCAGGTATGCTTACGAACCCGTTGCGGGACCGCTTCGGCATCGTCGCGCGTCTGGAGTTCTATAACCGCGAGGAGCTCACGCGCATCGTCCAGCGCTCCGCCCGCCTTTTGCAAGTACAAGTCGACGCTCACGGCGCATCCGAAATCGCCGGCCGATCGCGTGGCACGCCGCGGATTGCCAACCGGCTGCTTCGCAGGGTGCGCGACTATGCGGAAGTTAAAGCGGACGGGTACGTGACGCAAAGCGTGGCGGATGCGGGCCTGAAGATGCTCGAGGTCGACAGCGCCGGCCTCGATGTCATGGACCGGAAGCTCCTCGAAGCGGTGATTCATAAATTCGGCGGAGGGCCCGTCGGCGTCGACAATCTTTCCGCCGCGCTGAGCGAAGAGCGCGACACCATAGAAGATGTGCTCGAGCCGTATCTGATTCAGCAAGGCTATCTGCAGCGCACGCCGCGGGGGCGTGTTGCGACGGTCGCCGCGTACCGCCATTTCGGCTTGACGCAGCCAAGCCGCTCGAGCGTGCCCGAGCTCTGGGACGATTCGGGTCAGATTCCTTAGTGGAGAGTCGCGAAGCCGAACCCTTTCTGTGGCCGGTCCGCGTTTATTACGAAGACACGGATGCCGGCGGGCTCGTCTATTACGCAAATTACCTGAAGTACATGGAGCGCGCGCGCACCGAGTGGCTGCGCGGCGTGGGTTTCGAGCAGACCGACCTCGCTCACTGCCATGGGGTGATTTTCGTCGTGCGATCCGCCGCGATCGAGTACCTCGCGCCGGCCCGCTTCAACGACGAGTTGCAGGTCACTGTGGAACTCATTAAGGTTGGCGCCGGTCAGATCGATCTGGTTCAGCGGGTGTCCCGAGGAGACACGCTGCTCGTCCAGGCAGCCGTGAAGCTCGCGTGCGTTGCTCGTGCAACGATGCGCGCGACGCGCATTCCGCAGCCACTTGCAACGAGAATAAGGATGAAAAAAAGTTGAATCCTACCGTTACGCAGGACTTGTCGATCATAAGCCTCGTGGCGAACGCGAGCGTACTCGTGCAGCTCGTGATGCTCGCGCTTCTCCTCGCTTCCGTTTTCTCCTGGTATTACATATTCGTGAAGCGGTTCCAGCTGAAGCGCGCACAGCGCCAGGCCGACGAGTTCGAAAAGCAGTTCTGGAGTGGTGCGGAGCTCTCATCGCTCTTTCAGCGAGCCAGTGCGACGCGCCATGCCGGTTCGCTGGAGCGCATTTTCGAAGCGGGCTTCCGGGAATTCACCAAGCTCACCAAGCAGCCGGGCATGGATGTGGCGAGCGTGATGGACGGCACGCGCCGCGGGATGCGCGCGACCTACCAGCGCGAAATGGACAACCTCGAATCCCATCTCGCGTTTCTCGCTTCTGTCGGTTCGGTGAGCCCTTACGTGGGCCTGTTCGGCACAGTATGGGGGATCATGAACGCGTTTCGCGGCCTGGCGAACGTTGCCCAGGCGACGCTCGGTCACGTCGCGCCCGGGATTGCCGAGGCGCTGATCGCCACGGCCATGGGTCTCTTTGCGGCCATTCCTGCGGTGGTCGCCTACAACCGCTTCTCCGGTGAGGTGAACCGGCTCGCGATCCGGTTCGATTCCTTCATGGAGGAGTTTTCCAATATTCTCCAGCGCCAGATGCACTGATCAGGAGGTGAGAGGCGTGAGGTGGGCGGTGCCATGGCGATAGACAGGCGACACACTCGCCGGCTGATGAACGAAATCAACGTCGTGCCGTATATCGACGTCATGCTCGTGCTGCTCGTGATCTTCATGGTCACGGCGCCGCTCATCAATCCCGGCCAGATCGAGCTGCCGCAGGTCGCGAAGACTTCGAACCCGCCGGTGCAGCCGATGGAGGTTTCCATCCGCACGGACGGCTCGCTGTCGCTGAGAGACCGCGCCAGCCGCAATCCGGCGGACCGTTCCATTTCGCGCAATGAGCTCATCAAGGAGATCAAGGCGAAGCAGGCCCGAAACCCCGATCAGGCGGTCGTCATTTCGGCCGACAAGGATGTGCGCTACGCCGCGGTGCTCGAAGTCATGGACATGCTGCAGGAGCACCAGGTCAGGAAAGTCGGCCTGCTTGCGAAGCCTCGCAGTCCGTGACATACGACGATTACGTAACCGAGCGGGAACGAAGGATCGCGCGATGGCTCGCGGTTGCGATGCACGTCGCTTTCCTGCTGCTGCTCGTGTTCGGAGTCGCATGGCAGAAGCGGCATTCGGAGCCGGCTGCTGTGGTCGATCTGTGGAGCAGCCTGCCCGCGCCGCGACCGGAGCCGGTGCCGATCCCGAAGCCCGCGCCGAAACCGGAAGCGAAGCCCGAGCCCAAACCCGTGCCGCCTCCCCCGCCGCCGAAAGCCGAGGCAAAGCCGGCGCCGAAACCGGACATCGCCCTCAAGGAGAAGCTCGAAAAAGAGCGGAAGCTGAAAGAGCAGCGCGAGCTCGAAAAGAAAAAGCAGGCCGAGGTCGAAAAGCGCAAGCAGGACGAGGCGAAGAAGCTCAAAGCCGAGCAGATGGAGGCGCGGAAAAAAGAGGAAGAAAAGCGCAAGCTCGAGAAGGAACGTATCGTGCAGGAAGCGGAGGCCAAGCGCCTCGCGCAGGAAAAATCGGATATGGCCGCGAAGCTCGCGAAGGAGCAGGCCGCGGCCCAGGCGCGTCTGAACGAGAAGTACATCGCGCTCATACAGAATCACGTGAAAAGACAGATCGTCGAGCCGCCGAACCTGCAGGGCAATCCGCAAGTCGAATTCGATGTCGTGCTCATCCCGGGTGGAGAAGTGCTGACGGTGAAGCTGCGGCGGAGCAGCGGTGTGCCGGCCTACGACGCAGCGGTCGAGCGGGCCATCCTCAAGGCATCGCCTTTGCCGCTCCCGCCGGACCCGGCGCTTTTCCAGCAGTTTCGTGACCTTCATTTGAAAATCAGACCCAAGGAATGAACTCAGTTATTCATCGCTCGTGTTTCATGAAAATTCTTCTGCCCTTCGTGCTGCTTGCGATCGGTGTGGCCGCCGCGCCGCACTCTCGCGCTGCGCTCACGATCGAAATCGTCGGCAGCGGCGCAAACCAGATCCCGATTGCGATCGCTCCGTTCCGCGCTGAAGAGGGCACCCCCCAGGCGCTCACTCCGGTGATCAGTGCGGACCTCGCGAGAAGCGGGCTGTTCAAACTGGTCGATCCAGGCGGCATCGCGCCGGTGCCGCACGAGCCGGACCAGGTCAGCTATCCGCAATGGCGTGCGCGCGGTGCGGAAGCGCTGGTCATCGGAACCGTGGTGTCGCGCAACGGACAGTACGAGGTGAGCTTCCGGTTGATGGACGTGGTGAAAGGCACGCAGCTTGCGGGCTATTTCTATCGCGTGAATCCCTCACAGCTTCGGTTGACCGCTCACAAGATTGCCGATGCGATCTACGAAAGACTGACCGGCGATCCCGGCGTGTTCTCGACGCGCATCACGTACGTGGTGAAGCGCGGCGCCCGGTTCGAGCTCCAGGTCGCCGACGCGGACGGCTATGGCCCGCAGACGATACTTGCATCGAACGAGCCGATCATCTCCCCTGCGTGGTCGCCCGACGGCGGCCGCCTTGCGTATGTTTCGTTCGAGCGTAAGAAGCCCGTGGTCTACGTGCAATCGCTCACCACGGGGCAGCGTACGGCAGTCGCGAATTTCAGCGGCAGCAACAGCGCGCCGGCATGGTCTCCGGACGGCAGACGTCTTGCAGTCGTGCTCACCAAAGACGGCGGCTCGCAGATCTATTCGATTTCCGCCAGCGGTAACGGCGGCGCGACGAGGCTCACCAACAGCCCGGGTATCGACACGGAACCCAACTATTCGCCTGACGGCCAATGGATCATCTTCACGTCGGACCGTGGCGGCGGACCGCAGATCTATCGCATGCCCGCTTCAGGCGGGCAGGCGCAGCGCCTCACGTTCGAAGGCAGCTACAACGTCTCGCCTCGCCATAGCCCCGATGGCAAAAGCTTCACGTTCATTCAGCGGCAAGGCTCGCGCTTCAGCGTTGCTGTACAGGACTTCGCTACGCGCCAGATGCAACTGATCACCGATGGCGGCGTCGACGAATCGCCGAGCTTTGCACCGAACGGCCGCATGATCCTCTACGCGAGTGAGGTGAGGGGGCGTGGTATATTAGCCGCCGTCTCGAGCGACGGCCGCGTGAAGCAGCGGTTCAGTGAAAGCGCCGGCGACGTACGCGAACCCGCGTGGGGCCCGCTTATCAAATAATCGAGGAACAAAACGATAACTCTCAGTAAAAAGGGGAGGCATTTAACAGGAGCGAAACGATGAAGCGTTGGATAGTGATGTTTGGTGTCGTGGGCATGCTCGTGGGGTGCGCGTCCACGCCGGATGAGCAGAAACCCGCCGATATCGAGGACCGTCA
>Ga0075421_100001680_pt1 | contig 26085 bp, 23 predicted proteins | sample SoiMetdeltSBSDD5_FD_75292 | JGI IMG/M metagenome (GOLD analysis project Ga0075421, IMG submission 75292) | Bulk soil microbial communities from a Populus tree surrounding site in Tennessee, USA - Soil MetaG P. deltoides SBSDD5 | ecosystem: Environmental > Terrestrial > Soil > Tree plantation... | reverse complement strand
TGAGGGTTCATCATTACCTCGTTCGAAAACATGCAGCCGTCCCAGCAGATGTGACTCATCTGCTTGGTCAGTTGGCCGTCCTCGTCGCGCAGCCAGTGCCCTGCGTCGCGCGGGATGTTGAGCTTTCCGTTGGGATCCGTTGCCTGGCAATGGCGCCCGGTTTTGTCGTGCGAACCCTGGCCCTTCACCGTCGCGTCATTCTGCGCAACATGGAAGTCGATCGTCCAGGGCCGCAACGCCGCCGTCAATTTGCGCAACGCCGCCTGCAGCTCCTCTTCGTTCCAGTCGAAATTTTCCGGCAAAATGCGGTCTTCAGGCGCGTTGTAGCCAAGAGTATAGAGCAACGTGTGCGCCATATCGGCCTGAAATCCAATGATGTCCGGACGTTCGACGCGCTCCAGCAAGTTCACCATTTTCTTCCAGCCCTGCATTCCGCCCCAGCAAATCTCTCCTTCGGCCGCGAGCCGCTCGCCGAATCCCTCGGCGATGTCGCACGCCTCGCGGAAGGTGGCCGCGATCTTCCTCTGGTTTCCCTCCGGGTCGTTCGCCCAGTCGTGCGGGCTGCATGACGAGTCGATACGCACCACGCCCGATGGGCGAATGTGCAGATCGCGCAACTGCTTGCCAATCGCGCACGACTTGCGCACCTGCGTGAGGAACGCCTTGCGCTCGTCCTCGCTGCCCATCGCCGAACCGCCGCCCGCGGGCGGCCACACAGGAGCGACTAGGGAACCGACGGCGAATCCGTACCTGGCGATTTTGTCCGCGAGCGCCTTCACGTCGTCGCTCGAAGAGTCGATGCTCGTATGCGGATCACATAGGAAAAGGTCGACGCCCTCAAAGCGCTGGCCGTTTACTTCGGCGGCGGCGGTCAGACCGAGCATCGTGTCCAGGCTGATCGGCGGCTCGGAATCCGGGCCTTTGCCGACCAGGCCGGGCCACATAGCATTGTGAAGTTTGGGATAGTTGTTCATCGGAATCCTTCGCGCATATTCTACAGGCCTTTGGGCTGCTTACAGCGCTTCGAGTATAAGGCCGGTCATCTCCCGTGTTGTGAGCATTCCACCGAGGTCGGCCGTTCGGTTGGCGTTGTTGGAACAGACCTGCGCCACCGCGCGCCGGGTCATACCCGCGCCGCGTGTGGTCTCCTCGCCAGGCAGCCATTCGAGCATCAACGCGGCGGACAAAATCGTCGCAATGGGATTGGCGATGCCCTTGCCAGCGATGTCCGGCGCGGAGCCGTGCGAAGGCTGGAACACAGCGTGATTCTCCCCAATATCAGCCGATGGAGCCATGCCCATGCCACCCACCAGCCCCGCGGCCAAGTCGCTCAAAATGTCGCCAAAGAGATTTTCCATCACCATCACGTCGAATGTTTCGGGCTTTTGCACGAGATAGAGTGATGCGGCATCGACGTAGATGCGATCTGTCGCCACATCGGGGAATTCCGCGGCCACATAGTCGAATACCATGCGCAGAAATGCCATCGACGGTAGCACGTTCGCTTTATCGACAAGGGTCACGAATCGCCGCCGCCGGCGCGCCTCCTGAAACGCCGCGCGCACTATTCGTTCCGCTCCGCGCCGCGTTACCAGCAGATGGTCGCGAACCTCATCGGCATCCTTCGGCCAGGGGTTCTTCCTCGTCGCGAACAAGCCTTCTGTGTTCTCGCGGAAGATGACGAAATCGATGCCGCCTTGCTCGTAGCCTTTCAGCGGCGTATGGCTGGCGTTATAGAGATGAATGGGACGGACGCCCGCGTAGAGATCTAGTTCTTCGCGAATGTCCAGTTGCGGCGCCATTTCCGTGCCGCCCGGCCAGCGCACATTGGGCAAACCCATGGCGCCCAGAAGCGTGGCGTGCGCGTTGCGGCATGCATCCAGCGTCGCCGCCGGCAGCGGGTCGCCATGCTTGAGGTACTCACCCGCTCCCGCCGGATGCTCGGTGAATTCGAAGCTCACTCCGCTTAACCGCGTCTGTACTGCTTGAAGAACTTCTACGGCGGATTCCACTACTTCCGGGCCGATGCCGTCGCCGCCCAGTACTGCGATTCGAAAAGACTGTATCTGTGAGGCCAAGGGGCGATTATATCTCCCGGCCGGGGTTTCCCTTATCGGCGAGATTGGAATATAGTGCACAAGATGCGAATCTTCCTCTGCGCCTCCGTCGCCCTCCTCACCCTCGCCGTTTCCGTCTCCGCGAAAGATCCCCTCGCCCAACGGGTTAAGAGAGCCGAGGAGGACAAACTCCGTGTCTCCAAAAGCGTCCATGCCGGCGCCGGCGAGTTGCGCTACACCGGCCTGTTCGATGCCCAGACCTTCAGCACCAACCTGATCTTTCTTCATCGCGGCGTCGTCATGCCCAAGAGCGGCATCGGCCACCACTTCCACAACCACATGGAAGAGATGTTTGTGATCTTTGACGGCGAGGCACAGTTCACCATCAATGGCCGTACCGCGCTGCTCAAGGCCCCTGCCGGCGCGCCCAATCGCATGGGAAGTTCGCACGCCATCTACAATCCCGGCGACAAGCCGATTCAGTGGATGAACATTGCCGTGGGCTCGATCAAGGGTAAATACGACGCCTTCGATCTCGGCGACAGCCGCGAGGGCGCACCGCTCGATCCGAAACCCGTGTTCGTCACCATGCGGCTTGACAAGGCTCTGTTACGCCCCGCCGCCGCTTACCATGGCGGTACGGGTACGGCGCGTTACCGCCGCGCGCTCCCACCCGAGGTCTTCTACACCAACTGGTCCTATGTCGACCATCTCGTCCTGCCGCAGGGTGCAAGCGACGGCCGTCATCGCCACGAAGGCGTCGAAGAGTTCTACTACATCATGTCCGGCCAGGGAACCTTCCAATTGAACAACGAGTCTGTCACCGTGAAGGCGGGCGACGCGGTCCCGGTGTTCCTCAATGAAGTCCACTCGGTCGAAAATCAGAGCGCCGACGACCTTGAGATCATGATCGTCGGTATCGCGCGCATGAAGTGGTCTCTCGATACGATCGAGGTCAAGTAGCCAGTTCGGACAGCTTCGTCTCCTCGGCGACGACGGTCGGGCTTTCGAAGTTGATTCTGTACCCGTCCGGATCGTCGAGGGTCGTGACCCACATCCCGTTGCCAACCTGCGGTTCCGACGCCTCGATTCCGCGAGCTTGCACCTCGTGATGGATTGCGATGGCGTCTTCGCAAAGGAACCACAGCGAAATACCGCCGTCACCCCGGACACCGCCAAGAATTTCCTGCAGCATCACCGACGCGCCGCCCAACGTCAGCCAGCACCAGCGGATCCTGTTTTCGACCACCCATTGATGCTTCCTCACAAAGGCTAAGCCATCCACGTAGAAACGGAGCGACCGTTCCATGTCCGCGACCGCGAGAAGCGGAACCAACTGCTTTACGTTGTCCATCCGGTTTAGCCCTTCGGCCCGCCGTCGCTCCGCCGCATCAGTTCTTCGAGCATCGCCTCCATGCGAATCGTCCGATCGCGCAATTCCTGCAGCTCCACTCCCTCTTCCTGACCGACAAAAACCGTTGTGATCGAAGCGGCAAGCGTCGAAACCAGACCCACGCCGGCAAGCATGATCACCACCGCGATGGCCCGGCCCCACAACGACTGCGGCGCGATATCGCCATAGCCCACCGTCGTCGCCGTCACAATCGCCCACCAGATGCCGTCGGCGACCCCGCCCTTCACCGTGTCCGGTTCCAGAAGCGTCAGTCCCGTTCCACCCGCAAGGATCGTGAAAATAGTGATGCATAGCACATAGATCAGGCTTCGCCGCGCCAGCACGGAACGCAGTTCGCCTAGCGCCCGATACGTTACCCCGATCAGCCGCACCAGCCGCAAAATCCGCGCCAGCCGTGCCAACCGCGTCAAGCTCAGCATCGCAGGCACCAGCGGGAACGAGAGGACGATCACCAGCGGGCTCAGCCAATTCTTCCTCGCATACGCCTGCCGGTTCGTGGAGAGGCCGATCTCGATTACGTATTCCAGCAGGAACACCGCCCAAATGCCCCAATCCGCTACCTGCACGCCAAAGCTATTGTTGCCGTGGTTTTCCAGGATGACGACGGGAACCGTAGCGAGCGCCGCCAAGATGACGGCAAGATTGACGGCACGGCCGAATGAGCCGTCCAGAGCGTTGTTGGACATGACTCTCTTGTATAGCAGTAGCCGCTGAACTGTACAATAAGCCCCATGCGCGCTGCTCAAATTACAGGCGCCTTCGGTCTGGACGAGGTCCGGATTCAGGAGGCTGGCGAACGGTCTTTAGGGCCCGGCGAAGTGAGAATTCGCGTGGAAGCCGTCTCGCTCAACTTTCGCGACCTGCTCGTGGCCAAAGGACTCTACACAAAGAAACTGCCCTTCCCGCTGACTCTCTGTTCGGACTGCGCGGGCGTCGTGACCGAGACCGGAGCCGGCGTCACCCGCGTGAAGGTGGGCGATCGTGTGTCACCCTGCTTCATGCCCGAATGGGTCGCTGGTGAGGTTACAGATGCCGCGGCACGCGGCGCTTTGGGCGCCTTCGCCGATGGCGTCCTCGCGGAAACGATCGTCATGAAGGAAACCGGCGTCGTACATGTGCCCGCGCACTTGAGTGCCGAGGAAGCGGCCATGCTACCCTGCGCCGCCGTCACCGCTTGGCACGCCCTTGTCGTGCGTTGCCGCATCAAGGCGGGTGACACAGTGCTCACCCTCGGGACGGGCGGCGTCTCCCTGTTCGCGTTTCAGATTGCCCGCATGCACGGCGCCCGCGTGGTCATCCTCAGTTCGAGCGACGAAAAGCTTGAACGCGTACGCGCTATGGGCGCCGAGGAGTGTATCAACTATGCCACAACGCCCGAATGGGATGCCGAGTTAAAGAAGCGTGGAATCGTTCCAGACCACGTCGTTGAAGTGGGCGGCACCGCGACGCTGGCCAAATCCATCAAATGCGTGAAGATGGGCGGCAACATCGCCCTGATCGGAAACGTTTCCGGTGGCGGCGACACAAATATCATCCCCGCTTTCATGAAAAACCTCTCCCTGCACGGCATCTTCGTCGGCTCCCGGGAAATGTTCGAGGCGTTGAACCGCGCCGTCGCCACGCATCAGATGATACCCGCTACCGGAAAAGTGTTTGCTTTCGAAGACACCGTGTCCGCCATGCGTTACCTGGAAAGCGGCGCTCATTTCGGTAAAGTAGTCATTCGGGTGAGCTAGCTCTTATGGCGATTCAACTTCATTGCGATCTACTGGTGGCTCCGGGTCACGAAGCCGAGATTGAGCGCGTATTTACGGAGATCTTCTCTCCCGTGATGGCGCGTCAGGCGGGGTTTGTGGAGGTGAAATTTCTGAAACTGATCGTCTCCTACAAAGGAAATCCGGAGCCGTGGAACTACCGGCTCCTGATCAGCTTCACGACAGAAGAACTACGCCAGGCCTGGGTCGCCAGTGCCGACCATCAGCAGGTGTGGCCTCAGATGGAGCAGCACCTCACTGGCGAACAGTGGCAAGGTTGGCTCTATGGTATCGCCGGGTCACGCTAGCCCGCCGGATCGGCACCATGCGCCGTCGCTACTTATCGCCGCCCAGGTGCAGGCCTTTGTGAATCGCGTATAACGCAAGCTCCAGCCGGTCCGAGACGCCGAGCTTGTCGAAGATGTTGTGCAGGTGGTTCTTCACCGTCTGCTCGGAGATAAACATTTTCTCCGCCATCTCTTTGTTCTTGTAGCCTTGCGCCACCAGCGCGACAATTTCCCGCTCACGCGCGCTCAACGGCGACCGTTCCCGGCCCTTGGCGCCCGCGGCGCTGCCATTGGCGTCCGACGGCGAAGCAAATTGCCGCATAACAGCCGCCGTCGTGTGTGAATCGAGCCAGATCTCGCCGGAGTTGACCTTACGGATACTCTTGACGATCAATTCGGGTTGCGTCTGTTTGATGACGATGCCAGAGCAGCCCAGCTTCATTGCCTGAACCCATTCGTTCTTGTCTTCCGAAGCCGTCAAGACGATTATTTTCGTCTGGTGGGAGGCGTGCTGCAACGTCTGGAGCGCCGATAACCCATCCATGCCGGGCATCTTCAAATCCAACAACAATACGTCGGGGTGGAGGTCCTCGATCAGTTCGAGCGCGGTGCGGCCGTTGTCGGCCTCGCCCACAACTTCAAAGTCCTCTTCCAGCATCAAAAGTTTGCGCAATCCCTCGCGAACGATCGGGTGATCGTCCACCAGGCCGATTCGAACTTTACGCTTTTCAGCCGGAACGGGTGCTGGTTGTTCTTCAGGCGCCTGAGTTGCCGAGACCATGCTTGCGAGTGCCTCTTCAAGCGGCGACTTGCCTTCTATTCCCTCAGCCATACTTCATTCCTTCCCACGGTTGGCGTCCTCGCTCCCATACTGCAGGAGGCCCCAAACATCGCGCCTGCGCCCGTTCTCCTCAAGGTCACAAGCAGTTTGGCCTCCACTGGGGTTCGTTGCGCCCCGCTTTGGTACTACGACTTGATTCTATGGCCGATCTAGTACCTCGTCAATTCAGGGACCCCTTAGGGTATATGCTCAATCTCTCCTAGATCGTTCCCGCAGATCCCCCTAACCCTATGGCCTGTACGCGACTTTTCCGCACGGAGCGGTTCAGCCACCCAAGCCAACGGTACTACTTTACGCTAATAGGACCCTAAGGTGGGCGCGGGGTCCCCATGGGGGGACAGACTCGCCGCGCTGTGCCGGGACGCCCCCGCTAATCCCCTATCGCGTCTGCGCTTCCATGTGCTGCTTCAGAAGTATGAGTGTGGACTCCTCGGCCCTATCGCCGCTCATAAACATCGTCAGACCACGGAACAGCGGATTGTCGATCCGCAGCTTTGCGCTAGACGTCACGCGCGTGTGTTCGCCCTCCGGCTCCATCGTGATCTCCCAATCCCCAGAAAACCCCGTCGAGGGCGTCGCCATCCGGGAGACGAACCGCCGGGGAGGCTCCAGCGCCAAAAACTCGGTTTCCATCTCCCCTGACCCGCTCGCGACCATGTATTTCCGCGGACTATCAGAAACCTTGCGCACCGACTTCACGTCGCTCACCCACCTCGGCAGGTTCTCCACATTCGATAGGAAGTCCCAAACCTCCTGCTGTGGCCGCTGGATCACCACGCTTGCCCGCGCCGTCATGTACGGCGAGCGGAAGTATCCGATGATTGTCACCAGAATCACGGCGGTTGCCAACCCCGCCACGGCAAGCGCGATCCATTTCCCGATTCGTTTCAAGCGGCGGCTCCCTCCGTCGATGTCAGCGAATCATAATACTGATTCCAACCCGCCAGCAATGGGGAGTTGTCCGCCAACCCGGCTCCATACAAATACCACGATGTGGTGAAGGCGCAGCCGCCGCCGAAGGACTCGCAAAACAACGCAAGCAGACTTCCACCCATTTCGTCGACGCGTAACACGGCGTATCGCGGCTTTGGCGAAGCAACGACAATCCCCGAAAAGCTCTCCCCATCCGGCAATGTCGCCCGATAAGGCGTTCCCGCGCTAAAATTCTGCCCGCTCAGGCCCATCCCCGAGGTCAGCCGCCCCCATAGCTCTCCTGGATCGCCTTGCGACATCGTGATCCGTGCCTCATGCCGCCCCGACGCACTGCGCATCGTGTCGACGTAGTAACGCAGGCAAGCGAGAAACGTCAGCCATCCGCCATGAGTCGAATCAAACTCGTTGTCGAAGCTCGCGTCCGTTCCAAAACCAGAATGGATCAGGCGCAGCTTCGTCTTCCCGCCTTGCGCCTCGAGAGTGAATTCCATCACCCGTTTGCCGCCCGGCCCATGGTCTTCTGTCCAGGCGAAGCGCGAGCCGGGCTCCCACCCCGTGATAGGCGCGGTACCCTCCATCCCCGGGCCCCACCCTACCGTCACCTTGCCGCCTGGTCCTGGTTCGACTTCCGCCATGGGTGCGAACCATTGCCGGATCCCCTCGCCCGTGGTCACCGCACGCCAAACCTCTTCTGGCGGCGCGTCCAGGATTAGTTCAAATTCATGCTTCCGCGTCTCGTCGCTCATCGCTTCCACCTAGGTAATGGCTGCCGCTCCTGTCGTCTCCGCTTCCGTTTTGGTGATCAACGGATACGACGCCGCCAGCACACGGAACGGCCGCCCGCCTGCCGCATGCTCATCGTGATACTTCGCCGTCAGGGCCGCTAGCGCTCCCGCAAGTTCCTCGGCAAACTGGTTCCGCTCCACTGCCGAGCGAAATCGAATTTCTGTTTCGAGTGTCAGAGTGGCCAGCCGCTTGCCCGCCTGTCGCGCGCCTAAAGTCAGCACAGCCAGTTCGCGAATCGTGCGCGCCGCTGTCGCCACCAAATAGGCGATTGAGAACCGGTCACGCACCGCCTCCGGTTCCGGCCCCATCGTGCCCAACGCTTCCGGGCTGATCAGAAAGCTCTTGGCCGATGCGCGCATCAGGCGCTCCACGCAGTTTCCCTTGCGCCGTTCCTCCACGAACTCCACCGCTCCATGTTTCTCCAGTTCGCGCAGATGATAGTTCACCTGCTGCCTCGGCAATCCCAGCAGCCGCGCCAACATCGATGCGGAGGCAGGTTCGGCAAGATGCTCGAGCATCTTCAACCGCGCCGGTTGCAATATAGCCGAAGCCTGTTCGGGATCGCGAAGGATATAGACAGTGTCGTGGACCACGTGAAGTCCACTCCATCACCGAAAATTACTTTTGTCAAGACAAAAATTACCGTCAAAAACTCAACCCTGACCGCACCCGACGCGCAAATCCTCGCGCCGCCATCCACCTCCGGCCGCGCCCGCTCAGCACGTCTGCTGGACCTGCCGCCCCTCGCAGATAATACGTGTCCAGCCTGGGCAAATCGTGAACGTCTCCCTGTCCGTTCCAATATCCCATCACTGTCCCGCAAGCCGTTTCATACAGCGCGGCGCTCCGCGCCCGCGCTTGGGCATCAACCTTCCCATACGGATATGCGAACGCCCGCGGTTTCTTCCCCACCCGCTCCTCGATCAGCCGCAGTGGCAGCTCGAACTCTTTCGCGAGTTGTTCCCCCTGAAGCCCAGTCAGATCGGCGTGTGTGTGTGAATGCGCTCCTAGCTCCACGCCCTCCTGAGCCAGTTCGCGCAACTCCGGCCAATCCAGCAGCGGCAGATCCGGCACCCTTACGCCTGGCTGGTCCCAACTGTTTCTCGCGCCCACGCGGCCTGTTACCACGAACAGTGTCGCCGGAATCCTCAGCCTTCGCAGCACCGGCCAGGCGTCCGTCGCAAAGTTCCCAAAGCCGTCATCGAAAGTGACCGCGATCGTGCCCGGCTGCCGCAAACACTCAGCGAGTGGAACCACCGCCGGGCCGCTTTCGGCTAGTGCCTCCATTCGCGCCCGGAATAGGTCGGGATCGTATGAAATCACTGAACCGCTCCGGTCGATGGAATGAAAGGTGAGAATTGCCGAACTATCTGCCATCGCTGGTCAACCGTGGCTCGGGCCGCGCGCCCCGTTTCCACAGGGAACGCCACGCATGTCGCGACAGTCCGACACAAAACGAAATGCCGTTGTAGAAGTGATACAGCAGGTGGAACGGTATTGCGGCCAAGGCAAAGCTGCGGCCCTGTCGCTCGGCCAGAAACAGGTAGAACTGGTTGTTGAGCAAAATTACAATCGCCAGCAAAACGAATAGTATGAACACTACCGGATGCTGAGGCGCATATGCGACGCAACAAAGGATGGCTGCAGCCGTGTAGACGCCCAACACTATCCGCGTGCTCTTAGAGCGCTTCTCGAACGGCAGTTCGTACCGGTGCCGCATGAACAACAATGGCACTGCAAACAGCAGGAAAGGAATCAGCGCCAGTTGACGCGTTACATAGGTGAGAATACCCAGCGCTACGATCGCGCCGAACATTAACAGGTTCACAGTCTTCGACCGCCGGTTACCCGAATCCACCCAATAGCGGTTCAAGGCGAAGAACAGCAGACAAAAAAACGGCGCCAGGAACGGCGCGCGCAGCCAGAATGTGTTGAACAGCGCCGCCAGTAGAATCAGGTACACCAGCGCAACACTCACGCGCTGGCTGAGCTGCAGGTTCAGGTCGTTCGGCATCCGCGAGTCGCGCAGAATCAGTTCGGTCCACGGAATGCCGCGGTCGAGTACGTCGGTCTTCACCAGCCCCCAGAATGTCCAGCGCTTGAGGTGTTTTACTTGAATCCCATCGTCGAGCATGAGCTTGCGTCCGGCCGATTTGAGACGGTAGCCCAGTTCGATGTCTTCAATCGCCGGTCTGTCGTAGGTTGTGTCGAAACCGCTATGTTCGAAAAAAAGCTCGCGCCGGATCGTTCCGCAGCCGCTCCAGAACGTGGATGCCTCCTGCCGGGAGTGCTGGTGCACGAAACAGTGCATCAGATTTCGGTATTGCGAAACAAAATCGTGCTGCGCCGGCGAGTCGTCGTAGGAACCGATGAGCGCGTCAAGCGCCGGGTCCTCCTCGAACGCCATGCGCATCTGTCCGATCGTCTCCCGCCTCACGCATACGTCGGCGTCGATGAAGAACAGTAATTCGCCGGTTGCCTCTTTGGCGCCTATGTTGCGCGCCACCGCTGGACCCTTGCGTCCGCCTGTCGACAACACGCTCGCGCCGAACTCACGCGCCACCTCGGCCGACCCGTCGGTCGATCCGTCATCGACCACTATCACCTCCGCCGGCGCTTCCGCCGACAGCCGAATGTGATTCAGGCATTCGCGCAGAAAACGCGCGGAATTATACACAGGAATCACGATCGCCAGGTGCAAGTTGTTAATTAGTGTGGCACAATTTGCGCAAAAGCGACGCCCCTAACGCAAAAGTTCGTAGACGGCATAGTGCTGGTCCTCGTACGCTGGGCGTGCTTTCCCCTCCGAAACCAACGGATCGGCCGCGCCGCGAAACTCCGGCCGTTTGTTCAGAATCAGCCAACGGTATTGGCCGCATCGCATGCGCTGCCGTATCGTCTCGGCGGTACACGACAGTTTATCGTCGCACGACTCGCAAGAGAATCGTTGCGGGTTCCCTGCATACGCCGCGGCACAATTGCCTATGCCGTGGATGCGGTCGTCGGGTCCCGCCATCCTCACCGTTGCCGCGAGCGAAGCATAGTCTGTCATCATCGTCGACAAGTACTGATCGCGATCCATCCGTTTGGTGAAGTAGGCGATGAGCGGCACGTTGATCTCGACGAGCATCGTTCCCCAGAATCCAAACAGCAGGCAGAAGGTGAGCGCCGCCGCAAGGCTCGCCCGCACCGCGATTCGGCTCTGTTCCCATAGCCTCACGAACTGGCTCCCCAGCAAGGCCAGCGCAACGCAGAGCGGCAGAAGGATGTACCGCACCATGCTCAACACCGACGCCCAGGTTGCATAGTAGATCACGATGAACAGCAGTACCGGATACCATCGCCGCGAACTCGGCCGCGCCAGGAACAGAAGTGGAGCGAAGACGACCAGCGCCGCCCCTACCGGATTCGCCGACGTTGAGGTGTACTCCCACGCCACAATCCCTTGAAAGTGGATTTCCTTGAATACCTCGGTCAACCGCCAGGCACTCGATTTCTCAGTTTTGTAGTCGTCAATCGCGTCGCCCACCACCACATTCGCCGATAGCGGATAGAAGAAATCGCCCGTGTACCATTTCGCCCGGGCGAAGTAAGCGGGAGCGATCGCGAGGGCGATTGCCGCGATCCCCATCAGCAGCCGCATCCTTTGCCGTGAACGCCACACGGCGTGCAGGTAGAGCAGTGTCAGTGCGAAGCCGCCAAATATTGCCGGCTGCTTCACATGTAGCGCGACGGCAAGGCACCCAGCTCCCCACAGCATCACGCGATCCTCGCCCTCGCCCCTGTAGCGCAAGTATGCATAGAGCCCGGCGGCCAGACACACCGCCAACGCGGCGTCGTTCTTTGCTACACTCGCTGTCCAATGTACAACCGGAACGCTCACCGCGAGCGTTACCCCCACCAGCGCCTGCGCCCGATTCGCGCCGCACTCGCGCGCGATCAGCCAGACCAACAACACGAGTACCGCGAAGAATAATGCGGCTGAGAGTTGGGCGGCGATCTGCCCGCCAAACGGTAGTACAGCCGCCATCAACAGCTCTACTCCCTGCGGAAAGTATGAATAGCTGACGCCCTCCACCGGTCGCAGCGCTCCCCACGCGGCATACATCATCGCGTCGAAGAGATGATGACGCAGGACGTCAAATACGCGGCTCGGCGCGACCGCCGTCAAGATGCTCATGTTCGCGAACGCAAACAGCCACGGTACGGTGAATCCCGACAGCGCCGTCCCTAGCGACTCGTCTTCCACCCAGTTCCGCCGCAACTGCGCCGCCGCCTCTGGAAGCTGCAGCAACTCGCGCCGGCCCGCCCATAGTCCCGCCACGAAAAGTGCCACCATCACCCAGGGTCTGAGTCCGCCCATCAGCCCGATCGGGAACAGCGCCACCATCGCCACTACAAGCCCCGTCGCCAGCGGTAGCGCGGCCTGCTCTAACGCGCTACGAAGCTCTACTCGCAGCCAGCCAAGCGCCGCCGCGCCCCAACCATACGCGGCCAACGCCAACGCCAGCGCCGTCGCCATCGCACGCGGCTCATATGCAAACCCAACGCCCACCGGCACCAGCGCCAGCGCTGGAAGCTCCCAAGCGCGCCATCCCGCCCGCCTCGCACGCAGCAATGCATAACACGCACACCCCAACACCCAGGCGGGCATCGCAATGAGGAACACTTTGAAATACACCGCTCCGGGATTGCCGAATTGTTCGGCGTGCCATAGAAATGGCCGCGCGAACAGGCTTAAGCTGAACGCGAGCCAACCCGCCCACAGCAGTCCGCGTAACGCACGCCACACCGGTGCCGGCCCTGCGTCGTTGCTTGGCTGGGTTTCCATTTGCCTAGTGGCCTGAAGTCGCGCGTCCTGGAACCGAAGGTTGCGATGCGTCCAATTGTTTCAACTCTTCCTCGGTTACCACGCGGCCCTCTTCGAGATACTCCTCGTCGACGTTGGCCTCCCACAAATCGTAGTGCGCCCCCAATATGTTCCGTGCCGCGAACACTCCCGTCAGCATCGAGTGATCCTGGTTGTTGTAGCGGTGCATCCCGTTACGCCCCACCAGTTGCAAACTGGGAATCTCCGCCAAGAACCGGCGCACCAATTCCAGCCCGCCCTTGTAATGATCGTCGTACACCGGATAGGCCTTTGGCATCCGCACTACGGCGCCGCCAATCACATGCTCCTTCTTCACGAGGCCCAACTCAGCCAGTTCCTTCGTCGCCAACGCCACCAACTCCTCATCCCGCATGTTCCATAACTGGTCGCCTTCCTGGCAAAAATACTCCAGTCCCAGACACGACTTCGAGTCGTCGGGCACCATCTCCGGACTCCAGTTCTTGAAGTTCTGGATGCGGCCCACCTTCACGCCCGGCTCATGCACATAAATCCAGTTGTCGCTAAACAGATGCCGCGCTTCGATGAACAGCGCTACGGTCACAAAATCCCGGTAGCGGAACTTAAGCGCCGCCGGTGCCAGCCAATCCGGAGCCGCCGGCTTAAGCGCACGCACCAGTTGCTGTATCGGCATCGAGCTGATCACATGCGTAGCGGGGAAATGGCCTGCCGAAGTCCGTACGCCGCTCACCCCTTCTGGCCCCCATTCGATTCCCTCAACGACCGCGTTGAACACCACCCGCGTACCGGCCGCTTCCAACTGTTGGTGCAGCCGCTCCCACATCATGCCGGGACCGCGCCGCGGATAGAGGAATTCCTGAATCAGCGTCTTGATCTCCGCCTCTTTGCCGCGCTTGGGAAAGATGGCGTTCATGACAAGACTTGTTAGCGAGAGCCCGCGAATACGCTGCGCTGCCCAGTCCGCTCCGATTTCCTTGCAGCTCATGCCCCACACTTTCTCCGTGTAGGTCTTAAAGAAAATCTCAAACAGCCGCCGGCCGAAGCGATTGGTGATCCACGACTCCAGATCCTTTTCCGGCTTTATCGGCAGCAACCGCGCCTTCAAAAAACTCAGCCCGCAGCGCGCCGATTCGACAATGCCCAACTTTTGCAAGGCCTCGCCCGGCAGGAGTGGATAGTTGAGGAATTTGCCCTTGTAGTAGATGCGTGATTGCCTTGGCCGCACCAGTAGATCCTGGCCCAACACTTCGCGCCAGATCCGCTCCACCAGGGAAACCTTCGTATAAAAGCGATGCCCGCCGATGTCGAAAAGGTAGCCTTGGCTGGAAACCGTACGCGAGATACCGCCCACCACCGTGTCTCGCTCAACCACTGTGCAGCGCACGCCGTTGCGCAGCAGCTCATAAGCGGCTGTCAAGCCCGCGGGCCCCGCGCCGATGATGACCACTTGAGGCTCTCGCGTCGACTGCTCCGGCACAAATCCCTGCAAAATATGCGAGTATAGCGTACTCGGAATGTTCTTCGCCCTCTTCCAGCCGCCTCCGCGCTCATGAAATCACGCCCGCTCATACTCATCCTGGGCGCTGGCCCCGCTGGTTTGGGGGCGGCTTGGCGATTGGCCCGGCGAGGCTTCCAGGTCACCCTCGCCGACCGCGCTCCCTCGGTCGGTGGCAACGCCGGGAGCTTCGATTGCGCGGGCTTTCGCGCGGACTTCGGCAGCCACCGTCTCCACCCTTCCTGCTCGCCGGAAATTCTTTCCGACATCCGCTCCTTCCTCGGAGACGATCTCCTCGACCGCCCCCGGCATGGCCGTATCCACCTTGGTGGACGCTGGCTGCACTTCCCTCTTAAAGCAGCCGACCTCGTCCTGCGCGCACCCGCCTCGCTCTCCTTCGGCTTCGCGCGCGACACCCTCACCAAGCCCTTCCGCAATCCACCAACCGAAGAATCCTTCGCCTCCGTCCTGCTGCGCGGCCTGGGGCCCGCCATGTGCGAGAACTTCTACTTCCCCTACGCACGCAAAATCTGGGGCATGGAGCCCTCCGAACTCGACGCCGAACAAGCACGCCGCCGGGTCGCCGCCGGATCCGCCGCGAAGTTAATCGGCAAGGTGCTCGCGCTTCTGCCTGGCTTCAGCAAACCCGGCGCGGGACGCTTCTTCTATCCACGCCGCGGCTTCGGCCAAATCAGCGAGGCTTACCGCGACGCTGCGCTCCAGGCCGGCGCCCGCCTCCTCCTGAACACGCAAGCCGAGGATCTCCTCCGCGAAGACAATTCCGCACTCGTCCTCTCCACAATTCCTCTTACTCTTCTGGCGCGTGCAATCCAGCCGGCCGCTCCGCCCGACGTCCTCGCCTCCGCATCCGCACTGCGCTACCGCGCCATGCTGCTCGTCTATCTCGTTCTCGACACACACCGTTTCACTGAGTTTGACGCGCATTACTTTCCCTCCGGCTCCATTCGCATTACGCGTCTCTCCGAGCCCAAAAACTACTCTCTGCACGGCCCCTCCGGCCGCACGCTCCTGTGCGCTGAACTCCCCTGCCATGCCACAGGCGATGTCTGGCGCATGACCAATGACGATCTTGCGCAACTGGTTCGCGACGATCTCTCTCGCGCAGGAATCCCCATCCAATCGTCGATCTCTCACATCGAGGTCAAACGTCTCGCCCAGGCCTACCCCATCTACGAGCGCGGCTTCCGTCCCCATTTCACTCGCCTCAACTCCTGGCTCGATACCATTCCGCGCGTCGTCAGCCTCGGCCGCCAAGGCTTGTTCGCACACGACAATACGCACCACACGCTCGCCATGGCCTACGCCGCCGCCGATTGCGTAGGCGATGACGGGGCATTCGATCGCGCCCGCTGGGCCCACGCCCGAACAACATTCGAGTCGTTCGTGGTGGAGGATTGAACGCGCCATGCACTTTGCCATCGACGCCACCACCTGGAACAACCCGCGTGGCTATGGACGGTTCACTCGCTCGCTGCTAAGCGCCCTCCTCGAACGCGAGCAAATACACCGCTATACTCTCTTTACGGATTCACCTGAAGCGCTCCCACCGCTTCCCTCGCGCGCCACTGCCACCACCGCCACTCGAAGCGGCCGCACGCTTGCTGGTGTCGCCAGCATGAGCCGCGCGCTCTCCGCCCACGGCTTCGACGCGATTCTTTTTCCGACCGTCTACAGCTACGTGCCTGTGCTCTCCTCCACGCCCAAGGTGGTCGTCTTTCATGACGTCATCGCTGAGCGCTTCCCCTCGATGACCGTCCCCTCCACCAGTGCCCGCGTTCTCTGGAATGCAAAGGTTCGGCTCGCGCGCGCTCAGGCCTCCACGCTGGTCACCGTCTCCGAGTACTCGCGCCGTGAACTCGCCCGCGAATTTCATCTCGACGCCGCCACCATTGAGATCGTCGGCGAAGCCCCGGCCCCCGTCTTCCACCGCATCGGCAACCCAGTCCCGAGCCCTCGCCTCGCCGCACTGAACCTCCCTGCCGGACCCTGGATCGTCTATGCGGGAGGCTTTGGTCCGCATAAGAACGTGCCGATGCTCGTCGACGCCTTCGCTGTTTTGGCGGCGCGTTATCCGTCAGCCACCCTCGTGCTCGTGGGCGAAAATCGAAACGAGATATTTCACTCCGATATAGCCGCCGTCGAGCGCCGCGTTCAGGCCCATTCGCTTGGCGCACGCGCGATCTTCACTGGCTTCCTCCCGGACCCCGATCTCGCCTTGCTGTTCAACCTTGCTTATGTGCTCGTCCTGCCGTCCTTCATGGAGGGCTTCGGACTGCCTGCCGTTGAGGCCGCCGCCTGTGGTTGTCCGGTCATTGCGACGCGAGAAAGCCCCCTTCCCGAACTGCTCTCGGGCGGTGGAATTTTTGTCGATCCCCACTCTCCCGCCGCTTTGGAAGCCGCACTGGACGCTGTGTTAGCATCGGAGAGTTCCCGCGCGAATTACGTTCGGCAAGCTCTCGCCGCGGCTGGCAGGCTTACCTGGGAGCAATCGGCAATGCGCATGCTTGAAATCTTGGAAGCGGCAGGCCGCTCGCGATGAAACGGCCGCTCCGCTTCCTCCACCTCACGACGTTCTATCCGCCTTACAGCTTCGGCGGCGACGCCATGTACATCTACCGCCTCGCTCATTCGCTTGCCGCAATGGGCCACGAAGTCGATGTCGTTCACAACGTCGATGCCTACCATCTGCAGCATCCAGCGCCGCCCGAAATCGCGTTCGCCGAACATCCCCGCGTGAAGCGCCATGAACTGCGCAGTGGCTGGGGCACGCTTGGCCTGCTCGCTATACAACAAACCGGCCAGCCCTGGCCTCATGACTCTACGCTGCGCAAACTCTTCGCCGCTAAAAAGTACGACGTCGTTCACTACCACAACATCTCCTTGCTCGGCCCCGACGTGCTCCGCTACGAAGCCGGCGGCAAGCACGCGGTCAAACTCTACACGACGCACGAGCACTGGCTCGTTTGCCCCATGCATGTGCTATGGAAGTTCAACGAACGCGCCTGCGAGAAGCCCGAATGCATTGAATGCGTCCTGCGCGGCAAACGTCCTCCTCAGCTTTGGCGTTCCACCGGGTTCCTCGATCGCTGTGCTGCCTATGTCGACCAGTTCGTCAGCCCAAGCCGGTTCACCGCTCGCATGCACGCCGAACGCGGCTTTTCGCAACCCGTCGAGCACTTGCCTTACTTCATCCCTCGCTCCGACGAAGATTGGCAATACCCAAAGCCCTCGCCGCATCCCAAGCCTTACTTCCTCTTTGTCGGCCGTCTCGAACGCATCAAAGGCCTGCACACTTTAATCGACAGTTGGAGCCACATCAAGGGATACGATCTCCTCGTAGCGGGCGCCGGCGCCGAAGGCGAAGCCCTTCGCGCGCAGGCCGCCACGAACAAGCGCATCCATTTCCTCGGCCTCCGCTCCCAGGCTGAGTTGGGCGCGCTTTATCGTCACGCCGTCTCGGTCATCGTCCCATCGATCACGTACGAAACCTTCGGCATGATTCTCATCGAGGCCTTCGCGCGCAAGACGCCCGCCATCGCCCGCAACCTCGGCGCGCTTCCCGAAGTAATCGAGGATTCCCAGGCTGGCTTCGTTTACGACGATGAAAAGGGACTGCTCGAAGCCGTTCGGCGCATGGGCTCCGACCGCGCCGCGCGCGACGCCATGGGTGAGCGTGGCTACGCCGCTTTCGAGCGCTGGTGGACGCCTGAAGCCCACCTTGATCTCTACGCCGGTTACCTCAATCGCCTCGCACGCGCTAAATTTGGTACTCCACTTCTCGACGAATGGCACACTACCTCATCACCGGCGGAGCCGGTTTCATCGGCTCACACCTCGCCGAATCCCTGATTACGCGCGGCCACCGCGTCACTTTGCTGGACAACCTCTCCAGCGGCAGGCTGGAGAACATCGCGTCTATCGGCAGCGCCGCCCGCTTTGTCGAAGCCTCCGTCACCGACCGTGCCGTGCTAGATCCGCTGGTCGACGAGGCCGATGCCGTCTTTCATCTGGCCGCCACGGTCGGCGTCTACAACATCGTTCGCTCACCCGTGGAAACGATCGCCAACAACATCAACGGCACCGAATCCGTTCTCGAAGCCGCGTGTCCGCGAAAACGCAAGGTACTGATCGCATCCACCTCCGAGGTCTACGGCAAAAGCACGCGCGCGCCGTTCCGCGAGGATGACGACCTTCTTCTCGGCCCCACCTCCAAATCGCGTTGGAGCTATGCCGCCAGCAAGATCATCGACGAGTTCCTTGCCCTCGCCTACTGGCAAGAACGCGGCGTTCCAGCTCTCGCCACACGCTTCTTTAACACCATCGGGCCCCGCCAAACCGGTCGCTACGGAATGGTCGTACCGCGCTTTCTCACGCACGCCCTGGCCGGTTCCAACCTCCCGGTGCACGGCACCGGCGAGCAGTCGCGCTCGTTCACCTACGTCGGCGACGTCGTTGAATGGCTTTGCCGCCTCGTCGAGCTGCCTGATATCGCGGGCAAAGTATTCAACCTCGGCAATCCGAGTGAAATCACCATCCGCGCCCTTGCCGATCTAGTAATCGAAATAGCCGGCTCGTCGTCGGGCATTGACCTCATTCCCTACGAGGAAGCCTACGAGCCTGGCTTTGAAGACATCGAGCGCCGCGTCCCCGACATCGCCCGCATCGTCGCCCTCACCGGCTACTCCCCGCGGACCTCTCTGCGCGAAGCCATCGAACGCACACACAACTGGATGCTCGCTGAGCGCATTCCCACTTAGCCACTGCGCCCCGTGAAACAGCGCCTGCCCATCCTTGCCCTGCTCGCCGCCGCGCTCCTGCTGCGCCTCTATCGCTTGAACGACGGCCTCTGGTACGACGAGATCGGCACTTGGATTCGCTTCATGCACCTGCCATTTGCGAAGATCCCTACGGTCTATGGCTCGGAGAATCAGCATTTCCTGTTCAGCATTCTGGCCCGCGCGTCTCTGCTGATCTTTGGAGAATCCAACTGGGCCTTCCGCCTTCCCGCCGCTTTGTTCGGCGTCGCCAGCGTCTGGTCCACATGGTGGATGGCCCGCATCGTCACCTCCTCGCGCGAGGCTTTCTTCTCGGCAGCGCTTCTCACCTTCTCCTATCACCACGTCTGGTTCAGCCAGAACGCGCGCGGCTACAGCGGGCTCCTCTTCTGGACCATGCTCGCCAGCGGTTTCCTTATCCGCGCGCTCGAATCGAACGTCCGGCGGGACTGGCTGCTCTGGGCCATCTGCGCCGCTCTCGGCGTATACAACCACGCCACCATGTCGTTCGTCCTCGTCGCTCATGCTCTCATTGCACTAGCCACTTGCGCGCGTAGCGGCAACTGGATGCGTGTCGCCTCGTGGTTCGCTCTTGGCGCCGCTCTCACGCTCTTGCTCCACCTGCCCGCGCTCCCTGAAATCCGCTCCGGCCTAAAAGGCACTGTCAGCGTCGTCAATGAGTGGAAGAGTCCGCTGTGGACCATAGCCGAAATCTTTCGTGGCCTCGCCATTAACTTCGCCGGAGCCGCCGTCGCAATCGCCGCGCTTGCCGTCTTTTTCACCGGCTTCATCAGCTATCTGCGCAGCCGGCCCGTCGTCGTCGCGCTCCTGCTGCTTCCCGCTTTCATCGGAGGCGGCCTTGTCGTCTCCCTCGGACATCACCTCTGGCCGCGCTTCTTCTACTTTGCGTTCGGCTTCGCCGCTCTCGTCGTCGTGCGCGGCGTCGACCGCTTCGCCTCCGCCCTCCATCCCCGCCTCGCTGTTCCCGCGCTCGCCGCCATGATCCTTGTCTCCGCTTTCTCACTTCGCAACGTCTACGGCCCCAAGCAGGACTTCGCCGGCGCTCTCGCCTATGCCCGCTCGCAAGCCGCGCCCGGTGACGTCATCGCCTCGGCCGACCTCGCCAGTTACATCTACAAGAACTACCTCCCCGGCCCCGTTCCTCTCTTCACGCCCGCCGACCTCGCCGCCGCCCGCCACGGTCGCCGGGTCTTTCTCCTCTATACCCTCACGCCCGTCTTCCGCGCCCAGTTGCCAGAACTTTACGACGTCGCTACACGCGAAGCAGTCTCCATCCGCCGCTTTCCCGGCACGCTAAAAGACGGCGCGGTCATCGTTGCCGAATACGCTCCGCTGCCAACAATTCCCAACCGTCCGTAAGCCGTCGAGCGCTATGCTACCTTCAGTATTCCCCGCCGCATGAGCGCCCCGTCCCACAGAATCGCACTCCGCCTCTTCCTCACTTGCTGGCTCGTCTACGCGCTCCACTTCGCCACCAACTCGGTCCGCGAAATCTATCTCGGCCTCGCCCTCGGCGACCACCTCTCCTTCCGCGTGGACGAATACGGCGGACTTCATCACGACCTCTTTGAAATGCCCGGCCGTGGCTGGCACATCGGCAACAACCCTGGCGCGTCCATGCTTGGCGCGGTACCCTACGCCGTTGCCCGCCCCTTGATCGATCGCATCGTCGCGCGCATCAATCAGTCGCGCGCCGCTTCCGGACTCACCGAACCTCCCGCTTATAAGTCTCCCTGGGCACCCGCTCGTAAGTTCTATGCTGACGCCTGGCGCCGCGGACTCGATGTCAAACTCGGCCTCGGCGCATTCGTCATGCAGGCATTTTGCATGGCCCCGCTGTCCGCGCTCAGCGCCGTCGTCGTGTTCCTTCTGCTCCGCCGCTTCCTTGCGGACGAAAACGAGCGCACAGGGCCCGGCGCGGGCCTCCTGGATGTGGAGGAACACGCCACGACAGCCGCGCCGAGGCTCCGTTGTGCGCGTGTCAATGAGAATGCCCTCTGGTTCACGCTGCTCTACGCCTTCGGCACGCCCGTTTTCTTCCGTACCGGATATCTCAACCAAAACATGCTCGTCGGCCACTGCATTCTCGGCGCGTTTGCCGCGCTCACTCTCCTCGACGGCCGCCGCGCCGCTCTCATCGCAGGTTTCCTCGCCGGCTTCTCTCTCCTGCTCGACTACTCCGGCGCCGTCGTCCTCGTCTGTCTCTTGCTCTTTGCCGCTGCGAGCGACCGCCGCCATATCATTCCGTTCGTGCTCGCCGCCACGCCGCCCATATTTCTCCTCTGGTTCTATCAATGGTCGAGCTTCGGCCACCCCTTCTATCCCGGCCAACACTACATGCCCCCCGTCGAATGGATCGACCGCGGGTATCAAGGAGTCTCCGGTCCGCAACTCGACTTGGCCTGGATGCTCGCCTTCGACTACCGCTTTGGCATCTTCACCGCTTGCCCGCTCCTCTTGGCCGCCGCTGCCGTGCCGTTCCTCCGCCAGACCCTTCTCAGCAAACGCCAAATCTGGTTTTTTTTCATTTTCTTCGTGCTATTCTGGGTCTTCTTCTCCTCGGTGAACTACACGCGCTTGCAGTACAACACGGGCGTGCGATACATGGCGCCGATGATTCCAGTGCTTTACCTTCCAACAGTTGCCGTACTTTCCCGCCTTTCCAGGCCCTTGCTTTATTTCATCTCCGCGGCCGCCATCACACAGGCCTGGTGCATGGCCATGTATCGCGACGTCGAACGCGGTCTCGGCGTGCTCGACCCCATCCTCCACGTCTTCCTCGGCGGCTTCCAGCTTCCCGCCCTGACGACGCTTACTCGCATGAACCTCGGCCTCGAAGCGCTCGCCAATGGCGTCTCGCCGCTGCCTCTCTTTGCTCTGACCGGAGCTCTCCTCTACGGCATCTGGAGGCGAGTGTGAAGGTCCTTCTCGTGAATCCCTTTCAAGTCGAATACGTCCACAAGAAAGGACGCATCTACAACCGCACTTGGACGCCGCTGGACCTCGCCTATTGCGCCGCCATGCTCGAGACGAACGGCATCCACGCCGAGATACTCGATGCCAACGCCGAGCAGGTCGGACCTGCTGGCGTCGCCGAACGTGCCTGCGGCTTCGACAAAGTCTTCCTCACCTCCACTTCGCTAGACCGTTGGCAATGCCCGCACCTCGACCTCAATCCCTTCCTCAAAACTGTCCACGCCGTCCGCGACGTCGCTCCAGAGGTCTACGTGATGGGAAGCCACGGCACCGTCAAGCCCGCCGAAATGCTCGCCGAAACACGCGCCAACGCCATCGTCCGCGGCGAGCCCGAATACACTGTTGCCGAACTTTGCTCCGGCAAGCCACTCTCCGCCATTCGCGGCATCACGTGGAGCAACGCCGGCGAAGTCGTCCACAACCCCGATCAACTTCCCGTGAAGATGGATCAGCTCCCCATGCCCTCCTTCGAAAAGCTGCCGATGGAGCGCTACAACTACGAGGTCCTGGGAGATCGCTTCACACTCTTTGAAATGTCGCGCGGCTGCGCCTCCAAGTGCACGTTCTGCCTGCTCAAGACGTATGGAACTGGCGTCCGCAAGAAGTCCGTTGAAACGCTCGCGCGCGAAGTCGAACACGCCATCACCAAGCACGGCATCCGCACGGCTTACTTCATCGATCTTGAATTCACCGTCCTGCGTAAACAAGTGGTCGAATTCTGCGAGTGGCTCATCGCCAAAAAATTCGACTTCACCTGGTGCTGCCAAACGCGTCTCGATCTGGTAGACGACGAGTTGCTCGGCCTCATGAAACGCGCCGGCTGCCGCCTTATTCATGCGGGCGTCGAAGCGGGCAGCGACGAAATTCTGGAGCTCACTGACAAGCGCATCACCATGAAGCAGATCGAGGAGGGCATGAATCTCGTTCACTCGCACGGTATTGAGACGGCATGCTTCTTCATGATGGGTTTCCCCGAATCCGATCGCGACGAAATGAACCGCATCGTCCGCTTCGCCAAAAAGCTGAACCCCACCTACGCCCTGTTCCACGTCGCCGCTCCCTATCCTGGGACCAAACTCTACGAACAGGTGAAAGACGACCCGAATATCCGTTTTAGCGACGATTCGCTTTTTCCCGAAGCGATCGTTGGCCGGTTCACTCTGCCCGAGCTCAAGGCCATGACGCGGAGCGCGTATTTGAGCTATTACCTCCGGCCCTCCTACGTTCTCGCGCGTCTCGCCAAAGGCGAATTCCGCCCGTTGTTCAGCCAGTTCCAGTTGTTCCTGAACTTCGTCAGGTCCTAACTCATGAACTCCCCCATCACCGTTGTTATCCCCTGTTGCAACGAGCAGGAAGGCATCGCTCAGGTCATCGCCGAGATCCGCGCCGCGCTCGCCACCACCGGCCGCGCGCTTGAAATCGTCGTCGTCGACGACGGCTCCACCGATTCCACTGCCCGCGTCGCCCTCGAGTCCGGGGCGCGCGTCCTGCGCCACCGCAGCAACCGTGGATATGGCGCGGCGCTGAAGACCGGCATCTCCTCGGCCGCGCATCCCATCAACGTCATCATGGATGGCGACGGCACCTACCCCGCACAATCCATTCCCGCTCTTCTTACGCGGCTCGAACAGGCCGACATGGTCGTCGGCGCGCGCCGCCTCAGTGGAGCCAATATCCCGCTCATGCGCCGCCCCGCCAAGTGGTTCCTCAACCGCCTGGCCAACTTCATGGTCTCGGCGCGCATCCCCGACCTCAACTCCGGCCTCCGTGCCTTTCGCCGCGACATCGTCCTGCAATACTTTCCCATCCTCCCCGACCAGTTCTCGTGGACCACCACCATCACCCTTGCCATGCACTGCGATAAGTACGCGGTTGCCTATGTCCCCATCGAGTACCGCGCGCGCAAGGGTTCCTCGAAAATCGTTCCCTGGGACGCCTACACCTTCCTCATGCTCATCCTGCGCACGGTCATGCTCTTCCGCCCGCTGCGCGTCTTCCTTCCGTTGATCATCCTCTTCCTCGTCTATGGCTTCGTGAAAATGGTGATCGATCTTCAACGCCAGCCCAACATCTCCGCTTCCGCCCTCCTCGCGTTTCTCTCGGCGCTTCAACTGCTCCTCACGGGCATGATCGGCGACGCCATTGCCGCGCGTTTGAGCCACATCAGCCCGCCCGCTTCCGGTGTGCGCCACGGCGACGAGGTTGTTGAGGAACGTCTCGACGCCTAGGCTATGCTGTTGCGCGCCTATCTTCTGGCCGGACTCGCAGCGCACAAAATCGTCTGGGAGTATCTCAAGCACAGGCAAGCCGTCGCCGCTCCCAACCGTGGCCCCCTGTTTGTTCGCATCGCGAAAATGTTCGTTTTGGGCGGCTTGCTCGCACAACTCTTTCTGCCCGAAATCCTCCCCATCTGTCCGGACTGTCTCGGTCTTCAGGCCACCGGCTTGGTCCTCTTTACCACCGGCCTGGCGCTTGCCATTTCAGCCCGCATCACGCTTGGCTCCAATTGGACCGATATCGAACAAGGCGCAGTCGGCCAGCGCCACGAGGTCGTCGCGCGCGGCGTCTATCGTTTCATCCGCCACCCCATCTACACCGGCGACCTCCTCCTCGTCGCTGGCTTCGAACTCGCTCTCAACTCCTGGCTCGTGCTCGGTGTGCTTCCACTCGCCGCCTACGTTCGCATCAAGACCTTGCAGGAGGAATCCAAACTCGCCGCCGCGCTACCTGGCTACGCCGCCTATTGCGATACAACCGGAAGGTTCCTGCCCCGCCTATGAAAATCACTCAAATTCGCACATGGCTCGTCGAAGGCATCAAATACAACTGGACCCTCATCAAGGTCTACACCGACACTGGGCTCACCGGCATCGGCGAAGCGACCAATTGGCCCGGCAGCCCGCTCGTCGAAGCCGCCTGCCGCCACGTCGGCGAAATCCTCGTCGGCGAGGACCCCACCCGCATCGACTACACCTGGTCCCGCCTCTACCGCGACATGAACTGGCTCGGCCAGGGCGGCCCGCTGCTCAGCGCCATCTCCGCCATCGACATCGCCCTCTGGGACATCCTCGGCAAACGCGCCGGCCTGCCCGTATACGAACTCCTGGGCGGCGCATACCGCAAACGTATCCAACTCTACGCGAACTATTGGTTCATTCAAGGCGACGGTTCTCCGGAAAGCTACGCTCGCCAGGCCCGAGACATGGCCGCGCTCGGCTTCACCGCATGTAAGTTCGATCCCTTCGCTCACACCAGCTACAACTACGGAACTGACCTGGCCGACAACCTCTCGCTCACCGAATCGCAAAAGCAACTCGCCCTTGACCGCCTCCGGACCGTCTCCGACGCCCTCGGCCCCGCCTTCCCCATCGCCGTCGAGACGCATGCCATGTTGAACGGACCCACTGCCGTCGAGATGGCCCACCGCATCGCCCGCATGGGAGTCAACTGCATGTGGTACGAAGAACCAGCCGGCCCCGAGTTCCCCGGCGCCATCGCCGCGATCAAGCGTCAGATTCCTCTGCCCGTCTGCGTCGGCGAGCGCCTTCACTCGCGCTACATGCTGCGTCCCGTTCTTGAACAACAGGCCGCTGACATCGTCATGCCCGACATCACCCGCTGTGGCGGCATCTCCGAAATGCGCAAGATGGCATCGCTAGCCGAAACCTACAACATCCCCATCGCCCCGCACAACCCCAATGGCCCGGTCTCGACCATTGCTTCGGCCCACGTCATGGCTGCCACTCCGAATTTCTTCCGCCAGGAGTTCATGCTCATGGACGTCCCCTGGCGCGACACCGTCATCGACAAACCCCTCCCCATCGACAACGGCTACTTTCACCTCTCCGATGCCCCCGGCCTCGGCTTCGACTTAAT
>Ga0075421_100001679_pt1 | contig 26087 bp, 28 predicted proteins | sample SoiMetdeltSBSDD5_FD_75292 | JGI IMG/M metagenome (GOLD analysis project Ga0075421, IMG submission 75292) | Bulk soil microbial communities from a Populus tree surrounding site in Tennessee, USA - Soil MetaG P. deltoides SBSDD5 | ecosystem: Environmental > Terrestrial > Soil > Tree plantation... | reverse complement strand
GATCCGCAACAGCACCCCGAAGGCCGCCACCGCAACCCCGCGCACCAGCGGAACCAGCGGCGGCACGGTCAACTCGGACGGCAACGAGCCGCTGGGCCGCGGCGTGCTGAGCGCCTGGACTGAGGAATTCATCAACGCCAACCCGGGGCACGAGTTCACCCCCGGCACCATCGCCGAGGCTCTCGGTGCCCAGCACGGACGCACGATCAGCTCCGGGGCGGTGCTCAACAACTGCCGCACTCTGGCCATGAACGGCCAGGTCACCGTGGTCCGGCAGCAGCCGTTCACCGTGACCGCCAACAAGCCCACCGCCGCCGACACCACCGACAGCACCACCGACAGCGGCAGCGAGCAGCAGTAACACCCTCCAACGCGCTGGGGCCGAGCACACCGCTCGGCCCCAGCGCCGTCTTTTCACGACCTGTAAAGGAGTCTTTGTGGCACACGAACTCGAAACCCTCGCCGACGGCACCACCAGTTTCGTGTCCGCCCGCCAGTCGGCGTGGCACCTGCTCGGTACCGTCACCGACCGCAGCCAGTCCGCCGAAGAGATGATGACCAAGGCCAAGCTCGGCGGCTGGGGCGTGCGCAAGATCCGCCTCGTCGGCATCGACGCCCTCGCCGATGGCACCGAAGTCCAGATCCCCTGCGATGACCAGATGATGACCGTACGCCGCAACCCGGTCACCGCCGGGACCGACTATCTGGGCATCGTCGGAAACGACTACGGCGTCGTGCAAAACGAGCAGGCCGCCGAGGTCCTCGACCGCCTGGTGGACCAGATCGGCGGCGCTCACTATGAGACCGCCGGATCGCTGCGCCGGGGCAAAAGCGTGTTCCTGACGATGAAGCTGCCCACGGCGATGGAAATCGCCGGGGTCGACCGGATGGACCTGTATCTGATCGCCACCACCAGCCACGACGGCACCTCGGCGTTGCGCATCGACGCCAGCCCGATCCGGGTGGTGTGCGCTAACACACAGCGCGCCGCGTTCGCCCACTCGGTCAGCCACTACGTCTTCCGGCACACGTCCAATGTGAACAGTCAGATCAGCCAGGCCCGCGAAGCGCTCGGCCTGATGTGGCGCTACATGGACACGTTCGAGAAGGCCGCCGAACGGATGATCAACGAGACGCTGACCATGGGCGAGTTCGAGAAGATCGTCGCCCAGCTGTGGCCGGTCGCCGACGACGCCCCCGACAAGACCAAGAACAACGCCAAGGAGCGGCTGGGGACGCTGAAGTACCTGCTGCGTGACGCCGACACCCAGGCCGCGATCAAGGGCACCCGGTGGGCCGGCTACCAGGCCATCACCGAGTACCTCGACCACGTCCAGCCCGCCAGGAACCCGCTCGTGCGGGCCAACCGGGTGGTGACCGGCAAGGTCCCCGAGATCAAGATCCGGGCGTTCGACCTGCTCAAGGTCGGAGCCAGCCGATGACCGGGGACCGGCCTGCGCAGTGGTTCTACTTCGGGCCGTGGGCGTTCTCGATCGACGAAGCCGAGGCGCTGATCGCCGACCGGCCGCGTGAACCGGCCAGCCTCAACGTCGTCGCCTGGGCCAACGCCTACGGCCTGACCCACATCGACGATCCCGACCCGCACACGGTCAACCTCATCGGCCCCACCCGCGACGGCCTGGACCGCGAGTACGCCATGGCAACCGATCTGACCAAGCCGGTGATCGTCGCCAGCTTGGAGGTCGACGGCGAGCCCACCGCGCTGTTCATCGACGGGGTGCACCGGCTCTACCGCGCCTGGCGCGAAAGCGTTGCGTCGCTGCCCGCCTACGTGCTCACCGTCGCCGAAACCCAGCAGATCAAGCACAACCGCATCATCGGCGGCGGCATCACCCAGCGTCGGACGACCACCCGTCGCGGCGACCGCTGAAGCCCTGCCGAAGGGCAACACGCATCCCCTTGCCGATGGCCGCCCTCGTGGCGGCCATCGGCATTTCTCAATACACGTCAACAGAAACGAGCCGCCATGACCTACACACCCGCGTGGATGCGCCGGTGTGACTGCCGCTGCCCCGTGCACCACGGCTACCAGCGCACCACCTACACCGACGAAGGCTGCGCCTGCACGATCACCTGTGCCACCCAGCCGATGACCCTGCTGGCCGAGCAATGGGACTGCGCCCTGTTCCTCGACAACGTCGGCGACCTCTGGTTCGTCAACCGGCTGCCCGGCGGCCAGTGGGACTGGAGCACCGCCGACCACATCCACGAACACCACGACTTCTACGACGCCAGCCTCATCATCGGGCGCCAGCTGCGCCAGACCGCCACGGTCCTGGCCAGCCCGTCGCGGCTGCGCCGCGACTCCGCATAACCCCACCTACACCAACACCCTAGGGCCTGGTCGGGCCGCCCGAAAGGGCGGCCCACCGGCCCTTTTTGTGTTTCATCCCAAGGAGATCGCACGTGACCCGCCCTGCATCCAGCCCGTTCGAGCAAACCTGCGACGGCCGCTGCCCCGCACACCACGGGCGGTATCGCTTCGCCCACAACGATCCCGGCTGCCACTGCCGCGTCACATGTGCCAGCCAGCCCACAACGCTGCTCGTCGGCCACAAAGCCTTGTTCCTCAACCACCACGGCGACCTGTGGGCCGTGCCGATGCTCGCGCCGGACCGCTTCGACTGGCGGCGCGCCGCACCGGTCACCGCCAACACCTACCCGGCAACCGGCGCCGTCGAGCAGCTGCTGCACGCCGCCCAGACCGAACTGCGCCAACCCCTTTCCTGAACCACCCCAAGCCTTTGGGGCCGCCGCGCCGGCCACACCGAGCACGCATGCGGCCCCTTTTTGTTGCCCAGAAAGGCGTTCAAGCCATGACCAAAGCCATCACCGGCATCATTGCCATCGTCTTCGTCGCCTGCATCGGCGTGCCGATGCTGCTCATCTCCGCCGTCCTGGGCGGCTCCGGCGGATGCACACCCGCGATCCCCAACGCCTCCGGCCAGCCCGGCATCGGCCGCTGGGACCGTGAACAGGTCTCCATCGCCGCCACCATTGTCAACGTCGGCCTCACCAAAGGGGTACCGCGCTGGGGCTGGGTCGTCGCACTGGCCACCGCCATGCAGGAAAGCCAGCTACGTAACCTGCCCCATCTTGGCGAAGACAACGACCATGACTCCATCGGGGTGTTCCAGCAACGGCCGAGCCAGGGCTGGGGCACCCCCGAGCAGCTCGCCGACCCCGCCTATCAGGCGGGCAAGTTCTACGACAAGCTGCTCACCATCCCCGGCTGGCAGCAGATGCCGCTCACCGACGCTGCCCAGGCGGTGCAGGTCAGTGCCTACGGTTCGGAGTATGCGAAGTGGACCGGTGAGGCGGTCCAGCTCGCCGACGCGCTCGCCTCGGCGAACGCCAGCCCCGAAGCGGGTGGCTACTGCGGCGCCACCGGACCCTGGACCCAGCCCGTGCTCGCCGCCATCGTTTCCGGCTTCCGTACCGAGTCGCGTCCCGGCCATGACGGCGTGGACCTAGGAGCTGCACGCGGAACCCCGATCCGCGCCGCCTCGGCAGGCGTCGTCGCACGCGTCCGCTGCGACATCGAACCGGCTAGCTGGGGCTGCGAGCGCGACGGCACACCGAGCACCCCCGGTTGTGGCTACTACGTGGACATCGAGCATCCCGACAAGATCTACACAAGGTACTGCCACATGCTCACCCCGCCGTACGTCGCCGAAGGCGACCAGGTAGTAGCCGGACAAGTCATCGGGCTCGTCGGCTCCAGTGGGCACTCCAGCGGACCACACCTGCACTTCGAAGTCCATCTGGGCGACCGAACCTCAAGCACAGCAACAGATCCGGTGCCCTTCATGGCCGCGCAAGGGGCTCCCCTCGGCACCCCTGTGGGTGTAGGTTCTCAAATAACATGGCCCATTCTCAAAAGAGATGTCCACGTTCTGTCCCATGGGACATATCGATGAGAACTACGTCGGTGTCCCTTCTCAGGTGGTCTGGCGTCTGTCTCGCTGAACCTGGCGATGTTCGGTGCTGCGTCTCATTGAAGCTGTCACCGATGCAATCCGGTCCGCATGGAGGTGGCCACATCCGCGCGAGATGGCCCTGCGTGTGGCCAGGGTCCATCAGGCTGTCCCGAGGTGGTCGCGAGCCTGGTCCGATCGTGCAGGTGCGTTTGGCGCCGCCCGCTTTAGCGTGGCCGGACCGCGTCGGTAATGTCGTAACCCATCCGCTGGAACTCATACCTCCAGGTGAACGCGTCTTTCGGGTCTCGGCTCGGCTCGCGCCATAGCCGTATCAAGTTCTCGATGACTTCAGGCAACGGCTCGGTGGGATGATCGATCACTTCGGGTTGTCCCCATGCAAACGGGTGTTGCCTACCTGGGTCGGCGCGGTCCGCGGTGTACGGATGCCTGCTCCACCGGGTGGTGAGACCGCTGACCACGTCAACAAGCATCAGAGTCCGCTCGCGTCCGGCGGGCCGCTCGGGCAGCGGCGTTCCGGGATCCCACGTGACCATCTCCAGCGAACGAGGCTCCCACGCGACAACTAGGCGGTCGGCGGCCATGGCGTTGGCCAGCGCGCCCATTAGGGCGATAGGAAACGCGTCGTTGTGTCCGATGTTGTTAGGCAAGCTTCGGATCGAGGTGAAGTAGGGGTGTGCGGCGCGGGTGTCGTTTACGATGTGTAACTCGGGGCGGAACGGTTGCGGGCCGTCGGTCCGCAGCATGTGCTCCCAGTCGGTCAGGACCTTGCGGTGGATAGCCTCCACGGCCGTCTGGTCGCGGGCGCCAGTGGCGGCGTAGGGACGCAATGGCCAGGTGCCGTCGATGGACTTGTCCTGGCCCCTGGAGCGCCAATACTCGGTGAGCCGATCGGCCCACTCCTCCGCCCAGTCGATCTGCTGTCGATGCAGCGCTGCCGGGGACAGGCGGCCGACCTCGGTCGGATATCGCTTGGCCAAACGCCACGCCAGCCGGGCCGCGGCGAGCGCGTCTTCAGTAGGGTCATGGGCCGCGTCATGCCGGATGTTGTAATACTGGCAGGTCGCCTCCAGGGTCCGGGTACCCTTGCGGCGGTCCAAGGCCCGGTCGATGACGTGCGGGTCGACGACCGGCCCGGTCACCGCGAGTCCGACCCCAAGATGTCTACGCAACTCCCGGTCCAGCACGGTGAGGTCGGAGACTACATTGAAGCCAATCACTGGCAACCGAGAACCCCATGCGCCCTTGAGTCGGTTGAACACGCTTTGCAGGGCTTCCCCAGGGGTGAGCCCGTCGGCGCGAACCCGCTCGGTGGTGATCCCGTGCAAGGTGCTTGCCTCAGCTGGAATCGGGACACCCGGATCAACAAGTAGATTCACGTTGTCGATCGCTGTCTTGTCGCCGACGAAAACCATGGCCACGGCAACGATCCGGGCCGTGTCCGAGTCTCCGCCGGTCGTCTCGATGTCAATTCCGCAGAGGGGGCCCTCCGCCCAGCTCACGAAAGGACCTCCTGGAAGCTGCGGTGGTCAACACTACTTCGTCACGCCATCATCTGAGACAGGTCAGTCCGCGTGGCGTGACGTCGATCGATGGTAGTCCTGTCAGGCTCGCGGCGACAAGATCACCGAGAACCTACAGTGGGGTTGTAGTTTCAATTGGAGTTCGATGCGCCAGCCGCGAATCGTTCCGCGTTCCCGTGGCGAGCGTGACTCGAGGGCCTCATCCACGACTACAGGCTGGCCGCATGGCGGATTGCGGGATTTCGGCACGCATAGGTTTACAGATTATGATCGAGCCACTGGCTACGCTGGACGCCGAGCACCTCTTGGCAGTCCAACTCGACGAGGAGACAGTAACGCTTGTGCTGTCATCGCATCAGACCCTGCCCCTTTCGCGGCGACGTGAGTAGACCGCGATGACCGATGATCCAGAATTGTGGGCGCTTCGCGCGACAGACCTCCTTCAGCGGGCACGCGACCTCGGTGACGCCGATGGTCTCGACGAGGCCATCATGCTCCTACGCAAGGCGGTCCAGGCGACTCCACCCGCGCGCCCTTCGCGGCCCAGGTGGTTGTCCGATCTCAGTGCGGCGCTCCAATTCAGGTCCGACTGGACCGGAAACCTTCCGGACTTAGACGAAGCAATCACCGCCAGCCGCTCGGCGATTGACGCGACGGCTCACCCTGACCGGCCGATGCATCTGTCCAACTTGGCCGCAGGCCTGCAGGCTCGTTTCTTACGGCAAGGGAACATCGGGGACCTGAGTGCGGCCATCAACGCCGCTCGCGACGTGCTCGACGCTCTCCCGGAGGGCCACGTGTACCGGCCAGCGTACTTGTCCAACCTTGGCGGGATGCTTCAGACCCGGTCCGCGCTGACCGGTAGCATGTCGGATTTGGATGAGGCGATCGGGTTGAGCCGAGAAGCCGTAGCCGCCACTCCCACCGGACATCGGAACCGCTTCGGCCGGCTGTCTAATCTCAGCGGCGGACTAGCGGCCCGATTCCAGCACACCGGGAGAGTGGTCGATCTCGATGAAGCGGTCGATGCCATCCGGCAGGCGGCAGCGGCCACTCCCGAGCACGATCCCGATCGCCCGAAGGTCCTGAGTAACCTCGGCAACCTGCTGCGCATCAAGTTCCGGCGCATTGGCGAGCTTGCCGACTTGAACGAGGCAATCGATACCGGCCGCTCCGCGGTCGCCGGGATCCCCCAGGACCACGCTTTCCGCTCCGGGGCCATGCTGAACCTCAGCAGCGCGCTGCGCACCAGGTTCGAACGGGTTGGAGAGCCGATCGACCTGGACGAGGCGATCACGCTCGGCCGGCAGGCCGTGGCAGTAGTTCCCGTGGGGCACCCGGACCGGACCAGCCACCTGAGCAACCTCACCGTGGCGTTGCGAGTCCGGTTCGGCAGAACCGGAAGTCTCGCCGATCTCGACGACGCGATCGAGGCAGGACGCACAGCGGTGACCGAGACCCCGCCGAACCACCCGCACAGATCGAGGTGCCTGACAGTCCTTGCCAGTTCGCTACGGGACAGGTTCGAACGGATCGGGAACCTCAACGACCTTGACGAAGCAATCACCACGGGACGCGAGGCTCTCTCCCTCGCCCCTTTGGACCATCCTGACCGACCCATGTACCTGGGTAACCTGGGCAATCTGTTGCGGCTTCGATTCGAGCTGAGCCGCCAGGGGGCGGATCTGGACGAAGCGATCAACTCGATCCGCGCAGCTGCTGACGGAGCGCCTCAAGGCCATCCCGATCACGCGCGGTATCTGTCCAATCTCAGCCGCGCGCTGCGGACACGGCACGTGTGGACTAGGGAGCAGGCTGATCGCGATGCCGCCATCGCCGCGGCGCAGGCCGCGGTCGACATGACGGCGGGTGACCATCCGGGTAGACCGGGAATGCTGTCGAACCTCGCCAACGCCCTGTCGGACAGATTTGCTCAGACGGGCAACACCGCTGACCTCGACGCCGCAGTCTCCGTGTCTCGTGCGGCCCTGGCCGCACTCCCCGCCGACCACCCGGACCGGGCTGGAATGCTATCCAACCTGGCCGCCGCTCTATACCTGCAGTTCGGCCAGGTCGGTGACGCCGCCATTGCAATAACGGCGCTGCGCACGTGGGAGGAGGCGGCGGAGGTGCAGGCTGCGCCCGCCGCCGTGCGGGTCCATGCCGTCCGCGCGGCCGGCGAGCTGGCCGCCTCACTGGGCCGCTGGACGGACGCCACCGGCGCCTATTCAAGGGCCGTGGAGCTCCTACCGTTGCTGGCCTGGCGGGGCGCCGATCAGCCAAGCCGTGAACACCTGCTCGCCGATTGGGCCGGGCTCGCCAGCAATGCGGCAGCCAGCGCGATCGCAGCGGCACGGCCTCGGCGCGCAGCTGAACTCGTCGACCAAGGCCGCAACGTGCTGTGGTCCCAGTTACTCGAAACCCGAGCTGATCTTGAACGGATCTACCAGGTGGCGCCCGACCTCGCAGCTCGCGTCGAAGACGTCGGCCGCGGACTGGAGCAACTGACAGATCCAGCAGCAGAGTCGGTACCTGCCGTGATGCCGGAGCCCGGCGCCGACGCCTCCCGGATGGTCGACCGACGAATGGCGCTGGCCCGGGAGTGGAACGAGCTTGTCGAGGAGATCCGCAGGCTCGACGGCTTCCAGGACTTCCTTAAGCCGCCCCGGTTGGAGACGCTGCTGCCGGCTGCCACGGACGGCCCGATCGCGATCGTCAACATCAGCCGGTGGCGCTGTGACGCCTTGGTGGTGCGGACGAGTGGCGTCGAGGTCGTGGAGCTGCCGAATCTGACGCTGGAGACCGTCGTCGACCACACGAACGACTACCTGCGGGCGCTGCACGAGGTGGACCGGGCTGCCCACGCGCTCTACCGCGCGCGGCAACGCTACGACGACGGCGACCGTTCGCTGGACTCGATCCGGCAGTACACGGCTGCGAAGCTGTCGTGGCAGCTCGCCGCCGACGAGCGTGACCAGGCACTTGGGAGCGTCCTGCGGTGGTTGTGGGATGCCATCGCCGATCCGGTGCTGACGTTTCTCGGCTTCGTGGACACACCGCCGGCGGACCACGTGTGGCCGCGGATGTGGTGGTGCCCCACCGGGCCGCTGACGCTGTTGCCACTGCATGCCGCTGGCTACCACGATCCAGCCGACGCACCCACCCGTCGGACCGTCCTGGACCGGGTGGTGTCCTCCTACACCCCGACACTTCGGGCGCTGCTGGAGGCGCGGCGTCCACTCGGCTCGCCGCCCGAGGACGCGCGTATGCTCATCGTCGCGCTCGCCGAGACGCCGGACGAGGCTCCGCTGGAGGCCGTAACCCGCGAACGAGACCTGCTCATGTCGCGCTTCTCCCCGCGGACTACCCTGCTAGAAGGCGCGAACGCGACCGCGGCGGCGGTGCAGGAGGCGCTATCCCGGCACCGATGGGTACACTTCAGCTGCCACGGCGGTCAGAACCCGACCGACCCTTCCCAGGGTGGTCTGCTGCTGCACGACCGGACTCTGCGCATCGCCGAGATCAGCCCCCGGCAGCACGACGGCGAATTCGCCTTCCTATCCGCCTGCATGACCGCTTTGGGCGGGGTCAACCTTCCCGATGAGGCCATCACGCTGGCCGCTGCCCTGCATTACACCGGCTACCGGCAGGTAATCGGGACGTTGTGGTCGGTGTACGACGAGACTGCGGCTGACGTCGCCGAACTCGTGTACGCCGACCTCGTGTCGACCGGTGCATTTGTCCCGGGCCGCTCCGCCCAGGCCTTGCACCACGCCGTTCTGCATCTCCGCGATGTCGAGCAGCTGCCCCTCGGCGCCTGGACGCCGTTCACTCACACCGGACCCTGACGGCGGCAGCCGACCCCGTCGACGCCTTCCCCTGGAGTAGTTCCAATGGCCGAACGCCACAATGCCGCGATGCCGGGCAACGGCGAACCGCTGCCCTACCGTGAAGTGACCAACGAGGAGTACGCGGCGCTCGCCGCACGCCAATTCACGGTCGAAGAGCCCAAACCGGGCACCCTCATCCTGCGCGGCCCGTGTCCCCGCTGCCACGCTGTCATCGACATCCCCGTGGTGGGCGGAATCTTCCGGACATCCAGACTGCTCGGCGGCAACCTGAGGGCCCGCCAACAGGCCGACTACGTAGAGCCGATGATGTGTACCTGCGAGGAGAGCCATCTGGGCCGACCGAACGACGTCGTCGGGTGCGGCGCGTACTGGACGCTGACACTGTCGAGGCAGGACAGATGAGCCCGGCGACACCGCCGAAGCGCTCCTCGGCCACCTCGACATACCGGCTCTCCCCAGGTCCCGGCAGCGCCACCATCGCCGATCTACGCACCGCCCAGGAGCGCGACCGGATGCTACGAACCGAACTGACCCGCGTCCGCGCTGCCGCGGGCGCCTGGCGCAACGGCTTAGGCGCCTTGCTTGTGGCGCTTGTCGGGTTTGGTTTGATCAAAGGACGCTCGGATGTCAGCCAGCTCGCACCGACGTGGGCGGCCTGGGTCGGCCTCCTCCTCCTACTCGCGCTCGCGCTCGGCGCGCTCGGCGCGCTCCTACTGATCCGGGCGGCACATGGCCGCCCCGCCGTCACGGAGATCCGCGCCCTGTCCTCGACCCGAGCGGCCGACCACATCGAGGCACTCGCATCAACCGCCGCGATGCGCTGGGGCATCGCCTCCACCCTCGGCTGCGCGCTCCTCCTCGTCGCCGCGGTGGGTGCGACCTGGTACGGCCCGGATCGTGACACGCCTGCCCTGCAGGTGACCACCCCCGCCGGCACCGCGTGCGGCTCGGCGGTCCGACTCGACCATGGCGTGCTCGTGTTGAAAACCAAGGCCGGTGAGGTCACCAGCGACCTGACCGCGGCCTCGACCATTACCGCCGTGGCGCGATGTCCATAGCACAGCTTGACATCTTCCGCCGAGGGAGTCGCCCTTCCTTCCGCAGAGTTCGGTGCTGCCGTCTATCGCTGGGTTTGGGCCAGCGGGCGGCTGCCGCCACCAAGTCTGGAAGCTTGACCGGGGTGGGTAGTCCGACGACGTCGGAACTGCACACGCTCAAGGCACACTGACCCAGCGCTGGCCCTCGTTCATCGGAACGGCCGAGTTCCGGGAAGCGCTCGCCGCCGCACAGCCGTCGATCAGCCGCCCAAACCGCCGACCGTTCCAGCCGCAGTCATGAGGTGTTCGGGCAGTTCAGCTTCCCATTCGCGGCGCTTGCGGCGGCCGAGGCCGGTGTTGGGTGGCACGCCTGCGGCCCGCGACAGTTCCGCGCCGGTGGGGACCCGGCCGCTGGCGACTTCGCGGTCCCAGAATCGGCGCATCGCCGCTACGGCGGTGAGATCGGCCTCGTCGTCGGCCCGGTCGTCGCTTTCCAGTTCGTCTTCTGGTTCCAGCTCATCGGTGCCGTCTACCTGCGTCGCGGGCGGAGCTGCCGCCTGGAATCCGAGACCATCAAGATCCAGATCGTGGCTGAAGGCGTCCACGTCTGGGCCATGGCGGCGAGCGGACGCATCGGGCTCCTCGGCAGTGATGAACTCCGGGACCGCGGTCCCGGCCAACGCACGCCGGCCGTTGGCTTGGCCCCCTTGGAGTTGATGCGTTGCGGTGTGGCTGATGTCGTCGAGCGCTGCCTGGCCATCGAGAAGTCCGGCGAGCACCTTGGTGCCGTTGACGCCGTTGGCGGTCGCGGCCGTGGTGTCGTCCTCGGCGTGGTTGGTGCCGTTGAGCCCGGTAGTGGCGCGCCTTGTCGCCTGTGTCCTGGCGGCGATGTGCTGCGGTTGCGATGCGGCTTGCCAGGCGTTGAGGTGCGCGACCGCTTGCGGTGAGGTGGCGTCGACGAAGCCGTAGACGGTGGCCATGTACATCTGCATGGCCTCGCGCTCGTTGGTGGCGCCGGGGAAGTCGGCCAGGCCGATGTGCTCGGCGGCTTGCATCGCCTGTTGGATCACCGATCGGTGAGCGCGGCGCACCCGCCAGGCGAACGCGTTGCGGCTTTGCAACAGGTGAAGGTGCAGGCGTGCCCGGCCGAGCTTGGCGCGGCGGCGTGCCCGGTCAACTTGGGACACGTCGCGGTCGCTGGCTTCGGCCAGCCGCAGCCAGATGAAGATGCGTTCCGGCGTGAGCGTCCAGTTGATTCGGCGGCGGGTCTTGCCGAGTCGCACGTTGCGCTCCGCGGCCAGCGCTCGTTCCCACATCCACGCGGCGACCAGCGGCGCGACCAGCCGCAGGCAGACTTCGCGGAAGCTATCGCTGTCCAGCGCGGAGAGGGTGGCGGTAAGCGCGGCAAGCACCCACACGGCGATGCCATCGATGCCGGTGGTTCCTTTCTCCGGATCGCGTAGCAGTCGCGAGCGGGCCAGCAGAGCGGAGGCGAACAGTGCGATCTCGATGAAGGCGAAGAACGCGATCCGCAAGTGTGTTTCGCCGAGGATGTCGGTGAAGAACTTCCACATGCCTGACGCGCTCACCGCTGTGGCGAGCGCGGCGGCGATAATGGTCAGGATGTTGGCTACCAGCAGGGTCGCCCGGTGTTCTTTCATGTTCCGGAGCCGGTTCGCCGCCAGCAGCAGCACTGTCACGCCTGCCAGCGCGCCGAGGCTGATGACCAGGGGCTGGTTGGCGGTGTAGAAGGCGCTGAGGTCGTCGAAGTTCACTCCAGGCGTTCCTTTCTCGTCGTGCCAGTGCGCTGGGATCGGGTTGTCTTGTCGCGCGGTCAGGCCGGGGCTAGGTACGAGCGCCCGGTCGGCAAGCCGTAACAGTGGCCCTGGGATCGGCGTAGCTGTAACGCCTGGCGGACGGCGTCGATCTCGGTGACGGTGGTGGCGACGCTGGACCAGGCGACCGCTACCGCACCGGGTTCGATAGCGCGGGTGGGCTCGCCGGGCGGGGTGACCGCGATCCAGATGCCGGTGGACAACAGGACCGAGGCTTCGCGTAGGCGCAGCACGGTGGGATCATCGTGCAGGCTGTGGGTGTTGGGCAGGTCGTCGAGGTCGGCACCGTAGGCGAGGTCGAACTCGTGCAGGTCGTCCGTGCCGGCGCACATCCACACGGCGAGGTTGGGGCGCTGCTCGGCGGGAGACGTTATGCCGAGCCGTTCTGCCGTGCCTCGTACAGCTCCCAGGCGTCTTGCGGGTGCATGTTGAGGTAGTTGGCGACCTGCCACCAGTCGAGCCCGGCCTGCAGGGCATCGCACACGACCGCGTCGTGCAGCAACTCGGCGCGTTCGCGCAGCATCCGGATGGGTTCGAGGGTGTCGCGCCACCGTCGTTGGGCGACGGCCTTGGCTGCCAGGCCGACGGTGTCGGCGTGCGTGGCGCGGCATGCGTCGCGAAGCATTGCGGTGTGGGTGGTCTCTCGCGGTTCGACCATAGTTATGTCCTTGAATGGGGAAGCGGGACGGGGGTTGGTAGTTTTCATTGCCACACCAGGGCGGCTGCCGCCCCGGCGATCAGGAGCGGCCCCAGCGGCAGGTGACCCCCGGCTGGGATAGTTGCGGTCTTGCGCATGATGGGCGCGGTGATGGCGGCGGCGCCGAGGCCGAGCAAGCATCCGACGTAGACGGCCGTCCAGCTGTGCCAGCCGAGTGAGGCAGCCACCGGTACCGCCAGTGCCACATCGCCCCAGCCGAGCTGCCCACGCGAGGCCACGGCCAGGACGGCGAAGAATCCGGCCAGCCCCGCAGCGGCGACCACGGCCCGCCACCACGCGGTGCTGTCGCCTTCGGCGGCGAGCAGGGCGAGGAATCCGGTGGTGGTGGCGGCGGTGAGCCGGTGCGGCAGGCGCATGACGGCGAGGTCGACGAAGGCGAGCACGATCATGCCGGTGGCCCACCAGGCATATGCGGCCAGCTGCCATCCGGTCCACCCGGATGCGAGCAGCGCCGCTACGGCCGCGAGGGTGGCGGCTTCCAGACGGTACGGTCGCGGGCCGACCGATTGGGAGCAGGCTGGGCTGGGCAGCATCCGGTCGGGCCGCAGGCGTTGGGCCACAGCGGTGCTCCGCATGAGCATCGGGTGCGCCACGGCTGGTCGGGTTCGGTGCTGTGGTGGGCGATGAGCCAGCGCAGCAGCGGTGTGATCGCCGCCGCGTACAGCACCCGGGTGGTGGTTGTCGTGGTCATCGGCGTTCCAGGCTGTTGCGTAGTTTTGTGGCCAGGGCGGTGGTTTCCTCCTCGGGTTCGGCGTCCAGGTCTGCGAGTGCCTTGGTGAGCGCCCGGAGCAGGGTGCGGATGCCGTCGGCGTCGTGCAGGGCGTGCCGGGCGTGCATGGCCTTGCGGTAGAGGGATTCGTTGTAGCGGTCTAGCCCGATCGCCATATCGAGGAGGTTGGAGGCGGCTTGCGGGTTGGTGTCAAGCAGGTCGTCGGCCAGCAGCAGGTGCGCTTCGGTGCCCCAACGGCGGACCGTCTCGCGGTGCGGGGTGATCCATTCGTAGTCCTGGCCTTCGGCCAGCGGCGCGCTGTAGAGGTCGCAGGCGTCGGTGAGCAGGGTGCGCCGCTGTTCGCCGGTGGCGATGCCGCCTTGGCGTAGCAGGTCGCGCAGCTGCCAGATGTCGACCTCGACGGTGGCCGGGTCGAGCCGGTACCGGCCCGCACTCTTGATGACGTAGGCGTTCTTCGCGTCGGCGCTGCCAGCGCGGGCGAGCACATGGCGCAGGTTGGAGGCGTTGGTGTGCACCCGCTGGTCGGCTTGCGATAGGCGGGCGTCGGGCTCGAGGTACTCGCCGATTTCCCGGGTGGACGCGCCGTCGGGGTGGCAGGCCAGGAACACCGCCAGCTCGCGCGCCTTGCTGCGCAGGTCCCGGCCCGGTTCGGTGATGTCCTCGATGCGGGGTGTGCCGAGCACCCGCAGCCGGGCCTTCTGGCTGCCGGCGGCGGCCAAGGCGTCGGCAGCGGTGGGGGTCGGCTGCTCCGGCTGCGGTGCCGGTACCGCGTCGGCGGCGCGGCTGGCGACCAGCGGGATGGTCGGCGCGGCGGGCGAGTGCGCGGCGGGTGGCTGCCCGGTGTGGGCTTCGTGCAGGGTGTTCAGGACGTGGACGGCGGCGTCGGCGGTCAGTACGGGCAGACGCGGCGGGACCGGCTCGGCTGGTTGCCCGGAAAGCAGTTTGGTGTGCCCGTCCGTGGCGACGTCGACGGTCGCTCCGTGCGCCCATTGGCCGAGCAGGACAGCCGACACCCGCAGCCCGGTGCCCAGGGCGAGGCTGACTTTCGCCCGCATCCGCGCGCCGGGTGGCGGGCTGTCGGCCACGAGCAGGATCGGCGGCAGCGCCTCCTCATACGGTGCCTGTGTTCGCAAGGTGTCTAGATCGGATAGCGAGTGTTCGTCGAGGATGCGGGAACGGTGCAGCAGCTGGGCTTCGATGATGGTCAGGGCGTCGTCGATGTCGTCGGCGATGTGCAGCCGGGGCCACGGGCCGAGGGTGGCGGCGTCGGAGCCGATCAGCGTGGCCAGGGTGGCGGCGTCGATGACAACTTCGCCACGTCGGTCGGGGTGGTTCGGGCCGCCGGCGGCGAGCACGGCGACCAGTGCCGCGCGGGCGGCGGCGTGGGCGCCGTCACCGAGCATGCCGATGCCACCGGGCGGCAGCGCCGCCAGCTCGGGGACGGCGGCGGCCTGCTCGGCTTCGTCGGCGTGCAGGGTCAGCTCCGGGTGGTGGGCGACCGCGCGGCGCAGCTGCGCGATCGGCGGGGGCAGCCCGGTAGGCGGGTCGTCATCGTCGGCTTCGACGGTGAACCGGCGGCGGCGCTGCAGCCAGACCAGGGCGGCGGCTGCGGTGATCGCCGCCGCGAGGGTCCAGGTCACCCAGCTGCCATCGGGCAACCGCACACCGTTGTCGTCGGGTGCCGGTGCGGTCGCCGAAGGGTCGGCCGACCCGTCTGCGGTAGGTGTGGCCGACACCGTGGCGCTGGCCGACCCGGACGGGCTCGCGGGCGCGGTGGGTACGACCGGGTTGGCGACGATGGCCGAGGGACTAGGGGTCACCTGGGGGCTGGCCGTGGCCGAGGGACTGACCGTGATGGACGGGCTTGGCGTCGGCTCGCCGATCACCCCGTCCGGGTCCTCGACCTGGGGCGGTGGCGCGGGCGGCTGTGCGGGTTTGGCGTCGGCGGGTGGGCGGGCGTCGGCGGGCAGCCGCAGGTCCCAGCCCGGATAGATGATGTTGCAGTCGCGTAGTGTGCCGCCGACCTTTGGGAAGTGGCGGTGCCAGTTGAGTTCGCAGATTTCTGGCCACCGGTCTGAGTCGCCGAGCCATGCTTTGGCGATCTTCGACATCCAGTCGCCGCGTTTGACGATGTAGGTGTAGCTGGTGTTGCCGACGAGGATGGTGGCCGGTCCTTCGGCTGCGCCGGCCTGCACGCTTGCCGCGGCGGCCGGAGTCGCCATCGCGGTCACGGTCGTGGCGGCGCGGGCCGGTGTCGGAGATGCGGCGGCGGTTGCGGTGAGGAAGCTGCCCAGAAGCAGCGCACCGACGAGGGTGGCGGCCACGGTGCGCAGTGGGTTGAGGTGGCGGCGCTGTCTGCGGTTGCCTCGGATGGTGTCGCGCAGTTCGGCGGCGACGGCCTGCACGAACAGGAGCCATACCAGCCAGGTCGCGACCGCGATGCCGTCGACGACCATGTGGTCGGTGACGGTGCCGTTGATCCAGGACGTCAGTGCGTCGATGGTGGGAAGGTGTTCAAGCAGCGGCCAGCCGACCGCGAGGACGAGCCAGGCGGGGATGGCGGTGATGACGGCGAGCAGGATGCTGCCAGCGGTGAGACGGACGAGCAGGCGGCCAAGCAGCGCCATCATCGTGGCCTCCCTTCTAGGTGCCGGGGACGATCGCGTCGGCGGTGGCAGTCGCGGTGATCGGGATACTGGTCACGCCGAGCAGGTGGAGCAGTTGGGTTTGCCGTGCGGTGGTGACGCTGACGGTGACCTGGTTGCCGGTGACGGTGACGGTGCCGGTCAGGCGCGCTTGGTTTAGCCAGTTCTGGGCGGCGGTGCGGGCCTTGGCCGTGTCGATGCGCACGACGCCGCTGGTGCGAAGCGCGGCGACGTCGAGCTCGCGGGCGCCGGCCCGCGCGGCGGACTGCGCGGCCGAGACTGCCTCGACCTTGGTCGACACGGCGAGCCCGGCGTCCAGGACGAGCCCGGCCAGGGCGAGGATGGCGACGGTCATCACGACGGTGAAGGCGGTCGCCTGCCCACCATCACGTTGTCTGCGAAGCGGTTTCATGTGCCCTCGCGATAGATGTCGATCGGGGCCGTCGCCGACCCGGAAACACGCCGGGTGGTGTCCATACCGACCACGCCGAGGTCGTCGAAGCGGACTAGGCAGGCCACGTTAACGGTGACCGCGCCGCCGCGCCGGAACTGCGCCGTGTCCGTCGCTGTCGTGCAAACCCAGGGCTTCCCGGCGGCCATGGCGCGGGCGGCCGAGTCGGCGGCGGTGCGCGCGGCGGCCGGTGTCGGTGCGTCGGCAGCCGAGCGGGCAGCAGCGGCAGCCATCGCGTTCACGTCGATCTTCACGGCGGCGGCCCGGCCGCAGAACACGATGAACATCGCCAGCAGGATCAACGCCGGGGTGACGAACACCGCCATCTCGGCGGTGACCGATCCCCGGTCCCTGGCCCTTCGGGATTGGTGAACCCACGCACGGGTCATGGCACACGCTCCACCGGGGCCGTGACCGTGATGGTGACAGGCAGCGACAGGCCGGGGATGACCGAGGCGGCGCGGCCGGTCACCGTCACGCTCGCGGTAGTTGTGCTGCGGCTGGCCGACACCTGCGGGTCTTTGAGCACGTTGCCGGACAGGCTGGCCAGAATCGTTGACGTGTCGGCTCTTCCGGCGGCGGCGCTGCTGCCGTAGGCGCGGGCGGTTTGCAGGCCCTCGTTGGCCGCCGCCCGTGCCATGTGGGCGGCGTGCTGCCAGATGGCGAACTGGACGGCGGCCATGAGCAGCACCATGAGCAGGGGTGTGGCCAGCACCAGCTCGACGCTGGCCGCCCCTCTGTCGCGCCGTCGTCGTGCCGCCGCCCGGTTCACAGCGTGACGCCCCGGATCTTGGCCAGCACCTTCGGTCCCAGGATCGCCAGCGCCGCCAAGGCGAGGGCGATCAGGAACGCGGTGACCGCGATGGCCTCGGTGGAGTAGCCGCCGTCTGGGCGGCTCCGGGCACGGTCGCGAAGCTCCAGCGCTGCGACCGTGACGTACGCGTACAGGTAGTTCAACATGCTGCTTGCCCTCCAGTTCGTGGCGTCGGTTGGGTTAGAACGCCCCAAGAATTGAGGCGAACGCGGGGAAAATGAGGAAGATCATGAATCCGCCCATGAGGCCGACCATGGGCAGCACCATGCGTTCGGTGGCCGAGGATGCTTCGGCTTCGGCCTCGGCGAGCTGGTGGGCTTGCAGCGCCGCGGACCGGGCCGAAAGGGTGGCTTTGATCCGTGCGCCTTCGCTGCCCGCCATCGCCAGCGCGGCCGACAACTCGGCCAGGGCGGGCAGGTTCGCGGTGTCGCCGAGTTCGCCGAGGGTTTGCCACGGTGGCCGGCGCCGTAGGTGGGCGGCTTCGACGGCCTGGCGCAGCGCGTGCGAGGCCCAGTCGTCAGCCTCTTCGGTGGCGTCGCGCAGCGCCTGCTCGATGCCCGAGCCACCGGCCAGGGAGATCACGACGATGTCGAGCATCTCAGAGACCGCCTCGCGCAGCTGGGCGCGCCGTTTGGCGGCCTCCGACGCCAGGGCGAGGTCAGGGACGAACACGCCGAGCCCGGCGCAGATCAGCGACGCCCACACCGGCAGCTGCCAGCCGATCACCGTTCCGCCGAGGGTGACCACGGCCGCGAACGCGGGCGGCAGCAGGAACCCGAGCAAAGCCATCGAGGCTTGTTCGGCCAGGTGGCGAGCCGGGTCCCGGCCGCAGATGCCAAGGTCGGCGCGGACCTTGGCGCGAGGCAGGCCGAGGCGGGCAAGCAGCGGCACGAACGGCCGCCCGAGACTGGCCAGCTGACCGCCCGGCTGCGCGGGGATCAGCGGCCGGGCCGTGGACGGCAGACGCGGCGCGGGCGGATGCAGCGCGGCGAACGCCTGCGCCAGGGTCGGCCGGGCAGGGAACGCGAAGACGGCGATCAGCGCCAGGCCAAGCCCGACGCCGGTACCGAGCATGATGGCAAGGGTCATCGCGGGCCTGCCTTGTCCAGGCCGACCTTGGCCAGCCGGGCGATGCCGAGGAACCCGGCGGCGAACACCGCCCCGACCACCACGAGCACCAGCTGCCCGGCCAGGGAATCGTACGGGCGCAGGAATCCCGGGTTGAGGACGATCAGCCCGGCGGCCATGACGAGGGTGAACCCGGTGATGATCCGCGCGTTGGTACGGATCTTCGCGTGCCCTGGGGCGATCTTCAGCCGCAGGTTGGCGCGGGCACGTGCCCGTGACGCGAGTTCGGTGAGCAGCTTGGCCAGGTCCCGCGACTGCCGCTGAGATGCCTGCAACAGGGCACGGACAACGAGGCGGCCGGTGCGGTCGTCGAGCCGGTCGCGCAGCGCGTTCAGCGCCACCGGAAGCCGGTGGCCGAGCCGCAGCCCTGCGGTCAGCTCATCGATGTCCTCCTTAATCGCGGCAGGGGCGAACGGGGCGGTGACGATGATGGCCTGCTCCAACCCAGCGGCGGCGGACATGTTGTCGCGCAACAATTCCGCCCAGATCGCGACCGCCTCGGTGCGGGCCAGGGCACGCTCGGCATCCTTGTTGCTGCCCAACGCTTTCGGCAGCGCGTAGGCGGCGATACCAGCCAGCAGCGCACCGACCGGCCAGCGGGTCAGCACGCCAACCAGGGCGGCGACGAAGACGGCGATGGCCAGCCGGATCACCAGCTCGCGGGTGACGACCAGACCGTGGCCGCGTGACGGGGCGGCCAGGTGGCGGCGGCGCAACCCGCCAATGAAGGCCAGGATGCCGAGGCCGAACCCTGCGCCGAGCAGCGCGGCGAACGCGGTCACCGCTACCACCCGACCCGGTCGATGGTATGCGGGGCGAGCCCGGCGGCCTCCAGCCGGTCCAAGGTCTCTGTCCGCAGTGGAGTATTGGGCACCGCCCGCTTGTCCGGGCCGGACCGCCACACCTCGTTGGAGATGACATCGCGGCCGTCGAACCCGGTCACCTCACGCACGCTGGACACGACCCGCTGCTTGTCCGGGGTCCAGGCCAGGTGCACCACGAGATCGACCGATTCGGCGATCAGCATCGCCGACGCCTCGAACGACAAGCGCTCCGGCGCCTGGACGGCATACATCATCAGCCGGGAAAACGCCTGCTGCGACGAGGAGGCATGCACCGTGGCGAAGCTGCCGTCGTTGCCTTGCGACATGGCCTTAAGCAGGTCGATTACCTCGTCGCCGCGGGTCTCACCGACGATCACCCGGTCCGGGTCCATCCGCAACGCGGTGCGCACCAAGGCGGCCATCGGAACCGCGCCGACACCTTCGAGGTTGGCGCGGCGGGCCTGGAACGCCATGACGTTGGGGTGCGCCACCGGGTCGTTGAGCTCCAGCTCGTAGGCGTCCTCGATGGTGATCAGCCGCTCGTTCGGCGGGATCGCGCGGGCAGCGGCACGGGCGAAGGTCGTCTTGCCGGTGTTGGTGCCCCCGGCGAAGATGATGTTCAACTTGGCGCGCATCGCGGCCTGCAGCACCCGGCACAACGGGACGTCGAGCATGCCCCGTCCAGCCAGATCGTCGAGGTCGGCGTTGATCAGCGTGGGGCGGCGGATCGACAAGCCGGGCCGCCTGGATACCGACATCACCGCACAAAGCCGCGCGCCGTCCTTCAGCCGCAGGTCCAGTTGCGGGTTGTTGCGGTCGAAGCTGCGCTCCTCGCCGTGGCCCAGTTCGTTGTCGGCGAACGCGGCTTCCGACGCCAGCGTCCGAATCATGTTGATCATCGCTTCGTCCGAGTCGGCGATCGGCGGACCTGCCTCGTAGCCGCCCCCGGCGTAGCGGATGAACACCTCGTCGCAGCCGTTGGCGTTGATGTTCTCGATATCCGGGTTATCCAGGAGCTGCTGCAGGCCACCCGCCCCGATGATGTGATCGATCACGGCACGGGCCACGCGGGCTTCGGCCTGCGCCGACAGCGGCGGCCGTCCGGCATCCAACGCTTGGCGGGCATGGACGTCGAGGGCTTCGGCCGTGTAGCGCTCGGCCAGCTCGCGGCGTCGGGCCGCAGGCAGCGGGCCGTTTCCGGCGTGACCGGCCATCAACGCGGACACCTGGGCACGCAGGTCCGCTACGAGATCGGCCTCGCTGCCGGTGGGAACAGAGGTGACGGTCATCGGCGGTCACGTCCTTGCGAGTCCGGTGTCATGGCCAAAGTCAGGGCGAGGGTTCGGGTGGTGGCGGGCATGCCGACGCGCTTCCACGCCCGACGGGCGCGCCGGGCACCGGCGATGACCTCGGCGCTATGGCGGTCCCACGGCAACTGCACGGCGACCGGCAGGCCGACCGTGGCCACGATCTCCTCCGGGCGGTAGGCCGGTTCGCCGACCAGCACCAGCTGGACACGGCCGGTGGGCAGCTCGGCGTCGACGACCCGCTTGAGCGACAGCACATCACCGCGGGTCACGACGAGTACCGCGTCGGCGGCCTCCAGCAGCGGCAGCGCCGGTGAGCCCGGTTCCAGCCGGCCGATGTCGAGGATCGTGGGGCGTTCCTTAGCCCACCGGGCAGGCTCGGTGTCGGCCAACAAGCCTACAGCGGCACTGGCTTGAGGCCGTCCGGCGGCGGCCACCACGACGTCGATCCCACACGGCAGCCGGGTCACATGCTGGTCGAGATCGACCGTGCCGCCGCTGCGGCACGCGTTGGCCAGCGTGGCAAGGCCAGGGGTGTCCGGCACCTCGTGCCAGCCACCGAGGTCCCCACCGGCGGCATCGGCTTCCACCAGCAGGCCCGGCTCGGCAGGCCAGACGGCTGCCAGCGCAGCGGCGAAGGTGGTACACCCGCCGGACTTGATAGACGTGACTGCGATCAACATCAGTTGCTCACCAGCACCAGCGCCAGCTCCGACCCGGCACCCGCGACCTTCGTCGCGTCGTCCTGGGACAGCAGCAGCGACACCACCGACGTGCCCGCGCCGTCCACGGCCTCGGTCAGCCCGACCACTACCGCGGGCACCGACACCGGAGCAGGTGGTAGTCCAGTGGTCTCGGTCGTGTTCTCCATGGCCACGGTCACGATCCGCGCGTGGCTGCCCGCCGCGAGTCCGGAAGGAACACGGCCCGGTTTGAGCGCCACCGCCACCACCGCCTGACCGGCCTGCGGCCACGACGCCCGGCCAAGCTGCGACTCGGCCAGCAGCGTGCCCTCCGCCAGCGGCACGGCCGCGGTCTGCCCGACGATCTCCGTCAGCCGGGAGGCGCGTACCAGCGGCACCGACGCGTCGGGGACCACCCCGACCACGCGCAGATCCTCGGCGCTGATGGCCTGCCCCGCAGCCACCGGCCGCGCCACCGCGAGCACCTGCACGCGGGCGTCGCCGGACAGCTGGACCACCGCGAAGATTCCCGCGCACACCAGGACGAGGAGCAGCCCACCGACCAGCAGCGACCAACGGCGCTTGGGCCGCACCGAACCGGTAACGACCGCCTTCGCGGCACCTCTCGTAGGCCGCTGGTCCGTCAGGACAGTCATGGCACCCCCCGAAACCGAGTCTCGGATTCGGTGGTACCGGATCGCGAAGTGGTGCCGCTACGGACAATTGCGTACGTACAGCCGGCTACTTACATCGACCTACTTACACGCTGTACGTCCACGACGCCAGTTCGCATGTCGTCAGATGTCAGGACTTCGACTGGGGCGAAGGTCCATTGACGCCAAGACCAACTGGCGCGACTTGAATGCCCTGCTCGGCATGCGTCCACATAAAGATTTGCAACTTGCAGATTCGCGGTGGCACGGTGAAGGCTCGTCGACTTTCGCATGAGACGGGGGCTATTGACATCGATACGTTAGTCCGAATTGCCGAGTACTTCCGGTTCAGGTGGACCCGCCGATCCTGGCGGAGCTGGCACAGCGGCTGCCGGTAAGGGATTCCGTGGCAGGCGGATAGCCTCAGAGCTTCTTAGCCTTCTGCCTGCTCAGCACAAGGCACCTCCGCGCGTCGCCGGAGTACGTGCGCAAGCAAGCCAAGAAACACCACCGCGACGCCGGAACCACGCCCAGCCAAGCCAACACGCCATGCCCGCGAGTACGGGTTCGCCGCTGGCCCCGGCTGGTCCACCAACTCCAGGCCCAGTTACACGGCATCGAACGAGCCCTCGTGCTCGCCACCACCGACCTGGAGATCGAGAAGAAGAACCTGGAAACCCGGCCGCGCAGAGCAACGGTTGGACGGCAACTACCTGCTCGCCAACTCCGACCCGCACATCAGCACCGAAGACGCCGCGCTGGATACAAGAACCTCCTGGAAGCCGAACGCGGTTTCCGCGACCTGAAATCCACCCTGCTGTTCCGACCGGTGTTCCACCGCCTCGAACACCGCATCCCCGCCCACGTCCTGATCTGCTGGCTAGCCCTGCTACTGACCCAAGTCGCGGAACATGGCAGCGACCAAACCTGGCTAACCATCAACCGGCAACTCGGACGAATCAGCCAGGTCACCCTCGCCGGGCCAGCCGGCACCGTCGTGCAGACCACCCGGCCCAGCCCCGGCAGAAGGCCACCTAACAGGCACTATCCATCCAACCACCGGCCCGGGTCACCGCGTTCGACCCCACCTGACCAAGACCGGAACCAGCCGACGGAGCATAGACACAAACCCAACACCGCCCTATCCATGTTCGCCCAGCTCATCCCCCAATGAGGGCTCACGTGTAACTACGAACTGCGGAACCCGGGTGACGCGCGGGTCATGGCCGATGATCATAGACTGTCCACCAGCGACGATCACCACGCCACGCCGGACAGCCGACCACAAAGGACGACCATGATCGGCTTGCCCACACGTGGCGTTGGCTCCAGGTCTGGGCCTCGTCGCCGTCACCCTAACAATGCTGTGTACATGTGATCATCTAGCTCGTTGAGGAATGGTGTCCCGTCCCATAGGCGCAATTGTCGCCGTACCTGTCGGATGCGTTGCATCCCAACACGTCCCCGGGTACGCGCCACCAGATCGGCGCACTCGTGAAGTTGGCGCACCGACGCCTCCGGCTCTGGAGATTTCTGGCGAACATATCCTAGGGCTAGATCGGCCAGGATTATCGCCCGCTGAACGGGGTTGGCTGTTGCAGGGACGCCGGCGCTGGCCCGCTCCAGGTGCGAGACGGCGTCGCCGTGGCAGGTCAGAAGCCGGCACAGGCCGACGAAGCCAGCCAAGCGCGCCGGGTCGAGGCCGCTGCCGCCTGGGTCGTCAGGCTGGGGTCTCTCCATGTGTGCCTGCGCCAAGTCGAGCGCTGCGCCAACCGGACGGACTAGCCCGCGCCGGGCAGCGATCTCGGCTTGCACCGACAGGGCACGCGCCCGGGCCACGTCGCTAGAACCCTTCATCGCGGCCCGGACGGCTTGATGGGCAAGTCGTTCGGCGTCGTCCAGCTCGCCTGAGTGGTGCATGGTCACCATCGCGTAACTGGTGCGAACCGCGGCCGACAGCCAGCCGTCCGACAACCTGTCGGCGCGAGCCATGGCTGTGCGGTAATGGGCCCGGGCCGTCTCATCGTCCCGTAACTCGAAGGCCAGTCGCCCGGCCAAGGCAAAGCCCTGCGCCGCCAACGCCAGCACGGCCGGCGAGGATTCAGCCGTGCCCGCACGCTGCAATGCTTCGAGCAACGGCGCGAGCGACAAATGCGTCTGGAGGAACGGTGTGATGTCGGCGCGGCGGCTCAGTGCGGCGAGGGTAAGCCGATACTCGGCAACGGCTTCGGCGTCGTCCAGGTGTCGATCACTCATAATGGCCAGCGCAGGACGCCCTTGCCGTTCAGCCCAGGCGATCACGACGTCGTGGATCTCGGCCATACGCTCAGGCGCCACACCGAGTGCCTGCAGAGCCAGCAGTAGCCGGGCGAGTTCTGAGCCGGGGCCGAGGTCGATGCGCTCGTCTCGGATGGCGAAAAGGTGCGCCAGCACCCACTGATAGCGGTCGTCTGGCACCGTCGCCGCGCTGGTGCTCTCCCAGCGCGCAATGGTGCGGCGGATGCTGGCCAAGGTGGTGTGTGCTAGACGACTGACCCCCAAACGCCGGGCCATCGACTGGATAGCTCGCGCCTCGTCTGTCCACGACCAACCGCGGCCTTCGCGTAGCCTTCGCAGTCGGCGCTGGCCGTCTTGACGATCCACAGTGGCCCACAACCCCTATGTCGGCACGATCAGGCGTGGCAGGCCGCGTTCTGCGGCATAGTCAATGGTGTACCACGTGCCGCTGCCAGGGCCCTGGCCGACTGGGAAGGCGATCAGCAGCCCGGCTCGATCAACCATCCAGCGGTTCCGGGCGTGGTAGGCCGCCGCACTCGGGAACTCGGGATGATGCAGCTCGACAACCTCGGTCCGGCCAGACTCTCTTGCCGCAGCGATCGCAGCTTGCGCCTCTTCGGGCTGCCCGGCAACGACCCCGGGCGCAACGACCACCAGGCGTGCCCGCGTGTGGGTGGCTAGCCAGATCAACGCCAGGCTGTCAACCCCCTTGGCGCCCCCGACCAGGACGCTGGTTTCTTCCTGCACGAACGGCGCTACGAACTCGGCAAATAGCCGGTCATAGTCCTGCGGGATCCGGTGTTCGGTCTGACGACTGCCCGAGATCACGACGGCTGCTGTCACCAGTTGTCACCTTCCCAACCCTGATTGCGCAACTAAGGCTAGAGCCTGGCACCGAACCGACCCCACGCACCCGAACGGTATGCCCGATCGCGGCGCACAGTCACACAGGCAAGCTGCTCCGGTGGGTCCACCCAGAAGCTTGGCTCGGTGCCGGCTCCAAGCGGCCCAGACCGGGCGCGACGGATAGTGTCCGTCCGGTTGGGCGCCTGCCGGTAAGGAGTAGGAGGCTTCCGCATGGATGCGCTTAACCGGGCGGTGGTACAAACCGTTCACCCCTGGCGCGTGCCGGGCTCCCCCCATGCCACGACCGTCGTCGTGGTCGAGCTATTGCCTGGCACCCACGCCTACGCTGACACCTTTCGCGACGCCCCGCCGATCCTGGTCATTGACGCCGGGCCGACTGAGGTGCAGCTGGGCCTGCCCGGTGACCGGATCACCTTGGATGACCTGCGCATCGTCGACGTGCTCGTCGAGGCGTTGGCCGCCTACCGCACCGCGCTCATGGCGTACCTGGACTGAACATGCTGTTGGCTGACGAGCTGTATTGCATCGCCCACGACGACCGGGGCCGTTCACGGGTGCCCGACCGGGCGGTGGACGTTGGCCTGGCTGCTGCGTTGCTGGGCGAGCTGGTGCTCAGCGGTCATGTCGATGTCTGCGACGGGCGGCTTGAGATCGTGGACGGCTCACAGCCGCAAGACGCCCTGGCCCAGACCGTGTTCGAACAGCTCCTGGATCAGCGGCAGTGCCGTCAGGTGCGGATCTGGCTGGCGCTGCTGGCGGGGTGGTCGTTCGATGCGGTGGGGGAG
>Ga0075421_100001676_pt1 | contig 26132 bp, 16 predicted proteins | sample SoiMetdeltSBSDD5_FD_75292 | JGI IMG/M metagenome (GOLD analysis project Ga0075421, IMG submission 75292) | Bulk soil microbial communities from a Populus tree surrounding site in Tennessee, USA - Soil MetaG P. deltoides SBSDD5 | ecosystem: Environmental > Terrestrial > Soil > Tree plantation... | reverse complement strand
ACGGCCGAGGCGCTCGGGATTGGTCTGCGCACGGCGAAGCGGGACTGGGCGAAGGCGAAGGTCTGGCTCCACAAGGAGATCGCGACCAGCTACTCGTCCTGACGTTTGCGTTGCCGGCGCCACCACGTTGGCTGGCCAGATGTCAGGAGGACAGGTGACGGCGCCCGCGACCCATCGATTCCGCCACGTCGATACCGTGTTCGACGCGGTCATCGACCTCCCCACCAGTGAGCAGACTGACTTCCTCGAACGCGCGTGCGCCGCTGACCCCGAGCTCCGCGCCGAGGTACTCGAGCTGCTCCGGGCGTATCACCGGTCGGACAGCTTCCTCGACGGCGCGGCTGCCGACATCGCGGCACCACTGCTCCAAGCGGCCGCCGCGCTCGCTGGACCCGTGCCCGACCATATTGGCCCGTTTCGCGTGGTGCGCGAGATCGGCCGTGGCGGCATGGGCCGGGTCTTCCTCGGCGAGCGTGCCGACGGGCAGTTCGAGCAGCGCGTGGCCATCAAGGTCATCCAGCACGGCACCCCCGGTGTCGTGCGCCGCTTCGTCGAGGAACGGCGCATCCTCGCCCTGCTCCAGCACCCGAACATCGCGCGCCTCGTCGACGGCGGTATTACGCCGGGCGGGCTGCCGTACTTCGCGATGGAGCTGATCGAGGGCGAGCCGATCGACCGTTACTGTCACTCGCGCAACCTCTCCCTCGATGCCCGGCTGGCGCTCTTCGCCCGGGTGTGCGACGCGGTGACGTATGCCCATCAGCACCTCGTCATCCACCGCGACCTCAAACCGTCCAACATCCTCGTCACCGCCGACGGGCAGGTAAAGCTGCTCGACTTCGGCATCGCGAAGCTGCTCGGCACCGCGGCGGGTGACAATCTCACGCGGACGGAATTCAGCGTGATGACGCCGGAGTTCGCGGCACCCGAGCAGATTCGCAGCACGGCGATCAGCACGGCGACCGATGTCTATTCGTTAGGCGTGCTGCTGTACCTGCTCCTGACCGGCGAGCGACCGTACGACGTTCGTGGCAAGTCACCCGCCGAGATCGAGCGAATCATCTGCGTGGATGTTCCGCCGAAGCCATCGAGCAAGGCTCCGGCAGCGCTTCGACGGCGGCTGCAGGGCGACCTCGATCTGATCGTGATGACGGCGCTGCAGAAAGACCTTTCGCGGCGTTATCAGTCTCCGGCCGCGCTCGCCGAAGACCTCCAGCGGTTCCGGCGCGGGCGTGCCATTCGCGCCAGATCGGACACCCCGACCTATCGCCTGCGAAAGTTCGTCGGGCGCCATCGCGCCGGCGTCGCGGTCGGCACCGTCCTCGTGTTAGGCCTGGCCAGCGCGGCCAGCCGGGAACGCGTGCTCCGCAATCGAGCCGAGATTCAGTTACGGAAGGCGACGGAAGTCGAAGACTTCCTCGTCCGGGTGTTCGATGTCGCCGATCCGAACTCCTGGAAGGAACCCGAGGGCGGAAGCATCACCGCACGCGAGCTGCTCGCGCGCGGCGCGACGCGCATCGACTCGACGCTGACCGAACAGCCGGAGGTCCAGGCAAAGCTGCGCAGCGTCCTCGGGCGGGTGTACACGAACCTCGGACTCTACGACCAGGCCGTCCCGCTGCTCCGCCGTTCTCTTGCCCAGCAGACGGTAGTGCACGGCCCCGTAGCCGCCAGCGTCGCCGAGACGATGGACCTCCTCGGGATTGCGCTGACGCGAATGGACAAGTTCGATGAGGCCGAGCCGCTGCTGCGCCGCGCGGTGGAGCAGCAGCGTCGCTTGTTCGGAAATAGCCACCTCGCCACGGCCCAGGCACTCGAGCATCTCGCCACGCTGCACGAGGAGCGCAACGACTACGCGAAGGCCGAGCCCGTGCATCGCGAAGTGCTCGCGATCCGTCAGGCGCTCCAGGGTGATTCGGCGGTAGAAGTCGCGAACGCGATGAGTAACCTCGGGTTGATCCTGCAGCGTCGCGGGGTCTTCGCGGAAGCCGAGTCGCTGCACCAGCGGGCGCTCGACATCAAGATGCGGCAACTTGGCGAAGCGCACCCGCTGACTGCCGCCACCATGCAGAACCTGGCGATGACGCTGCAGACCCTCGGCAAGTTCGCGGAGGCCGAGGCGTACCATCGTCGAGCCCTGGCGGCGAAGCGTAAGGCGTTAGGTGACGCGCACCCGAGCGTGACGATCAGCCTGAACAACCTGGCGAATCTGCTGGGTCGGAACATGGGCCGGTTGGACGAGGCGGAGGCGCTCACGCGCGAAGCGCTGGCGCTCGATCGCCAGATGTACGGCGAGAAGCATTCGTTCGTCGCCGCGAGCCTGATGAACCTCGGTGTGACCCTCAGGCTGAAGGGCCAGTTCGCCGCCGCCGATTCGATTCTGCAGCGAGCGCTCACCATCAACCGCGCGCTGTTCCCTTCGCCTCACGAGCGCATCGCGCAGGGGCTCGGCGCCATCTCCCAGACGCGGTTTGCCATGGGCGACGGCAAGAGCGCCATCGAGTATATGCGGCAGGCGCTCGCGCAGTACCGAGCCCTGCTCGGCGACGATCACCTGAATACGATCACGACCGTCGGCAATCTGGGCTTCATGCTCGCAGAGGTTGGCGATGCCGTGGAAGCGGAATCGCTGTCGCGGGCATCGTTGGCCAAGCTCGATTCGACGAAGGCGCAGCACCGCAATCAGTTCTACACCGGGACGCTCGGTCTCGGGAAAGCGCTGCTCGCCCAGGGACGTCTCGATCAGGCCGTCCCGTTGCTCGAGGGAGTCGTCGCGAGGACCAAGAAGCAGTTCGGCGACGGCCACGTTCGCACTGGCGACGCACTGCTGACGTATGGGAGTGCCCTCGTGGCGAAGCGTCGATATGGGGATGCCGAAGCGGTGTTGCGCTCGGCTCGTACCGCCCTCGAGAAGAGCCCTCGGGCACAAGCTCGTCTGCTTGCGCGGGCGGACGCGGCGATCGCTGCGCTGCCGAGGTAGGTCGGAGCCTGACGACGGCCGCCAGGACGCGGCGGCCGTTACGCGTTTTCCGCTTGCCGATGCATCGCCCGGCACCACAACGTATGGCGATGTCGGCGCCTTCGATTCCGTGGACCGCTGATCGCGCACGGGTGCCATGACCCTGCGCATCAACGTGCTGGGCGGGCTCAACGTGGAGCGTGAAGGGCTGCCGGTGGCGGGCGCCGCCGGTCAGCCGCGTCGTGTGGCCATCCTCGCGCTCCTCGCTCGCGCCGACGATCGCGGTGTCACGCGCGCCCGGCTCATGTCGCTGCTCTGGCCCGACGTCGAAGAGGATCGGGCGCGGCGCTCGCTCACGCAGGCCATCTACGCGCTGCGTCACGACTTGGGCGATGAAGAGGCGATCCAGGGAATCCAGGACCTTCGACTCGACTTCGACCGGGTGTCCACCGACGTGCGCGATCTGACGCTCGCACGCTCGCGCGATGCGCTCGAGGACGCGGCGGCCGCATATCGGGGGCCATTCCTCGATGGGTTCCACGTGCAGGGCGCGGACGAGTTTGATCGCTGGGCCGAAACGGAACGGCGTGTTCTCGAGGCGGAGTACATGTCCGTGCTGGAGCAGCTGGCCCTTCGCGCCGAGTCACGCGGCGACACTGTTGCCGCGGTCCACTGGTGGCGGCAACTCTCGGCGCGCGATCCGCTGAACGCGCGCACGACGGTCGCCCTCATGCGCGCGCTGGCGGCCGCCGGGGATGCGCCCGGCGCGATCCAGCAGGCTCGCGTCCACGAGCTCCTCGTGGAAGAGCAGCTCGATCTCCCGCCGGATCGCGAGGTCATCGCGATGGCGGCACGTCTGCGTCGAGAGGCGCGTCGGGAGTCCACGCAAGCTCAGGCCTCCATCATCGCCGCCGAAGCAGCCCCAGAGTCGTCGGTCGAAGCGCCGCCGGCTGTACCGTCAGGGCCAACCCCGGCCGTTCCGGCGAACCCGTCGCCTAACGGTCCGGGCACCGTGCCGGCGGCGTTGCGCAACGCTCATGCGGGAGAACGGGGCATCGACGCGGTGCCTGCTCAGGCCGCGCCTTCTCGGCGGCTCCCACGGTGGTGGCCCGTCGCGGCGGTCGGCGTGCTCGGTGCGGTAGCGTTGGGCGTGGCCATGACCCGTCGGGACACGGCGCCAGCCTCTCCTCAGCCAGTGCTCGTCGTGGGACGCATTGCCGACTTCGCCGGACAGGAGTCGGGGAACGTCGGCACGCCTCTCGCCCAGATGCTGGCGACGAACCTCGCGCGTTCCCCCGGCCTCCACGTCATTCACGCCGCGCGCGTCGACGAGATCCTCGCTCGCCTAACGTCGAACGCTCGCGATACATCGCTCGGCGTCATGATCCGGGCCGCGCGCGAGGCCGGCGCCACCGATCTCGTCGAGGGCGCAGTGTATCGCTCGGCGGACGGACGGCTGCGCCTCGACATCCGGCGCGTGGACGTCGCGTCGGGGTCGGTGGTCCGGGCGTACCGGACAGAAGGCGCCGACCTGTTCGCGCTCGCCGACAGTGGCTCGCTTGGCATCGTGCGGCAGCTCGGTACCACGCTGCCCCCGGGCTCACTTGCCGACGTGAGCACGCACTCGGCCGTCGCGTATCGGTACTATGTCGAGGGGCTGCGGGCGTTCAGCCGAAGCGATCTGACGCGTGCGGATTCGCTCTTCCGCGCGGCGCTCCGCGAAGACTCCACGTTCGCGATGGCGTGGTTCTATCACGCGAACAGCACGAGCGACTCGCCAACGCAGGCGTTCGCGCGGGCAATGGCGCTCAGCGACAAGGTCAGCGAGCGCGAGCGACTCCTCATTCGTACGGCGTGGGCGCTCGGGAACTCATCACCGGCGGCCCTCGCCTACGCCGAGACGCTTCGCACGCGGTTTCCGGCCGAGATCGAAGGGCCGTTGTACATGGGAAGTGCCCTGGTCCACGCGGGGCGCTTTCTCGAGGGAATCCCGCTGCTCGCGCAGGTGTTGGATATGGATTCCACGGGCCTGCGCGGGTCCACCGTCCTCTGCTCCACCTGTGCAGCGTTAGGCACGATGGTCTCGGCCTATCTCCACGTCGATTCCGGTGCGGCGGGCGAGCGCGTTGCGCGCCGGTGGGTGGCACTGCAGCGCGATTCGCCAGCGGCGTGGCTCCAGCTGGGAGGCGCGCTGGAGGCGCGCGGCGCTTTGACTGAGGCGTCGCAGGCCTACGGCACCGCCGCCCGGCTGGCTCCCGCGTCCATGGAGATGTGGCAGGCCGAGGTGCCGCTCCTGCTCCGACGCGGCGACTTCGCGAGCGCCCTGCGCATCGCTTCCCAACACAGGGCCGACTCCCCGGGGAACGCCACGTGGCTCACTGTGCTGACCCTCCGGTACGCTGGTCGGCTCACGGAGGCCATTGCCATGGCCGATCGCGCTCGCGCGATGGAGGCGGCGAGAGCCGTTACATCACCGGGGATCACGGTGCAGCTCGGCCAGGCATTGCTCGAGGCGGGACAGTACGATTCCGCAGCGATCACCTTCGAGAGACACTATTACGCCCCGATCCCGGGGCGGGATGAGCCGTCATACTTCGCGCGAAACCGCGCCTTCACGCTCACTCGCGCCGCGGACGCCCTTGCTGGCAAAGGTGCCGCCGCCGACACGACCCGACTGGCCGCCATCGTCGACACGGTGCGGATGCTGGGAGCGCAGAGCGGGTACGGACGCGATCCCCTCCTTTATCATCACGTTCGTGGACTCCTGTTGCGCGCCCGCGGGGATTGCCGTGGTGCCGTGGACGAATTCAGGCAGGCGATGTGGTCACCAACCTTCGGATACACACGGTCGAACCTCGAGCTGGGGCGCTGCCTCCTGGCGCTTGGACGCGCGCCCGAAGCTGTCGCCGCGCTACAACCGGCGTTCCGCGGGTCGCACGAGGCGTCCAATCTCTACGTTACGCTCACCGAGCTGCATGAGACGCTTGGTCGTGCCTGGGACGCAGCCGGGCGACCCGACAGTGCCATCGCGCATTACGAGTACGTTGCCCGCGGCTGGGAGCACGGCGATCCACCGCTCGCCAGGCGGGCTGCCGAGGCGCGGGCAAGGGTGACCGGCCTCCCAACGACGCGCTGAACGCTTCGTCATCCGCGCGAGCGCTCTATCACGTCCATGCCCATCCGCCACAAGGGAGTCTTCCGACACCGGGCGGCGTTCGCCCTTCTCGCGCTGGTGACGGCAGCGTGTGGAGGCGCGCGCAGTACGGGCGCGCCCACGCCCGCAGACCGCGGATGCTCGGCGCTGACCGCAACTCCCGGCCGTGATTCGGCAACGGTCGTCCTCACGTGGCCCGTGGATCCGCGCAACGCGACGCGCCCTACGAACCCCGGAGAGCGGTTCGTGTTCGAGCTGGGCTACGCGACGCTCGTGCGCGTCGACTGTCTCGGCCGCGTGATGCCCGCGCTCGCGTCCTCATGGACGGTCGCGGATGACGGCATGCGGCTGCACCTCGTCCTCAGTGATAGCGCGCGGTTCTGGAGCGCCGATCGGGTCACCGCAGCCGATGTGATCGGGAGCTGGCGGGCGGCGGGGCAAACACGGCTCGCGGACAATGCGGTCGTGTTGAGCGCGCACGTGCTGCGGGTCGACTGCAACGTGTTCGGCGGCGCCGCGACCGATGGCTGTCCGGTGCTCACGGCGTTAGGCCATGCCGAGCTCGCCGTCGCGCGTCGCCGACCGGGGACGCGCTGGGCGGAGGGGACGGGGTCGTATGTTATGCGCGAGTCGCCCGGGACTGGTGCGTCACTGCGCACGACGCTCGATCTCGAGCCCGTTCGCCGCAGTGAGCTGCCGCGCCTCACGATTCACTCGGTGCGCGATGCCGACGCGCGTGATCTCGTCGATGCCGGTGCCCAGCTGGTGCTCACCGACGACCCCGCACTCGCGGCGTACGCCTCCGCGCGATCCGAGATGCTCTCGCTTGCCCTGCCATGGGATCGCACGTGGGCGTTCGTGACGGCAGTCCGCGCTGTCCCGACCACATCCGGCCCGCCGCTGAGCGAGACCGATCCGGATACGATCGCGCTGCGCACACGATCGTCGCGCGCCACCCTCGCACGCGACGTCGTTCGCTCGGAAGCCCGGGCGTCCGAAGGGCCGTATTGGTGGCGCGATCTGACTGGCTGCGTGTCGGAAACCCAGGCCGGCGGAGCGGCGAGTGAGCGACCGCAACCGGGCGTCGTCGTCAGAAGCGATCAGCCGACCGCTCGCGCATTAGCCGAGCGGCTGGTGGCGCTCGCGCCAGAGCCGCAGGGCAACGCGCGCGATTCACTGCTCGCCATCCTCGGCCCGCCGGGCGTTTCTCTCGACCGGCGGTCAACGGTCATCGTGCTGCCACCTAACGACTTCGCCGCTCGGCTCCGAGCCGGGAGGGAGGCGGGATACATCGTGTCGATGCCGCGCTACTCCCTTGCCCCGTGTCTCGATGCCGAGCGGCTCCGCGCCGCTATCCCGTGGCTCGTGAGTGATTTCGGGCCCCGCTTACTCGAGCGCACCGTACCACTCGTCGACACACGCCTTCGCGCCGTCGTGAGACGCGACTGGCTTGGACTCACGATGACGTGGGATACTACGGTCACGGTCATACCTCACTGAGAGCATGGGGCGAAAGGGCGGTCCGCAGGTTATTGTTCGGTAGTGCCCGCCTCGTTGCGTCGTCGCGCGAGGAAAGAGCCCAATCCTGGCCGTTTCGAGGATCCTCATGCAGCGCAATCTTGCTACCGCCCGCGACGCATTCGTCGCCTCCATGAAGCGCGAGACCACCGGGCCCGAGCTGACGCGACTCGTCGCCGTGCTCGATGACCTCATCAAATGGAGCGTCGCCCGCCCGAAGACCCTCGCCTTCCGCGACGGTGCCGGGAGCGCCGTGTTCGGCTTCCAGCTTGCGGGATCGAGCACCCTTTTCTGGTCCGCGCGCGTCACGCGAGGGGATGCGCCGACCCTGGAGATCTACCCTCCCACCGGCCGCACCCTCAGCGCCGAACTGCGCGAAAAGGTGAAGGACACGCTCAACGCCAACTCGCGCACCCCGGCGGCCGACGACCGGAGCCTCCGCATCGGGTTCGGAGCACTCAAGAACGCGACTGCCCGTGAAGCGGTGCTCGCGCAACTTGACGAGTTGACGCGCTGCGCTCCGGCAGCCCCCGTGGCATCCTAGCCGATGATCCATCCGGGGCCGCCGCGTTAGGTCGCCGGCCCCGCCCCACCACGTCCCTGCGGCTCGCCGGTGAGCTTCCGCTCCCGCCTCCTCATCGCGTTCGCGCTCGCCACGATCCTCCCGCTCGGGCTCCTGGCGTTCGGCGTTCGCCGCCAGTTGACCGCGCGTCTGGTCGCACAGCACGAGCGACGCGTTCACGGGCTCGCACGCGTCGTCGAGGACGACCTGGCGCGTGAGGGCGCGTCGATCGGCGCGCGTCTCGGGAGCATCGCGCGCGCCCTGCGCTCGGACGATCGCTTCCGCCTCGCCCCCCTGCGTGGCGATGGGGATCGCGCATACGTCCTCGATTGGGCCGAGCAGGCCATGCGCACGGCGGGACTGTCGATGCTTCAGTTGCAGGACTCGGCCGGGCGCATCGTCAGCTCCGGGCACTTCCGAAACGAGTTCGACCGGCTCGAGCCAGACCTTCCGCGCGTCATTCGGTCGATACCCAGCGCGGCGCTCGTCCGCGTGCGCGCGCCGGAGGGGTTCTTCCTCGCGCTCGCCCGAACCGACTCCGTACGGATCGGTGACCAGCGATTCGACATCACGGGTGGCGTGCGCGTCGATTCGCAGTTCGTCGCTCGATTCGCGCGCGAGGAGGGGCTCGCGATTACCCTAGTCGCTCCGCTCGACACCTTGACTGTCATCCCGAGCGACCGAGCAGCAGCGAGGGAGTCGAGGGATCTAGCGTGCGATACTTGTGGCCGCCCAGAAGGTCGGGAGAACAGATCCCTCGACTCGCCCCTCCGGGGCCCGCTCGGGATGACAAGCCGGGGGACGGGCGACGTCCTCACCGAGCTTCAGCTCCAGTATGTCAGCACGGCCGACTCGGCGCACCTAACGCCAGCCCGGCTGACCATCGCCTACACCATCCCCGAGCTCGAATCCCTCCGGCGAGACGTCGACCGCTGGTTCTTCGGCGCGGTGGCACTCGTCGTGTTCGCTGCCCTGGCGCTCGCGGCGTGGCTCTCGGCGCGCGTGAGCGGACCCCTCACGAACCTCGCGCATGCCATGTCGAGCATCGATCTCGACAGTCCCGACCTCGCCATCGCCGCCGGTCGCGATGACGAGATCGGCACGCTCGCGCGACGACTCGGCTCGATGTCCACGCGGCTACGCGCGAGCGCTGCGCGCCTCCGCCACGCCGAGCGCCGAGCAACCGTCGGGGACATGGCACGGCAGGTGAACCACGATATCAAGAATGGCCTGATCCCGATCCGCAACGTCCTGCGCCACCTCGTTCAGGTGCAGGAACAGGAGCCGCATCAGCTCCCGGCCGTCTTCGCCGAACGGCGCTCCACGCTCGAGTCGAGCGTCGGCTATCTCGACACGCTCGCGCGCAACTACGCGCGCCTGACGCCGCGCATCGACCCGCGGGCCGTGGACGTCAACGCGATCGCCCAGGACATCGCGACGTCGTCGGCAGCGGCGACCAACGTCCGAGTTCGTGCGCGCCTGGCCGAAGGCGTGCCGCGCGTGAACGGTGACCCGGTGATCGTCCGTCGCATCCTCGATAACCTCGTTCGTAACGCGCTCGAGAGCATCGATGGACGTGGCGGGGATGTCACGATCACCACAGCCCGATCGCGGGAAGGCAGCGTGCGGATCACGGTCGCCGACACGGGCTGCGGCATGAGCGAGCAAGAGCTGGCTCACGCGTTCGACGACTTCTTCACGACGAAGCCCGACGGCACCGGGCTTGGGCTGTCGGTCGTTCGTCGTCTGACGGCCGACCTGCACGGCTCAGTGCGGGTCGAGAGCACCCCGGGCAAGGGCACGACGTTCATCATCGAACTTCCCGCATGCACACCGTCCTGATCGTCGACGACGTTCCCGCGATGGCCGAGCAGTACGCTTATGATCTCCGCCGGCTCGCGGGGCTCGATACACGTGTTGCACTCGGCGGTGACGAAGCCCTCGAGGTCGTCGCGTCGGAGACGGTCGATTGCATGATCCTCGATCTCGAGATGCCGGGGCGCGATGGCTTTGCGGTGCTGCGCGCGCTCAAGGAGCGAGGCGTCGAGGTGCCCGTCATCGTGTACACCGGAACGGGGAGCTTCGACCGATGCGTGCAGGCCATGCGCCTCGGGGCATACACGTTCATTGACAAGAGTGATCCGGTAGAGCGCGTCGCTCGAGAAGTGGAGACGGCCATCGAGCGCCGCACACTCCTGGCGGAGGTCGCCACGCTGCGCCGCTATGCGGCAGATGACAGTGCACTCCGCGGCGGCAGTCCGGCGATGCAGAAGCTCAAGGATGCGATTGCCCGCGTGGCGCCGATCCCAAGCCCGGTTCTCATCCTGGGCGAGAGCGGGTCAGGCAAGGAGCTCGTGGCACGTGACATCCATCGCCTGAGCGGCCGCGCGAAAGAGCCGTTCGTGGCCGTCAACTGCGGCGCCCTTCCCGAGCACCTCGTCGAGAGTGAGCTGTTCGGGCACGAGCGTGGCGCGTTCACCGGCGCTCACGCGACGCGCAAGGGCGCGTTCGAGAGCGCGGGCAAGGGCACGCTGTTTCTCGACGAGATCGGCGAGCTGCCGCTTGCGGCCCAGGCGAAGCTCCTTCGTGTCCTGGAGGAGCGGTCGGTCGTTAGGCTCGGCGCCACCCGGCCGGTGGACGTACCAGCGCGGGTTGTAGCGGCGACGCATCGCAATCTGGATGAGGACGTTACGGCCGGCCGGTTCCGGCAGGATCTGCTCTTTCGTCTCAACGTCCACGTGTTGCGCGTTCCCCCGCTCCGCGATCGACTGTCGGACCTGCCCGAGCTCGCGGACCATCTCGTGGGCGTGATTTGCGAGCGATTTCGCATTCGGCGCAAGACGATCGCGCCCGCGGCGCTCGACCTGCTCACTCGCTATGACTGGAAGCGCAACAACGTCCGCGAGCTGCGGAACGTCGTCGAGCGGATGGTGATCGACAGCGACGGCGATGTGCTTGGCGCCGAGCACGTGCCGCCGGAGCTCGCGGGCTCTGCCGGCGATGGCTCGCGCGATGGTGAGGCGCGGACGTTCGTCGAGCGGAAAGCCGAGGCGGAGCGGCAGATCATCGTCGCGGCGCTCGAGCGGAACGACTGGCACATCACCCGAACCGCTCAGGAGCTCGGCCTCGCGGACCATGCGAGCCTGCTCAAGATCATGCGGCGCCACGGGGTCGCGCGGCGGTAGGCATGTGTCCGCTGGGACACGACATGCCCTTTCCAAATGTGTCCACTCGAACACGCACCGACCGATCCGGACTTGGAGCCTCCACGCTAACCTACAGTAATACAATGACGTAGCTCGCGGAGCGTGTCCTCCTCAGACCTGGGCCCGCGCTTGCCCTAACGAGTGCGCGCAACTCAACCGATGCGCGCCCCGCCAGGGCGCCGACCATAGGAGGACACCATGCTTCGCACCACGCAGATCGCCCACGACCAGTACACGACCCTCCGCGCGATGGGGTTCGCCGTCGCTAGCTTCGCGCTCATTGTCACCTCGGCCTGCGGCGACGCGGTCGAGCTCAAGGAAGTCGGCAACGTGACGACGCCGGCTACGACGCCTGTTGCGTCGACCACCGATTCGTCCGTCGGCACGGTTACACCGGAACAGCCGGCCGTGAAGGTCTCGCTCTCCGATGGAGAGCAGTTGTACAAGGAGAAGCGTTACGACGAAGCCACCGAGCTGTTCGCGGTGTACGTCGATCAGCAGCCAAAGAATCCGTGGGGCCACTACATGCTTGGCCTCTCGGCGTGGAAGGCCGGCAATCTCGATCGTGCCGAAGGTGCGTTCGTGCGCTCGCTCGAGCTGGACCCGAAGCATGTGAAGACACTGCTCAATCTCACGCGCGTTCACCTCGATCAGGGGCGGCCGAAGGACGCTCGCGAGCGCGTGACCGCGGCGCTCGCCCTCGACTCCAACTCGGCGGAAGGGTATCGGCTGCTCGGACGGGTGCGCGCTGCCCTGAACCAACCTAACGAGGCGATCGCGGCGTACCGTGTGGCGCTGTCGCGTGACCCGAAGGACGTCTGGTCGATCAACAACATGGGGCTGCTCATGATCCAGCAGGGTCGCCACGAGGAGGCGTTGGGACCGCTGGCGCGTGCGGTGCAGCTCGATTCGACGGTCGCGGTTTTCCACAACAACCTGGGGATCGCGCTCGAGCGCACGGGGCGGTACGCGCTCGCCGCGCAGGCGTACAAGGGGGCGGTTGTGGCCGATGCGGGCTACACGAAGGCGAAGCTCAGTCTGGCGCGGGTTGAAGGTCGTAAGGAAGACCCGTCGCTCGTGCCGGTGGAGCTGACGACCTTGGCCGAGTCGTTCGACCGAGAAATCCGCGGAGTACAGATGGGCGGGCCGGTCACCCGACCCGATTCGGTGACACCGCCGGAGCGGTAGATCGCTGAGGAACGAGACGCGCGCCGGGCTTGCCCGGCGCGCGTCGTATCTGCCGCGCTTCGTCGGGTCACTTGAATTGGATCTTCACGTTCGGAAACACGTGCTCGCCCGTCTCGGGCAGGAACTTCTCATTGTAGCGAAACTCGAACGTCCGGCCGTCTTCGAGCGTTCCGCGGGAAACGAGCGTCTCGTGTCCGTGGTTCGTCGGCTGGTTGGTGTTATGCACGACATGCTCGAGGAAGCTCGCGCTGCCGACCATCAACGACGGGAGGCTCTCCAGCTCCCCGATCGTGAGGACATCATCGGCAATGGCTGCCTGAATCTCCGACCATCTGACGAAGTAGACCGGCACGGCGCCAAGCCCGCGATCACGGAGCTGAAACGGGGGCGGCTCCGAGAGGTCGTGCCAGAACTGCTCACCTTCTGTCTTGAGGTCGCAGCCCCATGCCCTCGGCGGATCAAACTCGTCGAGGAGGTTGAAGTCCGCAGGAACGCACGCAGGCGAGCGGAGGAACACGATACCGGCCCAGGTACCGTCGTTAGGTACGAACCCTCGTCCGAGCAGAGCGTAATAGATTGGACCAGGTGCATCCTCGGGATAGTGCCGAATGATGGGGCCCTCGCTGAGTGACGGCCCTGCCGGGGCAACAGCCGCCGGCGCGCCCGCAGGCCCGGTCGGCGTCAGCTGGTCGGCACAGGCCAACAGCACGACCGGGAGCAGAATGGCGTGTATGGATGATCGCATGACGTCCTCCGGTGTCGCGTGGAGTGGTGGCTGGCGCGTGGCGCCACGGCGCGGCCCGGCCGAGGTCCGTTGCGGATGTCTCTGCGCCGGTCCATGTTGGGGCCGGGTGTGTCGCGCCCTTACGCGTCCACCCGCGCCGCGGTCTCCACCCCTGAGATGCAAAACGGGGCGAGAAGCGGACATCAGGCGCCGAACTGCGTTGGGGTCGCATGGATGCTGAGTGCGCGACGGACCTGCTCCTGGATTCCACGGGTGGCGACCGCGAGGCGCTGGACCGGCTCATGCCGCTCGTCTACGAGGAGCTCCGCCGGATTGCACACCGTGAGTTGGGGCGCGCCCGGTCGAACCAGACACTGGCCACGACCGAGGTCGTTCACGAGGCCTACCTCAGGCTGGTAAACCAGAGCCGGGTCGGAGGCGGCGAGCGGGTGCGTTTCCTGGCGGTCGCCGCGATCGCCATGCGACGGATCGTCATCGAGTACGCGCGGCGCGGTCGCGCACAGAAGCGCGGCGGCGGGGTGCGCCCGGTGTCGTTCGACGACGCCGCGATGGGCGGCGAAGCGCGGGGTGAGATGTTGCTCGCGTTGGACGAGGCGCTCACCCACTTGGCGACGCTCGACGATCGCCTCGCGCGCGTGGTCGAGTGTCGCTACTTCGGCGGGCTCACCGAGGAGGAAACCGCCGACGCGCTCGGGATCACAGCACGGACCGTGCGGCGGGATTGGGTGAAAGCGAAGTCCTGGCTGTACGCGGAGCTTTACGGATCGGCAGCCTAACGATGTGCGAGCAGGAGGGGTCGGCGTGGCCCGGGTGATATCGCCCGAGCGCTGGCACGAGATCGCGCGCGTGCTCGACGGCGCGCTCGACCTGCCACCCGGAGCGCGCGGACCGTTCCTGGAAGCGGCGTGCGGGCACGACGCGGAGTTGCGCGCCGAAGTCGAACGGATGCTTCGTGCCCAGGAGGCGGCGAGAGACTTTCTCGAAGAGCCGTTGCCAATCGCCTGGCCTACGCTCATGGCGGCGGACCAGGCGGCATCGAAGTTCGCGGCCCCGGGAGCGATACTCGCGGAGCGGTACGTCGTGGAGCGCGAGCTCGGTCGCGGTGGAATGGCGACCGTCTACCTGGCGCGCGACGTGAAGCACCGGCGGCCAGTGGCGGTCAAGGTTTTGCACACCGACCTCACGCGCTCGGTGGCGGCGACGCGGTTCCTCCGGGAAATCGAGATCACGGCGAACCTGCAGCACCCGCACATCCTTCCCCTGCACGACTCGGGTGAGTTCGAAGGGCTCGTCTACTATGTCATGCCGTACGTCGCGGGCGAGTCGTTGCGCGATCGGCTCGCGCGCGAGCGACGGCTTGTGCTGGTCGACGCCGTCCGGCTCGTGCGGGATGTCGCGAGCGCGCTGGACTACGCGCACCGGCGCGGCGTCGTGCATCGCGATATCAAGCCCGGAAACATCCTCCTCGAAGACGGCCAGGCGATCGTCGCCGACTTCGGCATCGCGCGCGCCGTCACCGAGGCCGTGAGCGTCACCGCGGATGATCACGGCCAACTGACGACGCGCGGCATTGCTGTCGGCACGCCGGCCTACATGAGTCCCGAGCAGGCGAGCGGCGAGCGTGAGCTCACCCCACAGAGCGACGTCTATTCGTTAGGGTGTGTGTTGTACGAGATGCTGGCTGGCGCTCCGCCGTTCAACGCCCCGACCGCTGAGGCACTCATCGCCAAGCATCTCTACGAGCTGCCGCCACCGCTCCGCACGGTTCGACCGGAGGTTCCCGCGGAGATCGAGCACGCGATCGCGCGGGCGCTTTCGAAGGTGCCCGCCGATCGCTTCCCGACTGCCGGGCAACTCGCTGACGCGCTCGGAGTCGACGACGGCATATCCATCGTGTCACGGCGGCAGCCTCCGATCGCGACCACGCCGAGGACCCGCCGTATTGCGTTAGGCGTCCTGCTGCTCGCGCTTGGCGTGGGTGGGACGCTGGTGTACCGGCGTGCGCGGCCGCCCGTGGCGACGCCGGCTGCGGAGATTGCCGTCTTCCCCCTCGTCCCAGCTGTCCCCGACACCGCGCTCACGCGCCTCGGTCGTGAGCTCGTCATCACACTCAGCGCCAGCCTCGACGGCGTGGACGGCATCCGGACGGTCGACGCCCTCACGATCCTCGCGAATCTGCGCCCGACCGATGCTCCCCCGCTCGCCGACGCCATCGCGGTCGCTCGTCGCCTCGGTGCGCGGAGCGTGGTCTACGGAAGTGTCATGCGCGTTGGAGACCAGGCGCGCATCGACCTGGCCCTTCGGCCCACAGGCGCCGCGGAACCGCTCGCGCGCGTGTCGGTGACTGCACCGTCCGATGACGTGACAGCACTCACCGACTCCGCCGCCTGGGGCCTCCTGCGACAACTGTGGCAGAGAACCAACCCGCCCACGCCGAGTCTCGCCGCCATCACCACGCGATCTCTGCCGGCGCTGCGCGCCTTCCTGGATGGCGAACGCCGCCTTGTCGGCGGTCGGTGGCGTAGCGCGGCTAGCGCGTTCCAACTCGCCATCACGCTCGACAGCACCTTCTGGCTCGCGTATTGGCGCTACGCCTCGGCTCGAGAGTTCAATGCCCTTCCCGTCGATTCGGCAATCCGAGCGACGTACCGCGCCCATCGAAACGAGTTCCCGGAGCGAGACCGCCTCTTGATCGAGGTGGGGATGCCGAGCACCAGAGATAGCACGAGTGGCTATTACGAACGTGTGAAGGCCTTTACCGCACGGTTCCCCGACTACTGGCCAGGTTGGTGGGCGCTGAGCGAGTACCTCGCGCATACGGGCCCACTGCTGGGAACACGGGACACTGACCTGCGCCCGGCGCTCGAGCGCACGCTTGCCCTCAACCCTCGCATGGTGTCTGGTCTCGATCATCTCTTCTGGGTGGCCCTCTGGCAGCGAGATACTGTGTTGTCGGGTCGAATCATCCGCGAGTTGACGGCGCTGCACTACGACTCGATCTCGAGGGACGAGAACGGCCTCGACATGCTGGCGTACAGCCGGTTTCTCGACGGGCTCGCGCGCTCGGGCGGCGTGCTTCGCGACACGGCGTTGGCTGAAGCCGCGGTTGCATCGCTACAATCGTTGACGGGACCGGTCGATCCTCATCGGTTCGGGCCCGGGGCAGCACAGTACGGCTTGCCCCGTGCGCAGGAAGAGCTTCGCCCATTCATTGCACGCCTTGCCCCGCCGTCGGTGGCAGGCGCGTTACGGCTCGGACGCGCGGTGGCGCAGGCCCAGCGCGGAGCATGGACGGACGCCCTGGCCACCCTGGATCAATTCGTTGGCACGACGTCGGACCCGATGTGGCCGCTGTACCGCTACCGACTTGCGGTGGTCGGCACGTGGTTAGGCACGGTCGATCCCGGCCTCGCGGCGGCGCAGCGAGCTCCGGTCGCGAAGGTGCGCGACGAGCTCCAGCCGGGGAGTCGCGCGGAGCTCGCGTGGCTCGACGGCCTCCTCGCCGTGGCGCGGAATGACGCGCCTGCGCTCGCGGCGGCGCGGCGGTCGCTGAGCGGCACCGACAGCGTGACCGCGCCGTTCCTCGAGCGCTCGTTAGCCGCATTCACCCTCGCGCTTGCAGGCCGACGGTCGCAAGCGGCGGACTCGCTCATGGCGCTCGAACACCAACGCGCCGAGTTCGGCTGGTCGCGTCGTCGAAGCGACTCGCATCCCTTTCTGACCGCGGTGAACCGACTCGCCGCGGCGCGATGGTTGCTCGAACGCGGTGATGCGGCGTCAGCTGACCGCCTCCTCACCTGGCATCAGGCCGTGCTATTTCCGATGCGGGAGACGCGAGAAGCCAACGCGATGATTGAATCACTGGCCTATTTCGAGCAGGCACGTGTCGCCGAGGCGCTTGGGCGCGAGGACCAGGCGCGGACCTACTACCAGCGCTTCCTCTGGCGGTATGACACGCCCGCCGAGTCCCACCGTCACCTCGTGGACGTGGCGCAGGCGGCTCTCCGTCGGTTGGGCAGAAAGGATGGTGAGCGTTAGGCGGTGGTGAGCCGGTGGCAGAGAAGATTGCCTGCTACGGCCGGGACGGATGGCGCGTCGAGTCACCGCCGGCGCGACGGCTGGACTGTGTGGCCAGGCGCTCCAGCACGCTCCGCGCTTCCACGACCTGATGGTCCGTTGCACCTAACGTGATGGTGCCCGTCGCCACCGCCTCCTGCAACAATGGCTCGGCCTCTTCCACGCGACCCTGTTCGACGAGGATTTCGCCCAGGCCGAGGAGGGTGGTCACGAAGCGAAAATGGCGCGGCGGGAAGGCGACCCGCTGAAGCTCCAGGGCGCGGGCGTAAAGGTGCGCGGCGGAGTCGAGGTTTCCCGTTCGCCGCGCGAGCTCCGCGAATCCACCCAGGTCCAGCGCGAAATCCGGGTGCGTCTCGCCCTGCATCTTGCGCCGCATCTCGAGTCCATCCCGGAATCTTGCCTCCGCTTCAGCGTACCGCCCCTGGTCCGAAAGCGCCCCGGCCAGGTTGACGAGCGCGTTGGCGACTTCGGGATGCTCCTTCCCCCACACGGTCAACCGCGTTGCGAGCACCTCGCGGTAGAGTGCCTCAGCCCTCGTGGCATCGCCCCGAGCCCGGCGGACGTGGCCGAGCGTAGTGAGGATGACCGTGCGCCGCTGCAGAGCTTCGACGTGGTTCGGCGGCAGCACCTCGAGCGCCTCCATCAACAAGGGCTCCGCCTCCTCGAGACGACCCCGAAGTCGCAGCGTGTTGCCGAGCCGGTGAAGCACGTTCGTAGCCGCGAATTCGCGATCTCGCAGCTCCGGGAGCCGGCGGAAGATCGTTAGGCTTCGGCGCGCCAGCGACTCCGCGGAGTCGCCCTGGCCCAGATTCTCCAACGCCTTGACGAGGCTGAGCATCATGTTGAGAACCGTCTCGTTCGTTTCGCCGTAGTGCTCGACGCCGGCGAGGACGGCCGACTCCCACAACCTGCGGGCTTCGTCGTACATGCCGAGACGGAAGTAGATCTCACCGAGCTGGTGAGCCATATCCGAACGGAGCTCAGGCTGACCCGCCAGCTCCCGCTCGATCCAGATGCGAGCGCTATCGAGCGTCTGTCGCACCGTCACCTGCTCACCCCGCGCGCGCGCGGGATCAGCCAGCTTGAACAGCTCCGTCACGAATGCGGAGACGCGGGCCGCCTTATCGGCTTCGCGGAGAGCCAGATCCCGTTGGCGCGTTGCCTCACGCGCCTGCCAGGCCGTCGCGCCCAGCCCGGCCACGAGGGACACGAGCGCCAGCGCCGCTGCTGCCGCCGCCGCACGGTTCCGGCGCAGGAACCGCCCCGTGCGGTAGGCGAGCGTATCGCGCCGCGCGGAGATCGGCAGCCGTGCCAGGTGGCGACGGACGTCCTCCCGAAGCGCCTGCACCGAGCCGTAGCGGTGGTTAGGCTCGCGACGTAATGCGGTGAGGGCGATCGCATCGAGATCGCCCGCAAGCTGGCGTCGGAGCCGTTCCGGGGTTGTGTCACGCTCGAGGGCGACTCGCTCAGGCGTGAGCGTGTCGGTCGGAGCGTGCGACGTGCGGGCGTGGTCAGTCCGCCCAGCCGCCACGCTCGGCGCACACGGCATTTCCTCGCGCAGGACTCGCGCGACAGCCTCCAGCTTCCGGCTCTCGAAGCGATGCGGACGATGCCCGGACAGCAGCTCGTAGAGGACGACGCCGAGCGCGTAGACGTCAGTGGCCGTGGTGACTTGCTCGCCGCAAACTTGTTCCGGCGCCGCGTACTCCGGCGTCAGCGCACCGAGACCCGCGTCCGTCAGCGTCGCGACGCCCTCGTCAGTGTCGGGGTCGAGCAGCTTTGCAATGCCGAAGTCGAGAAGCTTTACCCGGCCATCCGCCGATACCAGGATGTTGGCCGGCTTGAGATCGCGGTGGATCACGAGTCGCTGGTGAGCGCTCTGGACGGCCGTACACACATCCATGAAGAGCTGCAGTCGCTCGTCCACGGACGCGCGCCGACCGTCGGAGTACTCGGTGATCGGCAAGCCCTCGACGAACTCCATCGCGAGAAACGGCCGACCGTCGTCGGTCATGCCACCATCGAGCAGGCTCGCGATATTGGGATGCTGGAGTCGCGCGAGAATGCGGCGCTCCCGAAGGAAGCGGCGCAGCAGCGGCGCCGTGGCCACGCCGTCGCGGATGACCTTGAGCGCCACCCGCTGCTCGAACTGACCGTCGTCGCGCTTGGCGAGGTACACCACGCCCATCCCACCCTGGGCGACTTCACGCTCGATGACGTACGGGCCGACACGCTCGCCAGGGTGAAGTGCCGAATCGTCCGATTCGAGCAGCGCCGCGGCGAGGCCGAGGTCGAGCGTCGAGAGGAACGCGTCACCGGCCCGCGCGTGCGCGCCGAGTAGCGCGCGGACCTCGTCGCCGAGTGCGCGATCGCTTCCAGTCGTCCGGCGGATGAACGCGTCGCGCCACTCCGGTTCCAGGCCGAGGGCGGAGTTGAACAGATCCTCCACGACCGCCCATCGGCGCGCCCGCGTCGAACCGTCGTCGTTAGACCGAACCTCGTCCATCGGTGCGCTCCACCCTAGGGGCACCTGGCGGCAGTCCCTCACCCCGCAGGCGGCGGTAGAGCCAGGCTCGGGCGAGGGTCCAATCGTACTTCACCGTGCGCTCGGAGACCTCCAGCGCCTGTGCGGTCTCCTCCACACTCATCCCTGCGAAAAACCGACACTCCACGACCCGGGCGTGGCGAGGGTTGAGCATGGCTAGCTCCTCGAGCGCAGCGTCGAGCTCGACCAGGTCGGCCGCGAAGTCGCCGAGCGGGTCGGCGCCGGCAAGCGCGTCCGAGAGAGAGACGACCGCCTGGTCGCCTCCCCGCTTCTGAGCTCCGCGCCGGCGGGCCTGGTCCACCAGCACCTGGCGCATCGCCCGCGAAGCAGCAGCGAAGAAATACGCCTTCCCCTTTGCGGTGACGCGCGCGTCGTCCACCAATCGAAGGTACGCCTCGTGAACGAGCGCGGTGGTCTGGAGCGATCCGACCGTGCGTTCGCGCGCGAGCTGGCGACGCGCAATGGCGCGCAGCTCCTCGTACACGATCGGAACCAACCGCTCCCACGAATCGGATCCGGCGCGCTCGAACGCCTCGAGGAGCGACGTGGTCTCCGTGCGTACCGCGATGTCCGTCACAACTGATTGCCCGCGTGCAACCGGTTCCGCGCAGGTCGGGAAAGGAGCCGCGCCGTGCGGCGTCCTCCGGACCGATGCCACGAGTATGGAGGCAGGTATGACCGGAGTCCACCATCGTTGGAAAGGCACTTTCGCAGGCTTCGCGGTGGGCACACTGCTCGGTTGCGCCGATGGCGCCGCGCCGGTGGCCCCGTCGAACACGCGCCCGGCGTTGGCCGCGAACACCGAGGGCTCGCTTGCGGTCGTGAGCGTCGTAGGACTCGAGCCGCTTGTTGGAGCCCCAGTCAATGCGTCGAGCTCGGCGGCCGATATCAACGATCTTGGCCTCGTGGTCGGCTCGAGCCGTGCGCCCAACGGCGAGATACACGCCGTCATCTGGAACCCGAGCGTGAGTCCGTTCCCATTCGACCTGGGCACGTTGCCTGGCGGCACGTCGAGCGCCGCGACCGCGATCAACTCGGCGGGCACCGTCATTGTGGGCTCCGCGAGCTCGGTGAACCTCGACCAACGCGTGGTACGCTGGGTGTTCGCGAATGGCGGCTGGACGATCCAGGACCTCGGCCTGCCCTCAGGCAACGTCGGCGCCGAAGCGACGGACATCACCGACGACGGTAGCATCGTCGGGACGACCCACAACGGAACCGAGGCCCGCGGCTTCATCTGGCGCAACGGGGTGATCACCGACCTGGGCGCCGCCGGGATCCAAGCCGCCAGCGCGCTGAACGGCAGCGGACAGATCGTCGGATGGAACTATGTCGGTCATGCGGTTCTCCGGACCGAGAGCGGCGGCACGATGGAGCTCGGCACGCTCGGCGGGCCGACCAGCCGCGCACACGGCATTAACGAGAGCGGAGAGGTCGTCGGCACCGCCGCGACGACTGCCAGCGGCGACCGCGCGTTTCTCTGGACATCCCGGAACGGCATGGTGCCCCTCGGTACACTCGGTGGGTCCGCCGCTGCCTACGCGATCAACCGCGCCGGGTACATCGTCGGCGAGAGCTTCACCCCGGCAAACCAGCGACACCCCGTCTTGTGGGCGAAGGGGAAGACGCTCGACCTCGGCGTGCTCCCCGGCTATGCCGATGCCATCGCGTTGGCCATCAACGACCAGAAGCAGATCGTTGGCTTCAGTGAATTGGGCACCGTCCGCGCCACGCTCTGGACAATCAAATGACACCGCCAGACGGCGGCGCCTAACGCGGAGTCGACACATGCCAACCAGACCACACATCGCTCGGCTGACTGCCCACCGGGTCGCGATTAGCCTCGCCATCGCGGCGGCCACCGCAAGCGTCGGATGCTCGGATGCCGCGGCGCCCGTGGCGCCACCAGACCACGCTTTACTGGCAGCGAACACGGACGGGCCCCTCGCCGTCGAGAGCGTGCTCGGACTCGAGCCGCTCATCGGGGCTGCGGTCCCGACCTCGATTGCAAACGACATCAACGACCTCGGTCACGTCGTGGGTTCGAGCGCCGCGCCAGGCGCCCTGCATCACGCAGTACTGTGGGATGTGAACGCGAGCGTCTTCCCGGTTGACCTGGGGACGCTGCCAGGCGGGACGGACAGCGAGGCGAGGGCGATCAACTCGACGGGGGCCGTCATTGTCGGATTGAGCGACAATGCCAACCTCGAAACGCGCGCCACCCGTTGGGTGAACGTGAACGGAAACTGGATCATCCAGGATCTCGGCGCCTTTCAGGGCCAGACTCGCGCCGAGGCGTTCGACGTCGCGGATGACGGCACCATCGTCGGGACCTGGTTCCCCCAGCCCGGGATGGGCGTGCGCGCGTTCATCTGGCAGAATGGGGTCCTGACCGACCTTCACCCATCCGTCATCGAGCGCGCGAGGGGGCTGAACAACAGCGGGCAAGTGGTTGGCGCGAACTCCGTAAACCACGCTGTGATCTGGACGGCGGCCGGCGGGGCCATGGAGATCGGCACGCTGGGTGGCAACGCCAGCGTGGCGTTCGACATCAATGCGAGCGGAGAGATCACCGGCACGGCGCTGACGACGTCTGGGGTCGCGCATGCGTTCCTGTGGACGCCGCGGAAGGGCATGCTCGATCTCGGTACCCTCGCCGGCACGACGACCAGTGAAGGCCACGCGATCAACGCCGCGGGCCAGGTCGTGGGTCAGAGCATGACGAGCGCGAACGAGCGACGGGGGTTCCTGTGGGCGAAGGGGAAGATGCTCGACCTCGGCGCGCTCCCGGGTCACACCGAGAGCGGCGCCGAGGCCATCAACAACGAGAAGCAGGTGGTGGGGTGGAGTCTGAGCTCCGGGCTCACCCGCGCGACGCTCTGGACGATCAAATGAGGCGCGCGGGAGGTTTCACCTACTTGCACCGATGATGTTACCGGCTTCGTCCCACCGGGAACCAGGTGAAGCCCATGTTGAACCGCGCGCTCGTGGCGTCGATCCCGAGGCCGGTGATGGTCACGTCGTCGATCTGCACACGGGTGAACTCGCCGGTCGTCCACTTGAACTGGCCGCCCAGCGCCCACTTCTGCGAGACGAAGTACTGGAGGCCGCCGCCGAACGAGATGCCACCGCCGATGATCGCCAGATCGCCTGCGTACGTGTTGCCCATGTCATCGGCCATCAGCACGTCGTTCTCCGCCGCGGCGCGACCCGAGTAGCCAACCTCCACGAACGGCACGAACCCGTGCGACGAGCTCACGAAGTGCCAGCGCCCACCGATGTCGAGGTGCGCCAGGTTGTAGTTCCCGCCGATTCCTTCGATACGCGCGGCGCTGGCGTCGAGCACGATGGCGAAGTTCTTCGTGAACCCCCAACCGAGCTGCGCGGCGAGGCCGGCGCCCGTCTCCGCCGAGCTATTGAGGTCGTCGGACCGGAGCGACGAGCCGCTCGCCGCGAGACCGAGCAGGAGGTTCGACGTGTTGGTGCGCGGGGCGTGCACGGTCGCCAACCGCGGCGCCGGCAACGCGGTCGGTGCGGGCGTCGGAGCCGGCATCGCCTTCCGTGGCGTGTCTGCCACGACAGCCTGACGCTCGACCAGGGGTGCAGGCCGCTCATCGACAGGCTTCGCCGGCGCACTCACCGGCTGATTCACGGGAGCCGGGGACGTCTTTGCGGGGGGAGAAGCGCTCGGCGGCGCCGAGACAGGCGCCGGAGCCGATGACGCGACGGTGGCGACGCTGTCCGACATGGACGCGTTTTCGTTCGTCAACTGCATTGACTGGCCGCGCGACGCCCTAACGACGATGGGCACGTTCCACGCGTACGATCTCCCCGCCACCGGCTGCGCGGTCTTCGCGCGGACGGTGTAACGACCGACGGGCAGCGACATCGTCACGCGTCCATCGAGGTCCGTCTGCCCGGTGACCGAGTCGGGGCGGTCCGCCCGCCGTGCCACGACCTTCATCAGCGGGAGCGGCTTCACCGAGTAGTCGGGAAGAACGACGGCGACCCTGACAATCACGATGCCAACCTGGGACTCCGGCGAGAAGATCGTTGGCCCGCGTGTCCTCTGGGCGGCGGCTGTGGCAGGCAAGGCGAGCAGCGCACACAGGCGCAGCGCTCGAGCGCAATCGAACGTCATGGGCTCGGTGGTTTGAGTGGCCTCGCCGTCAGGGACATCGTGACGGCAGCGCAGCTTACGTCAGTTGCGCACTACTCAAGCGACGAGATGGCGGGACGTTGGGTCACCGCTTCCGGCCCTGTGTCACGCGGTTGGTGCGTTGGGTCGCACCCGCTCTGCACTGTGCTTCACCAATTCGGCGAAACGTGCGCGCCATCACCAACGCGCCGGGTCCTGCCGGTAGAAGCGCCGCAGCTCATCATATAGAAGTGGGTGGCGGCGCTCGAGTTCGGTCGCACGCTCGAAAAACGTCTCCGTCGCCACGGCGAAGAACTCCGCCGGGTCTTCCGCGCCATAGGGATCGAGCAGCGTCGGCTCACCGGCATCCGCCGCCCGACGAAGGGTCGCGAGCTCCTCACTCATGACCTCCGCCCAGGACCGCACCTGCGCGCCAGTATCGAGCGCTGGCGTGCCGTCTGTGCTTCCGTCTTCGAAGTCCAGCTGATGCGCGAATTCGTGGAGCACGAGGTTCTCGCCGTCGTCGGGATCGGCAGCGCCCGCCCTCACCTCATCCCAGGCGAGCACGATCGCCCGGAGGTCCCGCTGCGTGTGGCCGAGCAGGGACTCGTCGCCCTCGGTCCAGATGCCACTGTCGTCGCGCGTCGGTTCACCGGAGACATATCCGCTGGGATAGACGATGATCGACTTGAGGCGCGGGAAGTAATCCGTGTCACGATGCAGCAACAGCAGCGCGGCCTGGCCGGCGATCGTTAGGCGCACCTCGTCGCGCATGAGCAGGCCACCCGCGCCCTCGAAGTGCTTCTCGTCCGCCAGCACACGGGCGTGTCCCAGGAGCTCCCGCTGATCCTCGGGCGAAAGGCGCGCGACGAGTGGGACACGCACGTCGATGATACGTTGCCAGGGCTCCGGGAATGGCTCGGCACGAAGCCGCTCCCGGCGGCGTGACTTCCGGGCGAAGACCATGCCCGAAACGTACATGTCCTGGTGGGTCGCCAGGTGTTGATACCAGGCGGCCTAGGCCGCCTGCTATCAACACCTCCACACAGTCCACTAGTTCCTGTCGTGCGTTCGTCCCGCCGGGATGCGAACACCGAGCGTGATGTAGTTGCGCGCCGCATTCACGGGCCGGTCGCCAAACTGGTTCATCATGCCGCTCGACTCGCCGCCGAACAGCCGGCCAAGCTCCGCACTGGCGGTCGCCGTACCTAACGGGACCGACGCGCCAACGACGATAGAGCGCCGAGTCATGCTCGATGACGTGGTATTCATGCCGCCACCAAGCTCCGGATTCATCGCACTCACCTCATAGTCACTATCGATCGCGTAGTGGTCCTGGCCATAGCCAGCCGACAGGCTCACGCGCCCGAGTTGTTTCGAGACGTCGAGCCGGGTGCCGGCCGCTATCACGTTGAGATACCGAAGTGTGATGACGACCGTCTGGCCATTCGCCGTCGTCGGCATGGGCTGGCCCGTCACGGTGAACTCCGGGAGACTTCGCGAAATCGCGGTGAGCGACACCGCAGGGAGGGACGCCGTTTCGGCGAGCAACCCCAGCCGGGCGCCGAGCGCTATCCCGAATCCGCCGCTCGAGGCCTTCAGGCTGCCGCCGTCGCGACCGGCGATGATCGTGGCACTGCCGAGCAGGTCGACGGCGCCAACACGAGTGTTGTCGATCCGCCATCCGCGAAACGCACCGACCACGGCATCCCCGGTGAATGCGGCCATGGTCGAGCGCGCGCCCGAGTACATCGTGCTGCCGATCGACCCGTCGGCGCGCACGGGGGCGCGACCGAATTGCGGGTTGTCGCTCTGGATGACGTTCGAGCGAAGCCCGATCGACATCCGCCCCGTGGCACCCATCGCGCCCGCCTGCCCGGGCGTCGGATTGCCGACAGTCGTGACGTCACCCAACTGTACACCCACGTAGTGGCTCAGCTCCTCGGCCTTGCGGCAGGCGTCGATCACGAGTCCTTCGCAGACCGGGAAGAGCGGATCACAAGCGGCCGTCATGAGTACCACGGCGGCACACACTGCCTG
>Ga0075421_100001675_pt1 | contig 26134 bp, 25 predicted proteins | sample SoiMetdeltSBSDD5_FD_75292 | JGI IMG/M metagenome (GOLD analysis project Ga0075421, IMG submission 75292) | Bulk soil microbial communities from a Populus tree surrounding site in Tennessee, USA - Soil MetaG P. deltoides SBSDD5 | ecosystem: Environmental > Terrestrial > Soil > Tree plantation... | reverse complement strand
ACCGGCAGCCGTGACCAGCCGGCGCCGCCCGCCTCGGCTTGCCCGACCGAGGCGACACCGGGGACCTGTTGCAACGCACGGGATACGGCCGGCACATCCCCGGTCGGGGTGTAGACCATCGCCGGGGCGCTCGCGCCGGCCGGGTAATGCGCGGCCAGAAGCTCAAACCCGGCAACGGAATCCGGCTTGGTCACGAAGGTGTCCTCCCGAGACTGGGCGGTCGTCAGGCCCGTGGCCACGAGAGCGAGCGCGGCGAGGCCCACGGCGGTCGCCATCCAGACCGGGCGCGGGTGGCGGGCGGCGAAGCCCCACGACACGCGGCTGGGTCTCATGGCGAACGGCCAGAAAGCCCAGCGGCCGGCGAGAACCAGCATCGCGGGCAGGAACGTCGTCATCGCCACGAAAGCGGAGGCGATGCCGATCGCGGCGACCGGGCCGAGCCCGCGCGTCGAGTTCATCTCGGCGAAGGTGAGCGTCAGCAGCGCCAGGATCACGGTCGCGGCGGAGGCGGCGATCGGAGGCAGGCTTTGCCGAAGGGCCAAGCGCATGGCCTCGTAACGATTCTCGTGGCGGCCCAGCTCCTCCCGGTATCGCGAAATAATCAGCAGTGCGTAATCGGTGCCCGCGCCGAACACCAGCACGGTGAGGATGCCCGCGCTCGCCCCGTCGACGACGAGCCCGAAATGCTTGGCGCACAGGTAGACGAGCGCGTTGGCGAGCCGGCTCGCGGCGGCGACCGCGATCAGCGGCAGCAGCAACAGGACCGGGCTGCGGTAGGTGAGCAGCAGGAGCAGAGCGACCACGCCGGCCGTCACCGCGAGCACGGTCACGTCGAGGGAGTCGAACGCGGCATCGAAGTCGGCGGCGGCGGCCGGTCCACCGGTGAGACGGGTCTGCAAGCCATCCGGCAGACCGTCGTTGACCACCTTTGTCACGCGGTCGAGCACGCCGGGGAGGGTCCCCTCGTCCAGCTGGTCGGGGGTGAGCGGGACCAAGAGCAGCAACGCTTTCCCGTCACGCGAAGGCGGTGCCTGGCCGCCGCCCAGCGCCGCCGAGTCCGCCGCGACCGCCGCCCGGTCCTGGCCGGTGATACCCGAGTCGCGGGCGTAGACGATCAGCAGGTTCTCAGGTTCCCCGGAGGTGAAGCGGGTTTGGGCGATATCGATGGCACGGGTGGAGTCCGCGGTCGCCGGAAGCCAGTTACGCAGATCGTTGGTCTGCACGTCACCGACCCTGCCCGCGACCGTCGAGGCGGCCACCACTATCAAGGCAAAGACGGCCAGCAGAAGCCAGGCGCCCAGTGCGGTCCATTTCAAGATGCGCATGGCCGTTAAGATCGCCCCTGGCGGAGGTCGCGGGCATCCGCTTAGCCACGTCAGTCGGGGATACGCAAACCTGCGTAGGAAGGGGTCGTGTGGTCAGGTTCCGCAGGCGCGGCGGGTGGGCACGCCAACCGGCCCGGATCCTGCCGCTCGCCTTCCTCGCCCATGTCGCGGTCGGGACCGTCCTGCTGATGCTGCCGATCTCGCGCAGCGGGCCGGGCGGCGCACCCTTCCTCACCGCCCTGTTCACCTCCACCTCGGCCGGGTGCGTCACCGGACTCGTCGTCGTCGACACCGCCACGTACTGGTCGAGCTTCGGCCACGTCGTGCTGGTCTACCTCATGCAGGTCGGCGGTTTCGGCATCATGGCGATGGCGTCGCTGCTGGGGCTGGTGATCGCGCGCCGGCTCGGCCTGACCGGGAAGCTTGTGGCGCAGGCCGAGACGCACTCGGTCGGGCTGGGCGACATCCGCGGCGTGCTGCTGCGCGTCTTCCTCTTCGCCGCCATCACCGAGGCGCTGGTGACGCTCGTCCTGACCGCGCGGTTCTACTTCGCCTACGGCTACGACCCCGGCGAGGCGTTGTGGTACGGGTTTTTCCACACCGTCTCCGGCTTCAACCACACCGGCTTCTCGCTCTACTCGGAGAACATGGTGAGCTTCGTCGGTGACTGGTGGATCATCTTGCCGCTCACGCTGTCGATCATCGCGGGCAGCATCGGCTTCCCGGTCGTCTACGAGCTGAGCCGGCGCGCCTTCAGGCCCAAGCTCTGGTCCACCCACACCCGCATCACCGTCTGGGGGACACTGGCGCTGCTGGCCATCGGCTTCCTAGCCATGCTCATCCTGGAGTGGTCCAACCCGAAAACCTTTGGGCCGCTTGACATCCCAACCAAGATCTTGGCGGCCATCTTTCAGGGGACGTCGCCGCGCACCGCCGGGTACAACAGCGTGGACTTCGGACAGATGAATTCAGCGACGCTGCTCATCACCGACTGGCTGATGTTCATCGGCGGTGGCAGCGCCGGCACCTCCGGCGGCATCAAGGTGACCACGTTCTTCCTGCTCGCGTTCGTCATCTGGGCCGAGGTCCGCAGCGAGCGCGACGTGAACGCCGGGCGGCGGCGCATCGCGGAGGCGACCCAGCGGCAGGCCCTGACCGTGGCGCTGCTGGGCGTCGCGTTCGTCGCCGCCGGAACGCTGGCGCTGCTGATACTGACCGGCGAGCCGCTGGAGCGGGTCTTCTTCGAGGCCACCTCGGCCTTCGCCACGGTAGGCCTGACCACCGGGATAACCCCGACGCTCGGCGGCGCCGCGCAGGTCGTGCTGATTATTCTCATGTACGTCGGCAGGGTGGGCACAATCACCGTCGCCTCGGCGCTCGCGCTCAGCGAGCGGCGAGCCCTGTACCGCTATGCAGAGGAGCGTCCGATCGTTGGCTAGGAACGACAGCGACAATGACCCGATCGTCGTCATCGGCCTCGGCCGCTTCGGCGGCACCCTTGCCGAAAGCCTGACCCGCCTCGGCCACGAGGTGCTGGGGCTCGACGAGAACATGAAGATCGTCCAGCAGCACGCCGACGACCTGACCCATGTGGCGCAGGTCGACAGCACCGACAACGACGCGCTCAGGCAGCTGGGTGTGGCCGACTTCCGCCGGGCCATCGTCGGCATCGGCAGCGACATCGAGGCGAGCGTGCTCACCGTCGTGGCGCTCAAGGAGCTCGGGGTAACCGAGATCTGGGCCAAGGCCGTCTCGGCCAAGCATGCGAAGATCCTGTCGGCGGTAGGCGCCACTCACGTGGTCCGGCCCGAGGCCGACATGGCCAACCGGGTGTCGCACCTCATCACCGGCCACCTCATCGATTACATCGAGTTCGAGGACGGCTTCGCCATCGCCAAGACGCGCGCCCCGGGCGAGGCGGTCGGGAAGACCCTGGCGCAGGCGGCGCTGCGGACTAAATACGGCATCACGGTGGTTGGCGTGAAGCGCAGGGGCGAGGACTTCACCTATGCCCGGCCGGAGACGGTGGTACCCGAGGGGGCGCTGCTCATCATCGCCGGCACCACCGAACAAGTGGAAAGGTTTGCGGCAAACGCATGAGAGTAGGAGTCATCGGGACCGGGTTGGTCGGCAGGACCATCGCGGCCCGGCTGGTGGAGTTGGGGCACGAGGTCGCCATCGGCACGCGCGACGTCGCGGCGACGCTGGCGAAGGAGGACGACTGGCCGGCGCCGCTGATGAGCTTCGCCGAGGCGGCCGCCGGCGCCGAGCTGATCGTCAACGCCACCGCGGGCGGGGTCTCGATCGAGGCGCTCACGCAGGCGGGCAGGGAGAATCTCGCGGGCAAGGTGCTGCTGGACATCTCCAACGCACTGGACCACTCCAAGGGGTTTCCGCCCACGCTGTCCATCGGCGACACCGACTCGATGGGCGAGCGGATCCAGGCCGCCTTCCCCGAGGCGCGCGTGGTCAAGTCCCTCAACACGATGAACGCGCCGCTGATGGCGTGGCCGCGCAACCTCGCCGACGGTCAGCACACGGTCTTCGTCTCCGGCAACGATCCTGAGGCCAAGCGGGTCGTCACCGCGCTGCTGACCGAGTTCGGCCACACCGACATCCTCGACCTGGGGGACATCACCACCGCCCGCGGGCCGGAATGGCTTATCCCGCTTTGGGTCCGCGCCTGGCAGGCACTGGGCACGCTGGAGTTCCAGTTCAAGCTCGTGCGTTGAGCCTCGGGAGCACATACCAGAGGAAGACGTAGACCGCGGCAAGACCGCCCACGATCCAGCCCGCCCAACCGAACCCGGTTACCACCTCTAGCGCCAGGTAGACCGCGCCCATGACCGCCAGCAGCATGACCGCCAGGCCAGCCTTGGCCATGATTGAAGCGGTCATCACCAGTTCCGGCTTGCGGCCCTGCTGGAAGACCTGGCGGTGGTAGCTGACCGGTGCGATCAGCAGCGCCATGGACAGGGCGGTGGTCACCACCGTGAAGACGTAGACACCGCGCTGGAAGCTCGTCGTCTCCTCCATGAAGCGGCTGGAGAACGGGATGGTCAGCAGGAAGGCGAACAGGATCTGCACGCCGGTCTGCGCCACGCGCAGTTCCTGAAGCAGCTCGCTGAAGTTGCGGTCCCACCGCTGCAGGGGGTCCTCATCGCGCCGGTCTATCATCCTCACCTCCGTCAGCGTCAGCGTCTTCGGCTCCATCACCGTCAACGCCTCCATCAGCATCATCGCCGTGCGCTCGCAGCAGCCTGAGCACCGCCCGCTCGGCCTTGTCCCAGCGGGCGGCCTCGCTCGCGGAGATCGTCGCGCCCTGGCGGTACAGCTCCAGCACCCGTTCGTCCACATAGGACTTTCGTGCCACGGCCGGTGTGTTGCCCAGCCGCTCCGCGACGTCGCGCATGGCTTGAGCGATGGCACGGCGCTCCTTCGTCACACCGGTGGGCGGCTCGCAGCAGGCAAGGGACACCGCGGCGGTGACTGTGCCGTACCAGGTGCGGAAGTCTTTGGCGGTCATGTCGAGGCCGCTGCCCTCGCGCAGGTAGGCGTTCACATGCTCGGTACGCACATCACGCCAGGTATCGGAGCCATTGGGGTAGGCAAGCAGCTCCGGGTTGGGGTCGCGGCGGCGCAGCAGCGGCTTGACCACGCCCGCCAGGGCGCGGTCGGTCACCTCGAACTCGAACTCCTCTCCGTTCTTGCCCGGGAAGCAGAAGCTGATCGTGTCGCCACGCACCCGAACATGGTCGCGGCGCAGCGTGGCCAGGCCGAAGGTGGCGTCACCAAGCACCGGGTCGTCCTGGGCGTAGGACTCCCCGCCGATGCGCAGCGCCGCCGAGTCGAGCATGCGGACGGCGGCGGCGAGGACGCGTTCCCGCGTCAAACCTCGAGCGTTGATATCACGGGCGACGCGGCGGCGCAGCCGGGGCAATGCGGCCGCGACCTCGAGCATGTGGTCGAACTTGGCGTGGTCGCGCAGCGTGCGCCATTTCGGGTGGTACAGATACTGCTTGCGCCCCGCCGCGTCGAAGCCGACCGCCTGGATGTGGCCGCGAGGGTCGGTGCTGATCCACACCCGCCGCCAGGCGGGCGGGATGACCAGGGCGCGGATACGCTCGAGCGTCTCTTGATCGGTGACCGGTCGCCCCTCGAGGTGATAGCTGAACCCCTTCCCGCGCCGCTTGCGAGTGATCCCCTTCGAACTCAGGTCGCTGCGCCACAATCGCACCCTCTACGGGTACCCCCTAATTGGTCTTGATAATCGAGGACGCGATGACGGTGTCGGTCCCGGTCCCCTGCACGGTGACGGTCGCCCCCGCCGTCAGGTCCTTGAGCTGGGCCTGCAGCGCCACGACCGTGGCCTGGGTGGTCTTGACGGTCACGACGCGGCCGTCGGCGGTCTCGACGTAGACCGTGGTGCCGTCGATCAGCTTGATCTTGCCCACCGTCGGAGTCGAGGCCGGTTGCTGTTGCTGCTGCTGCAGCTGCTGTTGTGGCAGCCCGGCCCGGTTGGGGAGGTTCGCGGAGGGGGTGGAGGGCGAGGAGGAGGAGCCGTAGGCCTGCTGCACCTTGATCCCGGCGAGGAAACCGGCGCAGACCAGCACCAGCGCGAACATCACGCCGGTGCTGCGGGTCAGCCACGGCTGCTTCCTGGCCTTGGCCAATCCGGTGGTGAGATCATCCATTACGGCTCCTTACTCGTATCGCAGAGCGTCGATGGGGCGCAGGCCGGCGGCGCGGCTGGCCGGGTAGCTGCCGAAGAACAGTCCAATCGCGATGGAGACGCCCACCGCGAGCGCGATCGAGCTGGGCACGACGATGGGTTGGATACCCACGATCTTGAAGTTGGCGCCGAGCAGCGCCGCGCCCACCCCCAGGCCGCCGCCGATGAGGCTGAGCAGGGTTGCCTCGATGAGAAACTGGGTCAGGATCACGCGTCGGGGCGCGCCGAGAGCCTTGCGGATGCCGATCTCGCGGGTGCGCTCCGTGACCGTCACCATCATGATGTTGGTGATGCCGATGCCGCCGACGAGGAGGCTGATCGCGGCGACCGCTCCTAATAGGACGGTAAAGGTCTCGGCGGTGGCGGTGCGCGTCTGCAACAGTTGCGAGGCGTTGCGGATCGTATAGGGCGCGCTTGCCGCGTTGGTGACGTGCATGCGCTCGTTGAGGATCGCCGTCACCTCGGCCTGGGCCACACTGACCGCGTCGGCGCTGACCGCCTCGATGGTGATCGAGTTGATCGGCCCGTAGCCGGTCAGGGTGCGCTGCACCGAGCTCAGCGGCGCGATCGCGACGTCGTCGGGGTTGGCGAGCCCGACGCTGCCCTTCTCCTTCAGCACCCCGATCACCGTGAAGATCTGCCCGCCGACGCTGACCTGCTTGCCGATCGGATCGATTTCAGAGAATAGTTCTGTGGCGGTGGTGCAACCGAGCACGACGACCCGGGCCGCCTGATCGACGTCCTCCTGCGCGAAGGCGGAACCCTTGGAGAGCAACGAGTTTGATGCCTCGAAGTAGGCGGGGTAGGTCCCGATCACCTGCTGCACGGCGTGTTCGCTGCTCTCGTAGGTGAGCGTCTGGGACGATTGGACGACCGGTGACACGCTCTTGACGTCGGGCGCGGCCTTGAGCGCTTCGGCCACCTCGAGCGTCAGGTCCGTGCTGTAGCCTGTCTTCACGGCGGTCGTCCGTCCACCTTGGACTGTAAGAGTGTTGGTGCCCAAGGCTTGCAGGCTCTGCTCCACCACCTTGGCCGAGCCGTTACCGACCGCGACGAGCAGGATGACCGCGCCGACACCGATCAGGATGCCCAGCATAGTCAGGCCCGAGCGCAGCTTGTTGGCGCCCACCCCGCGCAGGGCAAACTTGAAGACCTCCCAGAGGCTCACACGATCCTCCCGTCCAGCAGGCGGATCACCCGGTGGGCGTGCACCGCCACATCGTTCTCGTGGGTGATCAGCACGATCGTCCGGCCCTCGGCGTTGAGTTCGTCCAAAATGGATAAGACCTCGGAGGTGGACTTGCTGTCGAGGTTGCCGGTTGGCTCGTCGGCCAGCAGCAGGGCCGGCTCGGTGACGAGCGCGCGGGCGATCGCCACGCGCTGCTGCTGCCCGCCGGAGAGCTGGTTCGGGTCGTGCTCGGCCCGGTCGGTCAGGCCAACCATCTCCAGCGCCGCCATCGCCCTTTCCCTGCGCTGCTTGGGTTTCACCCCGCCGTAGGCGAGCGGCAGCTCGACGTTGGCCAGGGCGCTGGTGCGCGGGATCAGGTTGAAGGACTGGAAGACGAAGCCGATGCGGCGGTTGCGAACGAGGGCGAGCTGCGTATCGTTCAGCTCGCTCACGTCCACCCCGTCGAGGCGGTAGGTCCCCGAGGTGGGCACGTCCAGGCAGCCGATGATGTGCATGAGGGTCGACTTGCCCGAGCCCGATGAGCCCATGATGGCGACGTACTCACCGCGATCGACGCTAGCGGTGACCCCGGCGAGGGCATAGACGGTTGTCTCTCCCTCGCCGTAGGTCTTGGTGATGTCGTTGACTTCGATAACGTTCACGGGGTTCCCCCGCCGCCGCCTTGGCGGATGCCGCCCCCACCCTGACCGGGACCCCCTGGAAAGAGGCCGCCGGGCAACTGGTTGAGGTTGCCGCCCGGGGAGGCGGTTGCCAGGACGACCTGCTCGCCGACCGTCAGACCCGAGGTGATGACGGTGAAGGTGTCGCCCTTGAGACCGATCTGGACGAGTCGCTGTTCCTGCTTGCCATCGATCACGACGGTGACGAGGCTGCGCCCCGCCGCCGAACGGATCGCGGCGTTCGGGACATAGACCACACCCTCCACCCGCTCCATCGTCACCGTCAGCTTCACGGACTGGCCAAGCTTTACGCCGTTGGGGATCGTGTCCAGGCTTACCACTATCGGGTAGGCGACCACGTTGCCGGTGGTGGAGGCGGTCGGCGAGATCGAGGTGACCTTACCGGTGGCGGTGACGTTGGTCAGCGCGTTCCACGTGATCGACGCGGTCTGGTCGTTGCGCAGGCGGGTGGCGTCGGCCTCGGGCACGCTCGCGTTGACCTGCAGTTTGGTGAGGTCGGCCAGCTGGATGAAGCTTGTGGCGGTGGCCTGCTGCCCTCCGGTGGGGGTGGATGAGCCCCCGACTGCGCCGTTGATCGCCACGACCGTGCCGGCCATGGGCGCCTTGAGGAACGTCCCGTCCACCTTGCGCTGTGCCGCGTCAACCGCCGACCTCGCCTGATCCACCTGGTTCTGCGCCGCCGTCTTGCTATTGTCGTCCGCCCGCGACAGTGCATCCTTGGCGGCGGTCAGATTCTTCTTGGCCGTCGCCAGTTCGGCGTTGGGCTCCGTCGCGTCGACCGTCGCCAGGACCGTCCCGGCGGCGACCGCATCGCCGAGCTTCACCTTGATCTCCGACACCCGGCCCGCGCTAACGAAATCCGCCGCCATCGAGCTGGCCGAGGCGATCGTGCCGTCCGCGGTGACGGTTGAGATGACGGTGCCCTGCGCCACGGCGACGGTGCGCACACTCGTCGCCGTCGCCGGCTTGTCTCCCGTCACCATCAGGTATGCCGCCACGCCACCGGCGACCAGCAAGCCGCCGAGCACGATGTTGACGATCAGCGTTTTCCTCTTCAGCGTCCTCTGCAACGTCTTCCTCACGGCCGCAAGACCTCGCACACTTTGGCGTCGTCTGGAAGTGTCTGGCCGGGAGAGTAGGTCACGCCGTGCTCGGAGAGGCAGTTGAGGTATGCCGTCAGGGCGCCCGTGCCCGGGCTCTGCCCGGCGCCGGCACCTCGGCTCGGGCGGAGGGAACCGCACGCCTCCAACGCTTTCTGCCACGTCTGCTCGTCGACACCGGCTGGCCGCTGGAACCCGCCGCCTTCCCGCCCGCTGCCCGATCCGCCGCTTGGTCGCGCGGTCGGGAAACCGCTTGGCCGTGCGGTCGGGAAACCGCTGGGCCGCGCGGTCGGGAACGCGCTGGATCGTGCCGTCGGCAGCTCGATGCCCTGCTGTCTCAAACAATCGGCGAAGCTTGAGGCGGCGGGAGTCGCCTGGCCATCGCCACCGCCGCCGCCACAACCCGCGGCGAATCCCACGACCACGACAGTCGCGGCCAGTGCGAGCAATTTCATTCGGGTGAGCATGGGGCCTGAGCCTTCAGGCATCCTCGACCCAACCTCAAAGAAACCTCACAGCCTCGTGCCTTTGCGGTGCCTTTGAGGTGACTCCGAGGTACAGGGCCGACACTGCGCAACCATGACTTTCCGGGTCTCTCGAAGGCGGCGGCCGTGGCTGGCCGCGGCGGCAGCCGTCGCCGTCCTGGCCGGCATCACGGTCGGCTACATATTGCTCGGCAAGGAGGACGTCGAGTCCGCACCCCCCGCCACCGTCCAGATAGGACGGGGCGATGTCACCGCGTCGGTGGCGGCATCCGGCAAGGTGCAGCCGGTCTCCACCCGCGAGCTGGCGTTCAGCCGCGCGGGTACCCTGACCTCGGTCACCGTCAAGGCGGGCGACACCGTCGCCGCCGGCCAGATCCTCGCGACCATCGATCCCGCCGACGCGCAGGAGGCCGTCGACGAGGCCGGGGACGCCCTGGCCGAGGCCAAGCAGACCCTCGCCGACGCCAAGGCCGCCACCGCGTCACCGGCGCCCACCCGCGGCCCCGGCTCAACTTCATCGAAAGGTGACGCTGTCTTCTCGGCGCAGACCGAGGTCAACAAGGCACAATTGGCTCTTGACAAAACACGGCGGGTTTTAGCGGGTACCCAGATAAGCGCTCCGGTCGGCGGGAAGGTCCTCAAGGTCGCCGGCAAGGCCGGTGACGCGGTGGGAATCGCCACCTTCATCACCCTCGGGGTCGTGGAAAAGATGATGGTCGAGGCCGCCTTCGCCGAAGCCGATGCGGTGAGCCTGGCGGTCGGCCAGCCCGCGCAGGTCAAGCTCGCCAGCCACCCCGGCCAGACCTTCCCCGTGACGATCACTCAGGTCGCGGCGCTCGGGACGGTGTCCAACCGGCTCGTGCGGTACACGGTGCTGCTCGCCTTCGACAGCCCGCCGGCCGACCTGCTGATCGGCCAGACCGCCACTGCCAATGTGGTGATCCAACGTGCGGCGAACGTGCTGAACCTGCCGCAGCCGGCGGTAAAAATGACCAGCGCTGACAGGGGCGAGGTCCGGCTCCCCGACGGCTCGACCCGCCAGGTCGGCGTGGGCTTGAGGGGCGACGGTTTCGCCGAGATCACCAGCGGGCTCGCCGCCGGTGACACCGTGCGCGCCAATGCCCGCTGAGCCGGCTTTCAGGTTGTTCCGAGGTTGGCGAGTTACAACCTTCACGCGGTTGACGGGCTGACGCTCGCGGTTGACGGGAGACTGGAATGGCGAAGGTACTTGTCGTCGACGACGAGCCGAACATCTGTGCGCTGCTGTCGGCGACCCTTCGGCTGGTGGACTTCGAGGTGAAGGTCGCGCACAGCGGCCGGGAGGCGCTGAACTTCGCCGAACAGTTCCAGCCTGATCTCGTGGTGCTCGATGTGATGCTGCCGGATCTCGACGGCTTCGAGGTGGCCCGCAAGCTGCGGGACAAGGGCCAGAACACGCCCGTGCTGTTCCTCACCGCACGGCATTCGGTCGAGGATCGCATCTCCGGCCTGACCGTCGGCGCAGATGACTATGTCACCAAGCCGTTCAGCCTGGAGGAGGTCGTGCTGCGCATCCGGGCGATCCTGCGCCGCGCCCGCATGGCCGAGCCGACCGACGACGGCGTGCTGCGCTACGCCGACCTGGAGATGGACGAGGACGCCCACGTCGTCAAGCGGGCCGGCAAGATCGTGGACCTGTCGCCGACCGAGTTCAACCTGTTGCGATACCTGATAGACAACGCCGGCCGCGTGGTGTCGAAGGCCCAGATCCTGGATCGTGTGTGGAACTACGACTTCGGCGGCGATGGCCGCATCGTCGAGTCGTACATCTACTATCTGCGCAAGAAGGTGGACCGCTGGGACCCGCCGCTGATCCACACCTTGCGCGGCGTCGGCTATTCGCTGAGGCTGCCCCGAGGGGCCCAGGAATGAGAGGCAGGCTCAAACGCTGGCCGGAGTGGACACTGCGCACCCGCATGGCGGTCACCGTGGTCGGTCTGGCCGGCCTCACCCTGCTCGTCACCAACATCGTCGGCGTGACGATGCTGCGTAGCTACCTGTCCGAGCGGCTCGACAACGAGGTGCGCCGGCTCGCCCAGGTAGCACACAACCGCCCCGGCAACGCCAATAACCCCAACCTCATCGGGCCGCGGGGGCAGGACAACGTTGGCTTCCCCAAGGGCGTCGGCGACTCCACCATTTTCGTCGCTTACAGTCCAAGCGGGACCGTGGACGCCATCTTTCCCGGCAACGTCGAGGCGCCCGACTTCGGCGGCTTTGAGCAGCTGAAACCGCTTGCCGACACCGGAATCCACACCATGACCGATGTGAGCACCGACGAACGGTACCGGGTCAACGTCGTCAGCCGCCCCGACGGCCGGGGTTACGGGGTGGCGGCCATATCCCTCACGCGTGTGGATAACACGGTCAACCAGATGACCGCGATCGGCCTTGGAGCCAGCACACTCGCTCTGCTGCTGCTCGGCTTCGCTGGGTACCAAATCGTGGGTTTGGGTTTAAAGCCCTTGACTCGCATGGAGGAAGCCGCCTCCGCCATCGCCGAAGGCGATCTGACGCGGCGCGTGGCCGACACCGATCCGCACACGGAGGCGGGGCGGCTGGGCCTTGCGCTGAATACGATGCTGGGCCGTATCGAGGCGGCGGTCGATGCCCGGATCGCCTCCGAGCAGCGGCTGCGCCAGTTCCTGGCCGATGCTTCGCACGAACTGCGCACCCCGCTCACGTCGATCCGCGGCTTCGCCGAGCTCTACCGGCGCGGCGGCGCCCAGTCCAAGGGGGAGCTCGACGAGACCATGTCGCGCATCGAGGATCAGGCGGCGCGGATGGGCCTGCTCGTGGAGGATCTGCTGTTGCTTGCCGCACTCGACGAGGAACGGCCGTTGAAGCGTGGCAAGGTGGACCTGCTGGCGGTCGCCGCCGACATCGTGCGGGACGCCCATGCTCGCAGCCCCCATCGCACGATCGAGCTGGGCGAGTTCGAGCCGGTCACGGTCACCGGAGATGAGCACCGGCTGCGCCAGGTCACCTCCAACCTGGTGACAAATGCGTTGCAGCACACCCCTTCCCAGGCCCAGATCACCCTGCGCGTGGGTCGTCACCACGACGGCGGCGGCGATGGCGCCGAACCCGTTGCCGCCATGGGCATCCCGGTCACCCGGCCGGCGGCGGTGCTGGAGGTGAGCGACACCGGCCCCGGTGTGCCGCTTGAGCACGCCCAGCGAATCTTCGAACGCCTCTACCGCGCCGACCCGCATCGCGCCCGCAGCCACGGCGGCGCCGGCCTGGGCCTGGCCATCGTCACCTCCATCGTCAAGGCCCACGGCGGCCGCGTCGAACTGGCCACCTCGCCGGGCAACGGCTCCACCTTCCGTGTCATCCTTCCGCTCGCCTAGCCCCGCTTACAGCCCGGTTCCCTGGACCAGCTGGCGTTGTACAGCCTTCGTGCGACAACAATGGCTCATGAACGCACGATCGTGGTGGGGTTGGGGCAGCCGTGACCAAGTCGTCGACCCGGTGGGCGTGGCAAAGCTGGTCAGCCCCTTTTTGCCCCTCGATGGGATCGTCACGCCGATACCCGAGATACCCGACCTTAGACGGCCACGCATCAAGGCGGCCGGCAGAAACGGCCGGCAGGAGCGCCCCCAAGAAGCCGGCGCGCAAGGACGCGGCAAACCAGAAGACGGTGCTAGCCAGCAAGATCTCTGGAGTGACGATCCATGGCAGCGAGCAGCGCACACTCACGGCAAGGCATACCGTGATGTCGTCCGCAACCTGCGGGGCGAATTGGCCAACCCACCCGACCTGATCTGCTTTCCCCGCAACGAAGATGACGTGATCCGCGTCGTCGAATGGGCATACGACGCCAACGTCGCTGTAATCCCGTTCGGTGGTGGCACGAGCGTTGTGGGTGGCGTGGAATTCCGTAACCTAGACCAACCGTTCGTCTCGCTCGATCTGACCGGGATGAACGCCATCCTAGAGGTGGACGAGGTCAATCTTGCGATGCGATCGCAGGCAGGCATCCTCGGCCCAGCGATCCAGGATGGCTTGCGGCCCAATGGTTTGGCTTTGCGACACTTCCCGCAGAGCTTCGAGTTTTCGACGCTGGGCGGTTGGATCGCCACCAGGGCTGGCGGTCACTTCGCGACCGGCCAAACGCACATTGACGATTTCATAGAGTCCTTACGCGTGATAACCCCGATGGGGGTCAGCGAATCGCTGCGCGTTCCGGCCTCCGGTGCCGGGCCCTCACCGGACCGGCTCTTCCTTGGCAGCGAAGGAGCCTTGGGCGTCATAACCGAGGCCTGGGTGCGGGTGCAGCGAGCGCCGTTGTTCCGGGCATCCGCGTCGGTGCGCTTCGAAGACTTCGGTCACGCCGTGCAGGCGACCCGTGAGATCGCCCAATCAGGCCTGATGCCCGCCAACTGCCGCCTGCTGGATCCGTTGGAGTCGATGCTCGCAGCGGGCGCCGCCGACGGTGCCAGCGTCCTGTTGCTGGCCTTCGAGTCCGCCGACCACCCGGTGGCGCACGCCCTAGAACGCGCAACGGAGATCTGCCGTAGCCATGGCGGCAAGCCTGCGGAAACCGAGCGACAGGGCAGGCCGGAAAGCCAGGCACAAGGCAGGCAAGGCCCGCGAGGAACACCAGCGACCGGTGAGGCGAGGACGGTGCAGGCGTCGTGGCGGGACACCTTCCTTAGAGCGCCGTACTTGCGCGATGCACTGGCGCGCCTCGGTGTCGTGGTCGAAACGTTCGAGACCGCGTGCACCTGGTCAGCCTTCCCGAAGCTGCACGAGGCTGTGATCGAGGCGCTATCACCGGCCATCGTCACGTGCCGGTTCTCCCATGTGTACCCAGACGGTCCAGCGCCGTACTTCACTGTCTATGCGGCCGGGCGGCGAGGCGGCGAGCTTGAGATCTGGGACGAGCTGAAGGGGCGGGCAAGCGAGGCGCTGTTGGCAAACGGCGGGACGATCACGCACCACCACGCGGTAGGGCGTGACCATGCGCCCTGGTACTCGCGGCAATCTCCCCAGCCGTTCCGTGAAATGCTGCGTGCCGCTAAGGCCGCCGTCGATCCACGCCACCTCCTCAACCCCGGAGTCCTTGGGATATAGCCATTTCCATAGCAGGGACTCGACCCGCAGGGATGGCCACGGGAGGGCCCGGCTTGCCGGCTGCGGTGGTTGCAGGCGTGACTAGAGGCCGCGATCAGCTAGATTGGCAAACCATGAACTCCATGGTTGCTCTATCCCTCGTAGCGTCCATGTCTGTGGGGATCGCGCCGCAACAGCCCGCCACTCCGGTTTGGACGGCCACCGCCGACACCGGCGTGACCGCCCGCCTGCGCGGCCTGAGCCCGGTCAGCGACACCGTAGCGTGGACCAGCGGCAGCGCCGGCACGGTGTTGCGCACCATCGACGGCGGGGCGAGCTGGCAGTCGGTCGGGCCGGCGGACACCTCGGAACTCCAGTTTCGTGACATCGAGGCGTTTGACGCCTTCAACGCGGTCATACTCGCGATCGGGCCGGGCGAGTCGAGCCGCGTCTACCGCACCACCAATGGCGGCAAGACATGGACGGAGACGTTCCGTAACACGGATGAGAACGCCTTCTATGACTGTATGGCGTTCCTGGACGACCGCCACGGCCTTGCCCTGTCGGACCCGGTCGACGGAAAGTTCCGCATTCTGTCGACATTTGACGGGGGTACCTCGTGGAGCGTCAATTCCACCGCCGGCATGCCACCCGCCTTGGAGGGCGAGTTCGCCTTCGCGGCCAGCGGCACGTGCCTTGTCACGTCCCAGGAGGGAAGCGGGCGGGACGCCTGGTTCGCGACCGGCGGTGGGGCTAGGGCACGCGTCTTCCACAGCGTTGATCGTGGCCAAACCTGGACCGCTGTCGACAGCCCAGTACCAAGCGGCCCGTCGGCCGGCATCTACTCGCTGGCCTTCCGCGATCCGCGGCATGGTCTCGCGGTCGGCGGCGACTTCGCGGCCCCCACCACCGCGCCAGACGGCTCGGCGGTCAGCGACGACGGCGGCCAGACGTGGTCGGTCACCAAGACGGTCCCCGGGGAGTACCGCTCCGGCTCGTCCTGGCTCCCTCGGACCAGCCGCACGGCGCTGGCGGTCGGTCCGACCGGCAGCGACATCTCCTATGACGGCGGCCAGACGTGGCTGCGCTTCGACACCACGAGCCTAGACTCGGTCGCCTGCGTGGACCGCACCTGCTGGGCTTCGGGCGCCAGCGGCCGGGTCGTCAAGTTCGGCCGATAGTTTCGAACGTGCCATTTGCAGCTCGGCGTCGAAGTCGGCGCCGAGCAGCACGGCAAGATTGGTGAGCCACATCCACACCAGGAAGATGATGACGCCGCCCAGGGTGCCATAGGTACGGTTGAACGAGTCGAACCACGACACATACAGCGCGAAACCGCTCGAGCCGACCAGCCACACCACGGTCGCGAGCACGCTGCCCTGCGTGATCCAGCGGAACCCGTCGGCCCGCCCGTGCGGCGAGACCCAGTAGAGCATCGCCAGCAGCAGCACGAAGACCGCCACGAGCAACGGCCATTTGACCACATCGAATGCCTTCACTCGCTCGTCGGCAAGGCCCAGCGCACGCCCCACCCGCACGGCCAGGCGTCCGCTGAACACGATGACGAAAGCGCTCAGCGCAAGCACCACACCGGTAATCACGGTGACGAAGATGCGCAGCGGCACGAGCTTCCAAAGTGGACGCTCCTCACGCACCGCATGGATGGAGTTTGCCGCCCGCATATACGCACCAACGTATCCCGTCGCCGACCAGAACGAGATCACCAGACCCGCGATGGCCGCGATCCCGGCCTGCTTGCGATTGTTGGCCAGGTTGGCGGTGCCCTCTGCGATGATCTGCTGCGTGGGCCCGAAGGTCATGTCTCCGACGCCCTCGATCAGCGATCGGATCGCCGGTCCGCCAAGCAATCCCACGGTTGCCACCAGCACGAGCAAGCCGGGGAAGATAGCCAGGATGCCATAGTAGGTCAGCGATGCCGCCCGGTCCATCAGATCGTCGCCGAACAACTCGCGCACGGTGCGCCCAAAGGCGCGCAACCACGCGCCTTTGGACAAACGCACACCCTTGCCCGGACGCGAGCGCGACAAACCGGCGCCATCGCCGGGACGCGACAGATCCGCGCTCGTGTCCGAACGTGACAGCCGAGGTGACGGCGTCACCGATTCCATCGACGCCCTCGACCGCGCAACGCCCCGGCGAATCCGCCCAGATGCAGCGCCACGAACAACAGTCCGGCCAGCATGAGCGTGGTCGGCGTGATCACTTCACCGATAGTCGTCGAAAGCAACTGCAGGATCAGCGCGAGTCCGAAAAGGACTGCCGCAATAGTGGCAAACATTCCTTGCCAGTACCCACAAATGCTATCCCGCAATCACGAGCTCACCGACCGCGTCTGCCAGCGTCTCCCGCGCCGCCTCCGGCAGCCGCCCGTCCGTGACAAGCACATCCGCTTCCCCTAGCGCCGCGATCGTGGAGATGCCCAGCAGGTCCCATTTGGAGTGATCGGCGAGGACCACCAGCCGTTCGGCGGCGGCGACCAGTGCCCGATCCGTCTCGGCCTCCATCAAATTCGGCGTCGTGAACCCTGCTCGTTCACTCATGCCGTGCACGCCAAGGAAGAGCAGATCGAGGTGGAATGTCCTGATGGCGGCGACGGCGACCGGCCCGACCAGCGCGTCAGACGGCGTACGCACCCCACCGGTCAACACCACCGTCTGATCGGGACGGCTGGAGCCGAAGAACACGTCCGCCACCGGTACAGAGTTGGTCACCACGGTCAGCTCGGGCACGGACACGAGCCTGCGCGCCAGCTCCGCAGTCGTCGTCCCGGCGGAGAGCGCGACCGCCATCCCCGGGCGCACCACCTCCGCCGCCCGTGCCGCGATCGCCGCCTTCTCCGCCCGGTTGCGAACCGACTTGGCCGCGAATCCAGGCTCCTCCGTCGATCCGGGGCGGATGACGGTGGCGCCACCGTGGACCTTCGCCACCAGGCCCTGGTCGGCCAGCGCCTCAAGGTCGCGGCGGATCGTCATGTCGGATACGCCGAACTCGACGACGAGGTCACTGACCCTTACCCCGCCGTCCAGGCGGATCCGCTCAAGGATGGCGGTCTGTCGCTGCTGTGCCAACACGTGCTCACCATAACCGTCATCGCGCATACTCTCCTTGTGCGGGAGGTGTTTATCGACCTCGGTGAGGACTGGGAAATCCCCGTGCGGCCGATGGCCCAGCGGCCGATCGACCCTGTGCGCCGCCGCCGCACAGTCCTCATGGCGTTCCTCGCCGGGCTGATCATCTCCACCCTGATGGGCGCCGCACCCGGCCCGGACACTCCGGCGATCAGCGAGCTGGCCATCATGTCCTATCCGGCCGGTCGCGGTGCGGTGGCCTTCGCCGGGGAGCTGATCCTGGTTTCGGGCGGCAACGGCAATGTGACCGCTTTTGAGGAGACGGGCCGGGCGCGCTGGCACACGAAGGTGAGCGACCTGCCGAGCATCGCCTCGATGTCGAAGGTGCACGACTCGGTCATGGTCGTCGCGGACCGTGGGACCGAGGCCACCGTCGCCACCACCGCGATCGATCCACGTACGGGCGATGTCCGGTGGCGGCGGCCGGGCAGCCTGGAGGTGGTCAACGATTTCGCGGTGCTCACCTACCAGGAGTCGACAATCTCCGTGTTCGAGGCGGCGACGATGGACCCGCTATGGTCGCTGGCGGACGCCGCCAGCCACACCTTCCTCCCTCCCACAGTGAAGCCCGCGACGAACCCGACAGCGAACCCGACAGCGAACCCCACAACGAACCTCACAGCGAACCCCACACCGAGCCTCACAACAAGGTCCGCACCGAACGCCACAACCGAGCCCGCGACAATGCCTGAAACAACATCCACGACGAAGCCAACAAGGAATCTGCTGGTACTCACCAAATCCGGACAGGTGCAGGAGAGGGATCTGTCGACCGGGGAAGTCCTTGCTTCGCAACAGGTTTCGCTGCCTCCCGGGCTTCGGGCCAGGATTCGGGTCAGCCGCGACCGGATAGTCATCTTCGGCATAATCGGCCAGAGCGACTCCGAGGACAGGCTGTGGCTCGATGCCGCGACACTGCAGCCGGTGCCCGCGGGCCAGCACTGGGCGGACTGGCGCGACTGCGGGCCGGTGTGGTGCGGGCGGATCCGGGGCGCGACGCGATCGTCCATCGTCGACAAGGCTTCGGGCCGCGTTTTGCGAGCGCTGTCGCAGGGGCAGAACGCGATCGGAACGCCGGCCGGGCTGATGACGATGTTGTACCGCTCGGACGGTACCTACTCGGCCGTGGGCCTGACCGACCCGCTCACCGGGCAGGTTCGCTGGTCGCTGCGTGGCTGGCAGACGGTGGCGACCAAGAATTTCACCGATATCTCCCAGATGCTGGTGTGGCCGTCCAACGGCAAGACGCATCTGGCGGTGATCCGGCCGAGCGGGTTGTGGGTGCTGGGCCGGGTACAGCACGAAATCTTCGGCTGCCTGCTCGAGGGTTCGATGCTGCTGTGCACGACCACCGAGGGCAAACTCGGGTTGTGGCGGATAAATTTGTCCTAATTTATACGCATGGGGGGCATGCAGCAGCGCGGTCACATGCACGAGGAACTGCCCATGCCGCCCGCCCCCCGACCGGTCCGCGTGGCCCTGGGTACCCTCTTGATCCCTCTCGTCATCGCCACCCTCATCGGCCTGATTGCCCTCTGGCCGGGCGCGTCCCGACGCGTGACAGACCCTGTCACAAGACTCCGGGGCACCGTCGAGAACGCGACGCCTGCCTGCCCGCTGGGCATCCCCGCCATGCCCGGCGGCCCGTGCGGCACCGCCACGGTCCGGATCGGGCGAGGGGACGAGGTCGTCAACGCCACTGTGCCCTCCGGTCGTAGCGCACCAAAGATCGAGCCAGGCGACCGGGTCGTGCTGCAATCGTCGGGCCGCGGCGACTATGCCGTCGTCGATTACGATCGCAGCCGACCGCTGCTGATACTCATCGCCCTGTTCGCCGCCGTCGTCATCGGCTTCGCGCGCTGGCGCGGCTTCACCAGCCTGATCGGGCTCGCGGTCAGCTTCGCCGTACTGCTCCTGTTCGTCCTGCCCGCGATCCAGCAGGGCGAGCCGCCGCTCGCCGTGGCGGTCGTCGGCTCCGCAGCGATCATGTTCGCCGTCATCTATCTCACGCATGGCATCAGCGTGAGCACGTCGGTGGCGGTCCTGGGCACGCTGGCCTCGCTCGCGCTCACGGGACTGCTCGGACTGCTGGTCACCAACGCGATGCGGCTGACCGGCGCGGGCACGGACGAGACAGCGATCCTGTCCAATCTGCTGGTCGGCGTGGATCTCCGCGGACTGCTGCTCGCCGGGATCATCATCGGCACCCTCGGTGTGCTCGACGACGTGACGATCACCCAGACCAGCATCGTCAACGAACTGACCCTGGCCGACCCGACCCTGCCCGCGCGCCGCCTCTACACCTCCGCCCTGCGGGTGGGCCGGGCGCACGCCGCCGCCGTCGTCAACACGATCATCCTCGCCTACGCCGGCGCGTCCCTGCCGTTGATGCTGCTGTTCGTCGCCGGCGGCGCGCGCCCGATGGACGTGATCACGACTCAGGCGATCGCCGCCGAGATCGTGCGGGGCATCATCGGCACGCTCGGGCTGATCGCCGCCGTGCCGATCACCACCGCGCTGGCAGCGTGGATCTCCGTCAAAAGGCGGATTTAACGGGTACCAGCCATTACCTTCCTGATATGGACAAACTGCCGGAAGACAGGTCCGACTGGGACAGCTCCGATACGGCCTGGGCGGTGTTCGCCGGGATCATCCTGGGCCTGCTCGGTGTCTTCAACGTCGTCGAGGGGCTGCTTACCCTGCTCAATGATCGCTATGGTGGCCAGATCGGCGGTGCGTTCTTCTTCTTCAACCTGACCGGTTGGGGCTGGCTGCACCTGCTGCTCGGCTTGGCCCTGCTCGCGGTCACGGCCGCGCTGCTGATGGACATCGACTGGGCTCCGTCGATCGCGGTGGGCCTGGCCGGCGCCACCGCGATCTTCCAGATGATCTACATCAACATCATCCCGACGTGGTCGTGGGTCAACGTCGCCCTCGCCATTCTGATCATCTACGTACTGATGATCAAGGGGCGTAACGCGCTCAGTGTCACGCCCCGTCCTCAAGTGCTGGCCCAATCCGAGAAGGAAAAGTTGGAGGAGGACAAGTCGGAGAAGGACAAGAGCGGCGGCAACTCAGCGAAGGGGGACATCGAGCCATGACGGCCCGAGGAACGTGACGGTGTCGAACAGCCCGTTGTCGTCAAGGTAAAGGCCATCGTGACCGTCGATGACGAGCGCCAGCCGGTGCCCGCCGGGCACGTCCCAGCTGACCGCGGGCAGGCGCAGGTCGAGGTCACGGGCCACCCCGGCGCCGCCGGCCCACGAGATCGGCGCGTGGGTGATCAGCCGCCCGTTGCCCGCCCAGTCCATGTCGTACAGGTAGACCACGAGCGTGCCCTTGGCCTGCTCGGGCCTGATCCGCAGGTGGATCCGCGCCGCGCCGCGCACCCTGAGGGCCGCTTCGTCCTCGGCGATCCACACCCCGGCGTTCAACCGGTTGACCGCGGGGATCCAGGCCGTGGGCGTGATCCCGGTCAGCGCCTGCAACCCGTTGGAGAGCAGGATGACTCCGCCGTGGGCGACAGTGTCCGGATCGATCTCGGCATTGCGGCTCCACCCCGTCTCCGCCGTGCCGCCCAGATCGCCCGTGCCGGTCCAGAACGACACCTCGCCCAGCCCGATTCTTCTCGTGCTGGCGGCCGTCGCCGCCCACGATGCGTATGACTCCACTGGACCGCCGGTCATCGACCGCAGCACCACCGGCGGTTCACCGTCGATGCCGTTGGCCATTCCCATGAGGTACCGGTCAAACCACCGCCGGACCGAGGACCAGACGTGGTTGGGCAGCCCCGCCAGGCCCGTCAGCTCCGGGATGGCGTGATCGCCCGGGGCGAATTCCAGCCGCTTCGGCACGGCCAGCGCCGTGAAGAAGTCGGACAGCTGGTCGGGCGGGAAGATGGAGTCGCCATAGGCGTTGGCCATCAGGATCGCCGGGTGGTTGGCGTTGATGGCGCTCAAATAGCTTGCGGCGGACCGGATCCGGCTGAACTCCTTGACGCCCTCGATGTTGCGGTTGGCGTAGAAGTCGGCCAGAATCGCGCTGAGCTCGTCGCTGGGGCGCCCCAGCAGCTGCGCCGCGCCGGCCAGCAGCGCCGACGACTGCAGCCGCCTCGTGTCGCCGCCGAACAGCGAGACGACGAGGTCGCTCCATGCGCTCATGGCGGCGACCGCCCTGATGCGACTGTCCTTTGCGGACGCGAGCAAGCTGATGCCCGCGCCATAGGAGACACCCGCCATGCCGATCTTCGCCGGGTCGGCGGTGGTGTTGGCGATCACCCAATCGACCACTTTGGACAAGTCGGCCATGTCCTTGGGCCCGGCTGTGTCGATCGTGCCGCCGGAGGCCCACCAACCCCTTGGTGTATAAGACAATACGGTGTAGCCGCCCTCGGCCAGCCACCGGGCCTGAGCCAGGTATTCGAGGTCGTTGAGACCCCAGCTCGACGGGAGGACGATGGCGGGATGCCGGCCCGCGCTGGTCGGCTCGATAACGTTCGCCTTGAGCACGATGCTTTCGGCCACAACGATATCCACGAAACGGAATCCGGTGGTGGTCGCGGCCTGGGCGGGGGAACCCAGGCCGAGCAGGACGAGCGTGACCACCAATAGGAGGGGGACGGTTCTCCTCATTGGTTACCTCGTTTCGAATAAATTACCGAGAGGTAACCATGTTGTGAGCTTGAACACAATACCCGTTAGTAACTTGGCCTATATCCAGGCCTTATAGGGCCACTTGACTGCCCGAAGCCATCGACAGGCTCCGCTCGCCCACTCGAGGCGATCGTTCAGGCGCCGCCGCAACAAACTCTTTGGTGAAGTCCTACGCAGCGTGGATCACACAGGCCATCTCCATGACAGCGTCGAACAGGATCCGGCCGGCTCGGCCGGCGCACGCCGTCGACGCGGTGGTCGCGATCTGCCGCGAATGGAGGAGGATGCCCGCAGCTCAGACAGCAAGCGGGCAGCCTGACATCAATTGCTGATCGTGTCAGCCTCTTGGGCCGCCGGCGACGTAGATCACCTGGCCGGTGACGAAGCCCGCGCCCTCGCTGACCAGGAATGAGACGGTGTGGGCGATGTCGGCCGGGTAGCCGACCCGCCGCACCGGCGTTTCAGCCGCCCGCGCGGCCTGGAACTCATCGAAGTCGACGCCGACCCGGGCCGCGGTGGCCGCCGTCATCTCGGTGACGATGAAGCCGGGCGCGACGGCGTTGGCCGTGATGCCGAACGGGCCCAGCTCGATCGCGAGCGTCTTGGTGAAGCCCTGCAGACCGGCTTTGGCCGCCGAGTAGTTGACCTGGCCGCGGTTGCCCAGCGCCGAGGTGCTCGACAGGTTGACGATGCGGCCGTACTTCTGCTCCACCATGTACTTCTGCGCGGCCCGGCTGCACAGGAACGCCCCGCGCAGGTGGACGTTCATGACGGTGTCCCAGTCGTCGTCGGTCATCTTGAACAGCAGGTTGTCGCGCAGGACACCGGCGTTGTTGACCAGGACCGCGGGCGGGCCCAGCTCGCTGGCGATCTTCTCGAAAGCCGCGTCGACATCCGGCGAGGAGGAGACGTCGGCGCCGGCCGCCAGCGCCCGGCCACCCGCCGCGGTGATCTCCGCGACGGTCTCCTCGCAATGTGCGGCGGTCAGGTCGATGGCGGCCACGGCAAACCCGTCGGCCGCCAGGCGTGTCGCGGTGCCGGCCCCGATTCCCCGGCCCGCGCCGGTTACAACAGCAACTCTCATGGCTGATGAGACTAGTAAGCCCCGCGTGCTTTCAAAACCGCGCCCACCGTCTTCCACATGATCAGCAAGTCGGTGGTGAGGGACCAGTTCTCGACGTAGTACAGGTCGAGGCGGATCCCGTCCTCCCAGCTGAGGTCGGAGCGGCCGCTCACCTGCCACAGGCCGGTTATGCCGGGCTTGACCATCAGCCGCCGCGCCACGTCGCCGTCGTACTGAGCGACCTCGCTGGGCAGGGGCGGGCGCGGGCCGACCAGGCTCATCGAGCCGCCCAGGACGTTGAACAGCTGCGGCAGTTCGTCAAGGGAGTACCGGCGAAGGATCTTGCCCACCGTCGTCACCCGGGGGTCGTTCTTCATCTTGAACATGAGCCCGTCGGTCTCGTTGTGCGCCGCCAGCTTGGCGAGCATCCGGTCGGCGTCCTTGACCATCGTCCGGAACTTTAGGACGTCGAACTCCTGGCCGTCCTGGCCCACCCGGCGCTGCCGGAACAGGACCGGGCCGCGGCTGGTGAGGCGGATCGCGAGCGCGATCAGCAGCAGCAGAGGGGCGAGTAGGAACAATAGCGTCAGCGATACCAGCCGGTCGGCGAGGCCCTTGATGATTTTGGCGCTGCCGTTGAGGTCGGGCGGCTCGACGTGGATCAGCGGCAGGCCGGCGACGGGGCGGGTGCGGATGCGGGGGCCGGCCACGTCGGTGAGGGCCGGCGCCACGACGAGGTCGATCCCGCTGCCCTCCAGTTGCCAGCCCAGGCGACGCAGGCGCGAGGCGGTCAACTCGGACGAGGCGGTGACCGCGATCGTGTCCGAGCCGGTCGCCGTCGCCGCCTCGACGATGGTGCGGAAGGAGCCGACGATCGGGATGTCGCTCAGGCGCTGCGGTTCGGGGGAGGCGAGGGCGTGCGGGATGCAGGCGCCGACGACCTGGTAACCGGTCCAGACGCCGCGGCGCAGCTGGCCGACAAGCTCCATCACGTGCGGCACGTCGCCGACGACAAGCACACGGTGCGACCATCCGTGCCCACGTGCGCGGGCCTTGTGCAGGGATTGCCGGGCCATCCAACGGGACAGCAGCAGTCCCCCGGTACCAATCACAAAGGTAAAGCCCAAAAACAGGCGCGATACGTCGCTTCGCACGACGTAGCCGAGGATGGCGACCACCGCCGCCAGCCGGAAGCTCGCCTGCAGCACCTGCCGGTACTCCTCCGCGCCGTAACCCAGGACGCGCGGGTCGTAACAGCGCATCCAGCGCACTGACAGTAGCCAGGCGACCACGAGTGCCGGTCCGATGAGGGTGTAGGGCGGGGCCTCCCCGACCGGGCCGCTGGTCTCGGCGAACCGAGCGAAATAGCCGCCGAGCGTGGCGGCGACTATCACAAGGGCATCTACTGCGGCGATCGTGCGGATGTAGGTTTTGAGCCGCGCGCGGCCTAACGACACCGCCGCGGTGGGGCCGGTCCACAGAGTCGACTTTGGCGCACTGACCGGCGCTGTTGTCATCGGTGGCCCCTAACCTCGAACGATCACACTCGAAAAAGATCATTCCCCCCCGGGCACGCATATCCTCGTGCGTACCGGTAGGCCGGAGAATCCTTCAGACGGAAAGCTGTCACTAGCTGTACCCAAGTGGTCACCCGAAAATGGCGCAACAGATCGATGGTTAGACCGCGAGAATACGCAATGGAATAGCGGCTGTACGCATGTGTCACCCGTAGTTGTTGCCGGCGTGTCGATCTACCGTTTGGACCATGCAGAGGCGCTTCCTGATGTGTCGGCCCACCCACTTCGCCGTCACATACAAGATCAACCCGTGGATGGACCCATCCGCGCCGTACGACACCACGCTGGCCATAAGCCAGTGGGACTCGCTCGTGAGCGCGTATGAGCGGCTTGGCCACCGGATCGAGTTCATCGACGCGCTGCCCGGCCAGCCCGACATGGTCTTCGCCGCCAACGGCGGCACGGTGATCGATGCGATGATGCTGACCGCCCAGTTCCGCCACGCCGAGCGCGCTGACGAGGCCCCCGCCTACCGCGACTGGGCCGAGCGCGCCGGCTTCGAGGTGCACGAGGCCAAGCACGTCAACGAGGGCGAGGGCGATTTCCTGCTCGCCGGTGACTACCTTCTGGCCGGCACCGGCTTCCGCACCGCCCACGCCGCACACCTTGAGGCGCAAGAACTTTTCGGCCGCCCCGTGATCTCGCTCCAGCTCGTTGACCCGCGCTTCTACCACCTCGACACCGCCGTCGCCGTCCTCAGCGGGTCATCCGGGGAGGAGCACGCCAACATCGCCTACCTGCCCGAGGCGTTCTCCCCCGGCAGCCAGCGCGTGCTGCGGCAACTGTTCCCCAAGGCCGTCATCGCCAACATCGCCGACGGCGAGGTGCTGGGCCTCAACGCGGTCTCCGACGGCCACAACGTGGTGCTGCCTCGCCAGGCCACCAACCTCGTGGACCGTTTGACGGAAGCCGGCTACAACCCGATCGGCGTCGACGTCTCCGAGCTGCGCCTGGCCGGAGGCGGGCCCAAATGCTGCACGCTGGAGCTGCGGCCATGAACCTGACCGGCCACACACCCGAGGCGGTGGCAGACGCCGCCCGCTGGACCGCGCAAAACTACCACCCGCTGCCGGTCGTCATCGCCG
>Ga0075421_100001674_pt1 | contig 26136 bp, 24 predicted proteins | sample SoiMetdeltSBSDD5_FD_75292 | JGI IMG/M metagenome (GOLD analysis project Ga0075421, IMG submission 75292) | Bulk soil microbial communities from a Populus tree surrounding site in Tennessee, USA - Soil MetaG P. deltoides SBSDD5 | ecosystem: Environmental > Terrestrial > Soil > Tree plantation... | reverse complement strand
TTCAGCTCGGGTTCCGCCTGAACTTCTAGTCTCGATCCCGCCTCATCTGACGGCGCCGGCTTCCACCGGCGCCGTCACCCGCCTCGCGAGCCCTTGACGAGCTCTCCGCGTCGCAGCCGCCGGTACAGTTCCAGCGCCTCGCGAATGATCGCGACGGCCTGATCGGGACCAAGCAGGTCTTCGACGACGACCTGCTTGTGCTCCAGCACCTTGTAGTCTTCGAAGAAACGTTTGAGCTCGCGGACCAGGTGAGCCGGAAGCTGCGCCTTGTCGGTGTAGTCCGCGAACGCCGGGTCGTGGACGCTGACCGCGACGATCTTGTCGTCGACGCCCTTTTCGTCCCTCATGCGCATCACCCCGATCGCGCGAGCCTCGACGAGGGTCAACGGGTACACCGGCTCCTGCCCGAGCACGAGCGCGTCGAGCGGGTCGCCGTCATCGCAATACGTTCGCGGGATGAAGCCATAGTCGGCCGGGTAGTGCACGGCGCTGTACAACACCCGATCGAGGCGAAGCAGGCCCGTCTCTTTGTCGAGCTCGTACTTGTTCTTGCTGCCCTTTGGGATCTCGATGACGACCGGAAACGCGTCTGCGACGACCGCGTCGTCCACGTAGCTGTCGTGCCAGGGATGCATCACCGGATTTTAAGGTGCGAAGGTGCGAGGGTGCGAGGGTGCGAGGGTGCGAGGGTGCGAGGGTGCGAGGGTGCGAGGGTGCGAAGGTGCGATGAATGTTTGCTGACCGTGCCGGCGATTCCGGCGAAGTAACGGAGAGACACCGATGATTCCTCACGACGTCGTGCAGCTGCCGGCAGTCTCGTTGACGCTCGAGATCAACGGCATGGAACGTTCGGCGCGCATCGATGCACGCGTCACGCTGCTCGATGCGCTGCGCGAGACCTGGCACCTCACCGGCACCAAGAAGGGTTGCGACCAGGGCACGTGTGGCGCATGCACGGTCATCGTCGATGGTCAGCGCGTGTTGTCGTGCCTGACCTTCGCGGCGGCGTGCCAGGGTCAACAGGTCGTGACCATTGAAGGCCTCGCCGGCGGCGACGAGCTTCACCCCATGCAAACCGCTTTCGTGCACTGCGACGGGTTCCAATGCGGCTTCTGTACGCCCGGCCAGATCCTCTCGGCGGTGTGCGCCGTGCAGGAAGTGCACGCCGGCGTGCCAAGTCACGTGACGCGCGACGTTCGACAGCGCGTCGACGCGGCCACCGTGACAGACGAGGAAATCCGCGAGCGCATGAGCGGCAATCTCTGTCGTTGTGGCGCCTATCCCAATATCGTCGCCGCCGTGAGGCAGGTGCTGGCAGGGGAGGTGAAGTCATGAAGGCGTTCACCTTCCAGCAGGCGAGCGCCGCCGAGGATGCAGTCAGGGCTGTGGGCGTTCGCCCTGGTGCGATGTTCCTGGCCGGTGGGACGACCCTCGTCGACCTGATGAGAGTCGACGTACTCACGCCGGACACTGTCGTCGGCGTCCGGCATCTGGGGATGTCGAGTATCGACGTGTCGGACGATGCGATCACGATCGGCGCGAATGTGACGAACAGCCAACTGGCGTGGCATCCAGTCGTGCGCGATCGCTTCCCGGTGGTGTCGGAGGCGATCCTGTCGGGCGCGACGACACAGCTGCGCAACATGGCGACGGTCGCCGGCAACATCCTGCAGCGGACGCGCTGCTCGTATTTCAGAGACGTTCACGCGTCCTGCAACCGGAGAACGCCCGGATCGGGCTGCGATGCGCTCGACGGCTTCAACCGCGGACATGCGGTGCTGGGCGTCAGTGAACACTGCATTGCGACGCACCCATCCGACATGTGCGTCGCGATGGTTGTCCTCGATGCCGAGGTTCACACGGTGCAGCCGGATGGCACGAGGCGATCGATTCCGTTTGGGGAGTTCCACCGCGCACCCGGCGACACGCCGCATCGCGAAGTCGTACTGGAGCACGGCGAACTGGTCACCCACATCGTGCTCCCGCAGTGGCCAGCGGCACGCCGCTCGCACTATCTCAAGGTCCGCGACCGTGCCAGCTACGAGTTCGCGCTGGCATCAGCAGCCGTCGTCCTCGATCTCGAGGGTGACACGATTCGAGGCGCCAGGCTGGGCCTCGGCGGGATCGCGACGAAGCCATGGCGCGCGATCGAAGCCGAGCACGTGCTGACCGGCCGCAGGGCCAGTGACGACACGTTCCGCGACGCGGCCGAGGTCGCCTTGGCTGGAGCCGTGGCGCGAGAGCACAACCACTTCAAGGTCGAACTGGCGAAGCGCACGATTGTTCGCGCGTTCAGTGAGCTGCGAGACCGTCCGGCAGAAGCCGGACACCACGAAGGTACGCGTGTATGAGCACAGCGAACGTAGTCGACGTCGTCGGGACCGCACGAGATCGCGTCGAGGGGCGGCTCAAAGTCACGGGAGCAGCCACCTATCCGATCGATGTGAGCCTGCCCGGTCTTGCCTATGCCGTGCTGGTGCAGAGCACCGTGACGAGCGGACGAATTCGTCACATCGCTGTCGGCGCCGCCGAGGAGTCCCCCGGCGTGCTGGCCGTCATCACACACGTCAATGCACCGCGGATCGCGCCCGGGCCGGTGACGCCCCTCGGTCCGTCGCCGCTGCCGCCGCTGCAGAGCGACGTCGTGCTGCATTACGGCCAGCACGTGGCGATGGTTGTCGCCGAGACGATCGAGAAAGCACAGGCGGCGGCCGCGCTGATCGGAATCGAGTATCAACGTGACACGCCGATCGTGTCCTTCGACGACTCCAGGACTTCTGCCGTTTCGCATCCATGGGTGCCCGATTTCGTCCGAGGGAACGCAGCCGGCGCTCTCGGCGCGGCTGACGTGAGGACCGAGGCGACGTACACCACCGCCGATAACACGCACAATCCCATCGGCCTGTTTGCCACGGTCGCCTCGTGGGACGGAGATGCGCTGACCGTCCATGACACGACGCAATGGCCGCATGGCGTGCGCGATTCGCTGGCGGCCGCATTCGGGGTCGATCCTGGCGGCATTCGGGTTCTGGTGCCGTTCGTGGGCGGCGCCTTTGGCGCAGGGTTGCGCGTGTGGCCACACGTGACGCTCGCGGCGCTGGCCGCGCGGGTGACGAAGCGGCCGGTGAAGCTCGTACTCACCCGCGCGCAGATGTTCACGTCGATCGGCCATCGGCCGAACAGCGTTCAGCAGCTGTCGCTCGGGGCGACTCGAGACGGGCGCCTCACGGCCATCGAACACATGCTCACGACGTCGCTGGGAATGGCCGAAGACTTCTTCAATCCGATTGCACATGGGACCGCCGAGTCGTACGCGTGTCCCAATGTGTCGGCGCGGGCCAGGCAGATTCGTCTGAACATTCCCCCGCCAAGCTGGATGCGTGCGCCCGGGCACGCCGAGGGTTCGTTCGCGCTGGAGTCGGCGATGGACGAGCTCTCATACGCGCTCGGCATGGATCCGATCGACCTGCGCGTGAAGAACCACGCGCACGTGAACCCTGAAACCGGGCTGCCATGGTCCAGCGATGCGCTGCGTGACTGTTATCGAGTCGGCGCCGAGCGATTCGGCTGGTTCGCACTGGACCGGAAACCTCGGGCGGTGCGGCACGGGCACCTGCTCGTCGGATACGGCATGGCGCGGGCCGCGCTGATCGCATATCAGCCGTCGTGCAGGGCCGTCGCATCGATACGGCGTGACGGGAGCGCGGTCGTCTGCAGCGGCGCGACGGACATTGGCTCAGGCACCTACACCGTGATGACCATGCTCGCGGCTGATTACCTCGGTCTCCCGGTCGAGCGTGTGCACTTCGGTCTCGGCGACAGCGCGATGCCGACCGCACCGCAGGAAGGTGGATCGGGGCTCGCGGGCGCGCTTGGCAACGCCGTGCAGGCTGCGTGTGTCGATCTCGTTCGGGCGTTCGTGAATCGAGTGACCGACGACCCCGAGTCTCCACTCAAGGGCTGCCGATTGGACGGCATTACCGTTCGCGACGGCCGCATGCGGATCACGGACGATCCGTCGCGCTCTGAGACGTATGCCGAGATACTCGCTCGCCACGGTCTGGACGAACTGAGGATCGAGGGCGAAAGCGCTCCGCCTGGCGAGGCGTCATCGTCGACGATGATCGTGCAGGACGGACGCTTCATCCCGTTCACGGCGCCCTCGACAGGCGCCAGGGCCCACGCCGGCGCGTTCGCCGCACACTTCGTCGAGGTCCGCGTCGACGCCGATTTGGGAACGGTTCGCGTCGCCCGAGTGGTGACGGCCGTTGACGGCGGACGGATACTCAACACCAAGACGGCACGAAGTCAGATCATCGGCGGGATCGTCGGCGGCATCGGCATGGCCTTGCTCGAAGAAACCGTGTCGGACCGTAGCGGCCGTCTGGTGAATACGTCACTCGGCGAGTATGTCGTCGCCGTCAACGCCGACGTGCCCGATATCGACGTGCTGTTTGTGGGGCGGCCCGATTCGATGACGCCGGTCGGTTCCAAGGGCATCGGCGAACTTGCGATCACCGGCATCGGGGCGGCGATCGCCAACGCTGTCTACAACGCGACCGGCACGCGGATTCGCTCGCTGCCCATCTCCATTGACAGGGTGCTTGGCGCGGCGAGCTCGCGCACGTGAGTCTGCGAACCGACACCTATGTCTTATGGACTGCCGGCGCGTGAGCGGTGCACTCTGTCATCCATGGTCGCGATCAGCGCAGCACAGGAACTGACCCGGGAGCCATCGTTGAAAGCGGCGTCTTTCAACCGTCTCGCGTGCCTGGCTCGACACTGGACATGGGCCGACGAGGCCATGAAGCGGTTCGAGCGAGAGCTGGCTCACGGATGGGAGTACGACGAGGATCCGCGCGCCGATCATCTGTTCGGCGCCTACTACCACTGGTGTGCGCTGTTGTGTGGCTTCAGCGAAGCCGCGCTCGAGCACGAACTCCTTTCAGAGTCACAGCTGGACGCACTCCGGCCAGACCTTGAAGCGAGTCTGCCAGGGCTGCGGGCCTGCCGGCAGCTGCTGGTCGTCATTCCTGCGTCGCGCGAGCAGCATCCGCGTATCGTGGACCTCCTCCGTCACGATGTGATCCTGGAGCGGCTTCGGCGTATCCATTACGCGTTTGGTGACGCGCTCCGTGAGGAAAAGGTCTCCCGATCGCTCGACGACGCGCTGGATCCATGAGTGATCGGCGAAGTCACGAGCCTGCCGAGAGACGGAAGGGGACTGCACGTGCAGTCGTCAGATGCGGCGGGCGCCGGCCCACGGGCCGCCGCGGCAATCCGTTTGCCTCCGTTGCCCCGTTGCTCCGTGTGGACCCGTGTTCTCCGATAAGGACCGGGAAGAACGCGGCTGCACGGAAACGAAACGCTCCAATACCATCGTGCAATGGCGATCTGGCGATACGGATGTTCCAATGACCACTGCGCTCTTCGCGCACGCCATCAGGGAAGTGCGACATGATCACACGCGGCTTTCAAGGCAGACGATCCCAGGTCGAGTCGAAGCGGCTCCCGCCTGGGCAACATCTGACCAGGGACTTCCCGGTGTTGTCCGCCGAGCCAACTCCGCACACACCACTGAACGCATGGACCTTCGCGCTTCAAGCGGAGGATGGAACGGGGATCGCGTCCTGGAGCTGGGACGAGTTTCGTGCGCTGGGTCCGTCTGAGGTCACCGTGGATATTCACTGTGTGACGCGATGGTCGAAGTTCGATACTGATTGGCGCGGTATCACCGTCGATCGGATCTTCGAGGCCGCGGCGCTCGATGATCCACCTTCTCCGTATGTGATGGCGTTCTGCGATGGCGGGTACACCACCAACCTGCCAGTGGAGGATCTGCTGGAGGGAAAGGCACTGGTCGTCTGGGAGTACGACGGCGAGCCGCTCGCGCCCGAGCACGGCGGGCCGGCGCGCCTCCTGGTGCCGCACCTCTATTTCTGGAAATCCGCGAAGTGGGTGCGGGGCCTGCGCTTCATGGACGACAACGAGCCAGGGTTCTGGGAGGTCAACGGGTACCACAGCTATGGCGACCCATGGCGGGAACAGCGGTACGACGGTGACTAGAGTTCCCAGGACATCTGCATGGCAGCCCGCGACCGTCGTCTCGACCCGTGAAGAAACGCGTCGGGTGAAGACCATTCGATTCGCCGTCAGCAATTGGCCCGGCCACCTCGCGGGCCAGCACGCCGACGTGCGCCTGACCGCCGAGGACGGCTACCGCGCAGAGCGTAGTTATTCAATTGCCTCGCCGCCCGAGACGCCGGCGCTCGAGCTCACCGTCGAGCGCCTGGATGAGGGAGAGGTGTCGCCGTTCCTCACCGGCCAGCTGCAACCCGGCGACGCAATCCAACTGCGCGGGCCGATTGGAGGGCATTTCGTCTGGTCCGCGTCGGAACGGCGGCGTCCTCTTCTGCTCGTCGGCGGCGGGATCGGGATTGTGCCGCTCATGTGCATGCTGCAGCATCGCAGACTGTCAGGCAGCGATGTGCCGGCAGCGCTCCTGTACTCGGCCCGCACGCGCGACGATGTGATTTATCACGAGGGACTCAGGGATCTCGCGCGCCTCGATGCCCGGTTCACGCTTCGAGTCACGCTGACGCGTGATTCTGCGCCAGGTTGGTGTGGCGCGACCGGGCGCATTGGCCTGCCAGCCGTTCAGGCGCTGCTCGACGACCTCGGCGGAGAGGCTGACAGCTTCGTCTGTGGCGGCGCGGGATTCGTCGAGGCGGCGTCGGCCCTGCTGTTAGAAGCGGGACAACCGGCCCACGCGATCCGCACAGAACGGTTTGGGCCAACAGGAACGTAGTACGGCTGCACGTTGGATATGCCGACGAGTGCCGATCACGTCTTGCTTGCGCTTGCGATGGGCGCACTATCGTTCCCGGCCCTGGTTATCGCCGTGCCGACCTCTCGACCAGCTGGCGCGCCTGCATCACCTGCTCACGTTCGACGTGCAAATCGATTCGCGTGATGTCCGGACGAAAGAAGAGTGCGACGGTCCAGTCGAGCACAATGCGCAGCCGCCGATCCCAGCGTGGCATCTGAAACAGGTAGTAGGTCCGCCGTATCCACCAGGCGAGGAACCCGGTGAGTCGCACGCCGAATACTCGCGCGACCGCGCGCGTATGCCCGAGCGACGCCATCGTGCCGAGTGAACGGAACATGAACGGCGAGGGACTCCGCCCGTCGACGACCGCGCGAATGTTGCGCGCGACGTGTCGCGCTTCACGGACGGCATGCTGGGCCAGCGCGGGGTAAGGACGGCCATCAGGCCCGGGAATCGTCGCACAGTCGCCCAGTGCCCACACCTGAGGATGGCTGCGACTTCGCATCGTGGCATCGACCGCGATCCGGCCGTGCTGATCGCGGACGACAGGGATGGCGCTCGCGACCGCGCTCGGGACGATGCCGGCCGTCAGCACGATCGTGCCCGCCTCGATCGTCTCGTTCGGAAGTTGCACGCGTTCGGCTTCGATCGAGCGGACAGCGGTCGAGACCTGGATGTCAACCCCGCGCTGCTGGAGCACGCGTGCCGCCGTCGCCGCCAGCGTCGCGTCGATCTCTCGCAGAATCCGCGGGCCGGACTCGAACAGCCGGAAGTGAACCTCGTCGCGGCGGATGCGCGGATAGAAGCGCAGCACGTCGTCGGCAAACGCCGTGAGTTCCCCGACGAGCTCTACGCCGACGAGTCCGCCGCCGATCACGACCACCATCAGACACTTGCACCGTGCGTCGGCGTCCGCGGCGGCGTCGGCGCGTTCGAAGCACTCGATGAGGTGATTTCTCAGGACCAGGGCATCCGCCATGGTCTTGAAGGTCAGCGCGTTCGCGGAACCGGGAATCAGCCTGTCATTTGTCGACGCGCCGAGCGCGACCACCAGATGGTTGTAAGGCAGGTCGTGTGCGCCGCCGTCGGGAGCCACGGCGCGAACGAGCTGTCGCTCGAGGTCGACCGATTCGACCGTGGCTTCGATGAAGCGCGCTCGACGAAGCGCCGCGCGAATCGGCTGCGCGCAATGCCGCAGCTCCAACCTGCCGGAACATGCCTCGAACAGGAGCGGCGTGAGCACGAAGAAGTTCTCGCGGCTCACGAGAGTGATGTCGACATCGGTGTGCCGGCGCAAGAGCCGCTCGAGGTGTCGCACGGCCGCGACGCCGCCGAATCCGCCACCGAGCACGACAATGCGCATAGTCCCTCCCAACTCGGCCAGTCATTCCTCACTGCGCGTGACCCCGCCACGATTGCAACACGCGCGCCGCCTTCGAATCCATTGGACGATGGTGTTGAGATCAGTGCCGGCTCGCGTCCAACACCATCGTCCAATAGATAACGTGTGACCTGTTTCGGTGTGATCAGGTGTGTCGAGCGCCGCTCGATTGAAAGGAGCGAAGAACATGATCACGCTGAAGTATGCAGGCGGGAACCTTGCACCCGTGCTGTCTATTGCCGCGGTAATGCTGTGCGCGAGTACTGCTCTCGCACAGAGTGCCACGCAAACGTGCAGGCCCGCCCAGGTCATCCCGCAGACCGGGACAGAGCCCGCCGCGAAGCTCGTGATCGATGCCCCGCTGGCCCAACCGCTCGCCTCGAGGGGAGTTGTCGTCATCGCCTACTGTGCGGAGAACATGCGCATTGCGCCGGTGTTCGGCCCGGGTGCTCTCGATGTCTCGCCGCGCGTCGGCCACGTCCATGTGACCGTCGACGATGCGCCGTGGCACTGGGCGGACGCGAGCGGGACTCCGCTGATCCTGCGCGGGCTGCCGCCCGGTCGACACACGGTACTCATTGAGCTTGTTGATGCGAACCACCAGGGTGTCGACAAGGGCGACGTGACGTTCGTGGTTCCAGAGACGGCAGCAGGCATCGATCACTGACGCCGGTCCGATCAGCTGCGGTGGCAGCTGATCGCACGCGCCGTCCGCTCGGCGGTGACCGCCACGACGTTCACCGCTTCGCGTACTTCGTGAACACGAAATCATGCGCCTTCGCGCCGGCGGTGTGGCACCCGTGGCATCCCCGGGCGAATGAGGGGTTGGTCGAAGACGGCTTGAAGCTGTCGGACGCCGCGTCGTACGCGAACGTCGCGTATCCCCATCCGTTCGTGTCCGGGAAGCGCTTCGAATCCTTCACCATGAAGGACACCTCGGTCTGCGCGCCGGGCACGGTCACGCCGCAGGGCTTCTCGTCGCGGTTCTGCAGCCACTCGATCTTGGCGAGCCGCATCCGCCGGCGTTATCGGGCTGGCTCGTCGCGATCAGCTGCCACGCGTCATAACCTCTGAATTCCGAAAACGCGATGCCGTTTGCCGACTTCAGCGTGAAGCGATCCTGTGACTGGCCAGTCACCACCACGCTGACGCGAGAACGCATGCCAGGACGCCGGTCACGAGCGTGAGGTGTTGAGACTGCATGTGAGTACCTCACCTTTCTGAAAGAGAGAACGGGCCTGGATTCAGTGCAAAACGCTGCGCGATCGTCAGTGAGAGGGCGAGTGAGACTCTCGCGCGGGTACGGTGAACGTCACCGTCCTGGACTGGCCGGGGAAGACCTCGTGGTTCGTGTTGACCAGCTCGATCCGTATCTTGTGCGGGCCCGGCGGCATCCCGGCGAGGTCGATCGTGTTGACGTTGCTCGGATCCGCCCACCACCAGGGCAAGTCGTCTACGTGCACGTGCAGATGCCCGATCCGTGGAGAGGCATTCAGCGCGCCCTTCCCGAATACTGGCAGGATGTGCACGTTCTCCACTCGCCACTGGATCCAGACGACGCCCCGGTCGAGCAGGTTGGGAAGCGGGTCATCCACGATCAGCTTTGGCGCAGGTTCGTTCTCGAGTTCGGCGTACGGCGACGCACCGCGAACCTCTTTTGCACTCTGAGCAGCGGGCAGGACATCGGTGCGTGTAGATGTTTGCGGCCTGGCGATGACGACGCCAACCACCATCGCCACTGCCAACAGCGACAAGCCGATCGGTTTCATGCGGTTGTTCTTCCTCGAGCGCATGACACCAGACGCGCGGAGTGGGATCCATCAGACGAAGGTATCGGCGACACCTTCGCACCGATACCAACGTCTGATAGACGGCAGCCCGCGCCGCGAGCATTCTTCGTAGACACGGGTACTGGTGGTTGGGAGGGCGGACGTGACGCAGGAATTCGACGTCGTGTGTCTCGGTGGTGGCGTCGCTGGCGAGGCGCTCGCCGCGGGCCTTCACGACAGCGGGCTGACGCTCGCCGTCGTCGAACGGGAGCTGGTCGGAGGCGAGTGCCCGTACTGGGGCTGCGTGCCGTCCAAGACGCTGCTTCGCTCGGGAGAAACCTTGAGCGAGGCCGATCGCGCACGCCGCCTGGCCGCGTCACGCGTCGACTGGACGCTCGATTTTCCCAAGGTCTCGAAGCGAGTGCTGTCGATGGCACGCGACCTTGACGACAGCCGGCCTGCTGCCGCGCTGGAAGCGGACGGCGCGAGGCTCTTTCGAGGCGAAGGACGACTCACGGACCTGCGCACGGTCACGGTCGGACGCGAGCGGCTCATCGCGCGTCGCGCAATCGTGATCGCCAATGGCAGCACCGCGGTGATCCCGCCCATTCCTGGCCTGGACACCGTTGACTTCTGGACCAATCGCCAGGCAGCGATCCCGAACGAGCAGCCCGGGTCGCTGGCGATCCTCGGCGCGGGTGCCATTGGCGTGGAGCTGGGGCAGGCGTTCGCACGCCTCGGCGTCAAGGTGACCTTGATCGAAGCAGGAACCAGGTTCCTCGGCTTCGAGGAGCCAGAGGCGGGAGCGGCGCTCCTCCCTCACCTCGAGGCCGGCGGCATCACCGTGATGATCGGTGACCCATGTGTCGCGGTCGAACGGCAATTCGCGGCGCCATCGCCGCGCCGCTCGCCAGTGCACGTTCACCTCAAGTCAGGAGCTGTGGTCTCGGCCGACCGGTTGCTGATTGCCACCGGCCGCCGGCCCAACATCGAGGCATGGGCCGCCGCCGGGCTGGCTCGGACGGAACGCGGCTGGTTGAAGGTGGACCCGGCGACGCTCGAAGCGCATCCCGGCGTCTTCGGGGCCGGCGACGTCACGGGCCTCGGCGGCTTCACCCATCTGGCTCATTACCACGGCCAGGTGATCGCACGGCGGTTGCGAGGCATGGACGCGAGGGCCGATCACACCGCCGTGCCTCGCGTGACGTACACCGATCCGGAAATCGCGTCGGTCGGACTCTCGGAGGCCGCAGCCCGCGCCAGAGGCATCGACGTTGTCGTCGTTCGTGCCGATCCCGCTGAGACCGCGCGTGGTTACATTCACGACTTCCACGGGGGCGCGCTGAAGCTGGTCGCCGACGGCGAGCGTGGTGTGCTCATCGGCGCGACCCTGGTCACTCCGCGTGCCGGTGAAATCGTGGGCGAGCTCGTGCTCGCGATCAAGCTGCGTACGCCGCTGGACGCGCTCGCCGACGTCATTCATCCGTTTCCAGCCTTCAACCGGGTGCTTGGCGCAGCGCTCGACGAGCTTGCCGCGAAAGCGGCCGTACAACACATCGCGTGATTCCGATCCACATCACCACCACACTCGGAGGTCAGCATGAGCACTGAGACAATCCATGAAGACGCCATCAACGTCCCCACCGCCGCCACGACCAATCTCAAGCTCGAGGTCGTCGCCATTCCAGTGTCCGACGTCGATCGCGCCAAACGTTTCTACGAGAGCCTGGGCTGGCGTCTGGATGCCGATTTCTCGAACGGCGACGACTGGCGGCTCGTGCAGATGACACCCCCCGGCTCGCCGTGCTCGGTCATGTTCGGCAAGGGGTTCACGCCCGCCATGCCGGGCTCGGTTCAGGGGACGTTCCTCGTGGTCGACGACCTCGAGGCGGCACGTGCCCGGCTTATCGAACGTGGCCTCGAGGTGAGCGAGGTGTTCCACTTCGACGGCAGCCTCCTTCGTGCCGCCGAGACGAAGGGACGCAAGCCAGGTCGGGACCCGGAAGGCCGTTCCTATTTCTCGTTCGCCTCATTCAGCGATCCGGATGGCAACGGCTGGCTGCTTCAGGAGGTCACGACGCGGTTTCCCGGACGCGGACTCGGCCTGGATGTGTCGACCGTGACAGCGCTGCTGCGAGAGACAGAGGAGCACCACGGCGAGTACGAGCCCACGGGTCCCAAACACCACTGGTCGGACTGGTACGCCGCGTACTTCGTGGCCCGCGCGCAGGGAGCGACTCCCGAGGCAGCGGCCGCAGAAGGGGCGCTGCGCATCGAACGCATCACCGGCGGCGTGCCGGCATGAAAGAGAGCATCTGATCGTCGCGCCCGCGCGCTCGCGCGTTGACGACCCGCGCGCGCGCGCGCCGACTGCCACGAGTCTCCTTCCTTGACAGGCGTGCCCGAAGGGACCATAGTCCGCGCAGTTACCCCATCGGACTAGGATTCTCTCGTGACCCAGCCAGTTGTGGAGGATTCTCGATCATGAATCGACTGCTGATCCAATTGCTGGTGGTGATCGCCCTCCTCGGCGCGGTACCGGGCGTGGCAACGGCGCAAAGCCTCGCCGGAACCGTGCGTGACACGTCAGGTGCCGTGCTCCCGGGTGTGACCGTCGAGGCGTCGAGCCCGGCGCTCATCACCAAGGTGCGCACCGGCGTCACCGACGAAAGCGGCCAGTATCGCATTCCGGATCTCCCACCGGGCACCTACAAGGTGACCTTCACGCTCGCTGGCTTCACCACGGTCGTTCGCGAAGGCCTCGAGCTGTCGGGCGGCGGCGTCATGACCATCGGCGCGGATATGCGAGTGGGAGACCTGCAGGAGTCGATCACCGTGACCGGCGAGTCGCCGGTGGTGGACGTCCAGACGGCGCGCCAGCAGACCGTCATCGACGGCGACATCGTGCGTGCGCTTCCGGCGTCGCGAAGCTATGGCAACTACATTGCCGCCATTCCGGCGATTCAAGCTACGGGCTTCGGGAGCGGCGCGTCCACCATCAACAACTTCTTCTCGGTGCGCGGAGGCCGGAATACAGAAGGCCTCATCCAACTGGATGGGATGAACGTGGGCGCGCCAGGCAACGGCGGAGGGGTGTCCGGGTACCTGTACGACATGTCGAATTCCTCGGAAGTGCAGGTGGCCATTTCCGGCGGCCTCGGCGAGGCCGACCGCGGTGGCCCAGCCTTCAACATCATTCCGAAGACCGGCGGCAACACGTTCAGTGGAACCGGCTTTACTAGCTACGCCGGCGAGTGGGGACAGTCGAGCAACATCGACGACTACCTGCGCTCGTTGACGCCACCGTTCGGCGAGCAGCCAGCGCTCATCAAAAGCTACGACGCCAATTTTGCCCTCGGTGGCCCGATTCTGCGCGACCGCGTGTGGTTCTACGGCAACACGCGGGCGATCGGCACATATCAGGAGCAGCAGAACCTCTACGTCAACGCGAATGCGGGAAACCCGAACGCCTGGACTTGGGTGAGAGCTGATAGCCCAAGCGTCCGCAACTCCACGTCCAAGACCCTGAACGCCGTCCGCTTGACGTGGCAGGCCACGCAAAGAAACAAGCTCGGGTTCTACATCGACTACACGAAGAACTGCAGCGCCGGTGCTTACACGGAAGGCGGCGATCAGTGCCGGGGCCCCGGGAAAGGCTGGGTCGCGACGGGCCCGGGTGTGACTCCAGGCACAGCGACGGTGTCACCCGAATCGGGAAGCATCTGGGACGCGCCCGCGAAGATCATGCAGGGCTCATGGACGTCACCGTTCTCGAACCGCATCCTTTTCGAGAGCGGCTACTCCGCGTTCTATACCGACAACGGCGATCCGCGGCCCTACGGCGTCCTGACCGACTTTATTCCCGTGACCGAGCAGTCCACCGGTGCCGGTGTGCCGTCTGCGAATTTCATCTATCGCGGCTTCAACCCGGCGCCGTCGAGCAATCAGATGCACGCCACCTGGAAGGTGGCGATGTCGTACGTCACTGGCAGCCACAACATGAAATGGGGCTACCAGGCCGGGTACATGAACAACGAGAACACCACCTACGTCGGCCGGCAGATCAGCTACCGGTTCAACAACCGCGAGCCGAATCAGCTGTCGCAGCGAGTGGGAACGAACCAGACCAGCAACAGCCTTCGTTACGACGGGTTTTATATCCAGGATCAGTGGACGCGTCAGCGGCTGACGCTCCAAGGTGCGTTGCGCTTCGAGAGCGCCTCCAGTTGGGCCCCGGCCGGACAGAACGGCATCCTCGCCGACAACGAATTCGGTGGGCCGTTCCTGCTTCCACGTACTGAAGGTGTGCGGGGCTACCACGACATCACGCCGCGGTTTGGTGCCGCTTACGATGTGTTCGGCAACGGCAGGACGGCCCTCAAGGCGAACGTTGCTCAGTACCTCCAGGGTGCGTGGACCGGTGATGCATACACGATCAACAATGCCGGGTCTACGCTCGTCACATCCATCAATCGACCCTGGACCGATGGGAAGGCAGCGCCCATCACACTGCCGGAGAATGACCCTCGCCGAGGCAACTTCGTCGCCGACTGCGACTTCATGAACCCCCTGGCCAACGGTGAGTGCGGTGCGTGGTCGGCCAACAACTGGGGCTCGTTCAACCAGACCACCACCGTCAATCCCGATGTCCTCACGGGGTGGGGCACGCGCAATCGCGATTGGCAGTACGGCGTCGGCGTGCAGCAGGAAATCGCGCCGCAGATCGCGGTCGAGGTCAGTTACAACCGGCGGGTGTGGAGCAATTTCTTCCTCACGCACAACCGCGCGCTCACGCCCGCGGACTTCGACGAAGTCACCATCACCGCACCGGTGGATTCACGGCTGCCCAACGGTGGCGGTTACCCGGTGACCTTCCTCACCCGCAACACGCGAAGTGCCATTGGCGCGACGGATTCGTACTACACAACGACGGACGACTACGGTGACGAAACGCACTACTGGCACGGCGTCGATCTCTCGTTCAGCGCGCGGACGCGTTGGGGATTGACGGTTCAGGGTGGCACCAGCACCGGCCGCGGCGTGAACGACACGTGCGACGTGCTGATGGGACGGTTCGGCAGGGAGATGGCGCCTACGCTCGGAACGGCCGCCGTCCCCGTGATCGCCGTCGGCATCGTGGACGGGGTGAAGGCCTGCGACGTGGCGGAGCCCTGGCTCACCAGCGCTCGCGGGCTCGGCTCCTACACCGTGCCGAAAGTCGATGTGATGGTCAGTGCCATTTTCCGTTCGCAAGCCAATGCGCAGCCCGGCGCGGACGTAGGCACGAACGGCGCGTCGCGAACGGCAACGTTTCGCATGACCGCGACGCAGTTTCTGGCCGCAACAGGGCGACCGCTGGCACCCGGCCTGGCGCAGCAGGACGTGAACCTCGTGCTGCCTGGAGAGGTGTACGGCGACCGCATCAACGTCGTCGACATGCGCTTCGCAAAGGTCCTGCGGTTCGGCAGGTACAGGGCGAACGTCGGTATGGACCTCTACAACCTGATGAACGCCAACACGCCGACGACCTATGAGACGGTGTACGACCCGGCGACGAACGGGGCACGATGGCTGCAGCCGACGGCGGTGCTCCTGCCGCGGTTCATGCGATTCAACGTGCAGGTGGACTTCTGATCGTCGTCGGAGTGAGCCGCAGCGATGCGGCTCACTCCGCGAACCTCATCCCGGAAGGGCCGCTTTGATCGCCGCTTCTACGGGACTGAAGTAGCCGGCTTCCCGAAACGGCTCCAACCGTCCCGACGATGGCAGCAGTGGCGGTTGCGCCATGAATCGCGGCCGCGTTCCACGGTGCGGTTGTGCGGCATGCACGAGAAACGGATGGCATAGGTACACGGTGCCAGCGGTGCCTGTTGCCAGCTTCTCGGGGCGATGCGCGGTCTCGTCGAATCCATTCGCGGCAAGCTCTCCAAGCGTGCGCCCCGCTTCGCCCGCCGGCGCCAGGATCCGCGCGACGTCAAGATGCGACCCCGCGCGGACGCGAGTTGGCGCGTCATCCGGACCGACATCAGAGAAGAGGAACAACATCAGCAGCGCCCGCCCCCTCGAATGGATGTTGACGCGCCACGATAGAAAATCAGGATTCTCGGTCCCGAAGCTGGCGTCCACATGCCATCCGGTATCACCGGGATCGTCTGCGGATGGGAAGCGTATCGGGAACGTTCCCAGGTTGCCTCGTGGCGCCCATCGGTACGGACCCACCAACTGGTCGAACGCGCGGCGCAGCGTGTCCGTATTCGCAGCCGCGACAAACGGTGGCTGCGAATAGAAGCCAAGACGGATGACGGGCTTCGTCCACGTCGAAGGATCGTCGGGACGACAGCCAGTGTCACGCCACAGGATCTCGCGCGCCTCGTCCGCCACTGCCTTGGAGAATGCCTCGTCGATCGCGACGAAGCCATCCTCGATGAACATTGCGATCTCAGCCGGTATCAATTCCCGCACGTGCTCGCTCCCCGCGGCCCGCTGATCAGCAGGCCCTTCGAATATCGCCATTCGGAATCCCGCCACACTTGTCACTCCCATCATTCCATCCAGTGCACCAACACTATCCATGGAAGGAGACACACGTGATGACTGCCGGGCTGTGGGTTGTGCGATACAAGACTTCCGAGCGAAACGCTGAGCACTCGCTTCTTGCAGTCTCTTCGCTGCTGTTTGCCGCCAGCACGACGTTGACCATCGTCTGGTGCGCGCCCATGTCACAGATGAGCGAGATGCCGATGCCCGGCGGCTGGACGATGTCCATGACCTGGATGCGGATGCCGGGACAAACGTGGACCGTTGCGACGGCGTCGATGCTCGGCATGTGGATCGTGATGATGGCGGCGATGATGCTGCCGTCGCTCGTCCCGATGCTGTTGCGCTACCGCGAAGCCGTCATCGGCGTCGCCGGGACTCGGCTTGGCCGGCTGACCGCGGTGGTAGGCGCGGGATATTTCGGGGTGTGGACACTGATCGGAATGATCGTGGTGCCACTCGGCTTCACGCTCGCCGAGGCCGAGATGCGGTACTCAGCGCTGTCGCGCGCCGTGCCCGTCGCGCTCGGTGCCATCGTCGTCATTGCCGGTGCCTTGCAGTTCACCGCGTGGAAAATGCATCACCTGGCGTGCTGCCGGGAGTTGCCCGAGCCCGGCCGGACGTTGCCCGCCGACACAGGCAGCGCGTGGCGGCACGGCCTGCGCCTTGGTCTTCACTGCAGTTACAGCAGCGCCGGCCTGACGGCGATCCTGCTGGTCCTCGGTGTCATGGATCTGCGCGTCATGGCTGTCGTGACTGCCGCGATCACTGCCGAACGGCTCGCTCCTGCCGGCGAGCGTATCGCGCGAGCGATTGGCATCATCGCCGTCTGCGCAGGTGCGCTGCTGCTCGCGCGAGCCGCCGGCCTTCACTGACACGGCCCTAGGTCCTGGGCCGGCTGAAGCCGGCCCCTACGATAAAGGAGACCGACATGGAGAAGAACCTGAAGAGAAACAGCGAACTCCCGCCGAACACGCCGTCGATTGTGTCGCCGCAGGAATGGGAAGCGGCGCGCCAGCGGCTGCTCGTAAAAGAGAAGACGTTTACGCACGCTCGCGATGCGATGGCTGCCGAGCGTCGCCGGATGCCCTGGATGGCGGTGGACAAGACGTACGAGTTCCAGGGCCCCAAGGGCAAGGTGAGTCTGCTCGACCTGTTCGAAGGCCGTCGTCAACTGATCGTCTATCGCGCGTTCTTCGAACCCGGCGTGTTCGGCTGGCCGGACCATGCCTGTCGCGGTTGTTCGCTCGGAGCCGACCAGGTCTCCCACCTCTCCCACCTGAACGCACGCGATACCACACTGGTGTACGCATCGCGCGCGCCGCAGGCGGATATCGCACGTCTCAAGACGCGCATGGGTTGGGAAATGCCTTGGTACACGATCACCGACTCCTTCGATAAAGACTTCGGCGTCGACGAGTGGCACGGCCACAACGCGTTCATCCGCGACGGCAACAAGGTCTTTCGCACCTATCTGATCAACACCCGTGGCGACGAGGCGATGGGAACCGTCTGGAGTTATCTCGACATGACCGCGCTGGGACGCCAGGAGAAGTGGGAAGACTCGCCCGAGGGTTACCCGCAAACGGATCCGTACAAGTGGTGGAACTGGCACGACAACTACGGCGCCGAGGCCTCGCCGGATCCGAAGTGGGTCGCCGTTTCCGACGCAGGAGAAGAGGCCTTCCGAAAGCTGGCCGGGAGGGAGCGATGAAAGGCATCCTGAGCGATGAACGTGCAATGCCGACATTGGTCGACCGCGCTGCCTTCCAGACCGAGGTCGATGCATTGCGGGTTCGAGAGAAAGCCCATACACATGGGCTGGGAGATGCCTTGGTACTCAGTCCAAGACTCCGTCGCTGCTCTGCTCGCCGGGCGCCGGGTGAACAGGATGTACCTGGTGAGCTACCTGCGGCAGGGAGGAGTCGCCTTCGGGCTGGCCACAACGATTCCCCGTCGACGGCTCGAATACGCGGACGAACGGGCGCCCCACGGCGCAATGGTCTCGCGTGAAGGCCGGGCACTCTGACAATCTAGGCGGACCGCGTCAGCAGCATCCCTCGTAAGGAGCGCGCGAACCGTTTCAGACCGGGGCGATCCGTCGTGTAGGCCAGCACCTCTCGACCGTGGAGCAGATCGGCGAGACGGCGCTGGACTGTCGGAGCGCTTCGCTCTCCCGGCGGTAACGCCGCGAGAGCGGCCACCCGATCGTAGTGGCCGACGAGGACACACTTGTCCCCGAAGCGCTTCGTCAGCGCTTCGAGCTCCCACAGTACGTTCTCCGTCGGCTCGGAGATATCGATCAGCGGCAGCGAAGAGAACGAGGCCAGCTCACTGACCGCATGCTGCCACACATGCGACTCGACGCGGAGGACGACGAGCCTGGGTCCGAACACTTTGCGGCTGCGAAGCGCGATCGCGCGCGCAGCCTGTTGAATCGCGGGCACCGAGCTGACCGCCACCGTTTTCGAGTGTTCCGCCTCCTCGACCGAGGAGGCGGACGACGAAAGGAAGAACAGCACGGTGCTCAGCGGGAACGCAAGGAGCAGCGCCGCCATCGTGACGAGGAGGACCGCGAAGCTGAGTGCGGCCGCCATCGCCAGGAGCGCGAATACGCCAGGCAGGGTCGGACCGAGGAACTCGAGAGGCGGTTGCCCCTCGAACACGGATCCGACGATGGTGACGTAGGGATCGATCGCACGGATCCACGGGTCGGCCGTCGTCGTGCCGGTCCGGGCAAATTCAATCGCCGGCCCGCTCAGCGCGAGCGCCACGACGCCCCACATCACCATGATGAGAAACGGGAACGTCCTCAGACCGAGGAACTGCCCAATCGCCAGGACATACTTTGACGCGACCTGCCCGCCGCGGAACAGCAGGCGCGGTGCGTCGGCAACGCCGATTGGCGCCATCTCGGCATCGTCGAGCGTGACCACACGCCACGAGGAACCAATCGTGCGGAGGACGGCAAACGTGACGGCATCCTGGGCCTCGTCATATCCGAACCTGCGCAGGAAGAGAATCAGCGTCCGGTTGCGGCGGAGCAGTCGAAGCCCTATGCGCAGCCCGCCGATGGCAAGTGGCGTGACGACGGCCCACACCAGGAGCACCTCCCGCACGGGAATGTCCTCGGTGGGCCAGCGATCGGCATCCGACGGCTCGGTGGACGCCCATCCGATGACGAAGCTGATGACTGCGAGGTTGGCCGGAACGGCCGGAATAGACGCCGTCAGGCCGACGACGAGAAGCATCGCTCCAGCGACTGCGCTGATGCGGCGCCCGATACGCTGGCCGAGGTGGCGTCGTGGATGATCGAGGACGATTCTGAACGGTCGAGGGCTCTCGTCCGCAGCGTCAAGGGTCACGGAGTTGATCAAGGCGGCGGCCTCGCCGATCGTACCGCACTACGCGCAAGGCAACACGGACGAGGAGCTTCGTCGCGGCCGTGACCACGGAGAGCGCCACCTGGAGCGGGAACAGACAGCCCGCCGCTGAGCTCCCTGGGCTCGCCGCATACGACCGGGCTGCTTCGGCAGTCACGGTCATCGCCTGCGGCAACGACCGAGACGCAGTCAGGAAACTCGGCAACCCTGCCGACAGATCTTCTCTGTAGTCGATCACGTCGTCGATGATCTGGCACTGCATCGCCATTCGAAACAGCGCTGCGACGTCGCGATCGCAAGCGGTCGCCTCGATTGCGTCATCGAGGCACCCTGCGTTCAATGCGATCGCGGCAATCGTGGCAAGCGACAGCCGTGCGACTGCCTCGCGGTACGAACGAACCTCGTCGAAACGCCGGAGATCCCCACCTGGTAACGGGCGTCGTGTTTCGAGCTCACGAACCCGCCCGAGGTACTCCGTGATCCACGACTCGAGTCCGGCCTTCTCCAGCCGCAGCTGCAGCGCCTGATAATCCGCCGCCACCAGGCGCTTGCCGTCCCACATCGCATTCGTGCACGCTTGAAAGTCCAGGAACGCCGCCAGCTCCTTGCGTGTCTGTCGCGGTAACGGGCGCGAATGCCGGCACACGTGAATCGTGTCGAGCGCGACGATGCACAGGACTCGCAGTGGCGTTCGAGGTGTCGCGCCAAGAAGGAGCAGCAGTCCACGCAGAAGAGACGTGACGGCGGCAAGGCTCGCGCGGAGTGGTCCGGGGCGAGTGCGTGTATGGCGCTGCCCGGTACCCGTCAGACGTAGCACAGCACCACCTCGCGAGGACACCTCCAGCGGATCGGCAGCAGATCACTCACGCCGCGACTGACCACGAGCCGTGTCGAACCACGGTGATGACTCACGAAGCAATACGGATAGAGGATCGCACCAGGAAACAGGCGGTCTCGATACTCCCAGGCAACGATCTGGCAACCGTGCAGGTGTCCGGCCAGCACCAGGTCAAAGCCGGCATGGCGGGAAGTTTTCCACACTCGGGGGTTATGAGCGCAGAGGACTCGGACATGCCCGTCGGCAGGTGGCGTAGCGTCCGGACCTGAGACCGCGATTAGTCGCTCGCCGTACTTCACTCGCGCCGTGCGGTCATGGATCCAGTGGCCCCCGCCGTACTCGACGGCCTCGCGGACGCGCTCCATGCCGATCTGCCGGTCGTGGTTGCCACCAATCGCAAGGACCGGTGCGATTTCGCCAAGCCTGCCAATCAAGTCGCTGAGGCTGCCCAGCTCGGAGGAATAGTCGATCAGGTCACCGCCCAGCAGCACCACATCCGGATTGGAAGCCGTTACCGCATCGATTACCTGCCGGCACAGTACTGCGGAGCGGCCGTTCCTGAGGTGGATGTCGCTGACATACAGCAGCCGGCACGCGTCGGGCCGCGTCGACAGCCGTTCTTCACGAACATGCAGGGCTCGACCCAGCCCGATCTCCAGCGCTGGCCGCACTATCGCCATCTCACGCTCAATCCGGCGTCGGATGCTCCACGCTGTCGATGACGACGACATCGACCGGGCCTCTGGCCGACTGGAGTCATAGCCGAATACTTTATTTCACAAAGTAATTTGAGTAAACCGTCTTTGCCGGATCGGCGGCCGTCACCGCGGCCCAAACACTAGGAGCTCGTCAGCAGCGGAAGAAGCACACCGATCACTACGCCCGCGCCATCCATCAACGCGTGCGCAATCGCGAACGGAACCAACCGGCGGTATCGCAGATACAACAACGTGGAGAAGACCGAGAATGGCAACGGCGACAGTGCCCGAAACGCCATGTACTTCGGATCGAAGGTCAACGGCATGACGGCATGCTGGAACGACCAGACGAATGCGACGATCGCGATCGCCAGCGTGGTACTCCGGCACAGAACCTGGAATCGCGATACGAGATAGCCGTTGTACGTCATCTGCTCGGTCAGTCCCCAGATGAACGGCCACACCAGCACGCCGTAGAGCGCACCGGGCAATGGCAGGCGTCCGTAGAGGTACGGTGGTGTGAGCGTCCCGTACAACAGCCAGCCTGTTGCATAGATGCCGCCGAAAATGAAAAAGAGACTGACCGGGACGAGCGCGAGTCCGAGCAGGGCATCGCGAACGAGCCGGCCACGCTCGAAGCCGACCAGATCGAACAAACGGATGCCTTCCTGGCGCGTGAGCTGCCACAGCAGCGCCAGGCATCCCGCATCGATCAACGTTCCGTACACCGGCAGCCACGGTTCAGCGTCATGCCACGACGCCGGCGACGATCGCGCGGCGAAGACGGCCGCGACGAGCGCTTGCGCTGCCACTGCACACGCGGAGCGGGCAAACAGCATCAAGGCGGGACCACGCCATGTCAGCCTTCCCGCGTCCCGCCGTCGAAGCAGCGCCTCGTAGGAATTCAGACCCGTCGTATGAGTCGGCTCGACGGGTTGGCTCCGCACTTCAGATGAGCGTCGTGTCGACACCGAGCGCCGCGTTCGTCCTGGCGATCGATTCGTTCGCGTCCTGCACGTTGCCGGTCAAGGCGCGAATGGCATCGATGGTTTCGGGGATGACGATCGCCTGGTTGTCCACCATGTAGGCGTAGAAGACTTCGTCGTCGCGGACGCGAAGCATGTCGGACCACAGCGCGACCTCGTACAGATTGTCGTGTGGCCGTCCGCGGTCTGCCATCAGCTCCTTGACGGCATTCAGGGCGACCAGGCCATCGCCGGTGCGAATGAGCGCGATGCGTGACGAGCCGCGAAACGCCTCGAGCACTTCGTCCTTGCTGGCCTGCCGCGTCATCTGCACTGACCAGTAGTGCAGATGCGCCAATGTCTCGGGGACCTTGACGGCCATCGTCACCACGTCGAGATCGGGATCGACGGTCTGTGCGTCGGGACCCTGGTGGCTGGGGATCTCGGGCTCCGGAACGAGCGTGTTCATGATCCCGCTGGCGTGGCTTTCCCAAGGGTCGGTCGCCCGCCGTAACAGCGTGCCGCGCGCTCGCCGCAGCAGGCCGGCCCGCTTGAGCGCGGTCAGCGTTCGAACGACCGATGTCGTGTTACACGACACGACGCGGGTGGCCTGCCGGCCGGCCGCGCTGGCATAGTTCGACTCGGCGACGAACGAATGGCCAGTCGTGGCATGTGCCTCGCCGCCCTGCAGAATGAATTTCTTGCCGGCGCGGCGATAGGCGTCGACGTTTTTCGCGGCAATCCGCTTCGGCGTGCAGTCGACCACCACGTCGGCGCGTCCGATCAGATCGTCGAGCGTCCCCGTGACATCCAGCCCTGCATCGCGCATCGCCGAGGCGGCGTCGCCAGTGGCACCGAACAGTGGAAACCCTTTCCTGATGACGGTCTTCGCTCGCCAGTCGGTCACCACGTCCGATACGCCGACGAGGCACATGTCGTCCTGACGAGCGACGGCATCGGCGACGCGTTTCCCAATCACACCGTAACCGTTGACGGCAACACGAGTCCTGGTCGAGCTATGCATCGTGATCCCCGTGTGAGAGTCGAGGCAACGAGTGCGCCAAGTGTCAGTGCCGTGACCGGGCCGAAAACACTCGACATGTGTGCGGCAGGTGTACACGGTGCGTCAACACACTGTGCATCTGCGCTCAGCTCGACGATGAACGCGACGGCGCCACTGCGTTGGTCTACACCTGGTCCGATGCCGGCGGACAATGTCCTGCTTCAATCCGCCGGCTCGACCTTCAGCACTGTGCCATTGATTTCTTCTGTCAGAGCTCCCCGGCGGGATCGGCCCAGGAATCGTGTGCTTATCGAGTGCGTTGAACCTGCTGCGTGATCGACTCCGTGAGCCTGGCGTAGACAACGTCTCGATCCGGCCGCCTGAGCCTGGCGAGAGGTTTCTTGGGATCGTAGGCCGCCTGAAATTGAAAGAGACCTAACTCCTTGAGGAGCGATTCCGCAACCGCATTCACAACCAGGTAATAGATTCGAAGTCCGCCTCCGGGGCGGGCTTCCCACGCGCGTTGCAGCAGCCTGGGGAGCTCTACTTCTCGAATGAACGCGGAGTTGACAAACTTGGGACTGACGAGAACGACCGCAATGGTGGCGGATTCCAATTCCTCGACAATCTTTTCTTGCCAGAGACTTCCCGACTCGATGTCTCGGTCGCTGAAGACTTTCGCAACGCCGCTGTCTCTGAGCGATTGGAGATGCTCGAGGAGCTGTTCGACGAGTGATGAATCATAGTGAGAGTAGCAAACAAAGACACTGTCACGACGTTTCTCCACGCTGGTTGGTGCAGACTGTGCGCCGCTCGGGATGACAGGGGCGTCCTCGAGCGCCAGGACATGGACAAGATCACTCCAGATACTCGCTTGCGCGAACTGAAAACTTTGATAGAGAGACCGCATCGAGGCAAAGTCCCACGACGGCTCTACATGTGGCACGTACACGCTAATGCCATTCAAACGTGCCAGCTCAATCGAGTTGCGGCCGTGCTCGACGACGAATGGCCGCCCCGCTCCTTCATCACTCGAACGGATTAGCGGCGGAAGAGGGCTGACCAGAAAATCACCCAAGGCCCTGGCAGATTCAATCACCATCGGATCGGCGCTCTCGCGCATCAAGGTCAGGCACAGATCTGTGACGTCGATATATGGCGTCCCTGTGATCGTCTGGGAACGTTGAAACACGTCCACCACGCTGTCTGGAAAGCTGGAGGCAGCAAGAGCCAATGTTCGTGCGAGCATTTCGATGTGCACAGTCAGCTCCGGTACGCGCTTCAGATCGATGAGCGATAGCGAGACCGGTCGCGATGAGGCATAGGCTTCGCAGACTGAGCGCACGATGTGCGAACCCAGTTCCGCCGGATCCATCATGGGCCCGAAGGGATACCGAACTCTCTCGAGGATTTGGTCGTAGGGCCAATTGGGAATTGGGGTTGGGCTCTGCGAGGCAAGCAAGTACGACGCGAAATGCCCGAACTCGTGCGCCATCTCGACCGTTGCGAAAGCGCCTGCATCGAATCCCAGGATATCCAGCCGTGGCAGGTCTTCCCTCGATCGGTCAAGTGCATGAGGGAGGCCCGCGAAATCCAGCCAGCCGATATCACGGCCTTCACTCGGCGAACGACCGATTACGAATTGGGATGCGTGACCCCACAGCACGAGCATCGAATGGTGATTGGGATTCCTGGCGTCATGTGCCGCAACCATGAGGGACCAGTGAATGAAGCTCGCAATCGCGTTTCCACCAGCGGGGTCACACTGATCCACTGGAACCTCGACCATCGTCGGCGTGTGCTGACTGATGTGCGCTCGGCGGGGAACACCATTGCCGTGAATCTGGACGAAGATGTTCAGTCCATCTCCCGACCCAATCGCCCTCATTTCGGCGATATCGGCCTCCGCAGCATGGAGTAGAGACGCGTCTCCGTCAGTCGTGGTTGTGCCCATGAACACCATGACTGTCCACCTGCGGTCGGTGGTATCCGCAGTCAGCTCCACTGAGGATTCAGGCACGAGGGAGCACATGATAGACGAACGTCAACGGCTCGATCGCGCCCGCTCGTCGCTCTCGACGCACCGAATCCGGGCGCTCACACCGGTACGCCTTAGACATGGGCTCTGTCACACTCCTCGGTCGCGGTCCGTCATGGTGGTGAAGTGGCGCAGCCACACTCAATGACATGATTGCCAACATGGCCGTTTCCAAACCGCATACCGCAGATAGTCACGACCTGATCCGCGTACAGGGCGCGCGGGAGAACAACCTCAAAGATGTGAACGTCGAGATTCCCAAGCGGCGGCTGACGGTGTTCACCGGCGTCTCGGGATCGGGCAAGTCGTCGCTGGTGTTCGGCACCATCGCGGCGGAGTCGCAGCGGCTGATCAACGAGACCTACAGCGCGTTCGTGCAGGGATTCATGCCGACGCTCGGCCGACCCGAGGTCGACGTCCTGGAAGGGCTGACCACCGCGATCATCGTCGATCAAGAGCGAATGGGTGCCAACGCCCGCTCGACGGTCGGTACGGTGACCGACGCGAACGCGATGCTGCGGGTGCTGTTCAGCCGACTCGGCACGCCCCACATCGGGCCGTCCAACGCCTTTTCCTTCAACATCCCGTCCGTCCGTGCCGCCGGCTCGATTACCGTCGAGAAGGGCGCCGCCAAGGCCGAGAAGGTGACGTTCACCCGCGCCGGCGGCATGTGCCCGCGATGCGAGGGCATGGGC
>Ga0075421_100001673_pt1 | contig 26144 bp, 23 predicted proteins | sample SoiMetdeltSBSDD5_FD_75292 | JGI IMG/M metagenome (GOLD analysis project Ga0075421, IMG submission 75292) | Bulk soil microbial communities from a Populus tree surrounding site in Tennessee, USA - Soil MetaG P. deltoides SBSDD5 | ecosystem: Environmental > Terrestrial > Soil > Tree plantation... | reverse complement strand
GATGCTGGGAGACGGAGATCGGCGAGCCGGCCCTGCTGCGGCTCGCCGAGTCCAAGGTGTCCGGGCAGGAGGGTGTGCTCGCCGTCATCGACCGCGCAAAACGCGGCGACCATGTGGCGCAGGCGGCGATCCGGCATGTGGGCGACTGGCTCGGCTTCGGGGTCGCCAACCTGGTCAACATCTTCAATCCCGAGCTTGTGATCTTCGGCGGCACCCTGCGCGATGTCTATCTCGCTTCGGCGGCGCAGGTGCGCAGCCGCCTCAACAGCATCGGCCTGCCCGCGGCGCGCGAGCACGTGCGCCTGCGCACCCCGTCTCTCGGCGAAGACGCCGCGCTGCTTGGCGCCGCCGACCTCGCCTTCGAACCCCTGCTGGCCGACCCGCTCTCGTGACGCCCGGCCGCCGCCGGATGACTATGATGCCTACATGACGCACGGGGAGCCTCGCGAACCGACCGTCCGGCACCACGTCGCCCGCGACACGCTCGGCTTGGTGATCTCCTGGTTGGACGACCGCTGGCTCGATGAGAGCCGCCACCCCGCGCCCGACGAGCAGTTGATCGTCTACCTGCGCTTCGAGGCCGAGCGCCTGACCCGGCTGCAGCAGGATCTTCGGGTGAGCGATCACGACGCCGTCGAGCAGATCATCGACGAGTACGGTCCACTGGTACGGGCTCTCGAGGATTAGCGGTGGCCGACGAGCAGCGCTATGGCATGCCCGACGCCGAGCACGAGGACCGCTTCCAGCGGATCATCAAGCCCCGCTATCTCGAACAGGGACGCCCTGCGGCCAATCCGGTCGCGTATCTCGTCGGTGGCCAGCCGGGCGCGGGCAAGTCCAGCGTGGAGGAGAAGCTGAAAGACCGTCACCGGGACGAGGGGCTCGTCTGGATCACCGGTGACAACTACCGGCAGCACCATCCCCGGTACCGGGAAATGTTCGGCGACAACGACATGAGCATGCCGAACCGGACCCAGGCGGCGTCGGGCGGCTGGGTCAAGAAGTCCATCGACCACGTGCGGGATACGCCGCGCGCCGGGAAGCGCAACGTGGCGATCGAGGGGACCTTCCGCGACCCTGAGACGACCCGGAAGACCGCTCTGGAGCTGGAGAAATCCGGCTATGAGGTCCGCATGGTCTTCGTCGCGACACCGGCGTCCGAAAGCCGGCTGCGCGCGCTGCAGCGCTATCAGGACGGCAAGATCGCGTCTGACCGCGGCCGGCACACCCCGGTCACCGCCCACGAGGCCGGCTACACGGGCACCGCACAGACAGCAAGCGCCGTGGACAGGCAACCGTATGTCTCGTCAGTCGAGATGTACGACCGGTACGGCAACGAGATCTACCACAACCGGCGGGGGACGGACGGGCGGTGGGAGCAGCCCGCGGCCGCCCGCGAGAAGCTTGACGCCGAGCGCCACCGGGCGTGGACGCCGCAGGAGGAGCGCTCCTTCGGCTCCAGGCTGCAGAAGCTGCGCGATCCCGACGTGCCGGCCAACCGGTCGAAGGCGCGGTGGCAGGATCCCGCTTGGCGGAGGTCCGTCGACGACGTGGCGGAGATCCGCCGCCGCGAGCGTGCCGAGACGGCGCAACCGGAACTCGGACAAGCGGATCGGCAGCCAGAGCGGGCACCACCCCCCGGTCAGAAGGACGCTACCGAAGACCTGGAAGCTCACCGCCGGCACCGCCGTTCACGGGTCGCGGACTCGATGAAGTCCGACCCTGGCGAGTCCAAACGCGAGGTCAAGGAGCGACCGGCCACTGAGAGACGCGAAGGAGAGACGCGATGAGCGATGTGCCGGCAGAAGACCCGCCCTGGGTCTGGGACCGCCTCCCCGAGGCGCAGCGCAACGAATCGTGGCGCGAGCTGGTGGAGTGGGTGGATTGGCTGACCGACGCCTACGCACCGTGGATCGTGCTGCCCGACTGCTGGCCCGCGCACGAGGGCCTTCGCACGGAGCTGACCATGTTTTGGCTGTGGCATGAGTGGCTGATGACCGCCGCCGTCAACCCGATCGACGGCGTGCGCTGGCACCAGGACCTGCGCCACTCGGCGCAGGCCTGGCGCGAGCTGGCCAACTGCCGTCACGAGCCACCCATCGGCCACCACGAGAACATCCGCGCGGCCCAGCGAGCGCGCCGCGACCAGTTCATCGAAGCCGTGCGCGGCGCGCCTTTGCCTTAAAGAAGGCTGCGCCCGCAGCCCCCGGCCTTCGCCTGCCCCTCCTGGGGACCGCGCGGCCAAGCTCAAAGGCCAGCCGCGCCGCCTCACGAGCCTCGGCCGCCGCGAGCTCATCGCTGGTGGAAGCCAGCAACTCCCTGTCCATGAAGACAGTGTCGTACAGGGGTACGACAATTCCGCTATGACACCGAAGATAGTCGCGCCGGTTGAGCGCTCCCGGCCGCCGGAGGACGGCACCGAGTGGGAGACCCTCACCGGCCTGCTTGATTTCCTGCGGGCCACTGTGGTGAACAAGGTGGCCGGCCTCAGCGATGAGCAAGCCTTCTCCCATCCGATGGACTCCTCCGCCCTCACCCCGGCCGGGCTGGTCAAGCATCTGACCGGGGTGGAACGGTTCTGGTTCAGCATCGACTTCGCCGGCTTGGACGCCCAGTGGCCCTGGACCGACGACGACCCGCATGGAAATTTTCCTTTGGCACCCACGGATACGCTCGCCCAGATCATGTCGGACTACCTCGCCGAGTGCGAGCGGTCCCGCCAAGCCATCGCAGGCGCGAGCTTGGAGGATCGTGCGCACGGCGAGGGGATGACCTTCACCTTGCGGTACGCGCTGGCGCATATGGTCGAGGAGACCGCACGTCATTGCGGCCACCTCGACCTGATGCGCGAGCGGATCGACGGGGCACGGGGCGAGTAGATGAACGCTTAAGCCTCCAGATAGTCGAGGTTCGGGCCGCCGTTGGCGGTAGTGGCGGTGGCCCGGATGGTGTTGTCGCCCGCTGCCAGGTTGACGGTGACGGTCCGGGTCTGCCAGGTGGTCCAGGCGCCGGTGCCCGGGAACGAAAGCGTGGCAACGCTTGCGCCGTTCACAATGATGTTCATCGGCCGGTCCGTCGTCGTCCCATTGGCGAAGCGGAAGGTCAGGGTGGCGGTGCGGGCGCTGGCGGAGTTGACGGCGAACTGCACATAGCTGCCGGTGACGTTGTCGTAGTTGACGAAACCGGTGCCGGAGAAGCCGGTGTGGTTGGACTCCACGAGGCCCTGGCTGATGGTGGCGTTCTCAGCTTCGTATCGTTGTGTTGCCGCGATGGGTACCCATTCCAGGAAATCGGTGTTCGGCCCGCCGTTGACCGTGGTGGCGGTCGCTCTCACCGAACTCGTCCCCGCCGGCAACGACACGTTCACCGAGCGCGTCTGCCAGGTGGACCAGGCACCGGTACCCGGGAAGGAAAGAGTGCCAACGGATGCGCCATTCACCGTGACGTTCATCGGCCGGTCTGTCGTCGTCCCGTTGGCGTAGCGGAACTGCAGGCTGACCGTCTGGGCCGCGGTGAGATTCACCCCCCACTGCACGTAACTGCCGGTGACATTGTTGTAGTTGACGAAACCGGAGCCGGAGAAGCCAGCGTGGTTGGACTCCACGACACCCTGGCTGATGGTCGCGTTCTCGGCCTCGAGCCTGTTGGCCGGACCTGTTGTGCGCCAGGGAACCTGGCTTGACCGGTAGAAGTCGATGCCCATGATTGTCCACCGCGGGCCTTGGGCGCCAAGGCGCTGCCGGAAGGCGGTCCAGTCGTGGGTGGCCCAGGGCGACCAGGCCAACTCGGCGATGGCGGGCAGGCGCGGGAAGGCCATGAACTCGATGTGGTCCTGGGTGACGATGGTCTCCGTCCACAGTGGAGCTTCCACGCCGATGACGGCCGAGGCGGGCAGGCCGCTCAGGTAAGCTCCCGGGTTCCACTCATAGGCGGTCTGCACCTCAACGAAGCCCGCCCAGCTCAGGCCCAGCGGTGTGGACGAGTTGTATTTCATGTCGAGGTAGGCCTTGTTCGCCGGTGACATGAGCACCTTCGCGCCCTGCGAGGCGGCGGTGTTGACTTGACTGTTGGATGTCGTGGTGCCCCAATACTGCACTATCCGGTTTGGAGAGTGGTTCACCGCGGCGATCTGATGCCAGCCCGCCACCGTCTTGCCCTTGCCCACCACGATGGGCTGGGCGCGGTTGACGAATGTGGCGTACTGCGACGCCGAGAGAGTGTTGGCCTCGTCCCCGCCGAGGTGAAGGTACGGGCCGGGGGTGAGGGCGGCCAGCTCGCCGAGGACGTTGTCGATGAACGTGTAGACAATCTCCTTGGATGTGCACAACGCGCTGAAGCCGACATCGGTCCCCGTGTAAAGCGGGGGTGCGACATTGTTGCAGTTCAGCTCGGCATAGGAGGCCAGCGCCGCGTTGGTGTGGCCCGGCATGTCGATTTCCGGGACGATGGTGATGTGGCGCGCCGCCGCGTAGGCGATGATCTCCTGGTACTGCGCCTTGGTGTAGAAGCCGCCGGGGCCGCCGCCGACCTGGGTGCTGCCGCCGACGGTGGCCAGCCTCGGCCAGCTGTCGATGACGATCCGCCAGCCCTGGTCATCGGAGAGGTGCAGGTGCAGGTAGTTGATTTTGTACAGCGCGATCTGGTCGATGTAGTTCTTGATGGTGGTCACGGGGTGGAAGTGGCGTGCGACGTCCAGCATGGCGCCGCGGTAGGCGAAGCGCGGGTAGTCGATGATCCGCCCGCCGGGGAGCTGCCACGGTCCTGATTGGACCGTAGCGCTGTCGACCTCGGGTGGGAAGAGCTGCCGCAGCGTCTGCACTCCATGGAAGAGCCCTGCGCCGGTCTGCGCCCGGATCGTCACCGCTGCCGTGGTGACGTCGAGCTGGTAACCCTCTTGCCCCACAACGGGATCAGCGCCGCTGAGCAGCAACGAGATCCCATCGGCCGGGCCGGGCGGCGAGATCGGCAGCGCGTAGCCGGTCGAGCGGCGCAGCAACGCCGCCAGGTAGTCCGCGACGGCGGTCGCTCCGGCATCGACGTAGATGCTCGCGCCGGAGGGCAGGGTGTAGGTGACCCCGGCGGACGGCTGCACGGTGACGGGTACCGGTACCACGTCCTGCATCGAGCCCATGGCGGCGATGGCGGGGGTCGAGATCGGTGCTATGGCAACGGAAGCGACCAGCGCCACCGCGAGGGCCAGACGACGCATTTTCATAGTTAGTGAGCTTTACTTACAGATAGAAATCAGTCAAGCAGTCGGAAAGCCGACTGAGCGCACCCGTAACCGGCGAGCGACCCGCCGCCCCACCCCGGCCTCACGTCCGGTTTGAAACCAAGCGCGGTGTAATCGCCTAGGCCGATCATGCGATGGGACTGTCGCGCCCCGTGTCACGCAAGCGTGACGGCGGATCTGCGTTCGTGACAGCCCGCGCTTCTGTTCGGAGGGTGAGCGTGCCAGTACGCCTTAGTGACGTCCGCCCTCGTCATCGGCAAGCTCAGCGCGTCAGTCTGTTCCCACGCCCCGTCGTTAGGAGAGGTGTCCCCCAATGCTCAAAATGCTGCGCAGGAACAAGGACAAAGGTGCCACCGCGGTTGAATACGGTCTGATGGTCGCGCTCATCGCCGCCGTGATCGTCGTTGTTGTCACCGCCCTCGGAACCAGCATTCAGACCAAGTTCAAGGTCGCCTGCAACGCGATCGTTACCAACGCCTGTCCGTAACCGGCGACATGGACACACAACGTGATCGTGGGGCGGCAGCGGTGGAGATGGCGTTGCTGCTTCCGCTGTTGCTGCTCATCGTCTTCGGGATCGTCGACTTCGGCCGCATGCTCAACGCCCAGATCACGATCACGGAAGCGGCCCGCGAAGGCGCGCGGGCAGCGGCAATCGAGAACAGCAACGCAGCGGCGGAGACCCGCGTGGCCAAGGTGATGGCCGGCGCCACGGTCGTGGTTCTACCGGACAACACCCCATGCGACGGGGTCGCCCTCAGCGCAGACGCCACCGTCAAGGTCTCGGCCGAGTTCAAGTTCGTCACCCCCGTCGGGGCCATCGCCGGCATGTTCGCCAGCCCCGCCGGCTTCGGCGGTGACGTCACCCTCACCGGAACCGGGGTCATGCCGTGCCGCTCCTAGCGAGGCTCAAGAATGATCGCGGCGGAGCGACCACACTGGTCGCCATCCTCATAACCGGCGGTGTCCTGCTTGGCATGACCGCCCTAGTCGTCGATATCGGCCAACTCTACGCGGAACGCGAGCAGCTCCAGTCGGGTGCGGACGCGGCGGCCTCGCGGATCGCGATCGAGTGCGCCAAGGGCAGGATCGGTTGTGTCACGGGTACGCTCGACATCGCCGAACTCGCCGCCGACCGCAACGCCGCCGACTCCCGCTCCAATGTGGACCAGCTGTGCGGCCACGACGCGCGTAACCGCCTGCCCGCCTGCACCGGAGCCGATCGCGGCAACCTCACCGACTGCCTGGGCACCATCCCCTCCGGCGTCAACTACGTGCAGGTGCGCACCCGCACTGAGGTGGCCGAGGACAACTACGTGCTGCCGTTCGCGTTCGCGCAGACGATGGTGGGCACCAAGTCCGGCACGACCGTTGGCGCGTGCGCCCGGGTCGCTTACGGCCCACCGAAATCCGGCCTCGCGCTGACCATCTCGGCATGCGAGTACGAACGCACCCGTGCCAACGAGGTCGACCCGCCGCCATGGCCGCCCAACCCGCCGGCCAGCCAGGAGGTCGCGGTCGGCGTGCACGGCGGCATGGCGAGGACCTGCACCGTGGGCCCGCCTTCGGGCTGGGACCAGCCGGGCGGGTTCGGGTGGCTGGACGAGACCGGCGGGCCGTGCCGCTTCGCCCTCGACCCCGACCTCGACTACGGCGGCGACACCGGCGCCTCGCCCTCGCAGGAGTGCCGTGAGGCGCTTGAGCGCCTGCGCACCACCCACGAGCCCGTCGCCATGCCCATCTATGACGGCCAGAAGGGCACCGGCGCCAACGCCGAATACCACCTCTACAAGCTCGGCGCGTTCGTCGTCACCGGCTACTACCTGCCGGGCCTGAGCGAAGCCTCCAATGTGCACCCCTCGTTCGACCCCTGCACAGGCTCCGACACCTGCATTTACGGCTACTTCGTCGACGTGGAGTTCCTGCCGGGCGACGTGGGACCGGACCCAGGGAAAGACCTGGGTCTAGTCGCGATCAAAACAATCGGATAAAGGAAGTCTTGCCATGACCCGGCGCATCCTCGGCGTGCTGCTAGCCATCATCCTTGCCGTCATCGGCACCGGCGCGGTGCTGCTCTATGTCTACACCGCCAAGAATTCGGTCGCCGATGGGCAGACCGCGGTGAAGGTGCTCGTCGCCAAGCAGCGGATCCCGGCCGGCACCTCCGGGGAGTCCATTCGCGGCCGGGGTTGGGTCGAGGAGATCGTGATGCCGGCGGCGACCGTGCCCGCCGACAGCCTCACCTCCATCGCCGCCGAGCTCGAGAAGCTGGTGCTCACCCACGATGTCCAGCCGCGGCAGCTGATGCTCAAGGGCATGTTCGGCGCGGCCACCCGCCTATCCGGCGGCATCGCCGTGCCGGAGAAGATGCTCGCGCTGAGCATCAAGACCGCGGTCGAGGAGGAGGTCGGCGGGTTCGTGCGGCCCGGCTCGCAGGTTGCCGTCTTCGTCAGCTTCGAACCCACCGACGGCAAGCCGGTCACCAAGCTGCTGCTGCCGCGCGTGGAAACCCTTGCGGTGGGCGCCTACGGCCAGGACGGGGTGACCTCCTCGCAGCGCGACGGCGACCGCGACGGAAAGGCCGCCGGGACGGTCACCCTGCTGGTGACGGTCGCCGTGAGCCAGGCCGACGCAGAGAAGCTGGTGCATGCCATGCGCCACGGCGAGATCTACCTTGCCCTGCTGACCGACACCTCCGAGGTGCGCCCGGGCGCCGGCGTCGACCATCAGACGCTAGTGCGCTGAAATGCAGCCCGCCATGACGATCATCTATGAGACCCGGGACGGTGACCACCTGGCCGCCCTGCTCGGCGACGCGGTCATCGCCACGACCGCCGAGGCGCTGGTGGAGCGGGTCAACATGGACGCCTCCGAGATCCTCGTCCTATTTGGACCGAGCATCCCGCTGCCGGAGGCGCTCGGCTTCGCCGACCAGTGCCGGGTGCGCCGGCCCGCGCTCGGGCTGGTGCTGGTGCGCGATGAGATCGACAGCGACGCGGCCGCCGAGGCCCTGCGCGCCGGGGTGCGGGAGATCGTGGAGAGCGGCGACCACGCAGGGGTACTTGCCGCCTGCGCCCGCTCCCGTGACATGTCCCGCAAGATGATGCACGGCTCCGGGCGACCGACTGGCCGGGCCAGAGTGCCGACCATAGGGGAACGGCGCGAGGGGAAGGTCATCACGGTCTTCTCGGCCAAAGGCGGTTGCGGCAAAAGCACCCTGGCCACCAACCTCGCCGTCGCCCTCACCGCCGGCGACAAGCGGGTGTGCCTGGTCGACCTCGACCTGGCCTTCGGTGACGTGGCGATCCTGTTGCAGCTCAGTCCGGAAAGGACGATCGCCGACGCCATCGGGCTCGCCGACCGCATCGACGAGACCGGATTCCGCACCCTGCTCACCCGCTACCGCCCCGGGCTGGAGGTGCTGCTGGCGCCGATCAAGCCGGCGGCCTCGGAGGAGATCGGCTCGGATCTGATCACCGAGGTGCTGCACCTGGCGCGGGCCGACTTCGACTTCATCGTCGTCGACACCGCCAGCGCGCTTTCCGGGCAGATGCTGGCCGCGCTCGACGCCACCCACCACTACGTGCTGATGGCCACGCCGGAGATGCCTTCGCTGAAGAACCTGCGGGTCACGTTGGACACCTTCGATCTGCTCGATTATCGCCGGGACGCCCGGACGGTGGTCTTGAACCGCGCTGACAGCAAGGTCGGGTTGTCGATGCCCGACATCCAGAGAGCCTTGCGGGTACCCATTGATGCTTATATCCCAAGCAGCAGGGACGTCCCGCTGTCGGCGAACAAGGGTGTCCCCCTGGCCGTGTCGCATCCCGGCCATCCTGTCAGCGTCGCGGTGCGGGAGATGGCGACCAAGCACTTCACTGTGGCCGATGCGCCGCGCCCCAAACGCGGCCTGTTCGCGAGGGGTAAGTGAGGGGTAAGTCATGAGTCTTCAGGAGCGCTTGGGCCTCAACGGCGCGATCGATCAGGCCGCGGCGACCACGATGCCGATCTCGTCGCTGCCGTTCAACGGCGCCGCGACGCCGGGGTTGAGCCGGCGCAACACGCGCCGCGCCTACGATCCGCTTGCGGGCGTTCGCAAGCGGGCGCATCAGGCGCTGCTCGAGCAGCTGGGCCCGCAGCTTTACGAGACCGTCGCCGACGACGCCGAGCTGGAGCGGCGGGTGCGGGAGCTGCTGCCGGCCGTGCTCAGCCGCGAGGAGCAGGTGCTGAGCGCGGCCGACCGGACCCTGGTATACCGCCAGATCCTCGATGAGATCATTGGCCACGGACCGATCGAGCCGCTGCTGCGCGACAACGACATCACGGAGATCATGGTCAATGCCTGGGACCGGATCTACGTGGAGCGCTTCGGGCACCTGCACACCGTGGATGCGGCGTTCATGGACGAGGCGCACCTGCGCCGCGTGATCGACAAGATCGTATCGCGGGTGGGCAGGCGGGTGGATGAGTCATCACCGATGGTGGATGCTCGCCTGCCCGATGGCAGCCGGGTCAACGCCGTCGTGCCCCCGATCGCGCTCGACGGCGCCGCGCTGACCATCCGCAAGTTCGCCGCAACCCCCTACACGGTGGACGATCTGATGCGGTTCGGCACGCTCACCCCGCAGGTGGCGGCGCTGCTCCAGGCGTGCGTGCAGGGGCGGTTGGACATAATCATCTCCGGCGGCACCGGCACCGGGAAGACGACGCTTCTCAATGTCGTCTCCAGCTTCCTGCCGCCCGACGAGCGCATCATCACCATCGAGGACTCCGCCGAGCTGCGCCTGGCGCAGGAGCACGTGCTGCGCATGGAGTACCGGCCGCCCAACATCGAGGGCCGCGGCGAGATCACCATCCGCGACCTGGTGCGCAATGCCCTGCGCATGCGTCCGGATCGGATAGTCGTCGGTGAGGTGCGTGACGGCGCGGCGCTGGACATGCTGCAGGCCATGAACACCGGCCACGACGGCTCGCTGACCACCGTGCACGCCAACTCTCCCCGCGACTCGCTGTCGCGTGTGGAGACGATGGTGCTGATGGCCGGGATGGACCTGCCGGTGCGCGCCATCCGGGAGCAGATCGCGAGCGCCGTCGATGTCGTCATCCAGCTGACCCGGCTGCGCGACGGCACCCGCCGCATCACCCAGATCACCGAGGTGACCGGGATGGAGGGCGACGTCATCACCATGCAGGACCTGTTCGTCTTCGACTTCCGGGCCGGGCAGGACCAGTACGGAAGGCACCAGGGAGGGCTGCGCACCACCGGCTTGCGGCCCAGGTTCGTGGACACGCTCGCCGATCACGGCATCACCGTGCCACCCGAGATCTTCGCGAGGACCATGTGATGTTTTCCGCCGTGCTGGCCGTGGGTCTCGCCCTTGCGGCCCCGGGCTTGAGCGTTACGGGCGTTCGCCAGGAGCCGGGTCTGGTGGAGTTCTACCTCTCCGGTACCGACCTGCCCACCATCGACAAGGTGACGGTCGCGATCGGGGACCGGGTGCTCGACTCCACCGCCGAGCAGATCTCCGCCACCGTCACGAACGCGCCGCGCCGCGCCGTGGTGCTGGTGATCGACACGTCGGGGTCGATGGCGGGCGCGCCGATCGCCGGTGCCCGCGCCGCCGCGCAGGCCTACGCCGACAGGCTCCCACCCGACGTCCAATTAGGACTCGTGGCGGCCGGCGCTCCGGCGCGGACCGTCCTTGAGCCCACAATCGATCGGGGCGCCGCGCGCCGGGCTATCGCCGCCCTGGCCGCGGCGGGCGACACGGCGCTCTACGACGGCGCCCGAATCGGCGGGGGCCTGATGAGCCATGGGGATTGGGCCCAGCGCCGGATCGTCCTGCTCTCCGACGGCCTCGACACCTCGTCGTCGGCAACGCTTGCCACCGTGACGGGGATGGCGATTCCCATTGATACCATTGCTTTTCGGGTACCCGACTCCGCTGTCCTTGTCGGGATGGCCAGCGCCACCGGCGGCCAATTCTTCGCCGCCGCCGACCCCGCCGCGCTGGCGACCGCTTTCACCAAGGCCGCCGGCTCGTTCTCGGCCCAGTTCCTGGTGCGGGCGAAGGTCCCGCCCGAGCTGAACGGCCAGCAGGCCGAGCTGACGATCACCGCCGGCGGGCTCACCACCCAGCTCGGGCTGCAGCTGGCGCTCGATACGCGGATCTCGGGTCCGCTCAAGGGCGCGCCCGCGCCGCCACCCGGCCCGATCATGCTGCTGATCGTCGGTGGTGTGGTGTTCCTCGGGCTGCTCGTGGCCGGGCTGATGGTCGCCTCGCCCATGTTCGGCGCCGCCCAGCGCCGCAAGCGGCTTGCCCAGATCGAGCAGTTCACCACCGCCACCTCGGCACCGGCCATGCAGAAGACCGAGGGCCAGGTGGCGCAGGCAGCACTGGCCCTGTCGGCGCAGGTGATCAGATCGGCGAACGCGGAAGGTCGTATCGCGCAACAGCTTGACCGGGCCGGCATGCGGCTGCGCCCGCACGAGTGGCTGCTGCTGCGCGCGATCGTCTCGCTGGTGCTGGGACTCTTGGTGAGCCTGTTGATGAACCCCATCGCCGGCTTCCTGCTCGGCCTGCTCCTGGGGGTGATCGTCACTTCGCTGTATCACCGGCTGAGGGCGAGCAAGCGGGTGAGGGCATTCGGCGACCTGCTGCCCGATGCGCTCCAGCTGGTGACCGGCTCGCTGCGGGCGGGCTTCTCGCTCAGCCAGGCGCTCGACGCGATGGTGCGCGAGCTGCCCGACCCGATCTCGACGGAGTTCGGGCGGGCGCTGGGCGAGACACGCCTTGGTGTCGACATCGAGGACGCGCTGGAACGGCTCGCCAAGCGCCTGCGCAACCAGGATCTGGCATGGGCCGTCGTGGCCATCCGGGTGCAGCGCGAGGTGGGCGGCAACCTGGCCGAGGTGCTCGACAACACGGTGGAGACGATTCGTGAGCGGGAGTCGCTGCGCCGGCATGTGCGCGCCCTGTCCGCTGAGGGTCGGCTGAGTGCCTGGGTGCTAGTGCTGCTTCCCGTGGGATTGGGCGTCTTCATGGCTGTTTTCAGGGGGGATTACCTCAGGCCGCTCTACACCCAACCCTTGGGCATCCTGATGAGCGTCATCGCACTGCTCCTGTTCGCGGTGGGCGGCTTCTGGCTTTCCCGACTGGCCAAAGTGGAGGTTTGAGCCATGGTCACCCTGTTGGTCGGCGTGGGCGCCATCTTCGTGGCGATCGTGCTCGGCGTCTTCACGCTCATCTCGGCGAGCATCGGGCGCACCGGCACCGCGAAGGCCCTTGAAACCATCGACACCGTCTACGCTGCGGGCCGGGCCGCACCCGCGGAGGAGAACCTGCGCCAGCGCCTCGCCCCGGCAGTCTCCGCGGTCACACCGCGTAGTGTCACTGCATGGCTGCAACGGTGGCTGGACTATGCGGGCAACCCGGCGGCCTGGCCGCCCGAGCGCATCATGGAGATGCAGGGCTTGGGGCTGCTCATCTTCGCATTCCTGGGCGGCGCCTTCGGTTTCGCGTTCGGCTTCGGCCTCACCGGGCTGGTGGTCTGCATCGCGGGCGGAGCCACCTTCGGATTCATGGCGCCGTTCATCATCGTCTATGACCTAGGGGTGCGGCGGCAGCAGCAGATCCGGCGCCAATTGCCCGACGCGCTCGACCTGCTGACCCTGTCGGTGGAGGCGGGTTTGGGCTTTGATGCCGCGATCGCGCAGGTCGCCTCCTCCATGCCCGGCCCTCTGGCGCGCGAGTTCGCCCGGATGCTGCACGAGATGCAGATGGGCCAGCGGCGCGCGGAGGCGATGCGGGCCCTGGCACGGCGCACCAACGTGAGCGAGCTGCGCACCATCGTGACATCGCTTGTTCAGGCCGGGGAGCTGGGCATCCCGATCGCCAACGTGCTGCGCCAGCAGTCGCGCGAGATGCGCCAGAAGCGGCGGCAGAAGGCTGAGGAGGTCGCCCGCAAGCTGCCCGTGAAGGTTATCTTCCCGCTGGTGCTGTGCCTGTTCCCGGCGCTGTTCGTCATCGTCATCGGGCCGGGCGTCATCAACATCATGAATGCATTCAGCCAGTAATATTGCCGTGGGTCCGGATCGCCTCGGCGCGGGAATGCACGTCCAGCTTGCTGTAGACCCGCGCCACATAGGTTCGCACCGTTGACTCCGTGACGCGCAACTTGCGCGCGATCGCCGTCAGGCTCTCCCCCTGATGCAGGTACTGCAACACTTCCTGCTCCCGCGGGCTCAACACATGGCGGTGCCGGCGCCGCACCAGCGCCCCCGCCAGATCCGGTGACGTGAACGATGTGGGTGCCACGGCGGCGTGACGGATCGCCGAAATCAACACCTCGACGGGGGCGGACCTTGACAGGTATCCAGAAAGCCCCGCAGCGAGCGAATTGAGCACCAGCTCGGGGTTGTCCGGCCCAGTGAGCAGCAATCCCAGCTGCGGATGCGCCGCGCGCAGGCTGCAGGCCAGCTCAAACCCGCGATCGCCCGTGCCATCGCCGTCCGGAAGGGCAACATCGATGACGACAACGTCCGGCTCGCACTCTCCGGCCAGCGCAATGGTCTCGCCAACTGTATTGGCCTGCCCGGCCAGCGTGAGATCGGCGCACGCCTCGACGGCCGTGCGGTAGCCCAGCCGAGACAGCGTCACCGCATCAGCCGTGATGAGCTGGACGGCCATGGGGATCCCTTCCTCGCTGAATCCCCGTTGAATGCCGACACCCTTCAGCTGTGAAGCCTATGGCCAGGTCACACCGTCACAGTCCCGTCGTTCGGCGAGACTTGACCGCCCAACCCGCCGCCACGATCCCGCGAGCCGGTCAGAACTCTGCCCCGCGGGCTCGAGCGATCACCTCTTCCGGGGTGAGGGGTGCCTTCGGGTGATGCGTCAGGCAGTTGGGTGTGGAGATCTTCCTGAAGGACTGGCCCTCAGCAGCGGCGTAGAAGTTGCCCGCGGTCAGAAGGCTGATGTCCGGGATGCTGCCGCCCTTGGCCTGCGCCATCTCCTTGGCTGCGGCGACCTGCGCCGGAGCGTTGAGCAGGCCGAAGAACTGAGTCGCCGCATTCCCGGGGATCTGGTTGTGCAGGCCGCGAGGTGCCTGTGTCGCGAATACGAGGCCCAGCCCGTACTTGCGAGCCTGCGATACAAGCGCCAAAGTACTTGCGGTGCAAGGAGTGCTGCCTGACGACGGCGCCAAGGTCTGCGCCTCGTCCATCACGAAGAGTCCGCCGAGTGGCCTGTCTCCCGCCGGGTTCCGTTTGATCCAGGCGAACAGGGCCATCTGCAACTGGTTGACGAACCCCTGCTTCTGCTCATCGGATATCAGCCCGACCATGCTTATAACTGACACCCGCGCTCGCCTGCCCGGGGAGCCTTGAAGCAGCAACCCAGGGTCAACCGGAGTGCCGTCACCGCCGAAGAGCGGATCATTCACCATCGCCGCACGCAGGTTGTCCGCCATCTCGGCGGCGAGCTTGGGGCCTTTTCCAAGGGTGGTGATGCCATCGGGCAGATCGGCCAGCAACTCAACATATCCGCGAAGCCCACGGTCCTGGCCGGCACCGGCGTAATAGGTAAGCGCATCGCGCAACACGGCTTGGCCCTGCTGCGACTTGGCCGTGGCGTTGTTCATCTTCGCGCGGGGCGCCAGAGCCGCGACCCCCACATCGATCGCGGCGCGAAACTCGTCGGGGTCGTTGCGCACCGCCGCGAAGTTCGGCAGTGGCTGGAAAGTCAGTGGCCGCCCAGCCGCGATGCGCGGTGTCCAGATCACCACGTCGACTGCGTCCAGGTACTCCTTCGCCTTGCGGTCATCGTCCGGTCCCCAACCGCGCGGCCGCATGGGCCATGCGTCGCCCAGCCGCGCCAGGTCGTTGTTGGGGTCGAGCACGATAGCGGAGACGCCCTTCAGCGCGCACTCCTCGACAAGGCGCCGGATCAGCACGGTCTTGCCCGAGCCCGAGCCGGCGAAGATCACCATGTGTTTGCGCAACGCTTCCAGCTCAAGCTCGAAGGGCTGCCCGCCGATCCCCACATTGATGGAGGTCTCGGAGGCGACCACCGTTATGCTTTTCTCCTCCACAATGGACGGTGGCGCCTCGGCCCGGTCACCGAAAGCGTCACGGAAAAGCTGTGTGCTGCCGGCCGGCTTGCGTTCCCTGAGCCACTGCGCAAGATGCTCGTCCTGCGACTCATGCATGACCCTCAAGGCGTCGAAGACCTTCAGATCGTCCCTCGACATCTTGAGTGTCTTACCGCCCTTCGCGTGGAAGCTGTCCACAGCCAGCTTGGTCTTGGGACCCGATGGCCATGGGTTGTTGCGCAGGAAGAAGAGCGACCGCTTGGGAACGTCGGCGTCGAGACCCGCCATGGTGCAGGCGTTGGTTATGCGCGAGATGACCGCGACCGCGTTGTCACTCGCGATCGCACGGAAGCCCCAGTGCCTCTCATCCTCGAGGCCCTCGTTGAGGGTCTCGCGCAGCCGCGCGTGCAGCGATGGCTTGGAGCTGGGCAATGGGTCCTGCTTGTAGGCGCCGCCCAGCTCGGTGATGAGTGCCTTGAGCCCCGCGGCGAGCAGCACCGGCATGTGCTTGTCCTCCGAATTGTGCAGCAACGCCTCGTCCACCTCAGCCTTCGCGCAGAGCTCGGCGAAGCGGCGGTCCAACTCGGTGAGGTGATCGCCCGGTGACTCGGGTTTCCCACGGGGACCATCGGTGATCCGTTTCTCACTCGTCAGATCGTCGAGCTCGACGAGGTGTCCGGCCCGGACGCACTCAGCGGCATGGCGCTCGACCCGCTTCAGCAGCGCCCGAGGGGAAAAGGTGCCCACGCCCTCGAATGCCTTCTCCGCGATCGGCCAGGTCGGATACTCCGGCGTGAAATGCACCCGCCCGTAGCGCTCGGCCAGTCGCTTCGCGACGATAGCCTTGCCGATCTCCGGAGTGGGGATGGTGTGCAGAACTGGATTTTCCCGGAAGCGGTCCGGCACCGGCGTGGCGGCCCCGCGCTTGATCATCTCCCAGGTGTCTGGTAGGCATGCGAGCACCACCAATGACTTGCGAGTGACCTCCCGGAGATTGAGCAGGCCGTCGGCGACCTGACCCAGCATGGTCTTCGTCTGCGGATCGAGCACCCCGCTACCGCCGACGAACGAGCCTGAGGTCTGGGCGAAGAGCGTGTCGATCTGGTCCACCGCCAGGACCGTAGGACTGCCGGTCAAAGCCAGCAAGCGAGAGATGTCCCGGACGATGAGCTGCGGAGGGCGCGGGTTGGACGAAAAGCCCCACTCGGTCCGCTCTGGATAGTCAAACAGTTCGAGGGAGGCAAGGTAGGCGCGGCCGAGGTCCTGCGCGTCAAAGTCCTGCGACGCTTGCAGTACAAGAGCTCGAGCTGTGTCCTTGACCTCCTGGCCCAGGACAGGATCCCTCCCTCGCAGCGCGTTGATGAACTCCTTCATCTGCGGAGGCTTGATCGCGGCGTCGCCGGCGACCACATCGCGCATCTCGGCTGGGAGGCCCAGCATCGGGGTCAGCCGCCGCAGGAACGCCTTGAGCTGGGTAGGCCAGCTGAAGCTGGGACGCATCAGCCCTTCCACCATGCACAGCGCGACACTCTCCCAGAAGGTGGGCCCATTGGCGAGGCTCACCAAGAAGAAGTAGCCGCCCTCCACCTGGGTGCGGGCGCGTACCATGCCGAGCATGTGCGTCTTGCCGATGCCGCTCTGGCCCTGGATGACGACCCCCATCGGATTGGAGACATCGTCATCGCGCGCCTCACTCACTCCGTCGAAAACCTGCTCCACGATTTCCCGGTGCAGGTCGTCCACATTGACCGGCGACGATCTCCAGACGTCGTCTGGGGTAGGCGCCAGGTCGAACTTGAGTGAGGCAAGCGCGCGGCGTTCGGCTTCGTTCATCGTCCCTCGATTGCTATGGCGTGCTTCAGTTCACCGCCAAGGTCTATGGCGGCTTCGCGGTCTTCTGGAGTGAGCGACTTCAGGTTGGCGACGGGGATGACCCGCACGTCGGGCTGGACGGCGAGCCGTTTTATGGCGGCATCGACCTCCGCGCGGGTGGCTGGCGCGACGGCCGCCCGGATCTCCGGCAGCCTGACCCATTCCCCTGGCTGCTTTACCAAGTCCTTGTACGCCAGGCGGATCGCATGCTCGAGATCGGACCGCTCCTGGTCGACGCCTCCGTCACCGTCGCCGTAGAAGAAGTCACCGGCAGACGTGCCGTGGCGCTTGAGGGCGCGCTCCAGCGAGTTCAGCAGGACCTTGAGGGCACCGCGCGCCGGACCGATTCCCCCTATAGTTTCGACTCGCAGCAGCTGGTCGATTTTCCCCCAGCCCTCATCGCTGATCTCGTTGACGAATGAGCGGCCCTGCTTCTCGGAGGTGATGAACCCGTGCTTCATCAACCCGGTCCGGTTGGCGCCATCGAGGACGAACCCGGCGATCTCCTTCAGCTCCGGGTTGGTGAGCGGGCGCGCCTCGGCCATCAGCACCACGAGCGCCGCGATCTGGGTCGGCGTGAGCTTGAGTTCGGAAACGTTAGTCATGTATTCACTTTCTCCGCGAGTTGTGACCTTCGACTGCGCACCAGGCGGCCGATCTCGGAAATCACCCGATCCAGGTCGCCCAGCACTTGGTCGTTGGTGTACCGCAAGACGGCGTGCCCGTCCAGTTGCAGTTGCACATCGCGGCGCCGGTCGGCGGCGTAATGCAGCGGCTGGTGATGCTCGGGGCCGTCGATCTCGACCACGCAACGCTCCTTACGCCACCAAAGATCCAGCCGGAATGGGCGCGCCAGCGAGTTGCTCTGGTAGGTCTGGTTCCAGCATCGACCCTCGGCCCATGTCCGCTTCCGGAGCGCCGCCTCCAGAGCGCACTCTGCCGCGCTGTCCGCTCTTGGCCGCCCAGCCAGGGGCGGCATGGCGATCACGGGAGCGAGCGGGCGGGCGACGGGCCCAGTTCTCTCCTCGAGCACCGGCTCTAGATGCACCGAAATGCCTATGTACTTGTCCACCGTGGAAAGGTGGCCGGTCAGCCAAACGGCCATTCCCGATTGGCCGGCAATCCAATCCGCGGCCGACGCCAGCTTGGCCTCGCCGCCCTGTGATATGTCGGTCGGGATATCGATCACCAGAGCGGCGTAGTCACGTTCGTAGCTTTGGGCGATGACCCAGGCAGAGACGCCTGCCCGGATGGTCGGGGCATAGTTACCACCGGGGAGGGGTCCACCTCGGAGGGCCGCCTCCGCGAGATCGGCCAGGTACGGCCCGAAGCGATGGCTCGCCTTGGCCCGAGCCAAGGCCAGTGCCCGCACTGCCTCTACACCCGCGCCCTGCGGGCCCGCGATGTGCTCCGCGCCGGGCAGCCAGGCCGGAAAGAGCCTGATCGCCGCATACTCCAGCTCTTGGCGCATCACCGAGATCTGGTCTAGCTCAAGCGCCGCGGCGTCGGGTTGATAAATGATGATCGGCGGCGCCGAATCGGGTAATGGGTCGAGTGCCACGCGAACGGCATCGAGGCTAGCCTCCTTGACTAGAGTCACTCGTCCCGCGGGCAACTCCGCCCACCATCGCCGCACCACTCGCGCACAGTATGCGAGTCACTACACAACGCGCGTCACCTAATCGGACGATAAATCTGGATAGATCAGAGGTAAGGCTCGAACGTCCCTCGCTGCGGTCTCCACGCGGCCGTTAGGGTTAGGGAGGGCTCAGGACGCTAGCGCCCCTCCGATAGGTTGGGGTATTGGCGAGCCCGGGTGCATCGCTCGAGATGGAAGCTGTTGGGAAGGGCGACATGCGTAGTGTCCGGCTATGCCCACGTACCATGATTTCCGGTCCAGCATCCGGCTTGAGCAGATGCTTGCCCTCTCCCCAACCGGCGACGAGGTAGCTTACTCGGATGACGCCAGCGGGCAGTTCAACCTGATGGTGAGGTCCGTTGTGCAGGGACGCCATGCCAGGCATCTCACGTCATTTAGCGACGACACGGTAAGAGCTGCCGCTTGGCACCCGAACTGGAAGATGTTGGTCTTCCTGGCCGATCGGCGTGGCGACGAGCATACACAGATTTACATGGTTCCGGCGTCGGGCGGCGAGCCTGAGGGGCTGACCGATAATCCAGCCGCCGAGTTTTCTCTCCCGAAGGGCAGCCCGTTCACCTTTGACGGACGGCTCATGGCGTACGTGGGCAACGACCGGTCGAGCGCAAGTCAGGACGTGCTCGTACGCGATCTGGCTACCGACAAGGCCTGGCGTATTGACACAGGCGGCGGCGAGGCCGGGATCGGCTACTGGGCGCCGAATGGACAACGACTGAGCGTGGTACGGGTCCACAGTGGATACAACCACCATGTCTACATCGCCTATGCCGATGGATCGCCATCCACGAGGTTGACCCCTGACGATGTTGTCAGCCAATTCCTCCTGGGTCCTTGGTTTCCAGATGGGTCCCGGTTTCTGGTCCGCAGCGACGCCAGCCGCGAATACGTCGGTCTGGCCGTGATGGATGCGCAATCGGGCCAGCTTGAGTGGATCGAGACACCGGATTGGGATGTCGAGTTCGCTGATCTTTCTGCTGATGGACGGATCCTGACATGGATCATCAACGTGAATAGTGTGGCGCAGCTGTTTGCGCGTGATCTTGCTACTGGCCAGGACCTCCCCACTCCTCCTCTACCTGCCGGACGGGTGTGGGAGATGACGCTCTCGTCGGATGGCTCGATGGTGGCAGTTCTCCTGACGACGGCCACCATGGAATGTGGCCGTCGTAGATCTGAGAACGGGAGAGTTCCGGTGGCTGACTGACTCTGCTCCCACATCCGCTGATCCGGCGAAACTGATCGAACCGGAACTTGTGTCCTACCCTGGCGACGAAGGTCACGAGATCCCTGCGTTCCTCTATCGCCCAGTGGGAGCCGCGGAGCCGCTAGGCGTGCTGATCTCGATCCATGGGGGGCCAAAACACCAAGAACGCCCCGCATACATCAACGAAGGTTTCTATCAGTACCTACTTAGCCAAGGTATTGCAGTCGTGGCACCAAACATCCGTGGGTCCAGTGGTTATGGCATGACCTACCAGAAGCGGATCAACCGCAACTCACTGGGGAATTGTGACCTCGCCGACCTCGCGGCCACCGCACGATACGTGTTGTCCCAAGAGTGGGTAGACACAGGGCGAATCGGTCTGTTCGGTGCCTCCTACGGAGCCTTCGTCGTACTGTCCTGCGTGGCACGGCTGCCTGAGTTCCGATGGGCGGCGGCCGTTGACTTCTTCGGGCCAAGCAACCTAGTCACCGTTGCTGAGGCTGTACCGCCGGCCTACCGGGCAACAGCTATCGAAGTGATCGGCGATCCTGAGGTCGACCGCGAATCGCTGCTGGCACGATCGCCTATCGCCTACGCCGAGAACATCAAGACACCATTGTTTGTTGTGCAGGGCGCTAGGGATCGTCGAGTGCCGCAAGCCGAAAGCGACCAGCTGGTCGAGAAGCTGCGTGATCTCGGGGTCGAAGTGCGTTATGACATCTATCCCGATGAGGGGCATGGCTTCACCAGGAGCAGTAGTCAGACCAAGGCGTATGTCGACGCCGCAGAGTTTCTCATCGCGCACCTTCGGAACACGGCAAGCTGAGGCCGGGCTGGCGATCGTGCCGCACCATCTCGGCCAGCTGTCCACTTCAGAGATTGCCAGTCATGCCTCCGGCGATCAGGAGGTCGCCTCATCCCACTCGATGTCGATGCCGCAGATGCCGTGGGTCACGTTGCTGGCGAACAGGTGCACCGACGCCGACGCTCCGATCGCCAGCTCGCGCCGGTCGCGGTCGGGGGCGTCGACGGCGTCGCGGCTGAAACTGCTGCAGCGCAACGGAAGCGCCGACGGGTCGAAGGAGATCTGTAACACGTACTGCCCGACAGGATGACCGAAGCGCCGGTCGAAGTTGCGCGCGAGCGGCGCCTCGCCCTGATACTCGGTCCGGAACTCGATCACCGTGGTCTCGCCGGTCGCGAGTGGACGGTCGAAGAGCAGTTCCGCGGCAAGGTATCCCGACTCGCGATCCTGCCGGATGCGGCCCACCCGGCAGAAGCGCGCCTCCGTAAACGTAGGCACCGGCCCGCCGTCGTCGCCGGCGCGGAACACCACGACAAGCCGGTCCACCCCGTCCTCCGCCGCGCGGAAGACGCTGCGAGTCCAGCTTGAACGCTCACGTCGGCCGGCATCGACCTCGTAATGGTCGTGGACGCTCAAGCGCACCAAACGATCCCCGACCGAGGTGTCCATCTCGTCGAGCACCGCGGTCAGCCGGTCGACATAGGTCCACAGGGTCTTGTCGACCAGGGTCCCCCGGCTGCGCAGCAGCGCCACCAGCGAGCCGTCCGGAAGCAGCAGCACCTCCTCCAGCAGCCGCACGGCCGCCATCGACTCCTCGTGCGTGGGCATCGACTTGCCACGCTGCCAGTGGCTCAGCGTCGACGGGCTGATCTGCACGCCACGCTGGCCCAGCTTGCGGTGCAAGCGGTCAAGCGACACCCCCCGCGCTTCGATGGCCGCCCGCAGCGCCCGCGAGAAGGGGCCGCTTTCCAGGGCGCGTTCGAGCTCCGACACGATCTTAAGCTTGCCACGACCGCCACAGTGCCGCGTAGGAACCGCCCGCCGCCACGAGCTCGTGATGCGAGCCCAGCTCGACGATCCTGCCCTCCTCGACCACGGCGACCCGGTCGGCGTCGTGCGCGGAGAACAGCCGGTGCGCGATCGCGACGACCGTCCGTCCGTCCAGCACCGCGGCGAGGGACCGTTCGAGGTGCCGCGCGGCGCGCGGGTCGATCAGCGAGGTCGCCTCGTCGAGCACGAGCGTGTGCGGGTCGGCCAGCACCAGGCGCGCCAGCGCGAGCTGCTGCGCCTGAGCCGGAGAGATCTCGTGCTTGCCGCTGCCCACCACGGTGTCCAATCCGGCGGGCAGATCCTGCACCCAGTCGAGGGCGTCCACGGCCGACAGGGCCTCGCGCAGCTGCTCGTCATCGGCGTCCGGCCTTGCCAGCACGAGATTTTCCCGAAGGGTACCCAGAAAGATGTGATGTTCCTGGGTGACGAGCGCGACGTGGCCTCTCAGCTCCTCGGGCGGCAGTTCGACAAGCGCGGCGCCGCCGACGCTGACCCGCCCGGTGCGCGGCCCGTCGATGCCCGCCAGCAGCCGGCCCAGCGTCGACTTGCCGGCGCCCGAAGGGCCGACCATGGCCAGGCGCTCGCCCGGGGTGATCGACAGGTCGACACCGTGCAGCACGTCGCGATCCTCCACATAGGAGTAGCGGACCCCTTGGGCGACAAGCTCCTCGCCGTCGGGCCGCACGCCGGTGACCTCCCGGTCGTCCCTCACCAGCGCGATACCCAGCAGCCGGGCCAGCGACGCGCCGCCGACTTGGAGCTCGTCCATCCAGCCCAGCAGCCGGTCAACCGGGTCGATCAGCTGCTGCACCAGGAAGACCGCGGTGACAGCCTCGTTCAGCTCGACCCACCCCTGCAAGTAGAACCAGCCGCCAAAGATGAGCGTGGAAGCGACGGGTAGCTGGAAACCCAGGTCGGCGATGGGCCAGAAGACCATGCGCAGCCTCAGGGTGGCCCGCTCGGCCTTGTAGTTCTCCTTGAGGTCGCGTGTGGTGCGCGCCGTGCGGCGGGCATCGGCGGCCAGCGCCTCGGTGGTGCGGGCGCCCTCGACCGCCTCGGTCAAGCCGTCGATCAGCTCCGAGGCGGTGGCGTTCTCGAACAGGTAGGCCGGTGTCGCCCGCTTGTAGTACCAGCGGGCCGCGGCGATGAGGATGGGCGCTCCGACCAGGCACGGCAGGGCGAGGATCGGCTTGAGCCACACCAGCGCCGCGCCCGTCACAAGGATGGTCACGATCGCGATCAGTGTCTCGGGTACCCCCCGGCGCAAAGTGTGCGAAAGGGCGGCAACGTCACGGCTGGTGCGGGTCACCAGGTCCCCGGTGCCGGCACGCTCCACCGTGGACAGCGGGATGGCAAGCACCCGGTCGACGAAGTCCTCCCGAAGGTCGGCCAGGACCTGCTCGCCGAGCTTGGCAGAGGCCATCGCGGCGAACCGGGTGAGCACCGCCTGGGTGAGTACGAAGACGACAAGGCCAACGGCGATGCGGTCGATGGTGCTCACCACCTTGCCCTCGGTGATGCTCTTGACCAGCTCACCGAGGAGGAACGGCGCGGCCAGCCCGGCCAGCGCGGCGGTGCCGTGCAGCGCGACGACGCTCACCAGGCGGCGCTTGTGCTCCCGCATCAGTTGCCGCGCATAGGCCCACACGGCCGGCTTGTCGGCGATGGGCAGGCGGCCCTGCATCACTCCTCCCCCCGCGTGACGACGGCGCGGTAGCGCGGCTCGTTGGCCAGCAGCTCGCGGTGTGCCCCGACCGCGATCACCTTGCCGTCCTCCACATAGGACACCTTCTCCACCCGGTCGAGCACCAGCGGGCTGGTTGTCGTGATGAGCGTGGTCAGTCCCTGCCGGTGGGCCTTGAGGCGGGAGGCGATCCGCGCCTCGGTGTGCGCGTCGACCGCGCTCGTGGGCTCGACAAGGATCAGCACCGGCGCCTCGGTCATCAACGCCCGCACCAGCCGCAGCCGCTGCTGCTGCCCGCCGGAGAACTCGCGCCCCCGCTCGGCCATGAAGGAATCGAGCCCATCCGGCAAAGCCTCGATGATCTCCTCGGCGCTGGCCGTGTGCAGGGCCTTGTCCAGCCCGGGCAGGTCGGCGGGGTTCAGCTCCTCGCGCAGCGGACCGGTGAAAAGGCGCGCGTTGTTGTCGGCGACCAGGATCCGCTCGCGCACCGATGCTCGCGTCGCCGTGCTCAGCTTGACCCCTGCATAGGTCACCGGCCCCTCCGTGTACCGGCCGAGCCGATCCGCGATCTCGATGGCGTCCTCGGGCCGGTCCGCCACCAGGCCGGTGACCTGTCCGGGTTGGACGGTCAGGCCCGACTCGGTGTCGACCAGCGCACCGAAGCGCGGCAGCTCCACCGCATCGGGCGGATCCACGATCTCGGGTCGCAAGCGCAGCACCCTGAGCACCCGTCCGGCGGCGACGTGGCCGCGGGTGAACTTTTCCATCGCCTCGCCGAACGTCCGCAACGGCACCACCATGAAGGAGGCGTAGCCGTAGAAGGAGACCAGGCCACCCGGCGTCAGCTCACCGGCCAGGACGAACCTCGCGCCCAGCCACGTGACCAGGGCCATGAACAAGCCAGGGACCAGAACCTCCGCCGCCTCCAGAAGCGAGTCGATCCGGGCCGCGTTCACCCCGGTACCCCTCAAATGCTGAGATTCATCGCGATAACGCTTGGCGAATACGGCCTCCCCGCCGATCCCCCGCAACACGCGCAGCCCCGCGACGATGTCCACGGCGCGGCCGGTCAGCGCGCCCTGCTGCTCGCGGTACGCGCTCTGGCGCTGGTGCAACGGCTTGACCAGCAGGCCGGTGATGGCGAGGGCGACCGGCACGCCGAGCACCACCACCAGGCCGAGCTTGACCGAGGCGCTGAGCATCAGCACCGAGATGACGACCACGGTCACGATCGCGCCGCTGAAGCGCGCGGTGATGTCGAGCGAGTTGCCGACATGGTTGGTGTCGGAGGCGCCGATCGCCACCACGTCACCGGTTTGCAGCCGCTTGGGCAGGGTCGCGCCGAGCCGGAAAGTCTGCGCGATCGTCACCTGCACCGTGCGGTACGCGGCCGACAGGTAGTTGAAGACGGCGTTGCGGTGCCGCATGATCCCCGCGAAGACCTGAAGGCCCGCAAGCATGAGAAAAGCCCCGGCCCACCAGGCCAGGGCGTTGAAGTCGCGATGGATGAGGCCGGCGTCGATGGCCTTGCCGAGCGTCGCGGGGATGAGCGCGCCGCTGACCATCCACGCCACCCCGAACATCATCCCCAGGCCGATGCTGCGTAACTGCAACATGGCCAGCCACCACAGATATCGGAAGGCTGACCTTGAGTCGGGAGTGCCGGGATCGGCTACGGGCAACGGCTGCATGGTTCGCTGAACCTACTCCGACCTGCCCTTTTTATTCCACCGAATTTCTCCTCGGTGGAACTGTCGATTTTGCGCTATCCCGTCCGACGCGTTATCAAACGAGAAAGGATGAGGATCATGAACAAGGTTTACACAGGTGCCAGCATGTCGATCGACGGTTACATCGCCGGCCCAAACGAGAGCGGATTCGACCAGCTGTTCAAGTGGTACGGCAACGGCGACGTGGCGGTGCCGACCACCCACCCGGAGATGACGTTCCAGCTGACCGAGCAGAGTGCCAAGTACTTCACCGACTACCTCAAGTCCACCGGCTCACTTGTGGTGGGGCGCAAGCTGTTCAACAACACCAACGCGTGGGGCGGGCGGCATCCGATGGGCGTGCCGGTGGTGGTGCTCACGCACAGCGTGCCGGACGGCTGGGAGCGCGAAGGCGAGCATTTCGTCTTCGTCACCGAGGGCGGTATCGCGGCGGCGATCGCCAAGGCGGGCGAGCTGGCGGGGGACAAGGCTGTGGGTCTCAACGGCGGCACCATCGCCAGCCAGGCCCTGGAGGCGGGCTTGGTCGACGAGATCTTCGTGGACCTGGTGCCCGTGCTGCTCGGCGACGGCGTGCCGTTCTTTGCCGGGCTGAGCAAGCTGCCGGTGGTGCTGGAGGGCCCGATCTCGGTCGTCGAGGGCAAGGACGTTACCCACCTGCGTTACAAGGTTGTCCCGCGGTGATGGTGGCAGCGTTGGGTGTAGGTCGCAGGCTGGTCGCCGGGTAGCAGGCGGGAGTCTCACCCGCCCGCCCCCACAGATCCGGACGTAAGCCTCTCGACTTATCCGGCTCGTGCCGTTCAGGTGTCAGGTCGTG
>Ga0075421_100001672_pt1 | contig 26148 bp, 16 predicted proteins | sample SoiMetdeltSBSDD5_FD_75292 | JGI IMG/M metagenome (GOLD analysis project Ga0075421, IMG submission 75292) | Bulk soil microbial communities from a Populus tree surrounding site in Tennessee, USA - Soil MetaG P. deltoides SBSDD5 | ecosystem: Environmental > Terrestrial > Soil > Tree plantation... | reverse complement strand
GCGCCTCATGTCCGATCCTGACGGGCGGCTCCTCGGCGGCGTGCCGTCTGTCGTTGAACTGGCATTGCGCAAGGCTGTGGGCATGAGCAGGAATACGAGATCGCGCGAAGAACGCTCCGCTTACGTAAAGAGTCTGGTTGCTCCGCGCGAACCCGAATCCGATCTTCAACGCGCTCGCACCATCGACTCGGTGAAGATGCCCGGCGGCACCCGTGAGAAAGTCCTCTTCCTCAGCGAAATTGGCGAGTACATCCCGGCGCTGCTGTGGCGCCCCGATAGCCCAAAACCGCCCGTCGTGTTGATCGCTGACGCCAAAGGGAAGGCGGCAGTAGCGCAGTCGTCGCTGCTGGAACCGCTGCGTGCTGCCGGATATGCGGTGCTTGCAGTGGATTTGCGGGGGCGCGGAGAAACGTTGGGCACACGCCCGAATGGCAGAGACAACAATTACCATTTCGTGTCTCATTCCATCATGTGGGGGCAGCCGCTCGCGGGACGTCGCGGCTTTGACATCTCACGCGCTGTCGACTATGTCGAGAGCCGAGGCGACCTTTCCCTCGATGGCCTGGTCGCCGTGGGAGTTGGCGACGATGCATTGCCAGTGCTGCTCGCCTCGACAGTGGATGGCCGCATCAGCCGCGCCGTCAGTGTGGGCTACGATCTCAGCTACTCTTCACAGATGATCGGGGCACGCAAGGCCTCGCGCGAGCAACTGCTGAAGACGTGGAACTCGAGCGTGATGAGTCAGGGAATACTTGACGACGGCGAAAACCACGCGGACGCGGGATCGGTCCTCCCCGGCGTGCTGAACGTTCTTGATCTCCCGGACTTTGCAGACTTACGTACGGAACGGCCTCTGCTCGTCTGTGGAGCGCGAAATCTGCAACAGCCGGGCTCGGCGGAATATCGTCGTGCATGGCAGTCGAAGCTTTCGCAGAACACGCGTTCGTGGTTTCGCCCGGACGAGCCGCTGACAGCCGAATTACTCCTGTCGTGGCTGAAGCAGGCACGGTGATGGCGAATCAGACGCGCGCCGATTTTCTGAGGCAATTGGGCCTGGGTGCGTTCTCGCTCGGTTCCGCCTCCGCGGCGGCGCGCCCAAATCTGCTGATCATTGTCACAGACGATCAGGGATACGCGGATATGAGCGCGTATTCCCATGCCGCCGCCGATGTCTCCACACCGAATATGGAGCGGATCGCGGCGAAAGGCCTCCTCTTCACCCGAGCTTATGTCACTGCTCCCGTTTGCAGCCCGTCGCGCGCTGGTTGGAATACCGGACGCTATCAGCAGCGCTGGGATCTGAATCTCGGCCAGACCCCCGGCTTGCCCAAGAAGGGCAAGACCATAGCGGAGTACTTCAAGAGCGCCGGATACGCTACCGGAAAGGTCGGCAAAAACGACTTCGGCCGCGGATACCACTCGCAGGAAGGACGTGAATACCCGCTGAACCACGGCTACGATGAGTTCCTCGGCTTCTCATCGCACGCCCACGATTACTTCCTGCTTTCAGAAGGCATCGAGAAAACTACACCGGACCCTCACGGCCATAGCGCCGCGCTTGGCACGCTGTTTGAGAATCGCGGTCGCAGAAGTTTTGAAACAGGCTATCTTACAGACATCTTCACGGACCGTGGCATTCAGTTTCTTGAGCGCCACCGCAACGAACCGTTCTTTCTCCACATGGCCTACAACTCCGTGCATACGCTGGTGCATGAAGTTCCTGAAAAGTACGCCAGGAAGTTCGGAGTGAAGCCGATCCCGAAATACGATCCGAAGACAATGGGCAGGTACGTCGACTACTACGACAAGTACGCTCAGCTCGGCGCTATCCACGATGAAGAAATGCGCAAGTACTACCTCGCGAATCTCGCCTGCCTCGACGACAATATCGGCCGTCTGCTGGATGCCATGGACACACTGGGGCTCGCAAAGAACACGCTTGTGCTTTTTTTCTCCGACAACGGAGGCACGCAGCATGGTGGCGGAAGCAACCGGCCGTTGCGCGGAACCAAGTCCACGACTTTCGAAGGCGGCATCCGCGTCCCGTTCATGATGGCGTGGCCCGGAATGCTCCCTGCGGGCAAGACGTACTCGCACCGCGTCTCGACCCTCGACGTTCTGCCCACCTGTCTTGAGGCGGCCGGTATTCCCGTTGCGCAGTCCGCCAAGCTCGATGGAGAGAGCTTCTTGCAGGCCGCAAAGGCGGGAACGCCATCGCCTGCGGAACGCCGGCCGCTGTTTTGGCATTACAGAGACCGCTGGGCAGTGATGAGCGAAGAATGGAAACTGGTTCGAAGTCCTGATCCAGGAGGAGCGCGGGCGCACCAGATTCTTGACGAAGGCGACTCGGCGGACGCCAGACCGGCCTTGTTCAATCTCACAAAAGACCCTTCCGAGCAGCACGATCTTTCGAAAGCCAATCCCAAGGTCGTGGAGGGTTTGAACCGGCTATTTGAAAACTGGCGCCGTGAAGTGCGCAGCGAGGCTACGAATCAATGAGGTGGACTTACCTGATCCTGACGATGCTGGTTCCGTTTATTGCGTCGGCCGCGGAATACGCCGGCCTGACAGGCAAGATCGGAGCGGACGCGAATGCCAGACGCGTGAAGGAGCTTCGCATCACCGAGCCTGGTGTTTACGAGAACATCATCGTGGACGGCGAGTGGGGACAGCACGATCTTGTGCGCATCCTGGCCGACGATGTGGTGCTACGAAACTGCACCATCCGCTACGGCCAGCGTGACGGAATCGAAGTATATGCGAAAAACGTTCGCATTGAGAATTGCCACATTCACCATCTGCTCAATCAGACGTTCGAGGAGCAGAAAGACTCGCATGGCATCACTGGCCGGCCCCTGAACCTGATCGTTCGCAATACGGAGATTTCGCACGTAAGCGGCGATGCCATCCAGTTCGACCCCGGCCGTAAGAGCGAGCCGTATCCGTGGGACAAAGTTCTCGTCGAGAACTGCTTCCTCTGGACCGGGCCGCTCGATGCGGATTATGCCGGATTTCATAAAGGGGAGCGTCCGGGTGAAAACGCATTCGACAGCAAAGTGGATCCAAAGGCTCCGCGCGCGACGATTACGATCAAGAACACGTTGATGAAGGGATGGGGGCACGGACAGATCGGCAATGGAGCGGCTCTCAACCTGAAGGAGCAGATCCACGCCATCGTCGAGAATAACGTTTTCGTGGAGAATGACATCGCGTTTCGCTGTCGCGGTACGCTCGGGAGCGCTTGGGTGACGGCGCGCAACAATACCGTGTATCAAACATCGCGGGTGTTTCGCCTCGAGCACAACGTTCAGAACGTTAAGATTTCGGGACTCGCGTTGGGAGAGGGGATCGGACAGGAGTTCGACAATGCCCCCGGACCCGGCGAGGGTTTTGAGGACAAGGGAAGACGGGTTGCACCGCCCCTGGTGCCGTGGCCGTACACGAGGGTTGCTGTTGGTAACTAGACGTCCACCCCTAGTTCACTCCACTGCACGACCTTCTGTTTCGTCATCGCTTCGTGACCGAGAATCGCGGTCAACGCCGCGGTAGCGCCAATCGTGACGTCGGCGGGTGGTTTCGCGCCTGTCAGCACCGAACGGTAGAACGCCTCGATGTGCAGTTGATTGCTTTCGTTCGACTTCTCTGTAAGGGGGACTGGCTGTGACTGGTCTCCCAGCGCGTACAGCGTCGGTATTGGCATCAGGTCGACTGCCGCCTTCGTGCCGAAAACGTGCACGTACTGGCCTCCCAATGGCAACCCGCGGGGGTGAAATACGTTTTGCGTAAACGACAGCTTCACACCGCTCGGATAATCGTAGGCGATGATGCCGCAGTCGAAGATCGTGCGTCCAGGCGGATCGTTCTTGTACATGAGTGTCGCCCCGAACCCGCAGGCGCGTATAGGGTGCGCCCCGATCACCCAGTTGCAGAGATCGAGATTGTGAACGGATTGCTCGATCAGATAGCCGCCCGACTTCGTCACATCGAAATACCAGTCCTGAGACGATCCGTCATGCGCGAGATCGCGCTGGGCGTGGCGCTGAGCCTTCAGCATGATCACGTCGCCGATGACTCCCTCGCGAATCTTCTCGATCGCTTGCTGGTACTCCTTTACCGAGCGAAGTTGCTGCCCGGGTACGAATACCTTATTCGATTTCTTGGCTGCCTCGACCACGGCGCGGACCTGCGCGGGCGTTACGCCGATCGGCTTCTCGCAATAGACGTGCTTTCCCGCCTGCAGCGCTGCCACGGCCATTTCCGAATGCAGATGTGGAGGCGTCGCGATGAATACCGCGTCAATGTCCTTGCGCTCGATAACCGCACGCCATTCGGTGTATGTCTTCGGGTTGTCCTTCGCGGCGGCGGTGGCTGCCTTGTCGAGCCGGTCGGGCTTGATATCGCACAGCGCCAGAACTTTCGCGTCGCTCTGTTGCAGCACGCCGCGCAGTAGGCCAGAACCTCTGTTCCCTACGCCAATCATCCCGGTTCCCACGACTTGCGACGGCTGCGCCGAAGCGGCGACGGCGGAACTTAAAAGAAAGACTCTGCGATCCATTGCTGAAATAACCTCCTCAATTAAACGGATGCTGGTGCTGCCGTCAATCCTCTGAGCACCGCATCCACGTACTCACGTGCGCGTCGCGCTAACGCATCCACTCCGTTCGCGTTCGCTGGCCGCGGAACCAGTGGTTCGAAGATGTTCTCGAACGCGAGCGGCATAGTCAAGCCGGTCCGCATGACGGGCTGCAACAGCTTGTAGTGATCGATCTCGCCGAAGCCGGGTCCGCAGTCCTGGTCCTTTGGCCAGTTCCGATGATCTTTGATTGCGAATGCTCGGATATCGCGCCAGCAGGTTCGGACGTCGGCAATCGGATCCTGATTCTCGTAGTCGAGTACGTTCCCCGCGTCGTAGCAAATGCGAATCGCAGGTTCTCCGACTTCGCCGAGGATACGCGCGCACGCCTTGCCAGTGGCGGAGTTGCCGCCGTGCTGCTTGATGACGACGGTCACGCCCGCGGCTTGCGCGCGCGCGGCCATGCCCTTCAGGTTGCGAATAACGTTTTCATACTGCCCGGGCTCGGTCCTACCGAACGTCAGCAGGAACGGAATCTTCGCGGCGGCGGCCTGTTCGATGCGCCGTAGGTGCGGATCCAGGGCATCCGCGCCCTCAAGGTGGACCGTGGAAAACATCATGACGGGTTCCAGGCCCATTCCGCGGCACCTCTGCGCCAGCACCGCGGCATCGGACGCCGGCGCATCGACCGCCAGCGCTGGACGAGCCACTCCCGATGCGTCCTTGTGATTCACGCCCCACGCGATGAACTCGTATCCGGCCTGCCGGATTCCCGTGAGGGCGCGTTCTAGCGGATAGGGCGAGTACGGCAACGTCATGCACGCAAGCTGGAAGCGTGTCGGTGGCGCCGATGTCTGAGCAACCGCGACCGATGCCGTTGCAAGAAACTGCCGGCGATTCATTACTTCAACTCCTTGATGGAGACGTTGCGATAGTAGACTGGCCAACCCTCGGATTGCAGGCAGATGTTGCCGTCCGCCGGCATCGCGCCGGTGCCTTCGTTCACGAGAACGCCGTTCAGGACTACCTTGATATTGCCGTCGACCGAGGTGATCTCGTACTTGTCCCATGACCCGAACGCAGGACGATCGGTGACGAACGGCCCTCTCTTTGCGCCGGTGATCTTTCCTCCTCGTACACCGAACAGACTGCCGGCCTCTCCGAAGTAGCCCTGCACTTCGAGCGATTTCGGCCAGCCGTTCTCCACTTCGTGTGCGTGGATGAAGAAGCCGGCATTGGGCCACTCCTGTTTGCCCCTTGGTTCCCATCCAAGCTGAAACCGCCACTCCGCGCGAAGGATGTAGTTCCGGTAAGCCTTCCTGCTCCGCAAAAAGCCATTGGGCTGACCTGTGCAGGCGATCACGCCGTCTCGCAAAGTCCACGCCTCGGCGGGAGCTTTGCCGTCCACGATCCAGTGCTCGGCAAGATTCTTTTTCGGCATGAGCGAGACAAAGCCGTCTGCGGCCCAAGTACACGTACAAATGAATATAAACACCAACAGTCGTCGCATGAGTACCGATTCTCCGCTAGGCGTCCAACTTACCACGGCGATTCACCGAACCTCCCTTCGTCCAGCTTCATTCCTTCGTGCGGAACTCCAGCCACTTGTCGTAATATCCGGTGTCGATCGTGAGAACATTGCGCACGGAGTCGTGCCACCGCCCGATCGGTGGAGCACCGGAAGCTTGAAAGAATCCGCGCAGCCGTGTACGCAGTGCATTCATTCGCTCGCGGTTCGGCGGTGACCCGATGATATTCGTGTCCTCGGACGGATTCACCTCCAGATCGAACAATTCGTTAGGCCACTCTTCGGCACGCTCCACGTACTTGAGATTCTCCGTTCGCACTGCGCGTGTATAGCAGTATTCGAAATACAGCTCGTTTCGCCACGCTGGATTCTCGCCACGCAAGAACGGCGCGTAACTTCGGCCCACCCGCTGACGATCCGGCGCTGCCGCTGGCGCACCGAGATACTCAAGGATCGTCGGGAAGAAATCGTAGGTCGACACCATCGCGTTGATGGTTCTGCCGCCGGCTATCTTGCCTGGATGATTCCAGATCAACGGCACGCGAATGGACTCCTCATACATGTTGAACGGAATTGTCGCGTTGCCCTTGCCCCACACTCCGTGATGTCCGGCATTCCAACCCTGGTCCGCGGAGAAGATGATCAGTGTGTCATCCCGAACGCCCAGTTCCTCCAGCCGCCGAAGGATGCGTCCGACGTTGTGATCCACACCGCTGACCAGTGCGGAATACGCCGTCTTGCTTTCACGGTTGCCGTGATGCGGTTCGAAATTACGCCTTCGCTGCGGATTGCGGGAGCCCTCTGGAAAGCAGGGAAACTTCGTGTCTTTGTACCATTGCCGGTCTCTCTCGGGCTGATAGCCGTACGGAGTGTGCGGCGCGTGAAACGGCATGAACAGGAAGAAGGGCCGCTTTTGATTGGCTTCGATGAACTCGAGTCCGGCATCGGTGCAAGCGTCCGTAAGGAACCCGTTGACATTCACACGCGACCCGTTCTTCACGAGGACTGGGTCTTTGTAAACGCTGCCGTCCTGTGCTTTCGTACACCAATATGAGAAGCCGGCGTGGGCATGATCGTCGTCGCCCATGTGCCACTTTCCACACATACCCAGCGCGTAGCCGGACTTGGCGAGTAAGTTCGACCAGGTCGCATGCCCATCGAGGAAACGCCTGCGCTTCGGCCCCCAGCAGTCCTGCGCAAGCATGGCATCGTGAACTCCGTGACCCGACGGCATCTTTCCGGTCATGTAGGTCATGCGGCTGGGTGAACACACCGGCGTACACGCATACGCTCGCGAGAACAACAAACCTTCAGCCGCGAGGCGGTCGATGTTCGGCGTGTGGAATTCGGAGCAGCCGTATGATCCCAGCGACCAGGCGCCGTGATCGTCAGTCAGGAAGAAGACGACATTGGTCTTGCGTTGGGCGCCAACGGACACGCGTTGGCCGAGAGCGCCTGCCATGCTGGTCAGTAGTGTTCTCCGACGTAAGGTCATTCGGTCACGATCATATCCGGGGTTGAATCCTGGGACCATACAACGCCGGCGTACGCCCTACCTCATATGCGCCCAGATCTGGCGCTTTCCCAGTGTAATCGTCGTTCACGTTTGGTACACGCACTCCCGCGTCGACCGCCTTGCCCGAGGGCTCCAGACGGAAATCGAGATCGCGTGCCTCATAGATTGCGTGCGGCTTGGCGGCGTCGGGCGGGCGCAGATTTTGGAATATCCCGTAGTCCACTTCCAAACCGTGCGCCTCCTCCCCGGTGGCTGCGCGCAGGTCAGCAAGGGAGGCGAAGCGCCTTGCATTTGAACGGGTCACTTCGTAGTCCCGTTGCGCGGCGTTGCTAGGAGCCGTCCACTGGAATTGATCCTTCGATTTGGGGTTCATGCGGTACCCGTTGTAGTCGAATGTCGAGTACGCAGTGGCGTTCGAGAAGCGGAAAATCGGGCGCCCGGGCACGTCGGTGCCGAGGAACAGGTTATTCCGCATATGCGTGTTCGAAAAGATGTCACCGGGCAACGCTTCGGTGATCATCGTGTTGTGATAGAGCACCATGCCCGTAGGTTTCACGTTGAATTTCAGCCCGCAGCCGGTAGGCACGTGGTAAATTACGTTGCGGATAAAGTAAGCCGGACCGCCGTAGACAGGTTGCGCGCTTAATCCGCACTGAGCCGCGTTCACGCCCCGATTTCGCATGACGCGTATGTTGTGCACGCCACCGTCAGCCTCGATGAAATCGTCCGCCATTAGATGGATGTCGTTGTTGTAGAAGTCGATCGCCGAGGCGCGGTTCTCTTCGTCCGGATCCGGCGAGCCGTGCGTGCATATCGATATGCCGTCGTGAAAATAGGCGATGTAATTGTGCCGCACCACGTGACCTGCACCATAGACCTTGACTGCGTGGTAGCTCTTGAGACGATTGCCGCCATAGATGCCGGGCGCGTACCAACCCAGGAGGCGGTAGCGATCGTCGCGGCCGATCAACACGTTATCGCTGATCAGGAAGTCCTGGGAGCCTGCGAACTGTGCGTTCACCGCCACGCCTACGTCCTCGATCCTGCAGTTGCGCACGGTGAGCCCCTTCGCGCCAATGACGCCCTTCAGGCCGGCTTGAAACGCGATGTCGGCATTCCTGATGGTGATCCCTTCGAAGATGTGATAGTCGGCGGCCATCACGTTGAATAGCGTGTGGGCGCCATCGCCATCGAAAATTACTTCCCCGTCACCGGCCGCGCGTATGACGATCGGACGTTGTGACGTGCCCTTGGCCGTGAGATGGTAGGTGCCGTCGAAGTCTAGGCCGGTCGGTTCGGAATATTTGAGGCGATCGCCCTTGTACAGTCCGGCATGCACCACGATGATGTCTCCAGACCGCACTTTGCGTTCACTGAGTACGGACCAGTCCCCGTTCCCGGAGCCGTAGTACGCCTTCTTAAGCCCGAGGAATGACGGCTCCTGCTTCGGGCCAGTCCAGCCCGGAGGGTACACATGCAGCATGCGGCCGTTCTTCGCCGCCTGCGGCTCGCCCCGCGTGCGAACCTTCACCGAACGCGTCGCGTCTCCCTTCACGCCGTCCGGATCGCGCATCGTGAACCGGGCTTCGTATTCTGTGTCCGGATCGAGGTCGAGAATGCTGCCGGCAAACATTTCCGGCACCGTATAATCCAGGCCGAGGTCTTTACGAATTACCTTTTCGCCACCCATTCGAAGTAGAGGCATTCCCTGCTTCCACTCGACGTCGCTCGTTTTGCGATAACTCACTTCCACCGTCGAGTTCCGGTTGTCGTCGCCTGAGACAGGCCATTCGAAGCCGAGGCAAATCAATGTGGGTCGCTCCACGATGAGCTTGCCTGGATTCACCGCGTCGTACGATTCCAGCTTCACCGGGGGCCTATTAACGAAACGCACCGGGCCGAACGCCTCCGGAACGTGGAAATTCGGACGATCCGTGGTTACCGGTGACCACGTGCTGTACTGTGCGTTGGTTTTCCCGCCCGCACGATTCAGATTGAGCCGCCAGGTATCACCCTCACGCGGTGGCGTGTGCGCCGCATCCTTCTCGAAGTTCTTGAGCGGGATGGCAAGTTCGAGAATCCAATGATCGTCGTCGGGCGCGTCCCGTTTGAGGCGCAACCCATGAAATGTTGTCCGAAGGCGCACGCCCTCCGGTTCGGTATTGAACGGCCCCTTGAACCAATCCGCGCGAATGAAATTCAGCATGGTGCCGATGGCGTTTATCTCGAAGCCGTAGTAGTTGCGAATCTTTTCGGGATTCGGGCTGAGGAAAATCTCAACGGCATCGTCGAGTGAAACAGGACCGTGCCGCTCCACTACTTCCGCGGCGATGTTCTTGTCATGGCAGTAGTAAGCAACATACAGGTTCTCGTCGTCCCAAAGAATCCTCGCGACTGTTTGTTCTTTCGTCCCCTCCTTCCACCAGTTGAAGTGGAAGTCCCCTACGGGGGGTGCCTGCTGCCATGCGGGCTCATCCAGTTTGCCGTCGATCACGATGCGCCCGGCTGCGCGGTAAATGTCGTAGCGGGGTAGGGTTTGCGCGATCGATGGGACGATTGCACAGGCGAGGAGAACGATACGGCGAATCATGAAGGTCATGATATCCGTGTCGGTGACTCTTAGAAACCCGCTAGCCGCGTCTTCGCGTCGCCGAACTCCTTGAGCTCAACGCCCATCCGATCCAGGATGCCCAGGTACAGGCTGCACAACTTGCGGTTCTCGTCGCCGGACTCGAAATAGTTGAGCGCTCTGCCCGTTTCGAGCTTGCCGCCCAGGCCGCCGATGGTGATCACCGGCACCTTCTTGTTGTCGTGCTTCGTACCGGACCACATGTTCGACAGCCACAAGATGCAGCTGTTGTCCAACACGGTGCTCTCCCCTTCGCGCATTGCCTCGAGGCGCTGGGCGAGATAGGCGAGTTGGCTCACTTGGAAGAGCACGATCTTCTGGTAGTCCTCCTCGGTGTCGTAATGGGAGGCGCCGTGATGCTGCTTGCTCACGCCGAGGAATGGATAATAAAGCGCCGACAGGTCGCGGGCCAACAGCAGTGAGGCCACTCGCGTCTTGTCCGTCTGAAACCCGAGAGCGATGATGTCGCACATCAAGCGAATGTGATCGCGAATATCTTCGGGCAGGCCATCCTGCGGACGCTTCATCGTCAACACGGGGCGCCCCGCGTCGCGGGCCCGCTCTTCTGCCCTATCCTTGTCCGTTCGCATCCGCTCGATGCTGCGTTCGACCTCGCGCACACTGGCGAGATACTCTTCGAGCTTGAGTTTGTCGGTGGAACTGATCTTGCCGCTCAGCGCGACGGCATGGTCCTTCACACGATCCAACACGCTTGTGTTGCGCAGTCTGCCGCCATTCTCGAACAGGCTGTCGAAGGCCAACGAGGGGTACATCTCGTTGGGCACCGGTGAGTCGCTGCTCTGCCACGAAATATGCGAGCTGTAGGCGTTCGAAAAGTTCGATTCATGGAATCCCGTCATGGCCCGCTCACAGGCCAACACCATGCTCGGCTGCGGCGTCTCCTGCCCGATGTGGTTAGCCAGCACCTGGTCCACAGTGATGCCGCCTTGGATGATCGAACCTTTGCGGATCGGCACGCCTGACAGCATGTTGCCGGTCATCGCCGGGTGAATGCCCTGGCCGGTGGCGAATTTGTTGAAGAGGCCGTCGATGACGTTGATCTTTTTCTTGAGCGGTTCCAGCGGCGCCAGCGATTCGCCCAATTCCATCTCGGCGCCCGCACCTTTCGCCCACCAACGCCCGGGACTGATGCCCGTGCCCATGAACAGCACGGCAAAGCGCTGAGGCGACGCGGGAGTGGTGGCGGCAAGGGACTCCATCCATGGCAGGCCCATGGTCACGCCGGCGCCTCGGAGAAATGTTCTTCGGTTCATCACGGATCACCTCTCACTGGCCATGAGTTGTTCCCGGCCACGCTTGTTGAGAAACTGGCGGCTCGTCACGATGCTATCAATCACAGTTTCAAAACGGTAGCCGCCGGCGGCGAGCTTGTTGGCGATGTCCCGGATCAGAAGCTCGTCCGAAATCGCCAGGCTGCGCCCCAATGCATAAGCCACAAGCTTGCTGACAAAGCCGCGCACGAAATCGTCTTCGCGGTGGCCGCGAATGTATTGGCGGATTCCCTGCAATCCTTCACCATCGATGCCTTTGGGGAAACTTGCCCGTGCATCGACCGCGCGCCCCCCCAGATCGTGCGTTCGCAGTGTGCCGACCGGATCGAACTTTTCGAACGCCAGTCCGAAAGAGTCGAATCGCGCATGACAGCCGGCGCAACTCGGGTTGGCCCGGTGCCGTTCCAACATTTGGCGCAACGGTAGGTCCATCTTGGCCTCATCCGCCGGCAACTCGGGAACCACCGGGGGCGGGGGCGGGATTTGTTCACCCAGTATGTTCTTCGCCACCCAATAGCCGCGCTTCACGGGGCTGGTGCGCAGGCCCGGCGCGTTCTTCGTTAAGAATGCGGCCATGGGCAAGAGGCCGCCCCGGTTGTAGCGCTCGGCGTCGGGGACACGAACCCAGGCGTTATCGTCTCCTTCGGGCGGCGGCATGCCGTAGTGACGGGCCAGAGTGGGATTCACGAAGGTATCGCGCGCATAGAGGAAGTCGAGGATCGGACGGTTGTGACGAAACACGTCCAAGAGGAAGCGGATGGGCTCTTCGAACATTGCCTTTCGCAAATCGTCGCTGAAAGTGGGAAAGCGCTCACGGTCTACGGTGCCGATCTGTTCAAAATCGCGGAAGTCGAGCCAGTTGCCCCCAAATTCGACCGCAAGGGCCCGGCTGCGCGTGTCCTGCAGCATCCGGCGCGCCTGAGCTTTGAGGACCTCGGGCCGGCGGAGGTCGCCCGCCGCGGCGTGCTGCAACAGCTCTGCGTCGGGCATGCTTGACCAAAAGAAATAGCTGAGCCGGCTGGCCAGATCGTAATCCGATAACGGTTGAATTTCGCCGCGGGCTTCGACCAGGTCGGCGCGGTAGCTGAAGTTCGGAGAGGTCAAGACCAGTACGATCGCCTCACGGATCGCCCCTTCATGGTCGAGGCTATAACGCTCGCGGGCCTCGCGATAGAACGACAGCAAATCGTCACGATCTGCCGGCGACAACGGCCGCCGGTACGCGCGGGCGGCGAAATCGTAGAGCGATTGCAGGTGGCTGGGTTCGGCCTTGCGGCGGGCTTGCTTGACCCAGCGAATGCTTTTGTTGGCCTGGTCGAAGAAGTCCTTGACCGCTTGGAGCGCAACGGCGCTGCCGGCCTTGGCGACTTCGAGGTAGTCGGCCTCGAGCTTCCTGATCTTGGCTTCTGAGATAATCTCCTCGACCTCGATCTCGCGAACCTCGGGCTCGCCGTCTTTGAAGTCGTCTCGCGTTCCACGGGTACCCAGTTTGGCGAATTCGACGTAGGTGCGGATATTAATGGAAGCGACGAAATCCATCTCGCGCCACATCTTGTCCAGGGCTGCTTGCTGCTTTTCGTCCAGCAGCAACTCATAGAGCGCCTGGTCGTCGCGGAAATAGCCCATGACGTTGTGGAAGCCCGCGCTTAGATAGCGGCCTTCATCCTTGCCGGTCCGGAAATAGTTTCGGCCGCGCGATTCCTTGTAGAACATGTCAGGGAAGGCGCTGCAAAACCGGCCCCATGCCGCTTCGTAGCGCGCGCGTTGACCGGCCGGAACGAAGAGATCGGGATCGCCGGGCTGATTTTCGACCAGGATGGTTTTGCCTGGACCGAACGCGTTATCCCATTCTGGTTCGACCACGTCCTTCTGATTGAACGGCGGCTCGCCCTCGACCTGCAACTGCCTGGCGTCGAACTTTCGGCGATGCGACGCGTATTGCGTGTTTTTCCAAATCAATAACGGCTGCCAGGCAGTCCCGATGGGGCCCGCGGTAATGTTGATGAATCGCGGCTCTACCTTCCTGCGCACGTTGGCGATGTAGGCGCGCATCTCCTCACAGCCGGCTCGCGCTACGTTCGGCTGATTCGCCCGCGGCCCGGGCAAGGCCCGCCACATGGCTTGCAGCTTCACCAACGGGCCGATCTCTTCTCTACTTTCGAGCGTCGACCAGACGGTCTGCAGATACTTCGCGCTGACTCCGTATTGCCGCGCGAGGCCGGCCAGCGTGGCGTTGGGCTGCCCGAGCGCCGCACGATTCCGGAAGCGCCAGGCGGCTTGAAAATAATCGGCATAGTCGATGTTCTGCTGGTGATAGAAATCGATGATCTGATGCACGGCGAACTTGTCGCGGTCGGTTTCGACCAGCATCGGATGCGGCGCGAAGGCAAATCCGTCCTCCTTCAAGTACATGTGGCTGGCCACTTCACGTGCGGCGGCCAAATACTTTTTCAGAAGAGTGGGCGACATCGTCAGCGTTTCCCCGGAGTTGTCAAAGCCCGCCGTGTTGGCCGGATCGACAGGAAACTCGCGGGCAGGGCGGATGTCAACGCCCGTCAGATCGCGGATCGTGTAGTTGTACTCGGCATTGCTGAGACGCCGCGCCAGCACGACGCCCGGGTCCCCGGCATTGCGGCGAGTCTCGTGTTCGCGGACGGCATGGAACCAATCGAGGGCCGCGCGCCGCTCCTTCGGTAGTGGATGCCGCGCTCCCTTGGGCGGCATCTCCTGCGCTTCGAGGCGCTCCAGCATTTGGCTCCAACGGCGGCCATCCTGCATTAAGGCAGCCATCGTCGTGAATCCGCTCAGGTCCATCTGAGCCGCAGGCCGCTGCTGGCCGTGACAGCTGATGCAATATGTTGCAAGGAAAGGCCGAACGATTCGGGTAAACTGGCTCTCCAGCCTGCCACGTCCGTCGTCTTGGCCCCGCGCGACGCCGAGAACCGCCGTTGTCGCCAGAACTAAGTAAAAGCCCATCCAACGGGTTCTCAATTGACGCATTGCCCCTTCTCAGACTCGATTGTCTGACGGTGGCGGCGTAGCGTCAACTAACTCCGAGTATGGAGACGGGGCTCCCCGATATGTTGCTCACTGCTGTGAATGAATGGGAACCCGATGTCGGCCCGGCTAACCCGTAAACACTTCGCCTGAATTCAAAACCTTTACAAGGGTTACCGTCACAACCGCTGCGTATCCGATTTCTAACACGCGTGCATGGGACCTCGTTGTAGTTCGACCGGTCCTCACGGCGCTAATTAGCGGCCGTCCTTCAAGTTCTCGAAGCGGTGACCGTGCGCAATCTCTGATCGGAGTAGTCAATGCTAATACATACACTGCGAAACTTTTCAGCCGTTGCGGCATGCATATTGGTCCTTGTCGCGGTAACATCTGTTGCTCAGACGCCTCCCGCGTGTTCACCTTCCGTTTGTGGCGAGGTTTCCCCATTGGTTCCCATGCAAAGCGCGGAAGCCATTCATATGGGCCTGGTCTGGAAAAAGGGCGTGGCAACGCCGAAAATCCTGTTTCACGCGAGATTCCCGGAATACACACCGAACGATGTCGCGGATCCCGCGGTTGTGGACGCGGCCCTTGCGGGCGGTGCGCTCTTTAACGGTCAGAATGATTTCAACCCTTCTCTGCGCGACGTCCGCCATCCTTCATTCAGAGACGGCACCAATCCGACAGCCGATTCTTTTCAACGCCTGACCTATGGCGGATTCCTGCTCCGTCAAGGACTCAGCCAAAGCGTGCCAACTCGAATTGTCGCCAACCGCACCATGGAGCGATCGTTGCTGTTTGATATCGGTCATGCCGACGCGTTTAGGAATAGCGGCAAGTTTCATCCAGCGCTTCTCGACGAACAGGATTTTGCGCTAAACCGATTGGCCTTCAGAGAAATGGGCTTTTCCCGAGGGCTCTATTACAACATCTACTGCAACGCGCGCGTCACGCTGGCCGACGGGCGCGTTTACGTTTTTGGTGGACATGACATGCAAAGCCAAAACGGACTCTACAAGGTGCAGATCTTCGACCCGGAAACAGAGTCCTGGACACAGCGGTCGAAGCCTTGTACCCGAGACAACTGGGCGAAGGACCCCTTCGGCCTGGCTCTCTTCGCGGCGAATCCCAACGCGCGTAACTACGCCGGGTGCAATCAACTCGATATCCGGAGCACGCAACCGTCCGATCCTTCCGACATGAAGTACGCCCGCTGGTATCCGAGCGCAATTCCTCTGCCCGACAATAAGGTGCTGATTCTAGCGGGAACCGACCAGGATGCCTCCGTGGGGCCCGATCCGCTGGCGGCGGATAAGGGAAAGCAAGACGTCGCTCAAACCGACACCGCTTTCAGCGCCACAAGAGTGACTCAGGTCGTGCCGGAACTCTACGATCCAAAGACGGATCGGACTATCGCGCTCGAAAACGCCCGCAAGACCTTCCCGCTCTATCCGCAGATGGAAGTTGTGGGAACAGGTCCCGGCCGGGACGACTGGATCGTTTGCACGATGGGTGGAACCGACAAGGTGGCCAATCCCGTGCCCCCGGGCGGCGATAGATTCTTCGGCCCGTTTACAAGTAAGACTTGGTGTCTCGATGTGCAGGCAGCAGTAAAGGACCCTAACCGCGCCACGGCTGCGGAGAAGCATTGGAAGCTCCTCGCGGAAGCGGCAGAAATCCGGCCGTATTGTTGCCCCAGCGCCAGCATGATTGAGATCGATAAGGACGGACACACGACATCGCACAAGTGGTACATGTTCTCCGGAAGAGATTCCAGCGGTGGATTCACTTCGACCATCGAAATGATCGATTTCGCCAGCCAGTCGCCCCAATGGAAAAAAGTAGGCGACCTCGTCCAGCGGAGTAATTTCAGCAAGGCCGTGCTTCTCCCGGATGGGAAGGTGTTCATTGGCCATGGCCTCTTCCCTGACGGCGCCACGTTCGAAGAGCGATCCGGTCTTCGCTTCCAGATATTCGACCCAAAGTCAAATACAACCAAACCGATGGCCTTGACAACCATACCCCGCGGACTTCATGGAACGGCGACGCTACTCCCTGACGGCACCGTCTTCGCAGCGGGAGAGAACCGCGAAGTGCTCGTTCGGCCCGATGACCCATCATTTCCCATGGGAATCTATCCGCAAGGAGATCCCGATCTCGGTGTTCCGAGCGGACAAATCTTCCGGCCGCCTTATCTGTTCAACAGCAACGGTAGCGCGGCAGCCCGTCCTGGAATAACGTCCGCGCCGAATGAAATCTCGTTCGACGGACACTTCGATATCGAGACGAGCCTGCCCGCGGAGGAGATCGATTCGGTAGTACTGCTGCGCAGTGACCACAATACTCACAGCTTCACGGCAGGCGACCGGTACGTAAAACTGCCGTTTGAGCAAAAGGGTGCCGCGAAGAAGGAAGAGTTGCGAGTGCGCGCGCCGAAACTTCCAGCACAGGCGATACCTGGTATTTACATGCTTTTCGTCGTGAACCGGGCAGGCGTTCCAAGCGTAGGCAGACAGGTTCGCCTGCAGCCCGAACTTTGAAGACGTCCTTTATGGGAAGGATGCCGGCAAGGCAAGCACAACGTTTTTAAATCTGCAAAAAAGGAGTCAGTACCATGCACAGACACGTTTCGATCATGTTGACGTCGCTCGCAGTCCTAGCAGTGCCGTTCGGCGCATCGTATTTATCAGCAGATGATAGTGGCCGTCCCTTCTCGACGGCCCTAACCGGTGCTGCAGAGGTGCCCGGTCCGGGCGATCCGGACGGCAGCGGTCAAGCGAGAGTGCGGTTAAACGCCGGACAAGGAGAAGTCTGTTATGAACTGTTGGTTTCAGACATCGCTTCGGCGACTGCAGCCCACATCCATCAGGCGCCAGTTGGCGTCGCGGGTCCCGTGGTAGTACCACTGGGCCCGCCAGCCGACGGGTCGTCGAGCGGTTGCGTCAGTGTCAACGCCGATCTGATCAAGAATATTCGGCAGAATCCGGCTGACTACTACGTGAACGTACACAACGCTGAGTACCCGCCCGGAGCGTTGCGCGGGCAACTCGCAAAATAGCAGAAGCTCAGCGCCTGGGGGGTGCCGCTCTGCCATTAACGCTCGTGCAGCGTTTATATCTCCTTCGTTTGCCATGTAATACCGCCTGATTTGTGGGGCGGCCGCACATCTCTCTCTATCTTGGTCTTGCAAGTGTGCAACGAAAGAAGCCCGCTTGAGCAAGCAGATGGACGATCCAATTATTGTTTTCCCGCCCCCTGCTCTGTGGTTCTAACTCTCTCCCGTTAGGGGGATGAATACGTGTGTACACAGACACACGACTCTACAATAAGGCCCTAAAAGGGCTTGCCAATACCTGGCCAATGTCTGGTATGATTCTTAGGGGTATTCCAGCCTAGGGTACCCCTAAGAACGCAGGCCAACGTTCTCGATTCCCGCGTAACGGATCAAACGTTGCTCCGCCTGGTTCAGACCGCCTGTGTCATCGTTCTCGCATTGCCTCTTGCCGGCAGCATTGCGTCACACCGTCTGAACATTCTCGAATTCCCGCAAGACCTTCAACCCTCCTGGAAGCTGATCCACCAACATCTCGCTAACCGCAATTACGCGGATGCCATCCTTGAATCCGAGGGGCTCGCCCGTATAGCGCATCAGCGCGGGCTTCATCGCGTGAAATCGCGTTTGCTGTCGATCAAAGCCGGTGCACAGGTGTTGACGTTTCGCTATCACGCCGCGGCCCAAACCTACCTGAACGCACGGGAAACAGCAGAGCGCGTCGCGGATTGGCCGCTCGTAGCCCTCACCTCCTTCAATCTGAGCAATGTCTATTACCACCTCGGAGCGCTGACCGAATCCGCCGCAGCCGCCCGCCGTGCAAACAAGTTGGCAACTTCCGGTGGCAGCATGCTCTCGCCCATCGACCTCACGCTACACAACGCTCGTCTGGCCGGCCGGACACAAGGTCCCACTGCCGCCCGGCCTCTTTTAGAGCACGCTTTGGAACTCGCGCAATCCTCCGGCGCGGAGCGGCGCATTGCCCTCGTCCAGGAGATGACCGCTGTCCAGTTCTGGGAAGCCGGCCTGTTTGACCAGGCCGCGGAAAGGGCCGGCCTCGCTCGCAAACTGCGCTCGAAGGCTGGCGACCCGCTTCTGAGTACCTCCTTATTGACACTGGCCCGCATTCGCCTCAGCCAGGACCGGGCACAAGAGTCCCTGCTGCTAATCGATCAGGCATTCGCGGAGTTGAAGCGCCACGCTCCCCAACGCCCCCTCTTCCGCTTCTATCAGCTACGCGGCGAGGCCAAGGCCGCACTCGGCCAACTCGAGCCGGCACGTCAGGATCTTCGCATCGCCGTCGAACATCTACGCCTGCTTCGGCCGGAAGCCATCCCTGCTGAGGCTGTCCGAATGCGCGCCGCGGCTTCACAGCAGGATGTGTTCACCCATCTCGCCGAAGTGTGCAATGAGATCTACCTTCGATCGAATCGCGCGGAGGATCTTTGGGAGGGATTCACTGCCGCCAACGAGAATCGGGCTTGGACGATGCGCCAGATAATCGGACAGCGTGTCGATCCCGCCCCGGCCTACGCCGCCGCGCTCAGCGCGCTGCAAGCGGCAGAACTGCAGGCCCTGAGGGATCGTTCTCCTGAGTCCCTTGCCTCCCTGGCCGCGGCGCGGCTCCGTATCGCCGAACTCGAGTTCGCCCCCGGTAGTTATCCGCTGCCCTCGATCTCGACTCCCGATCTGCGTCTCCTTCAGTCTCAGTTGAAACACCACAACGCCGTCATTCAGTTCCAGGTCGGCAAACGGCGCGCTTATGCCTGGGTGCTCGAACCGAACAGGTTGACGCTCGTTCCCCTTGCGCCAAGCGCCGCTCTCCAAACTTCGGTTCGGCGGATGAGAGATCTGATCGAACAGGATTCACCTGCCGCGGCCCGGGCTTCCCACGAGCTCTATCAATCTCTATTCGGGGGACTGCCTAAATCCGTCCACTCGATCGGGCGTTGGACGATCCTTCCGGATCAGTTTCTCTATCAGGTACCCTTCGCCGCCCTGGTTTCGAATGTCGCCGGCAACTCCGCTCGCTACCTGATGGAAGACGTGGCACTGCAGTTGACCCCCTTCCTATCCGCTGCCGCCGCGTCGCCGGGCCGCCGTACGCAAGCCAAGTTCATCGGCTTTGGCGACCCCATCTACAACACGGCGGATTCCCGCTGGCACCCTCCTCGGTCGGGACGCGGTTGGCTTCAATGGTCCGGCCTGCGTGCTTCCAACGAGGCGACATCTTTGCCACGCCTGCCGGGAACCGCGCACGAAATCAGGCGCAGTGCCCAAAACTGGAATGGGCCCGCGGAAACACTCACTGGCGCGCAAGTATCGTCGGCAGCTTTGCGTGCTGCATTCGCCGCGGAGCCCGAAGTCGTCCATATCGCGACTCATCTCGTGCCCGGCGCCGCTGACCCCTCCGAGAGCCGCCTGATGCTGTCGCTTTCATCCTCCGGTGAGCCGGAACTTCTCGACCCTGTCGCCGTTTCTCATTTTCCCGCTCGCTGTTCCCTGGTCGTCATGAGCGGATGCCGTGCAGGCGCCGCCGATGCCATCGCCGGCGAAGGCCTTCTGGGCCTCTCCCGTGCATGGCTCGCCGCGGGAGCCTCCTCGGTCCTGGCAACTCAGTGGCCGATGCCCGACGACTCGGGCGAAATGTGGGAATCGTTCTATCGTGCCTGGCGCGGCTCCGAACTGCCGCCAGGCGCCTCTCGGGCCTCGCTCGCCCTCCAAACTGCGCAAAAGGAAATGCTCGCTTCAAGCACCTGGCGCGCTCGCCCCCGCTTTTGGGCGTCTTATTTTGTAATAGGAAGCAGATAACGCTGTGGTCATCTCATCAAATCCCAGTATGGCGGCGGGCCATGTGCCCCTTGCGCCCCAGACAGCGCAGAGACAGGATCGGGCCATGAACCAGACCGATGCAACAGGTTCGGTTGAACCCTTCTCCCGGTGGACCGAACTCGTCCAACGCATTCAAGATGGCGACAAGTCCGGCATGGAGGACCTTTATAAGGTCTTCTCCCGCGGAATTCGCTACTACCTTTGCCGCCAACTCGGGCCTCAGGAACTCGACGACAAAGTGCACGACGCCTTCCTCATCGTCGTGCAGGCGATACAACGCGGAGACCTCCGCGAACCCGACCGGTTGATGGGCTTCGTTCGGACCGTCGTCCGCCGGCAAATCGCCGCGCACATCGATCAAGCCGTTTCCACTCGCCGCGATCAGATGGATCTGGAGACCACGCCCAAGCTCTTCGACGCTGGCGCCAATCCGGAGGAGCACGCGATCGGGGACGAACGCGCCGCCATCATGCGTGAGGTCCTCCGGGAAATCTCCCATCGCGATCGCGAGATCCTCACACGCTTCTACCTCCAGGAGCAGAGCCAGGAGCAGATCTGCTCGGAGATGGATCTGTCGGAAACTCAGTTCCGCCTGCTCAAGTCCCGCGCCAAGGCCCGCTTTGGCGAATTGGGCCGGAAACGGCTTACCTCCAGGCCTTTGTCGAGACTCATTCGCGCCGTCACCGGAGAATAGAAATGCCAGACCCAATTTTTTTTGTCCGCCCCGCTGAGAATTTCCTCCTACCGGCCCCACCATTGTTTTAGAAACGAGGTATACCTGTGAAATCACTGGGACAGGTAGAATTTTACGCGGTGGCGGTCAATGAGGCATGGAGACACCGTATGACACTTTTAGAACAAGGCCACTTAACCGAGGAAGCGCTGGAAGCTTACTCGCTGGGCAAAATGGTCGACCCGGAGTCGGAGACGTTCGAAGAGCACTTGCTCCTTTGTCCCGGCTGCCAGGACCGGCTTCAACAGATGGACGAGTTCGTCTCGGCCTTCAAAATAGCGGCTGCTCGAATGGGAAAGGAGGAACCCCGCGATCTAGTGGGGATCCCTTTTGCCGATAGGCTTCGCCGGTCGTTCCAGAGCATCTCGAAGTCTTGGACCCCCGCCTACGCCATTGGCGGCGCGGCAGTGGCGGCGGCTCTGGTGATCGCCGTTTTCCCTCGGGGCTCGGCCCCCAGGCCAGGCAGTGTGGCGATTGAATTAAACGCAGTCCGCGGCACTGTCCCGGTGGTGGTCGCCGCGCCCGATGGGGCGCGGCTCAAGCTCTCGCTCGACCTCACCGGTTTGCCCGCCGCCAATCGGCTCAAACTGGAAATCGCCGCCTCGTCCGGCCAGATCCTCTGGAAGGCCACTGAGGCCCGTCCGCCAGCGGACAAACTTTCGATCGAGCCGCCCATTCACCCCGACGCCGGCCTCTATTGGGTTCGCGTGTACGACGCCGAAGGCGAGCAATCTCTGCTGCGCGAGTTCGGACTTCGCATACGCGAATAGCGCTGATCCCTATTCTCCAATCCCGTTTGCCCAGCTCTTACTGCGAGCTGTAACTGCAGACCGTTGTTTCGTGAGTAATCATTCATTCAGGCTTCAGGATCTGGCCTAGGGATAATCCGGCTGAGATCGTCCCGTTCTGCCACCATTCTGCCAATGGCGTCACCTCCTCAGCCACGAATGGCGGTTCGCTCATCTCGAAGGTGACTGCCCCGGCGCCGTCGACCGGCGTAACGTTGGCGAGCGCCTGATCTGCATCGTGCCCATGGTGGGCGCGGGGACATATAGCGATCCGAAGCGGCCACTCTATGCGCGCAAGCCAGAGGAGGTCTCTCGCGATGGCGACCTACAGCTCGACCGGCCAGATGCTTACCTCGACGCTGCCGGAAAACGGGACAACCACCTACGTGTACAACGGCGACAAAACGCTCTCCTCCAAGACCGACGCCAAAAACCAGAAGACCGTCTATTACTACGACACCTACAAACGGGTCTACGAGATTCGACACTACACGGTTGCCTCGAATCCCTCCTCCGAGGATCCTAAGCAGCGCGTAACGCATTACTACGACACGAACCCGTTTGACGCCACCTTCACGCAGAACGGCGCGGGCCGGCGCGTGGCAACGGTCTATTGGATGCGGCGCGCCTTGCTCTCCCCTCCCAACCCGCTCAACGGCCAAATTATCGAAATGTATAGCTACACCGCCGGTGGACTGATCACCAAGAAACGCATCACCGCCTTCCTCCAGAACCCCGTCGGCGGCCCCGACCTCGATAACTACACCGAGGTCCAGTACACTTATGACACGGAAGGCAGGCGGACGCAGATGGTGTACCCCAAGGGCCGTTACCGTAACGTGGGCGCCCAGAGCGCGCCGTGGGAGCAAGACCCCAGCCGCACGCTCGACTACACCTACGACTCCATGGGCCGCGCCAACACCATGGCCGAACCATCCCCCGGTCAAACCTGGATCACCGGCGTCACCTACAACGCGGCCTCGCAGCCGACCAGCATCAGCGGCGAAACGCGCACCTACAACATCCTCGGCCAGCTCACCCAGATCACCAACGGCGCGAACTTCAGCGAGCGCTACGACTACTCGCCCACGCAGAACAACGGCCGCATCACCGGCAAGAAGAACCTGCTCTCCGGCGAAGAGGTGCTCTACACCTACGACTCCCTGCAGCGGCTGGCCTCGGCAACCACGGTCGGCCCCGAGTACGGCCAAAGCTTCACTTACGATGGCTGGGGCAACTTGATCGGAGCGACACTCACCAAAGGAACTGGGCCCAGCAACCTCAACATCACGGTGAACGGCCTCACCAACCGCATCAACGGGACGACCTACGACGCCAACGGCAACCAGGGCAGCGCGACTTCCTTCGACATCGAGAACCGCCTCATCGGCGCCGGCAGCTACCTCTACGGCTACGACGGCGGGAACAAACGCGTCACCAAGAGCGCCCCGATAAACTATGACTTCGACGGCAACGTCTACGGCGAAGAACTGCTCATGTTCTACGGCGTGGGCGGCGAGCGCCTGGCCGAGTTCACCATGTCCATCGTGAAGTACGGCGCGCCCACTCAGCACTACCTGCGCTTCACCGAAAAGAAGACGCTCGTGTGGTTCGGCTCCAAACTCCTGCGCGACGGCAAGTACAACGTCGTCCAGGACCGCCTGGGCTCCGTCCGATTCCGCTACGACATCACCACGGGCACATCATCCACCGCCGACTACTACCCCTACGGCCAGGAGAAGCCCAGCGCCACCGCCCACGACCGCGAGAAGTTCGCGACGTACCTGCGCGACCCCGAAAGCGGCCTCGACTACGCCGACCAGCGATACCATCAACCGGGCTGGGGAAGGTTCTTGACGGCGGATCCGTACTCAGCGAGCGCGGGGGCGGGAAGTCCAGGAAGCTGGAACCGGTATGCTTATGTAGAGGGGGATCCGGCGAATTATACTGACGCGAGAGGACTTTTCGCTTCCCCGGCAGAACCGCCTTCTCCTCCACCCACTATTCCACAAGAGTGGTGCCCATACGAGAACCGAATGGTGCCGCAGGGCATGTGTACGGCACCATTCGACCCAACTCAAGATCCTACGAAGCCCTGCCAGGACGGTTCGAGTGTTCCGAGCTCCTCGAATTGTCCGGAGGATGTCCTCGCCCAGAAAGCAAACAATAGCAAAGGTGGATGGGATACAGATCCAGCTGGCGCGGCCAAGACTGGCTGGCAGTACCTCACTAGCATCTGGAGCGATTGCCTCGGATTTTTCGAGCAGGATGACAGATTTGACAAGGACGGCTTTCGCAAATTGCTAACTGGGGGAATCACTTGGTTTGACACCCGCAATAGCACGGTGGCAAATCGCACGGTAGGATCTGTCGTCGGCAATGGCGATCCGACAAAGCTAATTAGTGCGGTTGGCCCCGCGAACGCGGTCGTTCTGGGCGATTTCAGCCGTAATGTCGCGCTTGGCGTCAATTACTTCTCCGACCTCACGCAAACTGAGCAGATTGCGTTGATGATCCATGAAGCATTGCATGTGCAGATGAAGATGTATGATCCTGATCTAAAGGGCTTGCTAAAAAACTTTGGCTTCGAGCCGCAAGCGTATGGGTCGGGAGATATCACTAACTGGATTTCAAAAGGCTGCAAAAAGTGATATTGATATTAGCGATCTTGTTGACTCCGCAGACACTCTCAGCTGCTTCATCGCCAGTTAAAGCTATCTGGCGCACGCAAAACGATCATGCGCTTACGTTAGGTTTAGTCAGCAAAATGAGCCAAGCTGAGTTCCGACGCATTGCACTACGAACCTTGTCGCCGGCCGACATTCGCGTGGCCACTCTACGAGTCTATCCGACCATCGACGATTGGCAGAGAGCGAAAGGACTTGGCGGTACAGACTGCGAATACGAAAATTGGCGCGCTGCGCTTGAGCGACGAGGTTTGACAGCAAGGCCTCTTATATGTCCCGAGGTCTCGGAAGCGCTGAAAATTGGAGGATCAATTCTAGTGAGGCGGATCGATAAGCGATGTCGAAGTACTCAAGCGATCCTTCAAGGAGATAGAGATCCTCTCCAGGTTACGTTGCCTTCATTCAAGTTTCGGATTCTCGACGTATTCATTCAACCGATCAGTGAAGAGCGGCTGGCGAATAAGGATAAGTTTTCTCCTATCACCTTCTTTGCGCAGACTACGAACGAGCCAAGCGTTGAAGATGCCAGGGAACTGCTAACACACTTTCTAAACATGGGTATCGGCGAGAACGTTAGTGTTGCCGTCAGGAAGGATCCTTGGTATATATCGGATTGCGTATTTCCAGTTTTGTTTCTCTTTGACACATTGCAGCGCACCGCGCCTTCACGAAAAGAGTATTTGGGCAGTAAAGAGGCCAGATGTGTTAAGCAAAAGCAGTGGCCCATTCAATGTTATTAAGGACACGGTATTATTTCCGTTCTAGGGCTGTAGTTGGCCCTGTTTCGTCGGTTCGAACTTCACCAACTGCGAACCGCACCGGAACCACCTATCGTGCGCAATAAATCCATCTGTGTCTATCGTAAATATCGAACTGAATGAGAACATGGAGCTTGCGTGTCCTCCGTCAATTCCTTCATCTGGCGCTTAGCGCACTTTGCGTGTTGGCCACCGCCGCTGCGGGGACCTTCAAATCCCGAGCCGCACTTCAAGTGGAGAACCTCGCGCTACGGCACCAACTCGGCGTCCTGCGTCGCTCGGTGAAGCGGCCTAAACTGTCGCCAGCCGATCGATTCCTATGGGTGTGGTTATGCCAGGTTTGGAGCGATTGGCGATCTTCCTTGGTTGTCGTCAAGCCGGAAACTGTTGTGGCCTGGCACCGCAAGGGATTCCAGTTGTTCTGGACTTGGAAAGTTCGTCATGGCCAGCCTGGCCGACCGACCGTTCCGAAATGCGTTCGGGAACTGATTCGTAGAATGAGCCGCGACAATCCGCTTTGGGGCGCGCCCCGCATCCACGGCGAACTCCTGAAACTCGGCATCGACGTCGGTGAAACCAGCGTCGGCAAGTATATGGTCCGACGCCGGAAGCCGCCGTCACAAACCTGGCGGACCTTCCTTGAGAATCACCTCAAGACCCTGGTGTCGGTCGACTTCTTCACCGTGCCGACGATCCGGTTCCAGATCCTGTATGTCTTCTTGGTGCTGGCTCACGACCGGCGCCGGATTCTCCACTTCGGCGT
>Ga0075421_100001671_pt1 | contig 26167 bp, 25 predicted proteins | sample SoiMetdeltSBSDD5_FD_75292 | JGI IMG/M metagenome (GOLD analysis project Ga0075421, IMG submission 75292) | Bulk soil microbial communities from a Populus tree surrounding site in Tennessee, USA - Soil MetaG P. deltoides SBSDD5 | ecosystem: Environmental > Terrestrial > Soil > Tree plantation... | reverse complement strand
CGTCGACGTCGGGACCTATCCGTTCGTGACCTCGTCGAATACGATCGCCGGGGAGGCGGCGGTCGGCACCGGGCTCGGTCCACTCGACATCCACGCCGTGCTCGGCATCGTCAAGGCGTACACGACGCGCGTCGGCGCCGGTCCGTTTCCGACCGAGCTTTTCGACGAGATGGGCGAGCATCTGTCGCGAGTGGGCCACGAATTCGGCGCCGTCACCGGTCGCCCGCGGCGCTGCGGGTGGTTCGACGCGGTGGCACTCCGCAGGGCAGTGCTGCACAACAGCATCTCGAGCCTGGGCGTCACGAAGCTCGACGTGCTCGACGGGCTCGACACGATCCGCATCTGCACCGGTTACCGGATCGACGGCGAGGTGCGCGAGCGTCCGCCGCTGCTGCCGCATCGCTATGCCGAGGTGGTACCCGTCTACGAGTCGCTGCCGGGCTGGGCCGAGCCGACCGCCGGCATCACGGAGTTCGCGCGGCTGCCGGCGAATGCCCGGCGTTATCTCGCGCGCATGGAGGAGCTGGCGGGCGTTCCGATCGACATCGTGTCGACCGGCGCCGAGCGCGACGAGACCATCGTGTTGCGGCACCCCTTCGATTGAGGATGTCGCGGGACCGCGTTGCATCAGGGATGCAGGACGGCATGAGCGAGACCATGCGGGCCGTAACAATCGCCGGCGGGAAAGGTGCCGCGAGCGCGCTGCGCGTCGAGCGGGTTCCGAAGCCGCAGCCCCGCGCGGGTGAGCTGCTCGTCAGGGTGCGCGCCGCCGGGGTGAATCGTCCCGACATCGTCCAACGCGAGGGACGTTATCCGCCGCCGCCGGGGGCGCCCGACATCCTCGGTCTCGAGGCTGCGGGCGAGGTCGCCGCCGTCGGCGCGGACGTCGCGCGCTGGAAGATTGGCGACCCCGTTACCGCGCTGCTGCCCGGCGGCGGTTATGCCGAGTTCGCGACTGTCGACGGCCGCAATGCGCTGCCGCTGCCCGCGGGCCTCGACTTCGTGCAGGCGGCCGCGCTCCCGGAAACCGTCTTCACCGTCTGGAGCAATGTCTTCGAGCGCGGCGCGCTGCGGTCTGGCGAGACGCTACTTGTGCACGGCGCCAACAGCGGCATCGGCGTGACCGCGATCCAGATGGCGAAGGCCGCGGGAGCGCGCGTGATCGCAACGGCGCGCTCGCCGGCCAAGGCCGCACAGGCACGAAGCGTGGGTGCGGATGTGACGGTCGATTCCACTTGCGCGGACTGGGTGACCGAGGTCCGCTCGGCGGGCGGAGTCGACGTCGTGCTCGACATGGTCGGCGCGGATTTCTTCGTGGCCAACGTCGAGCTCCTGAAGCCGGACGGGCGCTTGGTCGTGATTGCGACCATGAGCGGTCATAAGGTCGAAGTCGACCTGCGGGTCCTGATGATAAAGCGGCTATCGCTCACCGCATCGACGCTGCGCGCCCGCGGCGCCGACGAGAAAGCCCGACTGGCGCGCGCGGTCGAGATCAACGTCTGGCCATGGCTTGCGGCGGGGCGCGTGCGCCCGATCATCGACCGGACGTTTCCGCTCGAGCGCGCGAGCGAGGCCCACGAGTGGCTCGAGCAGGGCTCGCAGTTCGGCAAGGTCGTGCTGATCGTCGAATGAGAGTGCGCCCGCGCGCCGTTCAGGCCAGACCGAGCCGACGCGAAACCGCCCGGAACCGCGGCTCGCCACGGATCGATCTGAATCCCGGCTCCGCGTTCAGGAACCCCATCATCTGCGAGTGATCGCCGAAAGCGCGCTCGAGGGCGCCGAGCGCAGCGTCGGTCTCGCCGAGCGCCGCCTGGATCACCGCGATGTCGTATTCGACACCGAATCCCCGCTCGCCCATGGCAGCGATCCTCGCGATCTCCGCCGTCGCGGCCGCGCGCTGGCCACTCAATGCATAAGCGCGGCCCAGGTCGGACATACTGCCCGGGCCGGCTGCGCTGAAACCTTCGACCAACTCGAGCGCTTCCTTCACGCGTCCCTGGAGCAACAGCACGCGCGCCAGGTGCCGCCGCGGAAGCACCGCCTGCGGTGCGGCCTCGTAGAGACCAGCGAGCTGCTCGTACGCGGCGTCGTAATCGCCCTGGTAGTAAAGGATCATTCCCACGTTTGCAGCGAAGGAGAGTGACATCGGCTCCAGTGACTGGGCCTGCCTGCCCTCGACCACCGCCTCGTCGCCGCGGCCCTGCATCACGTGCAGGTTTGCGAGCCACATGTACGCCTGCGCGAGCGCCGGGCGCAGCCGCAGCGCCTGTCGGTAGTACCGCTCGCCACCGGTCCAGTTGCGGTCGTACTGCACCAGGACATGCCCCAGCGAAGCATGCGCATCGGCGAGCTGCGGGTCGCGCTCGATCGCGCGTGTCGCGGCGGCGCGTGCGCGCGGGTACACCTCGTCCGGCGGCATGATGTTGAAAACGCCGAGCACAGCCCAGGCATCGGCCAGGCCGGCGGCCGGAAGCGCGAATCGCGGATCACGGCGCTCGGCCGCTTCGTAGAACTCGATTGCACGCCGAAAACCTGCTTCGGTCTTGAGGTCCCACTGAAAGCGGCCGTTCCAGTAGAGCTGTAAGGCCGTCAGATCCTCGGTGTGGCGGCGCACCAGCTGTGCACGTGCCTCGTCGGTCAGATCGACGGCGAGAGCGACGACGAGCTGGCTCGCGAGCGCGTCCTGCACGGCGAAGAAGTCATCGAGCCGCTCGTTGAAGCTGCCGGTCCAAAGGGCCTTGCCGTCCGCGACAGCGAGCAGCCGCGCGGTAAGACGGATGCGATCGCCCTGGATCTGCATGTGCCCGTCGACCACCGCCGACACATCGAGCTCGCGACCGGCCGCCAGCGGATTGTCGTCGATGCTCGCGTAGCGGCGCACGGAACTGAGCGGCGACACGATCACACCCGGCAGCTCGCTCAGCCGGTTGATGAGCGACTCCGTGATGCCGAGTTCCATCGCCTCGTTGCCCGAACCCGTCACCAGCGGCTTGAAGGGCAGGACGGCGATCGAAGAAGGGAGGGACGACCCATCGCCTGGACGCTGCCGCCAAAGCGCAAGGCCGACGGCCCCCGCGCCAAGTGCCGCAAGGCCCGTCAGTGCCCAGCGTCGTGTGATCGTCGGCACAGCCGGAGATCCCGGCAGCGGGCTCGTCAGCGTGGGGTTCGCGGCGAGCGGCGGTGTATCGGCCGCCGTTGCCGCGGGTGCGCCCGCGACGCCCGCTGCGGTGGACGCGCCTATGACAGCGGCTGCGGCAGGCGCGAGCAGGGCACCGGCGATGGGTGACGGCCGCTCCTCCGTCACCTCGGCGACAAACTGGTAGCCGCGACCGGCAATCGTGGCGACGAAACGTGGTTCCTCCCGTGAGTCACCGAGCGCGCGGCGGAGGATGGAGACCGCCTGGTTGAGATTGTTTTCTTCGACCACCGAGCGGGGCCATACGGCCTTGAGCAACTCGTCCTTGCTCACGACGCGTGCGCGGTTCGCGACCAGGAAGAGCAGGACGTCGTATGCGCGTCCCGACAGCGTGAGGCCGGTCCCGTCCGGCCCTGCCAGGCGCCGCTGGGCGAGGTCGAGTCGAAAGCCGTGGAACCGGTAGGCCCGCGGTAGTGCGTCCGTCATGCCGCCCGGAGCCTACGGGCTCGGCGGCAGTCGCTCAAGACTGTAGCGGAGCATTCGTCATGCTCGCCCCCTTGATGCGCGGCCTTGATATCGCTCCGACCGGTCCCCATGCCCGTCCTCCTCAAGCCTGGGAGAGCCGCATGGACGAGGTCAGGATCAGCCACCTGCCGCCGGACGACCCGTCGGCCACGCCGTCTGCCCCGGAATCGGCCGACGACGCGCTCGACGCGTACTCGCAAACCGTGGTGGCCGCGGTCGCGCGCGTGGCGCCCGCCGTCGTCAGCGTCTACGTCGGCGCCGCCGACGATAGCGCCCGCATGCGCGGCGGGGCGGGTTCGGGGGTCGTCGTCACGCCGGACGGATACCTGCTGACCAACGAGCACGTCGTCCAGCGCGCCGGCAACGTACGCGTGGTGTTTACCGACGGGCGCAGTGCGGGCGCCGTGGTCGTCGGTCGCGATCCAGCCACGGATCTCGCGGTTTTACGGGCGCAGTCTGCGGGCCTGCCCTATGCGGAGCTGCTCGGTGAGCGCGCGCTTCGCCCCGGACAACTGGTGGTCGCCGTCGGGAATCCGTTCGGCTACGAATCCACCGTCTCCGCGGGCGTCGTGAGCGCGCTGGGCAGATCGCTGCGCAGCCGCGACGGCCGGCTGATCGAGGGTATCGTCCAGCACACCGCGGCTCTGAACCCGGGCAACTCCGGCGGTCCCCTCACCGACGCGCGTGGGCTGATCGGTGGAATCAACACGGCGATCATCCCGCAGGCGCAGGGTATCGGTTTCGCCGTTCCGGCGTCGACCGCCCGCTGGGTCCTGACAGAGCTGCTGACGCGGGGCCGCGTGCGGCGTGCCTCGCTCGGTATCAGCGTTCGCGGGCGGCCTCTCGACCGCCGGCTGGTGCGGGCGCTCGAACTCAAGGCCGAGCGCGCCGTGGAGGTGGTGAACCGCGACCGGGACGGACCGGCGGCGCGCGCCGATCTCCAGCCCGGTGACCTGATCGTCGCCGTCAACGGCGTGTCGATCGACAGCGTGGACGGGCTCTACAGGGTCGTGAGTCGCGTACCGGCAGGCGCCGCGGCCATCATCGACGTGGTCCGCCGCGCGCGCCGCCTGACGGTGCACGTGGTGCCCAGCGACCGTGCCGAACCCGAGCGATGACGTCGCGCGAGCGCCGCCCGGTCAGCGCATCGTTACGCCGCCGTCGACGGCCAGCACCTGTCCGTTGATCCAGGCGGCGTCGTCGGACAGCAGGAACGCGACGGCTGCGGAGATGTCCTCGGGTGTTCCAAGCCTCGGGCTGCGCGTAATCGCCAGCACCTGCGCACGGGCTTCCTCGCTCATCGCGCGGCGCACTGCATCGGTCAGCACCAGGCCCGGTGCCACCGCATTCGCGCGTATCCCCTGCTTGCCCCAGCGCGACGCGACGTGCCGCAGCAATGCATGCAGTCCGCTCTTGGCTATGGCATAGGCGACTCGCGAGGGCTCGCCCATGACCGCTGCGCCCGAGCTCGTGTAGATGATTGCGCCGCCGCCGCGCTCGAGCAGCGCCGGCACGGCATGACGGGTGCAGAGCAGATGGCCGCGAAGATTGACCGCCTGTGTGCGGTCGTAGATCTCGAGCGGCACGTCGACCGCATCGCTGTCCAGAATCACCGCCTCGAGATCGGCCGCGTTGACATGGATCCCGTCGAGCCCGCCGTACTGCTCGACCGCGCAGGCGACCAGCGCGCGGACCGAACCCTCGTCGACGATATCGAATACGTGGGCAGTGGCTTCGCCACCCCCGGCGACGATCCGTTCGGCGACGGCCTCGGCATGTGCGCGGCGATGATCACCGACCACAACCCGTGCACCGCGGCGCGCGAGTCGGACCGCGGTGGCCTCGCCGATGCCGCTGCCGCCGCCGGCGACGAGGAACACCTTTCCGGTCAGAGTGAGCATCGGTGAGGGTCTACGTATCGCCGCGACGCGGGTGCTTCGCGCGCGACGGCGCTGCTAGAGGCCCGTATAAAAATCGACGGTAACTGATTGTTTCAATTAGAATAGCCGCAGTTGGCTCGTGGTGCCCAGGAGAGGACTCGAACCTCCACGGTGTTACCCGCTAGTACCTGAAACTAGTGCGTCTACCAATTCCGCCACCTGGGCACAGGTGCCCCGCGGGGCACGGGCCGCGTCGGAGGCGGCGCAATTTACTGGCGGTACCTGGCACTGTCAACGAATACTCGGGCAGAAGATGCCGCGTCGAGACACATGAAAAAACGCAGAGAACAACGCCGTCGAAGGGATACCGCCACGCGCAGGGCCGGCGCGCCGCGAGCGCGCTCGCCGCGTCCGAACGCGGTGCTGACCGTGCTGCGCAATGCGGGCCGGCCGTTGCGTCTCGAGGAGGTCAGGGCAGCGCTCGGGCCCGCGAGCGCGGCCCAGGCGGACGAGCTGCTGGACACGCTGGTTCGGGCGGGCGAGGTCGTGCTCAACCGTCGCGGTCAGTACTGCCTGCGCGAGCAGCTGCCCGGGCTCGCCGTTGGCACGGCGAGCGCGAATCGCAACGGCGATGGTCTGCTGCTGCCGGACGACGGATCGCCGCCAGTGTTTCTCGCGGCTCAGCAGATGCGCGAGATCATGCATGGCGACCGCGTGGCCGTGCGCGTCGAGGGTCCGGGCTACCGCGGCCGGCCGCAGGGCTCGATCGTCGAGGTGCTCGAGCGCCGCACGCGGGAGGTCGTGGGCCGCCTGCACGTCGAGGCCGGTGTCGCATACGTCGTGCCGGACAACCCGCGCATCACGCATCGAGTGCACGTCGCGTCGGAGGCGCTCGGCGACGCGCGCGCCGGTCAGGTGGTGATCGTCGCGCTCACCGGTCAGCCGGGAAGAAATGCGCAGCCGGTGGGTCGCGTGAGCCGCGTGCTCGGCGACCACGGCGCGCCCGGCATGGAGACCGACATCGCGATTCACTCCTACGGATTGCCGTTCGAGTTCCCGGAGGCGGTGCTTGCGGAGGCGGCGCGCTATGGCGCCAGCATCCCACAGGACGCGATCGCTGGCCGCACCGACCTGCGCGACCTCGAGCTGGTTACGATCGACGGCGAGGACGCCCGCGACTTCGACGACGCCGTCTGGTGCGAGCCCGTCAAGGGCGGATACCGCCTGATCGTCGCGATTGCCGACGTCGGTCACTACGTGCGGCCGGGCACGCCGCTCGATGCGGAGGCGCGCAACCGCGGCACTTCGGTCTACTTTCCGAACCGCGTGCTGCCGATGCTGCCCGAGGCGCTGTCGAACGGCCTGTGCTCGCTCGTCCCCGGCGAGGACCGGCTGTGCATGTGCTGCGAGCTGCGCGTGAGCGACAAGGGAGTGCTGACCCGCACGCGTTTCTTCGAGGGCGTCATGCGCTCGGTCGCGCGCCTCACCTACGGCGAGGTGGGGGAATTCCTCGAGCGACCCGACGCGAGACCCACTGCACGGCTGGCACCGCTGCGCGAGCGCCTGCTCGCGCTGCACGCCGTGTACCGGGCGCTCACGATGGCGCGATCCGGCCGAGGCGCGCTCGAGCTCGATACGCCGGAGCTCAAGCTCAAGTTCGATTCCGACGGTCGGATCGCCTCGATCGTCGAGCAGCCGCGCAACGACGCGCATCGGCTGATCGAGGAATGCATGATCGTCGCCAACGTCGCGGCGGCGCGGTTCCTCGACCGGCACCGCGTGCCGACGCTCTATCGCGTGCATGGTCTTCCGGACCTCGACCGGCTCGAAACTCTGCGCCAGTTCCTGCGCGAGTTCGGTCTGTGGCTGCCGCCGGCCGCGGACGTGCGTCCGGAGCACCTGCGCGAGCTGCTGCAGCAGATCGGGGACCGGCCGGACGCGACCCTGATCAGCACCGCGGTGATTCGTGCCATGCCGCAGGCGGTTTACCAGCCCGGGAACATCGGTCACTTCGGCCTCGCGCTCGAGCACTACGCGCACTTCACCTCGCCGATCCGCCGCTATCCGGACCTAGTCGTGCATCGAGGCATCCGCCAGGTGCTGCGTGCCGGCGATCCATCGGAGCTGCTCGCCTGGCACGGTCCGTTCGCCGCGCTGGGCCAGGATTGCTCGTTTCGCGAGCGCCGTGCCGACGAGGCGACCCGCAGCGCGGTGTCCTGGCTCAAGTGCTTCTACATGCAGGAGCACGTCGGCAGCGAGTTCGACGGTATCGTCTCGGGCGTGGTGGATTTCGGGCTCTTCGTGCAGCTCGAAGGCCTGCAGGTCGACGGTCTGCTGCACGTGTCGGCGCTCGGGCAGGACTACTTCGCGCGCGACTCCTCGGGCTACCGGATGATCGGGCGCAGCTCAGGGCGCACGTTCCATCTCGGCGACCGTCTGCGCGTGCGTGTGAGCAACGTGTCGCTCGACGACCGCCGCACCGACTTCGAGCTGGCGGGGGCGGCCGCTGCGCCGCAGCGAGCGCGACGACCGTGGGCCGGCCGCCGGAGACGCGCGTGAGCCGCGCGGCGAGCGACCCGGTGACCTACGGCATCCATGCGGTGCGGGTGCTGCTCACGCGCAGCCCGCGGCGGTTGCGACGATTGCTGCTGCTCGCGCGGCGCGACGATCGCCGTCTCGGCGAGCTGCGACAGCTCGCGGAGCGCGCGGGGATCCCGGTTACTGCGGCTGACCAGGCCGAGCTCGCGGCGCTGACGCACGACGGTCGTCATCAGGGCGCCGTAGCCGTGCTCGCTCAAGAGCTCGCCGCCGCAACGGATCCAGAGACCCGGCTCGAGGAGGCACTTGCCGCTGCCGTCGGGCCGCCGCTTCTTTTGGTGCTCGATGGCGTGCAGGATCCGCACAACCTGGGCGCGTGCCTGCGCACCGCGGACGCGGCGGGCGCCTGCGCCGTGATCGCGCCGCGCGACCGGGCTGCGGGGCTGACCCCGGCGGTGCGCAAGGTCGCAGCGGGCGCCGCGGAAACGGTTCCCCTCATCGCTGTCGTCAACCTCGCCCGGACGCTGCGCGCGCTCACCGAGCGGGGGATCTGGGTGATCGGCGCCGACGATCAGGCGCCGGGCTCGCTCTACGATGCGGATCTCGCAGGTCCGGCCGCGCTGGTGTTGGGCTCGGAAGGCGCGGGGCTCCGGCGCCTCACCCGCGAGTGCTGCGACCAGCTGGTGGCCGTTCCTATGGCCGGCGGCGTCGAAAGCCTGAACGTGTCGGTCGCGGCGGGCGTCCTGCTCTACGAGGCCGTACGCCAGCGGAAATCCCGAAGTCTTTGACTTGGGCAGGGGGCTCGCCTATCCTTCCCGGCCCCATCGGGTCCGCAGGTCCCGAAGGACACGTAACTCCTTGCCACACCGGGTCTTTTGCTTCGGGTGGCTCAACCCATGAGGAGCACCACGGTGCGTCATTACGAAATCGTGTTTCTGGTCCACCCTGACCAGAGCGAGCAGGTGCCGGCGATGATCGAGCGCTACCGGGGCATGATCGCCGCCGGTCAGGGCGCGGTGCATCGCCTCGAAGACTGGGGTCGTCGGCAGCTCGCGTATCCGATCGCCAAGGTCCACAAGGCACATTACGTGCTCATGAACATCGAGTGCGACAAGAAGACGCTCGATGAGCTCACCGGTGCGTTCCGCTTCAGTGACGCGGTGATCCGCCATCTGGTGGTGGCGGTCCCGGGTGCCGTTACCGAGGCATCGCCGATGGCCAGGGAAGAAGAGGGCGGTCGCAGCGAGGATTCCGGGTCGCAGGAGCGCGATGGCGCCGACGAGTCGATATCCGCCGCGAGCTGAGCCCCGACTATACGACGCAAACGAACAGGTGACGCATGGCACGTTTTTTCCGCCGCCGTAAATTCTGCAAGTTCACGGCCGAGGGCATCGAACAGATCGACTACAAGGATCTCGCGACGCTCAAGGGCTACATCACCGAGACGGGCAAGATCGTCCCGAGCCGGATCACCGGGACACGCTCGAACTACCAGCGTCAGCTTGCGCTGGCGGTCAAGCGCGCGCGTTTCCTCGCGCTGCTGCCCTACACCGACCAGCACTGAGCCCGCGGGCGCCGCGCCGACGACGGCCGGCCGCTGCAATGAACCGCTCGATCGCCAACTGGCTCGCCACGAATCCCGGCGGCGCGGTGTTCGCCACCGGGCTGCTCGGGCTGTTGCCGTTCTTCGGCGTGGGTTTCTTCTTCTTTCTGCCGGGCGCGGTCCCGGCGCTGCACGCGCTCGCGCGCGGGCCGCGGCACGGGGCGATGGTTGCGGCGGGCGCCGCGGCTCTGCTCGCGCTCGCGATCTGGTTCATCGGCCGCTCGGTGCCGGTCGGTGTCGGCTACGCGGCGTGGGTGCTCGGCCCGCCGCTTGCGCTCGCCTCGGTGCTGCGGCGCACGGGCTCGCTGTCGCTGTGCCTGCAGCTCGCGGTGCTGGGCGGAATTGCCATGCTCGTCGTGTTGCACACGACGCTCGGCGATCCGGCGCAGTACTGGTCGCCGGCGGTGCATCAGCTGGGAGAGGAAATGCAGCGACGGGGCTTGTCGCTCGACGATACGTTCCTCGATGCGCTGGCGCGCAGTCTCTGGGCCTGGATCACGGTGCTGACGCTGCTGCTCGGCATGTGTGCCGTATTCCTGGCGCGGTGGTGGCAACGGCTCGCCTCAGGGCCCGGGAGCTTTGGCGCCGAGTTCCGCCAGATCCGCCTGGGGCGCGTGCTGGGCGTCACCGCGGCAGGCGCGGTGGCGGCATCGTTCCTGCTCGAGCAGGCATTCGTCGACGACCTGGCGCGGTTCCTGGTGTCGGCGCTGGCCCTCGTGGGGATCGCCGCGGCGCACCGGATACGTCACGAACGCGGCGCAAACACCGCGTGGCTCTGGGCGCTGTACGTGGCACTGGCATTCGTATCGCCGGTCGCGCTGCCCGCGCTCGCCGGCATGGGATTCGTCGACAACTGGCTGCGCTCGGGCGGCCGGAATTCAGGTTCAGTCTGAGGAAACAACGATGGAAGTCATCCTTCTGCAGAAGGTCGCCAACCTCGGCAACATCGGTGACCGCGTAAAGGTCAAGCCGGGCTTCGGCCGCAATTTCCTGCTACCGCAGGGCAAGGCCGCGCTCGCCACCGCCGCGAACATCGCGAAGTTCGAGGAGCGCCGCGTCGAGCTCGAGAAGCGCGCAGCCGACGATCTCGGCACGGCCCGCACGCGCGCCGCGAAGCTCGAGGGTCGCGCGCTCACGCTCACCGCGAAGGCGGGCGGCGAGGGCAAGCTCTTCGGCTCGATTGGCACGACCGACATCGCCGAGGCGCTGTCCGCGGACGGCATCGAGGTCGAGCGCAGCGAGGTGCGTCTGCCGGGCGGCCCGATCCGGCTGATCGGCGAGCATCACGTCAAGCTGCATCTGCATAGCGACGTCGAGATCGATCTGACGGTAACGGTGGTCGCCGAGGAGTAAGAGCTCCGGGGGCGGACGATGGATCAGGACACGGGGACGGCCAGCCTGCGCAGACGCGTCCGCGCCGCGCCCGAGGCCGACGCGCTGCGTGTCCCGCCGCAGTCCGCCGAGGCGGAGCAGGCGGTCCTCGGCGGGCTGATGCTCGACAACGCGAGCTGGGACACGATCGCGGACCGGCTCCGCGCCGAGGATTTCTACCGCCGCGACCACCAGCACATCTTCGGCGCGATCGCCGAACTCTCGGCGCGCGGGGAGCCGAGCGACGCGGTGACGCTGGCGGAGCACCTGGCCGCGAAAGGGCTCGCGGAGGAGAGCGGCGGCCTCGCCTATCTCGCGGGGCTGGCCCGCGACACGCCGACCGCCGCGAACATCCGCGCCTACGCCGACATCGTGCGCGAGCGCTCGGTTCTGCGGCAGCTGATCCGCGTCAGCGGCGAGATCGCCGGCAGCGCATACGAGAGCGAGGGGCGCACCGCGAGCGAGCTGCTCGACGACGCCGAGCGGCGCGTGTTCGAGATCGCCGAGCAGCGCCGGCGCGGCGGGCCCGGCTTCGTGCCGCTGCGTGACGTGCTGGGCGCGACCATCGACCGCCTCGATCTGCTGCACCAGACCCAGGGACAGCTCACCGGTGTCAGCACCGGTTACAACGACCTCGATCGCATGACCGCGGGACTCCAGCCCGGCGACCTGGTGATCATCGCGGGCCGGCCCTCAATGGGCAAGACGACGCTCGCGCTCAACATCGCCGAGTCCGCGGCGATCTCGCACGACACCCCGGTCGCCGTGTTCAGCATGGAAATGTCGCGCGAGCAGCTCGCGTTCCGGATGATCTCCTCGCTCGGGCGCGTCGATCAGAGTCATCTGCGCACCGGCATGTTCGGCGACGAGGACTGGGCGCGGATCAACAGCGCGATCGCCCAGATGCGCAGCGCGCCGATCTACATCGACGACAGCGGCGCGCTCACGCCGATCGAGCTTCGCGCGCGCGCGCGCCGGCTGAAGCGCGAACGGGGTCTCGGCCTGATCGTCATCGACTACCTGCAGCTCATGCAGGTGCCGGGGACAAAGGAGAACCGGGCCACCGAGATCTCGGAGATCTCCCGCTCGGTCAAGGCGCTTGCGAAGGAGCTTGCCGTGCCGGTGATCGCGCTGTCGCAGCTCAACCGCGGGGTCGAGCAGCGCACCGACAAGAAGCCCGTGATGTCGGACCTGCGCGAGTCCGGCGCGCTCGAGCAGGACGCCGATGTGATCATGCTGATTTACCGCGAGGAGGTGTACGAACCCGACACCCCCCGCAAGGGAATCGCCGACATCATCATCGCCAAGCAGCGCAACGGCCCCACCGGCGAAGTGCACCTCACCTTCCTCGGCAAGTACACGCGGTTCGAGAACCTCGCGAGCGGCGCCTACGGCCACGAGCCGTGACGGTCGCCGCCAGGATCCACGTTCGCTCGGTCGTGGATTCGGCTGCGCTCGGGCACAACCTGGCGCGCGTGCGGGCGCTCGCGCCGGATTCGCGGGTGCTCGCGGTCATCAAGGCCAACGCCTACGGACACGGCCTGGTGCCGGTGGCTCGCGCCCTCGCGGCGTGCGATGCCTTCGCCGTCGCGCGGCTCGAAGAGGGACTTGCGCTGCGCGACGCGGGCTTCCGGCAGCGCGTGCTCCTGCTCGAGGGCGTGCGCACGGCGGAGCAGCTCGCGCAGGCAGGCCAGCACGAGCTCGACGTGATGGTGCACAGCTTCGAGCAGCTCGCGCTGCTCGAAGCCCGGACCGGGACGGTGCCGCTCGACGCTTGGCTCAAGCTCGACACCGGGATGAACCGCCTGGGTTTCCGGCCGGAGGAGTTCCGTCCGGCGCTCGAGCGCCTGCGCCGCATCCCCGGCCTCGGTCAGCCGCCGCGACTCGTGACGCACCTGGCGAAAGCGGACCTCCGCGACGATCCCATGACCGCCACGCAGCTCGAGTTGTTTGCGAGCGTGACGGCCGGATGCCCGGGTGAGCGCAGCATCGCGAACACGGCAGGCATCCTGGCGTGGCCCCACGCGCGCTCGGACTGGGCGCGGCCGGGGCTGATGCTGTACGGTCTCGCGCCATTCGGCGACGGCACAGGCGCGGATTTCGGTCTCCGGCCGGCGATGAGCTTCGAGAGCGAAGTGATCGCGGTCAGGACCGTGTTGCCCGGCGAGTCCGTCGGCTACTGCGCGACCTGGCGCGCGAATCGCGCGAGTCGCATCGCGGTCGTGGCGGCAGGGTATGGCGACGGCTATCCGCGCGCGACCGCGACCGGCGCGCCGGTGCTGGTCCAGGCGAGGCGCGCGCCGCTGGTCGGGCGGGTATCGATGGACATGCTCACCGTGGACGTCACAGACCTGCCGTCCGTACGACCGGGTGACCCGGTGACCCTGTGGGGCGACGGTCTGCCTGCGGAGGAAGTGGCGCGCCACGCGGGCGCGATCCCGTACGAGCTGACCTGCGGGGTCAGCCAGCGCGTGCTGCACGTGGTGCGCTGATCAGTTCTCGAAGAAGCCCATCTTCACGCCGGCGAGCTGCAGCACGTCGTTGTCGTGCAGCTTGCGCGCCTGCGGTCCGATCGGCACGCCGTTCACCTGCGGAAGATTGCCGTCGGGACTCTCGACGTTGACGATGTAATAGCCGTCGGCACGCCGTGTGATCGCCGCGACCTGGACACCCGGCCGGCCCAGCGTCGTCAATGTCTTCACCAGCTCGAGCTCACGTCCAGCGAACTGCCCGCTCAGCACCTGCAGCTTGGCCTTCTTCGGCGCGGGAGGCGGCGCGAAGCCCTGCTGCGCCGCAGGCGGCGTCGGGGGGGGTGGCGACGGCGCGGTGGCGACCGCCGGGATCTGCAGCCGTGCGGCGGCGCGCGGCCCGATCACCATGGTTTTCTCGAACTCGTCCTGGGGCTCTTCCGCCTCGCCATCCACAAAGCGCAGCGCGTGATGGCCGACCGTGATCACGTCGCCGTGCTGCAGCGCGTGCTTCTTGATCAGCTTGCCGTTGACGTAGGTGCCGTTGGTGCTGTTCAGGTCCTCGAGGAACGAGTCGTTGAGAATGTTGATCACGAGCGCGTGGTGACCACTCACCGCCGCGTTGTCGATACGGATGTCGTTGTCCGGCAGACGCCCGACCGTGTAACGCTCTTTGCTCATGTTGTACTCGGCAAGCACCTGCCCGTCGAGACTGAGAACAAGCCTGGCCATGCGAGATCCTGCGTGTGTCGTTAGCCGAACAAGCCGAGCAAGCGATCCATCATGCCGCGCCGCGCCGGGAAGGCCTCCAGCACCCGCGCGAGAACGACCGAGATGTTATCGCGGCCCCCATTCTCGTTGCCGAGCAGCACCAATTGCTTGCCAAGCGTCTCAAGATTAGCACCAAAGGTACTGGCGGTTAACTGAATGTCGTCGTCTTCCACCATGTCCGACAGGCCATCGGAGCAAAGCAGGAACAGGTCGTCCTTCACCACCGGCATTTCTGTGATCTCCACCTCAACAACGGGCTCGACACCGAGTGCACGCGTCACGAAATTCTTGGCGGCAGCGCGTGCGGCCTCCTCGGGCGTGTAAAAACCGCGCGCGACGAGCTCCTGCATCAGCGAATGATCCTGCGTCACCTGCTCGATGCGGTTGTCCCGCAGCCGGTACATGCGCGAGTCTCCGACGTGCGCAATCGTGAGCTTGTCGTCGAAGAAGAGCCCCGCGACCACGGTGGTGCCCATACCCTCGCAGTTGGGCTGGGTGCGGGCAGTCTGGTAGATGATCTTGTTGGCGCGCTGGATGGCATCGCGCAGCAGGATGCCCGGCCGACCCTGACCGGTCTCGGGGTCGGGGATGGTCAAATCCTGACGCTCGACGGCTTCCTTGATCAGGCCAAGCAGCGTGCGTACCGCGATACCGCTCGCGACCTCGCCGGACTTGTACCCGCCCATGCCATCGGCGAGAACCACCAGGCCGACATCCGGGTCCGTGCCGATCGTGTCCTCGTTGTGCTCGCGTACCCGCCCTGTGTCGGTGACGCCGACGCAGCGGAGCTTGCCCTTGAGGTGCACGGCCTCAGTCCCTGATGGCGCCGGCGAACTGTCGCAGTGCCGCGGCGAACGCCGCGCCGCTCTCGAAGCGGTCCGCGGGGTCCTTGGCGAGCGCGCGCTCGAAGAATCCGTCGAGTCTTCCGGGCAGGTCGGGCCGCATCGCGCAGATACGCGGGTGCGGATCCTGCACGATAGAGAGCATCAGGGCCGGCATCGAGTCGGCGCGGAAGGGAAGCTGCGCGGTGAGCAGCTGGAAGAGCGTGACCCCGAGAGAGAACAGGTCCGAGCGTCCCGTGACCTCGCGGCCCTGGAGCTGCTCGGGCGACATGAACGATGGGGTTCCAAGCACGACTCCAGTGCGGGTGCGGGCCGAATCGGTGAGCCGGGCGATCCCGAAGTCGGTGATCTTGAGCTCGGCGCCGGTCGGATCGTACATCACATTAGCCGGCTTGATGTCCCGATGCACGACCTGGCGCTGGTGCGCGAAGTGCAGCGCGTCGGCCAGGCGGGCGACGATTTCGAGCGTCACGGACGCGCGCAGCAGCCGGCGCGAGTCGGTGTGCTCGACGAGGTGCCGGCCCCGCAGCAGCTCCATCGCGATGTACGCCGTGCCGTCGTCCTCACCGGCATCGAAGATCGTGACGATGTGCGGATGGCTCAGCCGACCGGCCATTTCCGCCTCGCGGAAGAACTTGCCGCGCGCTTCCTCGAGCGCGCGGCCCTCGAACTCGTCGGCAAGCGGGATGACCTTGAGAGCAACCTCGCGGTTGATCATCGGGTCGCGCGCCTTGTACACGACGCCCATGGCGCCCCTGCCGATCTCGCTCAGGATCTGGTAGCGGCCGAGCGTGGCCGGCAGCGGGCCGGTCGAAAGATTGGTACCGGTCGCATCCCCGGTACTCATCAGGATCAGGGTTTCTTCGGCCGGCAAACGCATGATGTCGGGCGAGTATAGGGGCTCAATTGTGGGCGAATTGCCGTCGCCGTCACACATCCGGGCCGCCCGGAAGCGCCGTGCTAGCATCGCGGGTCCACCCCGCGGTCCGACCCCATGCCCAAGCCCAGGACGAGCTACGTGTGCGCCGCCTGCGGCGAACGAACAGCGCAATGGCAGGGTCAGTGCCCTTCCTGCGAGGCGTGGAACACGCTGGAGGCCACGTTGTCGCCCGCGCGTGCCGCGAGCGCCGCGCGTGCAGGCACGCCCGCGCAGGTGTCCAGAACGGTGACGGAGATCACGGCGGAGACCGACGATCGCATTGCGACGGGCATCGCAGAATTCGATCGCGTGTTGGGCGGCGGGCTCGTCGCCGGCTCGGCGGTACTGCTCGGCGGCGATCCGGGTATCGGCAAGTCCACTATCCTGCTGCAGGTGGCGGACGCACTGTCACGCGATCGCGCCGTCGTGTACGCCTCCGGCGAGGAGTCCGTGCGACAGGTCGCGCTGCGCGCTCGCAGGCTCGGGCTGGCGTCGACCAGCCTGCGGTTGCTCGCAGAAACGCGGGTCGAGGCGATATTGGACGCCGCAGCGGTGGACACGGCGCGCGTTCTGATCGTCGACTCGATCCAAACCGTGCAGACGGAGGCAAGCGAATCGTCGATCGGCTCGGCTTCGCAGGTGCGGGAGTCCGCGGCGCGCCTGGTGCGTCACGCAAAGGCGAGCGGCGCCGCGGTGTTCGTGATCGGGCACGTCACCAAGGAAGGCCTGATCGCCGGTCCTCGCATACTCGAGCACATGGTCGACACGGTGCTCTATTTCGAAAGCGATCCGGGGAGCCGCTACCGCGTCATCCGCGCGGTCAAGAACCGTTTCGGCGCGGCGAACGAGATCGGCGTCTTCGCGATGACGGAACAGGGCCTGCGCGAGGTTCGCAATCCGTCGGCGATATTTCTCTCGCGGCGGCCGGATCCGGTACCCGGCAGCATCGTGATGGTGGCGCGCGAGGGCAGCCGGCCGTTGCTGGTGGAGGTGCAGGCGCTGCTCGACGACGCACAGGGCGCGGCGCCGCGGCGCGTTGCGGTGGGACTGGACGCGAGCCGGCTCGCGCTGCTGCTCGCCGTCCTGCATCGCCACGGCGGTGTCGCGACCGCTGGCCTCGATGTGTTCGTCAACGTCGTTGGCGGCGTGCGCATCGACGATACCGCTGCGGACCTGCCCGCCTTGCTCGCGGTCGCATCGAGCCTCCGCGGGCGTGCGCTGCCCGCGGACCTGGTCGCCTTCGGCGAACTGGGACTCACGGGGGAGATTCGTCCCGTGCCGTTCGGCGAGGAACGGCTGCGGGAGGCGGCCAAGCAGGGGTTCGCCCGCGCGATCGTTCCGGCGGGCAACGCGCCGCGCAAGGCAATCGAGGGTCTCAGGATGCAGGCCGTCGCGCAGCTTCAGGCGGCGCTCGATGGCGCGTTCTGAGGCGACCGCTCGGGCTCGGCGTCGATACGGTGCAGCCGCACCGTCTTGATTGCGTTCTCACCGGTCTGCAGGACGTCGATGGCGTAATCCGCGAGACGGAGGCTAGTGCCGGGCTCCGGAATGGTTTCGAGGTATTCGACGATTACGCCGTTCAGGGTGCGCGGTCCGCTGGTCGGCAGCGCCCAGCCCATCCTGCGATTTAGCGCGCGCACGCTCGCCGCCGCGTTCACCACGAACGTGCCGCCCGGCTCCTTGAGCACGTCCTTGTGCAGTGAAGTCGTATCCGAGGTGAACTCGCCCACGATCTCCTCGAGCAGGTCCTCCAGCGTCACCAGGCCGAGTACGTCTCCGTACTCGTCGACCACGAATGCGAGCCGGCGGCGCTGTCGCTGGAACTGCAGCAGCTGCTCGTTGAGCGTGGTGCCCTCGGGCACGTAGTAGGGCTCTCGCGAGCGTGCGAGGGTGCGCAACTGCTCGCGGTTCAGCTCGCCTCGGGCCAGCAGCCGCGCGACCTTCTTCATGTGCAGGATGCCGATCAGGTGATCGAGCCCGCCCTCGTACACGGGGATCCGCGTGTGGCGGCTGTCGCGCAGCTGCGCGAGCACGTCGTCCCAGTCGTCGCTGAGGTCGAGACTGGCGATCTCCGTGCGCGGCACCATGATGTCCTCGACCTTCATCCGCTCGAGGTCCAGGATGCTCATGAGCATCCGCTGGTGCCGGTGCGGAATTACGGTGCTCGACTCCGCCACCAGCGTGCGCAGCTCGTCATGTGCGAGCCCGCCCTGGCGCGCCCCGTTGCGGGACACGCCGAGTACGCGCAGCACGCCGTCGGCGAGCAGATGTGTCGCCCACACCACAGGCTGCAGGACCTTGAGCAGCACCTCGTAGACGAGCGCCGACCAGAGCGCCAGCCGCTCCGGGTACAGTCCTCCCACCGTCTTCGGCGCGATCTCGCCGAAGATGATCAGCACGACCGCGAATGCGCTGATGCCAACCGCGACGCCCGGACCGCCGCCGATCTCGAAGCAGAGCAGGGTCACGATCGAGGCAGCCACGGTGTTTACGATGTTGTTGCAGATCAGGATCAGACCGACCAGGCGGTCGGGGCGCTCGAGCAACCGGGCTGCGGCGCGGGCGCCGCGGCTGCCCTCCCGCGCGTAGTGCCGCAGCCGGTCCCGGTTGGCACTCATGAGCGCCGTCTCGGTGCCGGAAAAGAAGGCGGAGAGCGCGACCAGCGCGATGAGTGCGGCGGTCAGTGCGGCTGACGGAACGTCGAGCAAGGGGTCAGCCCCAGTGCCGGCCGAGCAGCGTTTCGAGCACCAGCTTGCTGCCGAAGTAGGCCAGCGCAAGGGCCGCGTAGCCCGACAGCGCCCAGCGCAGCGCACGTCGTCCACGCCAGCCGAAGCGCAGCCGGCCGAACAGCAGCATTCCGAACAGCACCCAGGCAACCATCGCGAGCACCACCTTGTGAACGAGGTGCTGGGCGAACAGGTTCTCGATGAAGAACGCGCCGCTGACGAGCGCGAGCGTCAGCAGCAGGAATCCGGCGAGTATCGCCTGGAAGCAGCCCGATTCCAGCGACTCGAGCGGCGAGAAGATGCGGAGCCAGCCAAGCGGCCGATGACTGCGGAGTCGACGATCCACTACCACCTGTGTGGCCGCGAGCGCTGCGCCGATGGTCAGCATGGCGAACGCGGTCGTCGCCACCGCGACGTGAAAGGTGAGCTCCCAGCCCGGCTGAGCGATCGAGAAGTGCCGACCGTCGCGTGAGAAGCCGGCCTCGAGCACCGCCGCGATCACGAGCAGCAGTGCCGCCGCGCCCGCGGGGCGTGAACGCAGCATCATGTAGAGGCCGGCGCCGGCGATCACGAGGCCGACGATCGACGCCGTGTCGCCGAGCGACAATGCCGCACCCGGCGCCTCGCGCTGCGCCACCAGCAGCGAGCCTGCATGAAACATCAGCCCCACCAGCGTAATCGCCGCCGCCGCGAGCCGACCGCCGCGGCCGAGATGCGCGTCGGCGCGATAGGCGCTCGATCCGAGCACGACGGCCCCGATCAGGTAGCAGGCGACGGCAATCAGTGACGACAACAAGTATCGGCTCAGGCAGGACGTAGCCCCGAGGATGATGTCACAACCGGACGTGCCTTTGCAGGCAGCGGCCGGCGGCGCCTGGTGGCGCCCAACCCATATAATCACGCGCCACGCGGTCCGAGTCGGGTCGCGGGTTCCACGCAGAGGTTGCGCGTGTTCGACAAGCTTTCGTCGCGTCTCTCAACCGTCGTCGAGGGGCTGACCGGTCGCGGTCGGCTCACCGAGGAGAACATCGCCGACACCCTGCGGCAGGTGAGGATGGCGCTGCTCGAGGCGGACGTCGCGCTGCCCGTGGTGCGCGAGTTCATCGACGCCGTCAAGAGCCGCGTCATCGGGCTCGAGATTCACAAGAGCCTGACGCCGGGCCAGGCGCTGGTGCGCGTAATCCACGAGGAACTGGTTCGCGTCATCGGTGAAGGGGCGCGCGGCCTCAACCTGCGCGTGCAGCCACCGGCCGTGATCCTGCTCGCGGGTCTCCAGGGCGCAGGCAAGACGACCACTGCGGCGAAGCTCGCGCTCTGGCTCAGGGACCGCGAGCGCAAGCGCGTGCTGCTCGCGAGCACGGACGTATACCGGCCCGCCGCCATCCTGCAGCTCGCGCGTCTTGGCGAGCAGCTCGCGATCGACGTGGCTCCGGCGAGCGCCGGTCAGACGCCGCTCGCCATCGCAAACGCAGCGCTGGACGCGGCGCGGCGCGGCGTCTACGACGTGCTGATCGTCGACACCGCCGGGCGTCTGCATATCGACGAGGAGATGATGGCCGAGGTGCGCGAGCTTGCGCGGGCGGTGGCGCCGATCGAGACGCTGTTCGTCGTCGACAGCATGGCGGGTCAGGACGCGGTGAACGCGGCGCGCGCCTTCGGCGCCGCGCTCCCGCTCACCGGCGTCGTGCTCACCAAGGCCGACGGCGACGCGCGCGGCGGCGCGGCGCTGTCCGTGCGCAACGTCACCGGCAAGCCGATCCTGTTCGTGGGCGTGGGCGAGAAGACCGACGCGCTGGAGGCATTCCAGCCCGAGCGCATGGCCTCGCGGATCCTCGGCATGGGTGACGTGCTGTCGCTCGTCGAGGAGGTGACGCGCAAGGTCGACCGCGAGGAGGCCGAGAAGCTCGCGCGCAAGGTAGCGCGCGGCAAGGACTTCGATCTCGGGGACCTGCGCGCGCAGCTCATGCAGCTGCAGGGCATGGGGGGCATAGGGGCCTTCATCGACAAGCTGCCGGCGCAGCTCGCGGCTCGCGCCGGGCAGCTGCCGCAGGGTAACGAGAAGGAGGTCGGCCGGCAGATCGCGATCATCTGCTCGATGACGCCCGGCGAGCGGCGCTTCCCGAAATCTATCGACGGATCGCGCAAGCGGAGGATCGCGGCCGGCTCCGGGGTTCAGGTCTCGGACGTCAACCGGTTGCTGAAGAATTTCCTGCAGATGCAGAAGATGATGAAGGGGATGGGCAAGGGAGGGCTGCAGCGGATGATGCGCGCCATGGGGGGACGTCTGCCGCCGGGACTCCGCTGACCCGCAGGCCAGGGCAGCGGTGCCCCCTGGCGGCGGCCCGCCGGGCCGTCCTGGCCCGCCCGGATCACCGGGGGGTTTTGAATCGGGCCGGCCTTTCGGTACAATTCGCGGCTCTTTTTTGGCCGGGTAAAGGCCGGATGGGTGCCGCGGGCGGCGCCCGCACAGAGGTACAGGCGACGATGGTGACGATCCGTTTGACCCGCCGTGGCGGCAAGAAGGAGCCCTTCTACCACGTGGTGGTGACCGACAGCCGCCGCACGGGCGGCACGGCCCTGGAGCAGGTCGGCTTTTACAACCCGGTCGCTCGCGGGGCCAGCGAAGAGCTCAGGCTCGATCTCGGCCGCATCGACCACTGGGTGGCCCGGGGTGCGCAGCCGTCTGAGCGCGTGGCGCACCTGATCAAGAGCCAGCGCTCGCGGGTGGCCACGGCCGCCTGACAGGGCCCCGGTGGGCGGTTCCCGACCCGGGGATCCGGCACGTGCCGCCAGGTCAAATCGTGGTTCTCGGGCGCTTCGGGGCGCCGTTTGGCGTGCAGGGCTGGGTCAGGCTCGAGTCGTACACCGAGCCGCCCGAACAGATTCTGACCTACCGCGCCCTGCGGACCGGGGTCGCGGGTGACGAGGTGGCCCTTCGGGAGTGGAAACGGGTGGGCCGGGGTCAGCTCGCGGTCCGGATCGATGGCATCGCGAGTCGCGAGGCCGCTACCGGGCTGCGCGGCACCGAGGTCTGGGTGCCAAGGGCGGACTTGCCGCCAGCGGCGCCCGGGGAGTACTACTTCGCCGATCTGATCGGGCTCAAGGCAGTCAATCGGGCGGGCGACGCCTTGGGAGAGGTGGCGGACATTCTCGAGCTGCCGGCGCACCCGGTTCTGGTGCTGCGTGGCGAGCGCGAGCGGCTGGTGCCGCTCGTGCCGGAGCGACTGATCAAGGTGGATCTCGATGCGGGCCGGGTGACGCTGGACTGGCATCGGGACGATTAGCAGGTTAGCGGTCGTGAGGATCGTGATCGTCACGCTGTTCCCGGACCTCGTGACCCAGGCCCTGTCGTTTGGCGTGCTCGGACGCGCCGTCGCCCGGGACCTGCTGTCTGTGGAGACAGTCGATCCGCGGCAGTTCGCGACCGATCCGCATCGGACGGTGGACGACCGGCCGTACGGAGGCGGACCGGGGATGGTGATGAAGGCCGAGCCGTTGCGACAGGCGGTCGAGCTCGCCACGCAGCGCGTACCCGGTGCAAGGCGGATCTACCTTGCGGCGGACGGCCGACCGGTGGTCCAGGCGGAAATCGCCGAGTTCGCCCGGCTGCCGGGTCTGATCCTGGTGGCCGGCCGGTACGAGGGCGTGGATGAGCGGTTCGTCGAGTGCTGCATCGACGAAACGGTCTCGATAGGCGACCTGGTGCTTTCCGGCGGCGAGCTTCCGGCGCTGATGCTGGTCGACGCCGTGGCAAGATTGCTGCCCGGCACGCTGGGTTGCGCGCAGTCTGCGGAGCACGAGTCGTTTACGACCGGGCTCCTCGACTGGCCGCACTACACGCGGCCGGAGGTGTGGGACGGTCGGCCGGTGCCGCCGGTGCTGCTCGGCGGCAACCACGCGGCGATCCGGCGCTGGAGACGCCGGCAGGCGCTGGGCCGCACGCACGAGCGGCGCCCGGACCTGGTGGGCTCGCGCGCGTTGACCGCGGAGGAGCGGCAGCTGCTCGATGAGTACATGGCGGAGCAGGACGCTGCACGGCTTGAGGCTAAGAAACAGTAAATGCGAGATGGGTGAGACATGACCAACATCATTGCCGCGCTCGAAGCCGAGCGCATCAAGCGCGAGATCCCGGACTTCGGCCCTGGCGACACCATCGTCGTCGAGGTGAAGGTCAAGGAAGGCGACCGCGAGCGTGTCCAGGCCTACGAGGGCGTGGTAATCGCGCGCCGCAACCGCGGGCTCAATTCCTCGTTCACCGTGCGCAAGATCTCGCACGGCGAAGGCGTCGAGCGGGTGTTCCAGACCTACAGCCCCTCGCTCGGCGCCATCACCGTGAAGCGTCGCGGCAACGTGCGGCGGGCCAAGCTCTACTACCTGCGCGATCGCGCCGGCAAGGCTGCGCGCATCGAAGAGAAGGTCTGAGACGGAGGCGGGCGCCGTGAGCGGCGCCACCCGTCCACGCATGTTGAGCGCACTGGGACGTCTGCTCGGCTGGCTCTGGGGTGGTCTGGACGCCCTGCGGAAGGTCCTGCACCTCATACTGCTGCTCGCGCTGTTCGGCGGTCTCTGGGCTGCCTTCTCGCATTCGATCCCGTTCGTACCCGAGCGCGCGGCCCTGGTGATCGCGCCACAGGGGCCCATCGTCGAGCAGCTTACCGGCGACCCGGTCGAGCGCACGCTCGCCGACGCGCTGCGGCAGGCGCCGAGCCAGACGCTGCTGCGCGACGTCGTCGACTCCATCCGTGGCGCACGTGACGATGACCGGATCCACGCGCTTTACCTCGATCTCGGCGGAATGGAGGGATTGGGTGTTGCCAGGCTCGCCGAAATCACCGCTGCCATCGACTCGTTCCGCGAGAGCGGCAAGCCCGTCATCGCCTTCTCCGATTTCTACGAACAGGGCCAGTACTACGTTGCCGCCCACGCCGACGAGATCTATCTCGACCCGCAGGGCATCGCCTTCATCGACGGCTTCGCGAACTACGGGCTGTTCGTCAAGGACGCGACCGACAAGCTCGCGATCGACTGGAACGTGTTCCGCGTCGGCGAGTACAAGTCGGCCACCGAGATGTTCAGCCGCAACGACATGTCGCCGGCGGAGCGCGAGGAGAGCCTGGCCTGGCTCTCCTCGCTCTGGAACACGTACAAGACCGACGTCGCCCGGGCACGCCACTTCGAGCCGGAGCGTCTGCAGGTGTATGCGGACGACAGCGTGGAGGCGCTCAAGCGCGCCGGCGGGGATCTCGCGAAGATGGCGCTCGATGCCGGACTCGTCACCGCGCTCAAGGGTCGCACCGACGTCGAGGAGCGGCTCAAGCAGATCACCGGCGAGGACGGTGACGAGGAAAGCTACGTCGGCGTCGATCACTGGTCGTACCTGGCGAATCTGCGATCGCAGCAAGCGCTGTCGATTGCGCCCTCGGACAAGGTCGGCGTCATCGTGGCAACAGGCGAGATCGTTCCCGGCGAGCAGCCGCCGGGCGTGATCGGCGGCGACAGTCTCGCGCGCCAGCTGCGCGACGCGCGCGAGGACGACGCGATCCGCGCCGTCGTGCTGCGCATCGACAGCCCCGGCGGCAGCGTCTTTGCGAGCGAGGTGATCCGTCGCGAGATCGCGGCGCTGCGCGAGGCGGGCAAGCCCGTGGTCGCGTCGATGAGCAGCCTCGCAGCCTCGGGCGGCTACTACATCGCCATGGACGCTGATCGAATCATCGCCAGCCGCGCGACGCTCACCGGATCGATCGGCATCTTCGCGATCTTTCCGACCTTCGAGCGGTCGCTCGAGAAGCTTGGTGTGCACGTCGATGGCGTCGGGACCACGGCGCTGTCGGGGGATTTCCGGCTCGAGCGCAGCCTCAGTGAGGCCTCGCGCGAGATGGTCCAGCAGAGCCTCGAGTACGAGTACCGCCAGTTCGTCTCACGCGTCGCGCAGGCGCGCAAGAAGGACGTCGAAGCGGTCGATGCCGTCGCGCAAGGGCGGGTGTGGGCCGGCGAGGATGCGCTCAAGCACGGCCTGGTGGATCGGCTGGGTGGCTACGACGACGCGGTCAAGCTTGCCGCGGAGCTCGCCAAGCTTGGCGACGACTACGACATCGAGGTGCTGGAGACCGAGATGGGGATCTCCGAGGCGCTCGGTCTGCGTCTGCGCGCCGCGGTTGCTCGGATCGTTGCGCCGCTGCTGCCGGCGAGCGCTCTGCCGGGGCTTCCCGACGCGCTCGCGCCACTCGTCGCGCAGTCGCAGCGCCTCTCGCGGCTCAAAGACCCGCGCAGGCTCTTCAACTACTGCATCGCCTGCCCGGTCGAATAGGAGCCAGTCAGCTCCCCTTTCTCATTCAGGCCTGGCCAGGCGTGCGCTCGAGCAGTTCCAGCACGCGCTCCGCCGGACGGCAGAGCCGCACACCCTTCGGCGTGCACACGATCGGCCGGTTTACGAGCTCGGGGTGCTCGATCATGGCGGCAACAAGTGTCTCCTCGTCGACGTCCGGATCGAGCAGCCCGAGCTCCGCCGCCGGCGACCGGGCCGTCCGGAGCGCCTCGTGGGGACTCAGCCCCGCGGCCGCGAAGAGGCCCAGCAGCTGCGGCCGCGTCCAGCCGGTCTTCAGATACTCGACGATGGTGGGCCGGTATCCCGCGTCTTCGATCAGTGCGAGCACGTTGCGCGAGGTGCCGCATCCCGGGTTGTGGTGGATCACCACCGGGAATCGAGTCGCTTCTCCAGTCTCGCTCATCGGGTGCGCTCACGCCGCCCAGTCGAGGATGATCTTCCCCGAGCGTCCGCTCTTCATGATTTCGAATCCGTCCTGGTAGGCCGCGACCGGCAGCCGATGCGTGATGATCGGCGTGACGTCGAGCCCGCTCTGCAGCATCGCCGACATCTTGTACCAGGTCTCGAACATCTCGCGACCGTAGATGCCCTTGATCACCAGGCCCTTGAAGATCACCTCGTTCCAGTCGATCGCGGTATCGCCGGGCGGGATACCGAGCAGCGCCACGCTGCCGCCGTGGTGCATGGTCCGCAGCATGTCGCGGAACGCGGCCGGATTGCCCGACATCTCGAGTCCGACGTCGAAGCCCTCGACCATGCCGAGCGACTTCATCGTGTCGTCGAGCGACTCGCGGGTGACATTGATCGCGCGCGTGGCGCCCATCTTTCGGGCGAGATCGAGACGATAGTCGTTGACGTCGGTGACGACGACGTGGCGCGCGCCGACGAAGCGCGCGATCGCCGCTGCCATGATCCCGATCGGGCCGGCGCCGGTGATCAGCACGTCCTCGCCGACCAGGTTGAAGGCGAGCGCCGTGTGCGTTGCATTGCCGAGCGGGTCGAGGATCGAGGCGACCTCGTCCGAGATCGAGTCGGGCAGCTTGAAGGCGTTGAAGGCCGGGAT
>Ga0075421_100001668_pt1 | contig 26202 bp, 23 predicted proteins | sample SoiMetdeltSBSDD5_FD_75292 | JGI IMG/M metagenome (GOLD analysis project Ga0075421, IMG submission 75292) | Bulk soil microbial communities from a Populus tree surrounding site in Tennessee, USA - Soil MetaG P. deltoides SBSDD5 | ecosystem: Environmental > Terrestrial > Soil > Tree plantation... | reverse complement strand
ATTGGATATCTGATAATGGGCATCATCGCGTTCTCCCTTGGACTTCAGGATGCGACTTCAATGGGTAAGCTCGACTGGTCAAAACCGGGAGTCATCGAGGGAATGAAGATCATTCAGGCACTTTCTTCAATACTCATCTTTTTCCTGCCTGCTTTCATATTCGCTGTTATAATTTACGGCGGCAGGGCCACCAGCTTTCTGGGGTTGAAGCCGGCTCAGTTAAAGTCAATGTATATTCTTGCGATAGTTCTGATAATAGCTGCGTTTCCTTTTGTGTTCTGGCTGGGTGAACTGAATCAATTAATACCCCTGCCGAAATGGATGGGTGATCTGGAACAGGAAGCTACAAAATCGATGCAGCAATTTTTGAAAGCGCGCAGCAGCGGAGAAGTGTTTTTAAATGTGATTATTATCGCACTGTTGCCTGCTATCTGCGAAGAAGTATGTTTTCGTGGCGCACTGCAGCGAATCATGATCCACATCACAAAGAATGCATGGACGGGAATTATCGTCACCGCCTTACTTTTCTCCGCGCTTCACCTGCAGTTTCAGGGATTTTTTCCGAGGATGTTTCTGGGAATAATACTCGGAGCAATTTATTGGTATAGCGGTAGCCTTTGGCCCAGCATACTTGCACACTTTGTGAATAATGCCATACAGGTAGTGGTGGTATCATATGCACCGCAATACATCGAGAAAAATCCTCCCGTTCCCGTTTTACTCGCGGCTTTCAGCGGGTTGCTGATATGGGGACTTCTATATGTTTTCAAAACTACCTCGAAAGTTTCTTACCAGAAGATATATGAACCAGAAGAAATCAACCGGACTAACGAATTTGTTTCTTAACCCACATTCATGGCGCTGAACAAAGGAACATTTAAAACCCGGTCGCTTACAGCCGCAATTTTTGTGGTTGTGATGCTCGCTGGTTTACTAATCAGCCACTGGACATTCTTCCTCCTTTTTACAGTCATACATTTCGGATGCTGGACAGAATATCAGAAGCTTGTTGGACTGATTGATAAAGATTACAAATCAATATCGGAGCTGCACCGCTACGGTATTATGATTGCCGGTTGGTGCATAATGCTTTATTTCACCAATAACGACTTCAGGTTCGGTGATTTTGTTTTACACTCAATAGGATGGTGGCTCGCATTGTTATTTGCATTCCTGCTGCCTATAACTGAGTTGCTTTTTTCTCATAACATATCACCTAAAAACATGGGGTACTCGGCGCTCGGACTGATTTATATTTCTCTCAGTTGTGGACTGATGATAGACTTGCTGATATTTCCATCAATTCCTTTCATGTCGATGCCGCTTATGCCTATTATTATTATCGCCTGCATGTGGATCAACGATACAATGGCATATATTGTCGGATCGCTGATAGGTAAAACGCCACTCACGTCCGTTTCGCCGAAAAAAACATGGGAAGGAACACTCGGGGGTATCATACTCTGCATCACTGTAGTTACGATCGGAAGCAGCTATTTACCCACGCTGCGAGATTTCCATTTCATTCACTGGCTGATGATCTCTCTTATCGCTTCCGTTACAGGAACTTTCGGTGATATACTGGAAAGTAAATTAAAACGTATGGCTGGTGTGAAAGACAGCGGCTCCTTAATGCCCGGCCATGGCGGATTTTTAGACAGGTTCGATTCACTGCTGGTGGCAACACCGTTTGTGTGGTTATATGTTGAGACGTTTTTAAGATAGGTTGATTATTTTTGGACCTTAACCATTCGATCAATGACGATTCACAGAGAGGGTATAAAAACGATAATGATCACGGCGATTTTATTCGGGGCCGTAAACCTGGCGTCGTTTTATTTGCTCAGCTATAATTATCCATGGGTAAGCTGGGCCATCTTCCTTGTTACTATCGCCTTCTGGTTATTTATTATTTCATTTTTCCGCGTTCCTTCGCGAAATCTTGTTGTGAACGAAGAATATATTGTTGCCCCCGCCGACGGCAAAGTTGTAGTAATTGAAGAAGCATATGACGAAGAATATTTTAAAGATAAGAGATTACAGATCTCAATTTTCATGAGTCCTGCCAATGTGCATCAAAACAGAAATCCTATCAGCGGCGAAGTTGTATACAGTAAGTATCACAAAGGGAAGTATCTCGTTGCCTGGCATCCAAAGTCATCTACCGAAAACGAAAGGCATTCGGTGGTGATCATGAACAAGAATGGTGAAGTGCTTGTAAAACAGATAGCCGGAGCGGTGGCAAGAAGGATCGTAAATTACCTTAAGGTTGGACAGAAAGCAGACCAGGCTGCTGAAATGGGATTTATTAAGTTTGGCAGCAGGGTGGATGTGTTGTTGCCTGTTGAATGTAAAGTGGAAGTGAAGCTTAACCAGGTAGTAGTTGGCGGCATTACAGTTCTCGCGAAACTTTGATCAGAATATATCCTGCAATTCTTTCAACGAATGAACAGTGTACGTTGGCTGTACGTTACATATCTCCCCAGAGTGATTTACATATACCTGATCAATACCTGCATTGATCGCGCCTTTAATATCTACCTCAATACTATCACCGATCATTATGCTCTGGTGTTGCAGCGCTTTCGCTTTATTCAATGCATAATCAAATATTTCTTTCTTCGGTTTCATGCTGTTGCTTCCTTCGGAGGTGATCACTTCAGCAAAAAATTCTGAAATGCCGCAGTTGCGGAGCTTGCAGTGTTGTGTTTCTTCAAATCCGTTGGTTATCAGGTGAAGCTGGTATCCTTTATCTTGCAGGTATTGCAAAGTTTCCACTGCGCCGGCAAATAATATTTTTCGAGTTGGCAACAGCTCGAGGAAACGGTGACCCAGGCGTCGTGCAAGGTTTTCGTTCTTTATGCCAAAATCCGTGAGAGTGTTCCACATCCTTTTCCACCTTAGTTCCTCTGCTTTAAGAATACCGTTCCTGTATTTTTCCCATAGCTGCTCATTATGTGCAAGGTAAACGTTAAGGAAATTTTCAAAATTTTCGATACCGGCTTTTTCGAGTTCAAGCTCATCATACAATTCGCTTAAAGTAAGTCGTGCGTTTTCATTGAAATCCCACAGTGTGTGATCGAGATCGAAGAACAGGTGACGGTATTTCATTCACCAAAAATAGCCTATATTGGGCACCCTGCATGTTATGAACATTGTAATAACCGGCGCTTCGAAAGGAATTGGAAAAGCTATCGCAGAAAAATTTGCCGCGAACGGTTACTCTCTTTTTCTGTGTGCACGCACTGCGTCTGAACTCGCTGAAAGTGCCCGGAATATATCACTGAAGTTTCCCAATGTTAATGTTGAATATAAAGAATGTGATGTTTCGAAAAAAGAAGAGTTACATACTTTTGCTGATTGGATACATACCCACACCACCGCGGTTGATGTGCTTGTAAACAATGCCGGCAGTTTTGTTCCGGGACAGGTACATGAAGAAGAGGATGGGACCATTGAATATTTGATGAAGACAAATGTTTACAGCGCATATTACCTCACCAGGTATCTGCTGCCACAGATGATGAAGAGGAAAAGCGGTCACATATTTAATATATGCTCCATTGCTGCGTTGAAAGCATACAAGTATGGAGGATCATACAGCATTACCAAATACGCGATGGCGGGATTGTCGGTTAATCTGCGGGATGAATTGAGGGAATATGGAGTGAAGGTAACAGCAGTGTATCCGGGAGCCACCTATACAGCGTCGTGGGAAGGAAGCGGGATACCTGCCGGGCGTATGATGACAGCAGAAGATATAGCCGATATGATTTATACTTCATCCTCACTTTCACCCCAGGCATGTGTTGAAGAAATTGTGATACGTCCGCAACTGGGAGATCTATGAAAAAAAAGTTCGCGATATTTATTGTTTGCGTTTGTTGCTTTTCGGTCAACCTATTTTCGCAGTATGAATCCGGGCTTGTTGAAGACAATTCTGAATTAGCTCCGGGAGAAAATGCCGATGAGAAAATCAAAAAAAATTTTTTCCTTCGCGCGGAAGTGAGCAAAACTGAATGTTACGTGGGTGAACCGTTGATGGCAGTTTTCAAGGCTTATTCGCGCCTTGATGCCAACTCGCAGGTACTGCAGCGACCTTCGTTAAGTGGTTTCAGTGTTGTAGAAATGGTGGATGCGTACAGCAATCATCCTGATGTTGAGCGTTACAATGGTGAAAATTATTTCGTTCATCTTATCAGGAAAGTGCAATTATTTCCGCTGCAACCTGGCACTTTTACGATCGAGCCCGCCGAAGTTGAAAGTATTATTCATTTAAGAACAAGTACAAAACCAGATACACGGATACGTGATTTTTTCAGAAAGCGAAAGAGCGATGCTTCGCTCGATAGACAGATGGTCTTTCAAACGCCCACCGTAAACATAAAGGTAAATGCCTTGCCACTTAAAGACCAACCCGGGGATTTTGCGGGTGCCGTGGGCGACTTCATTGTCCATCTGCAGATGAGCGATTCGGTGTTTGCGGCGAGAGAGCCAAACATCGTGAAGCTTGTTATCACCGGCACCGGAAATTTTCCATTAGTCACGGAACCGCATGTGATCTGGCCATCGTCGGCCGAAATCAGCGGCCCTACGGTCGACGAACAGGTTAACAAGTATGTTTATCCGCTTTCAGGAGTTAAAACATACCGGTTCACCATCGAACATCGTGATACCGGAACATTTACAATTCCGCCCGTAAAATTTTCATACTTCAATCCAAAATCCAGAACATATAAAACCGCGGAGTCGGGAGAGCTTCGTTACACTGTTTCTCGGGCGACTATGACTAAAAAGAAGGAGGGTCAGTTGATTTTCAAAAATGAAAAGCAACCGCCGTTGCATTATTATTATTTCGCCGGAGTAGCGTTGGTTCTTATTTCGCTGATCATTTATTTTATTTTGAAGCCGGCGAAGAAGGGGAATTAACGAGAGTAGGAGTCGAGAATCGAGAGTCGAGAGTCTTGGTCTGCATTCACGGCTATTCAGTATACTTGTATCCTACTCCCCTTACTGAATGGAAGTATTGTGGGTTCCGGCTGTCTTCTTCGAAGTATTTTCTGAAATTCAAAATGAAATTATCGATAGTACGTGTGGTTGGATAAACGTTATATCCCCAAACAGATTGCAGGATTTTTTCGCGCGGTACTACTTCGTTTTTATTTTCAATCAGCAATTTCAGCAGCATGGCTTCCTTTTTGCTTATCTGTATACGATCACCTTTTCTTGTAAGTATTTCCTGGGCCCGGAAATCGACGGTGTTTTTTCCGAAGCTGTAAGTGTCACCAACCGAGTCTTTTTCCTGCATCTTCTTATTTTTTTCAATAAGCTTATGCACCCGAAGAAGCAATTCTTCGAGATTAAACGGTTTTGTCAGGTAGTCGTCGGCACCTTTTTTCAGGCCCGCAACGCGGTCGGCGCTTGTGTTCTTTGCGCTGAGAATAAGAATGGGCACTTCATTATTTTGTAACCTGATGTTTTCTGTTACGCCGATGCCGTCGAGCCCCGGCAGCATAACATCCATAATAATGAGATCAAAATATTCCTGTTCTATTTTCTTCAAAGCCTCATGTCCGTCATATGCTGATGTGATCTCGTAACCTTCGAGCTCAAGATTCAGCTTAAGTGCGTCATGCAGATTTTCCTCGTCTTCCACTAATAGAACCGAATGTTTTGCCGGGTTCATGTTATGCGTTGTCTGCTTTTGCTTTCGTAAATTTTACGATGATCCTTGTGCCCTTTGCCGAATGCTGATCAATCTTTATCGTTGCGCCGTGATCTTGGGCGATCTTTTTGCAAAGATACAAACCGAGGCCAGTACCTTTCGCTGATCGTGTTTCTTCGTTACCGATGCGATAAAACTTCTGAAACACTTTTTTTCTTTCTTGAGGCGGTATACCAGCGCCTTCGTCGGCAACACAAAACGTTACGTGCATAACATCTTTTGTAACTTTGCATCTTATTGCCGAACGGTGCGGAGAATACTTGATAGCATTCTCAACAAGATTATTTACCAATATCTGCAATAATAATGCATCGCCATACACTTCGGCTTCTTCGGCGATTGACACATCCCATTCTCTCTCAGGAAACCGCCTTCTGAAATCGTTGAGGCAACTTTTTACCAGATCTGAAAAGTTCAGGTCTTCCTTTTCGGACCTTTTTCCTGCTTCAAGCTGTGCAGACACCAATATGTTGCTGGCGAGCGCATTCAGGCGGTTCATTTCCTGGAGTGTCATCTCTATCATCCGCTGCTTTTTCTGGTCGTCAAGATCGTGTTTCTGCAGCGTTTCAAGATTAAGCATTGCAACTGCAATCGGCGTTTTAAGCTCATGGGTAATGGCCATCATCAGATTTTCCTGCTGCCGCTGTATAGCAAACTGTCTGCGTACAGCCCTGTACATAAAAACGGCTCCCAGGATGATCAATGCAAGGAATGTGGCTCCCTCGGAAACGTATTGCGTTGTTTTGCGTTTCTCGTCATTGAGGATATCGTTACGCTTTTTTGTGTATGAAGGATCTGATACTGATAATTCACTCAACATGTAGTTGTTCATCTGCCTGTTTTGATTGTTCAGCTCAATGAACCAGAACACAAGCGCCGCAATGATGTATATGAGGAACACCCAGTAAGCGATTGTGATTAGCAGCAGGCGTTTTTTTATAAGCATCTGCAGAAGTATTAACCGGTCATGCTTTTACTTTTTCTACACGTATGCCCACATTCAATACGTATTGCAGGGGCTCTTCTCTCATGATCTGCTCCAGTTTGTATTTATACAGTCCCGCCTTTGAAAATTTCCCTTTGGCAATGAGAATACGGTGCTCGAAAATATCATCCATGCCACTACCAAGCCAGCCCTTATCGTCAGCAGCGAGTTGCAGGTCGAGGCGCTGTTTCATCACGCTGTCGCCGGGTACCTGCGTATAAATATTCATGTAGATGTTCTTATACCTGTAGGCGTCGGTGTGCCTCAGCACAACATAAATATTGTAAAGAGAAGTTGTGTCGCTGATTTCAAACTCAATTTGGGGCTGGTAGGAATTGCTCCATTCATGATTAGGGATGCGGACATTTTTTTCGAAGACATCAATTGTTTCGCAGGCGATTATAAGTGATAAAAGAAGCAATAAGGTTGCGAACAATTTTTTATTGGATAACAACATTGTTATAATACATTTAATACCTGCTCTTTTGCTTTTTCAAGCTCATCTTTCATCATCACCACGCATTTCTGGATATCGGAGTCGTAAGCTTTTGCACCGGTGGTATTTATTTCCCTTCCAATTTCCTGTAAAATGAATGAAAGTTTTTTTCCTTTTCCCTCCTCGGCTTCGGATATTATTGTTATGAAATACTCGCAATGATTTTTCAGTCTCACCTGCTCTTCACTCAAATCGATTTTTTCTATGTAATAAATTATCTCCTGTTCAAGTCTGTTTGGATCATAGTTTTCTTTGCCAACATTTTCGTCGAGGATTTTCACCAGCCCCTCTTTGATTTTCGCTTTTCTCACTGGTTCCAGCTTTATTATTTCCTGCTGCTGTTTCAGGATGTTGGATATCCGCAGCATCAGATCAACCTGCAGGCTCTTACCTTCTTCAAGCCGGTGATTGTTCAAATCTTCAATAGCTGCAGACATCGTTTTCTGAAATTTCACCCATTCGTGATCAGTCAACGTTTCACCTGTTGGTGTGATTACTTCGGGCAGCTTTAAAATAGTGCTTAAAATATGAGCCGTATCAAGGTTCAATTCTTTTGAAAGCTCTGCAATCGGCTGGAAATATGCTTTTGCGAGGTCCGTATTAATACTGACCGGTTTTGCAGATCCAGTCTCTTTCAAACTGATCGTGCAGTCTATTGTACCCCGGTTGAGGTTCTTTGAAAGTATATTTCTGATCTCAAATTCAAACGGCTTGAGAAACGCGGGCATCTTAAGATTCAGTTCAAACTGCTTTCCGTTCAACGATTTTATATCGATAAGAAAAGTCTTATCTCCAACTGCCTGTTCTGCCCGTCCGAAGCCCGTCATTGATTTCAGCATATACCTTGTTTATAGGGCAAGATAATTAAATACACCTTAATAATCAGGGATATATCCTGTCGATAGCCGGGGCATTCTTTTCCATCACCACTTTTCGTTTGATGCTGAGTTTAGGAGTCATTTCACCTCCTTCGATGGTCCATTCGAATGGCAGCAATTCAAATCGCTTGATCTGTTCTACCTGGTTGAAGTATTTATTGAAAGTCTCGATCAGATCCTTGTATAGCTCTTTTACTTTCGGATTTTTAATCAGTGCCTCGTTAGACCGGTCCTCTATACCTTGCTGCTTCGCCCATTCCTTCAGGTTAGGAAATGAAGGAACGATCAGTGCTCCAACATATTTCTTATCCGCACCTACTACCATTGCCTGTTCGATAAGAACCGACTCCTTCAGTTTATTTTCGATGGGCAACGGCGCAACATATTTGCCGCCACTGGTTTTAAACATCTCTTTCTTCCTGTCTGTTATTTTCAGGTATTTGTTATCTACAATTGTGCCGATGTCGCCTGTGTGAAACCAGCCATCGATGATCACCTCGTTTGTAAGATCGGGTTGTCTGTAATATCCCATCATAATGTTAGGGCCCTTGCATAATATCTCACCATCTTCTGCAATTTTCACCTCCACATTATCGAGTAACGGACCAACGGTACCGAATTTCCTGTTCTCTTCCTGATAACGGTTTACGCTTATAACAGGCGAGGTTTCTGTTAAACCATAACCTTCAAGTACCGGAATTTTTGCCGCTGTAAAGATCCTGATCAGACGCACCTGGCATGCAGCGCCGCCAGACACGATACAAAGAATATTATTTCCAAGCGCCTCTCGCCATTTTTTGAAGATCAATTTGTTCGCTAAAGCCAGTTGCACGTTGTACCAAACACCCTGATGCTTGTTGATCTCAAACCGGCTCGCCAGGTCATGTGCCCAGAAAAATAACTTCTTTTTGATGCCCGTCAGCTCAGATCCTTTCTTCATGATCTTATCGTAAACCTTTTCTAGGAGTCTCGGCACAGTGGTGAACATGTTCGGCTGCACTTCTTTCAGATTATCTGCAATTGATTCGAGGCTTTCTGCGTAATATATAGACGCTCCCTTGTACATATAGAAATAGGAGATCATCCTCTCATAGATATGATTAAGAGGAAGAAAGCTCAGCACTTTTAAATCTGCTACGGGTAAACATGGGATGCTTGCAATTACATTGCTTAGAATATTCCTGTGCGAGAGCATCACACCCTTCGGTTTGCCTGTGGTTCCCGACGTATAAATGATAGTGGCGAGGTCTTCGTTCGTGATCCTGTCTGAAATGTTTTTAAGATTACTTTTTATTGATTCGCTAACCGGTATAAATATTTCGCTCCAATGCGAAGCATTATCTATTTTTTCAAATGTGTAAATCGCACGCAGGGAAGGAACCCGTTGTTTTATAGAAGTGACTTTTTCAAAATCGTTTTCGTCGTTAACGAACATGAGTGTCACCTTTGCGTCGTTCAGCACATATTCGAGCTCGTTAATATGGATGGTAGGATAAAACGGAGTTAATACCGCGCCTGATTTCTGAACAGCCAGGTCGAGCATCAGCCATTCGGGCCTGTTTTTACTTAATACGGCAATTTTATCGCGGCCCTCCACACTACTATCGCCATATCCGGCGCCCATTTCCAGCAACCCTGCCGCAAGCTGGTCTACAATGGAAATTACTTCACTTGTGCTGTATTTTTTCCACTGACCGTTTTCCTTAGCGGCAAGCATGTCGGGTTTACCACCTTTGTGCATTTGAAACTCCAGGCAATCGAACAATCGTTTCGGGTCAGTCATAGGAGTAATATAGAAAAAAATCGGGCAAAAGACAAGGTGTTATTTCTGGTACCACTGTCCCTCGGGAACCTTGTACACCCGGCCTTTCTGAAACGCGGTAAACTTATTGTACTCCTCACTGTGTGTGGTTGTCCACTGCTGAAACGTTGAAAGATCACTGGCAGCACCAAATATCCATTGATTGTATGCGTCGAACATACCGGCTTTTGCCAGCTGCTTGTGATAGTCGAACAGCCTGAATGGATAATTCATAGACTGCTTATCATACCAGGAAAGTATAAACCTGGTGCGCAATGCCGAAAGCGCATCGGGAGTTATGCCTGCATCAACAACATGTGCGTGCGTTTTGACAATATCAAGGTATGCTTTTACAAATTCGTTTTTATTGTCCTGGTTTTTTGAAATGTCAGAATCCTTGAACAGCTTTTTATAACCTTCCACAAGCATACGCTTTATCTCTGGCGTCCTTCTGCTGTAGCTTTCAAGATTCAGAAATATCTCACCATATAACAACCCCCACACCTTGTCCTCGGTCATGTAATAGTATCGCGCAGCATTGTAATAGTTGCCCGGGAAATTCTGGTCGGTCTGAATGCCACGTAACCATTGCTTTGAGGCACTCACAAACTCGCTTTTATCCCACAGCAGCTCACCGTAATCATTATATAGCACACCGCTTTCGGGATATTTTCTTAGAGCTGTTTTGTACATTCTCTCCGCTTCCCTTGTCTGATCAACGGCTTTATATATCATGCCGAGGATCTGATAGCTCTGAACGTCTGCATCTCTGCTGTCAACAACCGGTTTGATAATGTCCATAGCCCTGGTGAAATCCCGCTGCATGTAATATGCAAAGGCGAGATCCTTTTTCAGTTCAATATTTTCATTGTCATTTGGAATGGCTCTGTTCAAAACAAGGATGGCATTATTATAATCCCCCTGCCTGATGAATGCTTTGGCAATCCTTCCCGGTGAATCCTGTGCTGTAACTAAAAAGGATGACGCCAGCATAAATACAAAAGACAATATTTTTTTAGTCGGGCTCATATTCAAACTATTCCCTTGTAAGATGTGTTAGTAGTCCATCACGCAGTTTTGGTTCGAACCAGGTACTTTTCGGGGGCATAACATTTCCACTGTCTGCAATATTGAAAAGCTGTTCAATACTAACAGGGAACAAACTAAAAGCCACGGCCATCTCGCCGCTGTCGACCCTTTTCTCAAGTTCTGCGAGTCCCCGTATGCCGCCAATAAAATCTATTCTCTTATCGGTACGCTGATCGGTAATGCCTAAAAGCTTGTCGAGAATATTTTCTGAAAGTATCGTTACATCCAGAACACCAATAGGATCTGTGTTAAAAGTATTTGGCTTCGATACCAGCTTATACCATTTCTTCTTCAGATACATTCCGAATTCATGCAGCTTTGAAGGCGCCACGGGCTCACTGGATTCTGTAACTTCAAAATATTTTTTAAGCTTTTCAATAAACTGAGGCGGTTCGAGGCCATTCAGATCTTTTACGACCCTGTTATAATCGAGGATCTTCAACTGGTTCGCAGGGAACAAAGTAGTAAGAAAATAATTTTCTTCAACCTGCAATCGAACCTTGGCTGCTGATGCCGCCCTGTGATGCCCATCGGCAATATAGGTTGCCGGTACCTTATCCTTAAATAGTTTTTTCAGCGTGTTATTTACCTGGTCGGAGTTTATCACCCATATTGCATGGCTAACACCATCATCTGCAACAAAATCATAAACAGGATCATGGGTTTGTTTCCAGTTGGTGATAACCTCGTCAATTTCCGGTACATTCCTGTATGCAAGGAACACGTTTCCCGTTTGTGCTTTTGTTGTTTTGATATGATTTATCCGGTCCTCTTCCTTTTCTGGCCTGGTGAGCTCATGTTTCTTTATTACATTTTTTTCATAGTCGTCGATCGCGCTTACTCCCACCAATCCTGTCTGGCTTCTTCCGTTCATTACAAGCTGGTAAATGTAATAACAGGCCTTGTCTTCCCGGAACAGCACACCTCTTTGGATAAACGCGTGAAGGTTTTGTTTGGCTCTGTCATAAACTTCCTGTGAATGGATATCTGTCTTATCCGGCAGGTCTATTTCGGATTTGGTGATATGAAGGAATGAATGTGGGTTACCCCGTGCTTCGATCTTTGCTTCCAGACTATTCAGAACATCATAGGGCCGGGATGCTACCTTAGGAGCAAATTGTGGTTGAGGCCGTAAAGCTTTAAAAGGATTGACGATCGCCATCTCAGATTTTTCGTTTGTTTTAGGATTTTCTTTGTGCAAAGTCTTTCATCAAGTCGGTGATGGCTTCTACGCTCTCATAGGGGAGTGCGTTATATAATGAAATACGGAAACCTCCAACGGTACGATGCCCCTTCACACCAACCATTCCCTCTTTGTGGCACAGTTCAGCGAATTCTTTTTCAAGCTGCTCGTCCTTAGCAACAAAGCACACGTTCATTTTACTTCTGTCTTCTTTCACAACTGTACCTCTGAATAAATCCAGTGAATCAATCGTATGATACAGTAATGCTGCTTTTCTGTTGTTAACCTGCTCGATCTCAGCAATTCCTCCGATGCTTTTCAGCCACCGCAATGTGAGCATACATACGTACACAGCAAATACAGGTGGTGTGTTAAGCATTGAACCGTTCGCAATATGATTTCTATAGTCGAGCATGGATGGAATGTTCCGCTGAACTTTTCCAAGTATATTTTTATTCGCTACAACCAAGGTAACACCGGCTGCACCAGCATTCTTTTGTGCACCGGCATATATAATGTCAAATTTATTGAAGTCGATATCGCGGCTAAGGATATCACTGCTCATGTCGGCTACGAGTGGAACACCTGTATTGTAAAAGATGCTCAGATCCTGCCACTGCGTACCATAAATTGTATTGTTGCTTGTAATGTGCAGATATCTTGCAGTTTTAGGAACGGTGAACTGTTTCGGCAGGTGGTTGTAATTCTCATTTTTTGAGCTGCATACAACTTCAACATGTCCGAACAGTTTTGCTTCCTTTATAGCTTTGGATGCCCACACACCAGTGTCGGTATAGGCAGCAAGGTCGTTTTCTCCCAGCAGGTTCATCGGCACCTGAAAAAATTGGCTGGATGCGCCTCCATGCAGAAACATTACTTCATGGTCATTGTCGAGACGCATCAGCTCTTTGGCAAGAGCCATGGCCTCTTCCATCACTGCCTGGAATGTTTTCGTTCTGTGTCCGAGCTCCAGGATCGAAAGCCCTGTATTATTGAAGTTCATAATAGCGCGGCTGGCTTCTTCAAAAACTTCCGCAGGTAATATGCTCGGCCCGGCATTGAAATTATGAATCACATTCGTCACGTCCTGAAATTTGCTTTTTAATTAATATTTTGGGTTCCAAAGATAAGGAATACCGCACCAGCGTTCGACTGAAAGTCAGTCACACGACCTTCCTTTTAGCTTTTCATTCTTCCATTTCACCTCCAGTTCGCTGAATTCCTGCCGGTCCTGTTCAGATAATTCTTTCCTGCTCAGGTTTTTGAGATCGGGCTGTCCCGCATTTACCCAGGCCGTATACCAGAACGAGGCTACTGCAAAAACCGACTCCCTCAACCTTCTTTCAATCATACCGTTCATCATTCGATTATAAGCTGCACAATATTCCGCAGAATATTGTTTTATAATTACACCATTCCTGTTTTCAAATGAATATTTTCTATCTGATGTTACCTTTTCATTCAGCATTTTTTCAAATTTCAGAACAGAATCACTTGCACGCGAGCTTTCTTCGACCCTCTTCCATATAAACTGCAGCGGACTGCTGATATATGTGGCCTTCCCGTTAAAAAGATCCCACTCACTATCGGCATATAATTCGGGTATTCTCGATTCCCAGAATCCGTGTATGCCGTGCTGATTTGTAAGCTGTCCATTATGATTGCTTGATGTATGGAGCGGCACATGTGCATCCCCAAGGTAATGGCCCGTTTCAGCTGACAGCTTAAGTATAGTATTTACGTCCTTGTCCCTGAAAGCTTTTGTTAGCCTTGTTAGCATCACCTGAATCCACCATGGCACTATTCCGCGCATCTTAAGCGTGTCGACGGAAAATTTTTGAACTGCCTTTGACCATGCGCGGGGAATTTCTGTTCCAGCATATCTGTCCATGTCGATATAGTGCCTGGCACCTTCTTCTGCGACCGCATATCTCCTCTTGTCAGGATCAACCGCATGCGCACTTATGAAATCGATATTAGGTTTATAGAACGCAATCATTTCGGGAGGTAGCAGAAATACCGCCTGGTAGTTGATCATCCTGTGAGCGAAAAATCCCCAGCAAAATCCTTTTGCATGCAGAACCATCAAAACAACCATCAAGTAACATCTTTTCATTCACGCTATATCAATCATTCTTCAATCTGAGTTACACCGCCGGAAATGGCAAACTTCATCGCCTCGGCAGAACTGATATCGGTAAGCAGCCTTACCCTTTCTTTCTTCAAGAAGAATAACTCACCTGTGAAGGCGTACGACTTTGGAATATAAACCGCAACATATTCATCAAGACCAAACTGCATTAACTCTTCCTGTGTTATGAAGCCGATCTGCCACACTTCCCGGTCCTGCACGCTTACCAGAACTGCCTTGTCAAATTTTCGCTTGTTTCCAGCAAACGCCTCGAAGAAATCCTTTACCGTACTGTAAATAATCTTGATGCCAGGTGTTCTCTCCAATATTGTATCGAACAGATCTACCAGTCTCCCAACAACAAAAGATGAAGACACATATCCTACAAAAACAACTGTAAGGATCAATACTGCAAAACCGATCCCAGGAATTTTCACCGCGTTGCCGCGCTCGTCTACCCACCAGTGTGGGAATATCCTTACAAACGCCTCGGGCAGGATGTTATCTATAAAGTTAAAGAGCGCCGTTACCGCATAAACTGTGATGATTATGGGTGCCAATATGATCAGGCCCTGCAGAAAATACTGGAACAACCTCTTTAAAACGTGCCTTTTTTTCATTGCCATTAATATTTCGTCAAAAATAAGTTTCGCTTTCCGTAACGATTATGATGAAAAAACTGTCAGAAGGAAGAATTTTCACCAAAAATTATTGGTGGAAACTTTGGTAACATAAAAAGTTTCCATAGTTTTGGCGCCCTTGGTCAGGGAATTATGGAAATGAAAGAAAGAATTTTACAGAAAGCTAACGATTTGTTCCGCCGGTATGGGTTCAAGTCTATTACCATGGATGAGATCGCAACTCAACTCGGAGCTTCCAAAAAAACAATCTATCAGTACTTTTCCGATAAGGATGAGCTCGTCGAAGCGGTTGTAAGGCAAACAATTGATTACGCGCAGCAAACCTGCGACGATAACCGCGTGAAGTCAAAAGATGCCGTTCAAGAGATGATCCACGCCATGGATTTTGTGCAACAGATTTTTTCAGGCATGAATCCTGCAATGATGTACGACCTTGAAAGGTTTCACCCGCAGTCATACAAGCTGTTCCTCGATCACAAGAATAAATATCTGTATGATATCATCAGAATGAACCTGAAGAGAGGAATAGCCGAGGAACTATACAGGCCGGAAATAAATATCGATATCATAGCAAAGTTCAGGCTCGAGGGAATGATGATAGCCTTCAACCAGGACGTTTACCCCGCTTCCAAATTTAATCTTGGAGACCTGCATACCGCAATCATAGAACATTTTCTTTTCGGTGTGGCATCATTGAAAGGATACAAGCTCATTCTAAAATACCAACAGGAAAGAATTAAAAGTTAACAAATGAATCACTTTGCAATGCCACTTTTTTGGGCCAGGAAAATATACAGGAGAGGATCAGCGGTTTTTGTGCTGCTCGTTTTCGCGCACATTGCTTACGCGCAGGACACCACATATGCCATGACCGTTAAGGAAGCAGTTGAGTACGCTACAAAAAATAGTTACCAGGTAAAAAACGCACTGATCGGTATAGATCTTCAACGCCAGCAGAACCGGGAAATCACTGCGGCGGCCTACCCACAGTTGAACGGAAGCGCCAGCACCACCTATTACCCTAACGTCGCCGTGCAAAGCTTTCCCAACTTCATCGCAGCAGCAGCTTATGGTGTGCTTATACAGGAAGGCGTTAAAACAGGAACCGGCGATCCGATCGTGGCCCCATCAGATTTTGGTTTCGTCGAGGCACAATTCGGAACCAAGTATACAGCAAATGCCGGTCTCGATCTCTCACAACTGCTTTTCGATGGTCAGGTTTTTGTTGGCCTTCAGGCGCGCAAAACAGCGATGCAGTTCGCCAATAAAACAGCCGACGTAACAAAAGAGCAAATCAAGGCGAATGTTTATAAAATATATTACCAGCTGCTTGCAGGAAAGCAGCAGATAGGCACTATTGACGCAAACATTTCACGCTTTGATAAACTGCTTAGCGATACCAGGGAAATTTTCAAAAACGGTTTCGCAGAAAAGCTCGATATAAGTAAAGCAGAAGTGAGCCTCACTAATCTTCGTACAGAGAAAATAAAAATCGAGAACAGGATTCAAACTGCAACCATCGGCTTAAAGATGCTTATGGGCATGCCTATACAGGCGAACCTGATACTTAAGGACTCTCTTCCTGAGAACATATTTAACGAAGAAATTCTGGATACGCAGTTTAAATACTCGGAGAGGGTAGAGCATGAACAGCTCGAGCTGAACAGAAAATTAAACGAATACAATATAAAAAGATACCGGCTCAGCTACCTGCCAACAGTTTCGCTGAGCAGTTCATACTATCAGCTGGCACAACGCAACAAATTCAACTTCTTTAAATCGGGTGAGCCCTGGTTCCCGTCATCTTCAGTCGCGTTGAAAATAAGCGTGCCCATATTCGACGGTTTCGCAAAAGCCGCGAGATTGCAAACAGCAAAACTTCAGTTGGAGCAAACAAATAATAATCTTAAGAATCTTGAGCTTTCGATTGATAGGGAAATTTCTGAAACCCGTATCAACCTGCGGTCAGCAGTTGCTACGATGGAATACCAGAAAAAGAATATGTCGCTTGCCGAAGAAGTTTATAACCAAACAAAATTAAAATACGAACAGGGACTTGGTTCAAACCTCGAAATCACCAACTCGCAGGCGGAGCTGACAGCGGCACAAAACAATTATTATGCTGCGCTGTATGATGCGATAGTAGCAAGAATAGATTTCCTCCGCGCAACGGGTAAGCTTTAAAATATTAGTAAATGACCTTCAAATATTCCAAAATGAACAGCATGTATAAAATAACAACTGTAGTGCTCATCATGGTGATTGCTATGGCATGTGGCAGCAGTAGTTCGCCGGCTAAAAAGGATGATAAGAAAACAGAGTTGAAAAAGCTGAAAGAAGAACAAACGAAGCTGAATGAAAAGATCCGCAAGATGGAGGATGAGCTTGCGAAGACAGACACTTCAGCAGCGGCGCAGGCCAATGCAAAGCTTGTTGAGATTAAACCTATCGCTACAAACAAATTCACCCATTATATAGATCTCCAGGGAAAAGTTGATGCTGAAAATATTGCTTTTGTGTCTCCCCGGGGCATGGGCGGACAGGTAAAAGCCATTTATGTTAAACAGGGCGACCGGGTGAGAAAAGGACAATTGCTGTTAAGGCTCGACAATGTTGTTACCCGCCAGCAGATAGAGCAGCTTAAGGTGCAGCTTGATCTCGCTCAAACACTGTACGACAGGAGAAAAAATCTTTGGGACAAACAGATTGGTACCGAAGTAGAGCTTTTACAAGCGAAAACCAATGTTGAAAATCTTCAAAAGCAGCTTGCATTGCTGAATGAACAGCATAGCATGTCGAATGTTTATGCTGAGATATCGGGAGTTGCTGACGTTGTAAACGTAAAAGTCGGAGAATACTTTACACCATCAACTGCAGGCATAAAAGGCATAAAGATCGTGAACACAAACAATCTTAAGGTAACAGTCGAGGTTCCTGAAAATTACCTGGATAAGGTTGATAAAGGTTCTGAGATTGAGATCACTCTGCCGGATATCAACAAAACGGTTACTTCTAAAGTAAGCGTTAAAGGAAGTCTTATCGATCCGTCATCACGTTCATTTTATATAGAAGCTAAAATTCCCGCGTCTGAGGATTTTCGTCCTAACCAGATCGCGCTGGTGAGAATTCAGGATTATGAATCGAACAACGCGATTACTATTCCAATGAACACATTACAGAATGATGAGAAAGGAAAATATGTGATGGTGGCTGTGAACGAGAATGGGAAGTTGCTGGCAAGAAAACGACAAATTGAAGTGGGAGAACTGTATGGCAATAACCTCGAAGTGAAATCAGGACTCAAAGCTAATGATGCACTGATCACGGAAGGTTTCCAGGGATTATACGATGGACAGCGTGTGGTAACAGGTGATAATAAATCATAAGAAAGGAATAGAAAGCCACAACTACAATAATAATTTATGAGTTCACTAGATAGTATTAAGGGAAGGTTCAAGCAGTTCAGACCCACAACATGGAGTATCAAAAACAGGACGTCGATATACCTTCTGATGGTATTCATTTCCCTTATCGGAGTCAGCCAGTTCATTACGCTTCCGAAGGAACAGTTCCCTGACCTGGTTATTCCGAAAATTTACATTCAAACAATATATGTTGGTAATTCTCCAAAGGACATGGAGAATCTTGTTACCCAACCGATAGAAAAACAACTGAAATCTATTTCTGGCATTAAGATCGACAAGATCACCAGTACCTCTGTACAGGATTATTCAGCGATAATAATCGACTTCGACGCCTCGGAAAAAGTTGACGTGGCCTTGCAAAAAGTTAAGGACGCTGTTGATAAGGCAAAGCCCGACCTTCCAACCGATCTTACAGAGGAGCCTACAGTGATGGATATAAATCTGTCTGATCTTCCTATCATGGCCATAAACCTCAGCGGTGACTACGACCCGATGAGATTGAAGGAACTCGCCGACGACATGCAGGATAAGCTTGAAGAACTCCCTCAGATCAACAGGGTGGACATTGTCGGTGCAGTAGAAAGGGAATTTCAGATCAACGTCGACAATTTCAGAATGCAAAGTGCCAATATCACTTTCGATGATATTGCGAACGCTGTGGCAAGGGAAAATATGGACGTGTCGGGCGGCTTGCTTGAAGTGGGTAACATGAGGAGAAGCATGCAGCTGAAAGGACAGTTTAAAACAGCCGCCGACATTGAAAAGATAGTTGTTCGAAACACTGGCGGCAATCCGATCTACCTTAAAGATATTGCAGAAATAAAAGACACCACAAAAGAAAAGGAAAGCTACGCGCGACTCGAAGGAAAGAATGTGATCACTTTGAACGTGATCAAGAGAAGTGGTGAAAACCTGATCGAAACGGCTGATCTGATCAAGGCTGCTGTCGCCGATATGCAGAAAACAACTCTGCCGCCGGATTTGAAAGTGGTAATGACAGGCGACCTCAGTAAAAATGCCAGTCATTCGTTCAACGATCTTGTTAACACCATCGTTATCGGATTCATCCTGGTGCTGATCATCCTGATGTTTTTTATGGGGGTAACCAATGCATTCTTCGTGGCACTAAGTGTTCCGCTGAGTATGTTCGTCGCCTTCATGTTTCTGCCGGCGGCGGATCTGATGATTGGTTCGCATGTTACATTGAACTTCATCGTATTGTTTGCCCTTCTGTTCGGGCTCGGTATAATAGTGGACGACGCAATTGTTGTAATTGAAAACACACACAGGATTTTTGTTGAAGGAAGAGGAAGGATAAGTTCCGAACGCTCGGCGATAATGGCGGCTGGAGAAATCTTTATTCCTGTACTGGCCGGAACGTTAACAACTCTTGCTCCATTTTTCCCATTGTTGTTCTGGCCTGGACTGATAGGTAAGTTCATGATATACCTGCCGGTGATGCTCATATTTACGTTGACCGCGTCACTGATCGTAGCATTCATCATGAACCCTGTGTTCGCTGTAGACTTTATGAACCACCCGGAATCAGACACGCGTAACAGGAAGAGTGACATCTTCAGGAAAAAGGGATTTTGGATAGCTGTTGGTTTCGGTATCCTGCTTGATCTGGTGGGATTAACGTTCATGGGTAACCTCCTTCTTCTTATCGTTATCCTGGTTATACTCAACAGGTTTATCATCAACGATGTGATTCGCGGTTTCCAGAACCGCGTGTTGCCTGCTATTATGGCACGCTATGAGCGGTTACTTCACTGGTCGCTCAAAGGATGGCGGCCTGTTCACCTGTTGCTGGCTACGGTCGGATTGTTTTTAGTGAGCCTGTTCGTATTTGTAGGAGCCGTGTCCTCCAAACGTGTTGGTGTTGTATTCTTTCCCAGTGCCGACCCGAATTATGTATATGTTTATCTGAAGTTGCCCGTTGGTACAGATGTGGAATATACCGATTCTGTTACCAGGGTGCTGGAGAAGCGTGTGTATTCGGCATTGCACATGGAAAACGGACAGAAGAATCGCTTGGTTGAAAGCATTATTTCAAATGTGGCAGTCGGAGCCGCCGATCCTAATAGTGGTGATCAGAGTACAAGACCTGAATTGGGACGTATACAGGTTTCGTTTATCGAGTTCAAGCATCGAAAGGAGGAATCAAAACAGCAGTATGGGAAAGCGATATCAACAAAACAATTACTCGACACTATCAGGCAATCTGTAAAAGGCATTCCCGGTGCTGAAATCTCAGTTAACCAGGAAGCCTCCGGTCCACCAACAGAACCTCCGATCAATATTGAAATTGCGAGTGAGGACTTTGACAATCTTATTAAAACTGCCGTGGGTCTGAAAAACTATCTCGATTCGATCCGGGTTCCCGGCGTGGAAGAATTGAAAATGGATGTTGACCTGACGAACCCTGAAGTTTCGCTTACTGTTGACCGTGAAAGGGCAATGATAGAAGGCGTTTCAACGGGACAGATTGGTATGCAGATAAGAACCGCGTTGTTTGGAAGAGAGGTATCAAAGATAAAGGATGGCGAAGATGAGTATAAGATTCAACTGCGCAACGAAGAGCTGCAAAGAAAGAGCCTGCCGGATATATTAAATATGAAGATCACCTTCCGCGATATGGCTTCCGGACAGGTGAAGCATGTGCCGATCAGTTCTCTTGTAAATGTTGATTACACCACAACTCTTGGTAGTGTGAAAAGAAAGGATAACAAACGCTCTATAATTCTTCGTTCAAACGTCGATGAAACAGGTGGCGCCAACGCTAACTCTGTAAACGCTGAATTAAAGAGTTACATCGATAAATTTACCGGGGTACAGCAGGGAGTTACAATTAAGCAAACAGGTGAAAGCGAACAGCAGGCCGAAACCGGAGCATTCCTTTTCAAGGCGCTCATAATCGCTTTGATGATCATTCTTTTCATACTTGTAATCCAGTTCAACTCGGTTAGCAAATCGGTTATTATCCTTACTGAAATAATATTTAGCATTATCGGTGTCTTCCTCGGATTTGCACTGACCGGAATGGATGTGTCTGTGGCAATGACCGGGTTGGGTATTGTAGGTCTGGCCGGTATCGTAGTGAAGAACGGTATTCTCGTGATTGAGTTTGCAGATGAACTGCGCGCACGCGGTATGAAAACACGTGAAGCTGTTATAAAGGCAGGAAAGACGCGTATTATACCGGTGTTGTTGACCGCGCTGGCTGCAATATTCGGATTGATTCCTCTGGGTATCGGTTTCAATATCAATTTCATTACCATGTTCGAAAAACTTGATCCGCAGATCTGGTTTGGCGGAGACAGCGCTTCATTCTGGAAGCCTCTCGCGTGGACGATCATATTCGGACTTATCTCGGCATTTTTCATGACGCTTATTATAGTCCCTGCTATGTATCTGATAGCGGAAAGGCTAAGGCGTCCAATGAGAAGATTGTTCGGTGGAAAATGGGTTTCAATGATGGGAATACCTCCGCTAACAATTATATTTATGTTTATGATGTTATTTACTTCGCTGTGGCATTCATTTGTAGATGTTCCCCGCAGAAGAAGAAAAAATGGAACAGCAAACGATACATTTAATAAGAGCTGGTTGTAACCACACAAAATTTATATATGATATCAAATCATGAAATCGATTATCAGATCCACGGCGAGGAAATGCAATACGTGGACATTGAGCTCGATCCGTCTGAAACCGCCATCGCAGAAAGCGGTGCGTTCATGATGATGCAGGACGGCATTGAGATGCAAACAATCTTCGGTGATGGTTCGAAGCCTCAGGAAGGCTTTCTGGGGAAGTTATGGTCGGCCGGTAAACGTGTGCTTACCGGCGAAAGCCTGTTTATGACGGCGTTCACAAACATCAGCCAGAATAAGAGGAAAGTAAGTTTCGCATCTCCTTATCCCGGCAAAATTATTCCACTTGATCTCTTAAGAATGGGTGGTAAGATGATTTGCCAGAAAGATTCTTTTCTGTGTGCCGCGAAAGGAGTTGCAGTTGGAATTGAATTTCAGCGCAAGCTGGGAACGGGATTGTTCGGTGGTGAAGGATTTATTATGCAGAAGCTCGAAGGCGATGGTATGGCCTTCGTTCATGCAGGTGGTCATGTTACAGAGAGAGAGCTGCAGCCTGGCGAATTGTTGAAAATCGATACCGGCTGCGTTGTTGCATTTACCCAAACCGTAAATTATGACATACAGTTTGTGGGTGGTATTAAGAATAGTCTCTTCGGTGGCGAAGGGTTATTTTTTGCAACATTGCGTGGTCCCGGAAAAGTTTGGATACAAACTCTGCCGATCAGCCGGCTTGCAGGAAGGATTCTTTCTTATGGAACGGTAAGACGTAAAGAGGAAGGAAGTATTCTCGGCGGAATAGGTAATGTTCTCGACGGCGATGGATGGTAATTATTTTTTTGGTTGCGAAGGCCGATGATCGTTGCGGTTGTTTCTGTCGTTTCTATCGTTTCTGTCGTTTCTGTCGTTTCTTTTCGGTCCTTTAAAATCTTTTTTCTGAGATGAAGGAGGCGGCGGCGTGTTCGCCTTCTTTCTTTTTTCTGCCTTTTCAAGACTTCTGAGACTTATCTGACCTACCACGTCAACAAATTCCGGTTCTACTTCTTTTGGTTTGTTGCTGGTAACTTCTACGGCTTCAAGATCCTGTGGTATAATATTCTTACTGTTTTCGAATTTAATTTTCTTCACCCTATCGATAGTGAGCGGATATTGCTTCGAACTATCGGGCAACACATACCACATAAGGTTTCGGAAAATATCCTTTTTGATAAGTGTGGCCGTTCCTTTTGCAACCTGTATCGAATCTGCGTTTTCAGGGAAATGCTGCAACGCATCGAGGTACGTGTCCAGCTCATAATTCAGACAACATTTCAATCTCCCGCATTGACCACTCAGCTTGCTCTGATTTATTGACAGATTCTGATACCGGGCAGCAGTTGTATTCACCGACTTGAAATCAGTGAGCCAGGTGCTGCAGCAAAGCTCTCGTCCGCAGCTTCCAATGCCTCCGATCTTCCCTGCTTCCTGTCTTGCACCAATCTGCCGCATTTCAACCTTTACCCTGAACTCTTTTGCATATATTTTAATGAGTTCCCTGAAGTCAACCCGGTCGTCGGCAATATAGTAAAATGTTGCTTTTCGTCCATCGGCCTGGAACTCAACTTCGCTGACCTTCATGTTAAGGTTCAGCTGCTTTGCAATTGCTCTTGAACGTATCACTGCTTCCGGCTCTCTTGCTTTGTTAAGAGCCATCGTATCGATATCTCTGTCGGTGGCTTTACGAAGGATCTTGCGCATATCCGAATCCGACTCATTAATACCTTTTTTCTTTAACTGTACGCGAACCACTTCGCCGGTGAGATTAACCATGCCTACGTCGAATCCGCTTACGCCTTCTACCGCAACCATGTCGCCCTTGTCGAAATAGTTAATAGAATTGTTCCTGAAGTAATCTTTACGGCTGCCATTATTAAAACTGACTTCAACAACCCGACAAGAGCTTTCAGGGTCACTAAATGGAAGATTAGCAAGCCAATCGTAAACATTCATACGGTTGCAACTTCCGGTGCTACAACCACCGTTGCTTTTACATCCCGGCGCCTTATCACTTCCCGTTCCACACGAACTACAGCCCATTTGTATATTTTTTTCTAATTATTTTTCTTATAACGTGCAGTATTTTAAATTGTTATATCACACGTCAAGTCGTCAAAATTACGGATTTATCGGCAATGATATGATATAGCCTGATAGTAAGCGCGTGAAACAACATTTTTGCGTTTGCGTTTCTTTCTATATAGAATGATGCTTTATCAAGTTCTTCAATCATTGCCCTCTGCTGTTCAAGTCCTGCCATTTTATTTAGCCTCAGGGCAAAATCCTTTTCATTTTCAGGTATCGGTAACTCAGCACCAGGTAGCACCTGTATTTTTATAGCCTGACCGAGCAGATGATTAAAGTATCGTAAAAACTGTTTTTGTTTTTCCCTTCCATTCTTGCTCATTTCTTCTATCCATTTCACTTGTGCTATCGGGCCCGATTTCATGATAGCATTCAACCAATCCCTGAGTAGTGACTGCCAGTCTTCCCCTGCATGCTGCATGATCTGCAATGACTCCCTGTAATTACCCCCCGATACAGTTGCGATCTGCCTGGCCTGATCCTTTGGGATCTTTGCTTTGAGCATCAGTTGTTGTTGTATTGCTTCGATTGCCACGGGAGGCACCCTCACCAACTGTGTTCTCGATACGATTGTAGGCAGTACCATCGATTCATTTTCCGCAACAAGAATGAATATGGTATTCGGCGGGGGCTCTTCAATGAGCTTCAATAGCTTATTGCCTTCTTTCTCCAGATATTCAGGCATCCACATCACCAGCACCTTGTAATCACTTTCAAAGCTCTTAAGGCTTAGCTTATGTATTATCTCATTACACTCCTGTGCTGTGATATTTCCCTGTCTGTTCTCTGCCCCGATAAATTGCAGCCAATCGTATACATTGCCATAAGGGTACTGGCCAATGAACTCACGCCATTCACTGATAAAATCCGTACTTACAGGTTTATCACCCGGCTTTTTTGGTATTACCGGGTAGGAGAAATGAATATCGGGATGAACAAGGTCAGATGCTTTTTTGCAGGCTGGGCAAATTCCGCATGAATCTGCCTCGTCACGAGACTCGCACATTATGTATTGGGAGAATGCAATTGCAAGTGGCAAAGCACCAGTGCCTTCTTTGCCAGTGAACAAAAGCGCATGACTCAACCGGTTGAGGCTGATCATTTCCACAAGATGTTCCCTGACATCCTGCTGGCCGACTACATCAGAAAACTGCATTACTTCTTAGCTATTGCCGAAACAACTTCATCACTCATTGGCAGAACCTTATTATGAAAAACTTTTACAAGCTTTCCATTTTCATCGATAAGGAATTTTGTGAAGTTCCACTTGATAGGATCCTTTTCTCCCATCTTTTCGGCTTCAGCAACCAGATATTTGAACAAAGGATGTATATCATCACCCTTCACTGATACTTTTTCTGCCATCGGAAATTTTACACCATAATTCTTTTTGCAGAAACTGGAAATCTCGGTATTTGACCCAGGTTCCTGTGCGCCGAAGTTATTTGCGGGGAACCCTACGATCACCAGGGAGCTGCTGTATTTTTCATACAGCTGTTCCAACTCCGCATACTGCGGGGTGTTGCCGCATTGGGAGGCTGTATTTACAATCAATATTTTCTTGCCTTTGTATTTTGCAAAATCGATCGTACCGCCATCGAGACCAGGAACCTTAAAATCATATATAGACGTTGCCATCAACATCATCAATCCGGATAAAATTAAAAGCTTGAGCATATTTTTGTTTATTTATATTGGTATAGAAGATACAAAGATGATATTAAAAGGTTGTTTCGTAAGCGCCGATATCTGGAATATTTACCCGATTTTTCCCATCGAGGTCTGTTAAGATACCTGTACTCAACCCCGCATTTATCGCCGGCGACCCTTCCGTCAGCCTGAAATCATATGCATTACCTCGGGTGTCAACGTTTTGAAACAACGGATCTTGATTTTCGATCATATCTTTTGACGTTACTCCCGATGGAGATTCGTCAATTTTCCACAAACAATTTTTGAAATCAACAGCAAAAGATGCGTTTCCCTCCCTAACTGTCGATACTTCATTTTCAACCGTTCCATTCGCTCCCCAGAAAATGCAATTCGTAAAAGACGCTTTTACATCCCCAACGGTGATGGCATCGCCGGCTCTTGTGAAATCTGTTATTAACAGAACAGGCTGTCGGTGTGATAT
>Ga0075421_100001667_pt1 | contig 26203 bp, 17 predicted proteins | sample SoiMetdeltSBSDD5_FD_75292 | JGI IMG/M metagenome (GOLD analysis project Ga0075421, IMG submission 75292) | Bulk soil microbial communities from a Populus tree surrounding site in Tennessee, USA - Soil MetaG P. deltoides SBSDD5 | ecosystem: Environmental > Terrestrial > Soil > Tree plantation... | reverse complement strand
ACGGCGGTTGCCGCCGGGTCCGTGCAGGTCACCGCCACGTCCGGTACGAGCACCGCGACGGCGACCGTACGGGTGATTCGCCCGGTCTCGAGCATCGTGGTGAGCCCGGACCCAGGGAGTGTAGTCGCAGCGAGAACGCTGCAGCTCGTGGCCGTTCCCAAGACAACGGACGGAACGGACGCCGGAGACCTCGCGGATCGCGATATCCAGTGGAGCGTCGTGAACCCCGCGGGGTCGCTCGTCACGGCTACAGTGTCGGCGACTGGCCTTGTCACGGGCGTGTACCCGGGCAATGCCGACGTCACGGTATCCATTGACGGCGTCACCAAAACGGTCCGAGTCGTCGTTACGTCAGCCGGTCTTACGATCCAGGCACCGGCCACGATGCTCGTGGGTACGACGGCAGCGCTCACGGCGACTGTGGTCGACGCCGACGGCGTAGCCCTAGCGAACGTGCCGGTCAGTTGGAGCACGTCCGCTCCGAACATCGCCACCATCAGTGGGAGCGGCGTGCTCACGGCGGTTGCCGCCGGGTCCGTGCAGGTCACCGCCACGTCCGGTACGAGCACCGCGACGGCGACTGTGCGCGTGATTCGCCCGGTGGCGACGGTCACCCTAGGCCCTGCTCCCGCGAGCGTGGTCGCCGCGAGAACGCTGCAGCTGGTGGCCACGGCCAAGGCGGCGGACGGAACCGACATAAACTTGGCGGACCGCGACGTCACCTGGAGCGTCGCGAACCCCGCCGGACCGACCCGCGCCACGGTGTCGACAACCGGAAGGGTCACCGGCCTGTATCCCGGCGACGCCGATGTCACCGTGTCGGTCGATGGCGTCACGAAGACGCTACGGGTCACCGTGGTCGCGGCCAGCATCAGGATCGACTCGCCGAGCACGTTCATGTTCGTCGGCAACACGATGCCGCTCACGGCGACCGTGCTCGATGCGGACAACGTGCCACTCGCGAACGTCCCTGTCACGTGGAGCACGTCCAACTCGAGTTTCGCCACGGTCGACGCGAACGGTCGGGTGAGGGGCGTTGGGTCCGGCTACGTCTTCATCACAGCGACCGGCGGGGGAGTGAGCGCAACGATCCCCATCCATGTCAACCCGTGACCATATCCACTCCGTCCACTCCCAAACTTCCTCGCGAGACTCAGCATGCCTAACGTCAATGGAGCTGTCGGCGGGCGCCACCGCCCGGGTTATTCGACAGCCAGGGGCAGCACCGGCTCGCTCCGACGGCTGGCGGCGATCGCGGTCGTGCTCGCGATGCCGGGCTGTTACCATGGCGCGTCCGCAGGGCCGGCGCCGAACCCGCGCGTCAAGGAGGCCCAAGACGCGGCGCGCCAGGCCATTGCCGTCGAGGCACAGCTCCAGCCCGACACGCTGTCCGCGAGGACAGTGGGCGTGCTGCCCTTCGACCAGCGCGGCCTCGACTCCTCGACTGCGGACCTCGGGTACGGCCTAGCCGACCTGCTGCGCGTCGATCTGTCCAAGAGCAGTCAACTCCGCATCGTCGACCGGCTGCGACTCGACGCCATCATGCGTGAGCTCGCGCTCGCGTCCTCGGGACGCACGGATTCCACAACCGCGCCGCGAGTCGGCCGGCTGGTGCAGGCGCGCCGCGTGGTGTATGGCGCGCTCGATGCGCAGGCGACCAACATGGGTATCAGCGTTGGCGTTGCCGACGCCGCGACGCGCCAGGTGCAGCCGGCGCTCTCCCAACAAACGCGGCTGGACAACGTGCTCGACACCGAGAAGCAGATTGCCCTCCGGCTGTTCGAGAACCTGGGCGTCACGTTGACACCAGCCGAACGAGCGGCAGTCGAGGAACGGCCGACGAAGAACATCGCCGCGTTCATTGCCTACGGCCGCGGCGCTCGCTACGAAACGGAATTCCGCTTCGCGGACGCGGTCGGCGCGTACGAGGAGGCGCTCAAGCTCGATCCCGGCTTCACGCTTGCGGCAACGCGCCGTGACGAGGCTGCCGGTCTCGCCGGCCTAACGACGCGAGGGAAGGCGCTCGCCCGCGCGAGTCAGATGACCGTCGACCGCCTGAACGGCGTGTTCACGACGCCCATTGGCGGCGGGCAGCCGCCGGGCGGGATCACCGATCCCGCGTTCCCGGCGCTGACCGTCACCATTTTCATCACCATCCTCACTCCACGCTGACGAGGCGAACGTGCACACCGTCAAGTCTGCGGCCGTTCGCGCATGCATGCTCCTGGTCGGGGCCTCAACGGCCGCCGCGGCTCAGGTCAAGCTCGCCGGGGACGCCATGACGTCAGTCGGGCCGGTGTTCGAGGTGTGGAAGTTCGGGGGTGGTGGGATTCCGCAACCGACCATCGATGGAGGGAGCTCCGTCACCGTGACCCGCGCGTCGCAGTGGTCGATTCCCGTATCGGTGATGGTACCGATCGGGAGCCGGTTCTCGGTCGATCTCACCACCGCGTACGCGAGCAGCGACGTCCGGATCTCCGGTACCGATCCCGTGACCGGCACCGACGGCTATTCGATGAGCGGAATCGCTGACGTCCGCTTGCGCGCCACGGGTCACATCATCGGTGACAACGTGCTCCTCACAGCAGGCCTCAACCTCCCCACCGGCGAGACGGAGCTCAATGAGGAAGAGTTGAGCGCGTTACGCGTCGTTGGTGCACCGGCGTTGAGCTTCCAGGTGCCGGTCCTTGGCGTCGGGACCGGAGGAACGCTCGGCCTCGTGTTCGCGCGCGAGTTCGGGGCGTGGTCCTGGGCGCTCGGCACGTCGTACGAGATGCGAAAGCAGTACACACCGATCTCCGTTGCGGCGGGGATCCCCGTCGATTTCAGCCCGGGCGATGCCGTTCGCCTGTCGCTCGGATCGAGCCGCCTGTTCGGCCAGCACAGCATGACGTTCGGGTTTTCGGCCGACTTCTTCGCGAAGGAGGAGCTCGAGAGCGGCACGAGCCTCGGCACGGCAGTCGGACAGAGCCAGCTCGGGCCGATCTACACGGCGGACTGGCAATTCGAGGTCGCCTCGTCCCGGTTGCGCGAGCTCACCTTCTACGCCGTCGATCGGTATCGCACGGAGTACGAGCGCGAAGGGAAAAAGGTCTCGGACAGCGACGCGAACTACCTCGACGTCGGCGTCCGCGCGGTTGCGCCGCTCGCGGCAAAGACCGGATTGTTGATCTCGGTTAACGGTCGGCACCAAACGGGTCTGGCGTCGGACGACTTCCTGACGACGGCAGGAATCGCGAGCGGTTCGCTCACGCTTGGCCTGCAGCAGCGCGTTGGCGGTAACTATTCACTCCAGCCGTTCGTTCGGCTCCAGGGTGGTCGGCTGGAATCGGGCGACGCGTCGTCGACGGTCACCGGGTTCACCGGCGGACTGACGATCGGCGCCCGTTTCTAACGAGAAGCGAGGATAATATGCGACACTCCGAATCATTCACGCGCCGTCTCGCGCTGATGGCGGCGACGGTCGCCGCGTTAGGCGCGTCGGCCTCTATACTCGCCGCGCAGGGCGCGAGCCAGGACCACCGGCCCGTCGTGGCCGTCCTGGATTACATCAACGCGTCGATGAAAACCGACGCGGACTACAAGGCGCTCGCCAAGGGGATCTCGACCGTGCTTGCCGGGCGGCTTGGCGAGACGGACAGCATCCGCATCGTGACGCGCGAAAAGCTGAACGAGATCATGAACGAGCAGAACCTCGGCACGAGCGGGCGTGTCGATCCGGCGCAGGCGGTGCAAGTGGGGAAGCTGTTGAACGCCCACCACATCATCTACGGCACGTATCTCGTCCAGCCGAACGGTGACACGCGCATCACGGCCAGCGCCTATAGCGTGGAGACGTCGGAGATGGAGTACAGCACGCAGGTGCGCGGCTCGGCGGACAAGCTCCAGGATCTGATCGACCAGTTGGGCGACAAGATCGTTCACGGCATGAAGCTGCCCGCGGCGCGTACGCGTCAGACGGGGAGCACCGGCAATTCCGGGACCACCGTTGTGGCATCCGCTGGCGACACCCCGGTGCGCGCGACGGGAAGTCTCAGCGAGCTCGTGATCCTGTCGAAGGCCATCGACGCCGAGGACCGCAAGGCCATGTCGGAGGCGATTCCGCTGTACAAGCTGTTCCTGCAGAAGTCGTTGCCGTCGTCATACGTCGCGCAGCGCACGATCGCCGAGTCCAAAGTACGTCTGGCCAACGGCGGGACGGATTGAGGGCGGAGGCCGCGCGCATCGCCACCTAACGATTCAACGAAACCCGGCTGGAGGCCAATGGCCAAGGTCTGCCCGACCTGCGAACGAGAGTACGGCGACGATGTGCTCTACTGTGCCGCCGACGGATGCACCCTCCATTCGCTCACACCGGGCGACGACCTCATCGGCACGGTCGTCGCGGACCGGTACCTGATCACCGACAAGGTCGGAGAAGGCGGAATGGGGCGAGTGTATCTCGCCCGGCACGTTCGCCTGCCACAGAACGTCGCGATCAAGGTCCTCCACCCCGGGCTGGTGCGCGACGCGAACGTCGTCACGCGGTTCCGTCGCGAAGCGGTGAACGCGAGCCTGATCGAGAACGACCACGTGGCACGCGTGTTCGATCACGGCGAGGTCGGCGACGGGTTGTTCTACATCGCCATGGAGTTCGTCGAGGGCGAACCGCTCGGGGAGATCATCCTTCGAGAAGGACCTCTGCCGATCGCGCGCGCGGTGGACATCACGCGTCAGGTCGCGGACGCGCTGGCGGCGGCTCACGAGCGCCCGACACCGATCGTCCATCGCGACCTGAAGCCCGACAATATCCTGGTCGGCCGGCGACGCGACGGGACAGATCGCGTCAAGGTCGTCGACTTCGGGATCGCCGAAGCGATGAGCGGCGGCGGTCCAAAGCTGACGCAACAAGGGCTCGTGATCGGGACGCCGGAGTACATGAGTCCCGAGCAGCTGTCGGCGACTACGCTCGACTGGCGGAGCGATATCTACTCGCTGGCGCTCGTCACGTTCTACCTGCTGACTGGCACTTTGCCGTTTACAGGTGAATCGTCGCACGAGGCCGCGCTGATGCGTCTTCGGGACCGACCAAAGACGCTCACCGAAGTGAAGCGCGATGTCGCGTGGCCGGCAGGGCTCCAGTCGGTGTTCGACAGAGCGCTCGCGCGCGTGCCAGCCGAGCGGTTCGAGAGCGCGCCGGAGTTTGCTTCCGCGCTGGCCGACGCGGCGGGGGTGATGCTCACACCGACGCCGCTGCGGCTCGAGGTTCTGACGCCGATAGAACGACCGGCAGCCGTCGAACGACCGGCCCCGGAGCGCAGACGCGCGCGCACCGTGGCCGTCAGCAGCGCCGTGGTGCTCGGAATTGTTGCCGTCGTCGTCGTTGGGGTATTCGCGTTACGCGGGCGCGGGCGCGCCGAACCCAATCTCGAAGTGCGGACCCCGTCCTCATCCGCACCACTCGCCGCGGCAAGTCGCGACTCGGTCGCGAGCCCGCCGCCCGCGCTGCCGGCGCCGCTGGCGTCGCCCTCTGGGAGTGGCCCCAAAACGTCAACGCCCGACGCGTCGGCAGCGCGTCGTGGGTCGGCGAGCGGTTCCGACGCGGCGGATTCGTCCGGTAGCGGTGCGGCGGGGGCTGCGGGGTCGAGCGGTGCTCGCGGCTCGCTGAATTACGTCGCGTCGTTGATCGTCCGGGCTCGTGAGGACACGGCGCGCGGGAAGGATCTGGCGCGCGCGGTTCTCGATTCGGCGCGCGCCATCGTACCGCGCCTGGAATCGCGCGACGACATCGTCGCGATGGGCGTCTACACCGTGGCGGCCTACCTGCTGCTGGGGCAGAAGAGCGACGCGTGCCTAACGCTGGGGTCGATCGGCACCGAGGCTGCGCAGATTCCCAAGTTCACGGCACAGATCAGTCTCTGGAACGAGCGCCTGGACTGCAAGGACTAGTCACGCAGAGACGGCCAGCCCTTACAGACGAAGGGGGGACCGGATGTACCGGATCCCTCGGATCGTCCGGATCGCTGCTCGGCACTCGGGTCTCCGCTCCCAACGAGCCGTTCGTGGAATGGAACAGCCTCGGTTGGTGCTTCGCCACTGAACGGCCTCTACGTTCGGGAACCAGGTTCCGGCGGAGCTCATTAACCGACCGCAGCGAGCGTAGGTGGCACAGCGGCTGCTGAATCCGAGTCGACCGCAGCCTCGGTACGGTCGAGGCGTTGATTCACATCGGCTTGGCGACGCGTATGCGAATCGCACTCATCTCTACACCGTACCTGGCAGTCCCACCTCGGCTTTACGGCGGCACCGAACTGGTCGTGTTCGAGCTCGCGGAAGGACTCGTGCGCCTCGGCCACGACGTCGAGCTCTTCGGCACAGGCGATTCACGGACGAGCGCGACGCTGCGATTCCTGTACGGCGAAGGCCAATGGCCTCCGGAAATGCTCGCCGATCTGAATCATGTCTCCTGGGCATTGCAAGAGATCGGTCGGTGTGCTCCGTTCGACGTGATCCACGCTCACTCCGCGGCCGCGCTGGCGTGCGCGCGCCTCGTGCCCGACGTGCCGATGGTCTACACGATTCATCACGCTCGCGACGAACAGCTCTCATCGTTCTATCGACACTGTCCCGAGCCGCACTACGTCGCGATCTCCGACGATCAGCGGTGCCGCGAGACCGACCTCCCTCGCGTTCACGTGATCCATCATGGTCTCGACCCCGCGCGATACCACCGCCCGCCGCGGTCGATCGGCGACTACGTATGCTTCGTCGGGCGCTACGCACACGTGAAGGGACCGCACACGGCGATCGATGTCGCTCGGCAGGCTGGTGTGCGAATACGGATGGCAGGCGAGGTGCATCCGTGTGACGCGGCGTGGGCCGATCTCGAGCTCCGACCGAGGCTCGCGCAATGGCACGTCAGCAACGTGGGCCCGGTCGGCATCGCGGTCAAGGCGCCGCTGCTCGCCCGGGCGCGCGCTCTCCTCGCGCCGATCGAATGGAACGAGCCGTTCGGCCTCATTCTGATCGAGGCAATGCTCTCCGGCTGTCCGGTGGTCGCGTTCGCGAGGGGCAGTGTGCCCGAGCTCATCGAGGAGGGCCTAACGGGATTCATCGCGACGTCGGCGGAGCACATGGTCGAGCTCATTCGGCCCGGTGGTGTCATCGATGCCTTCGATCGCGTGAGATGTCGTGAGCGCGCCATCGAGCGATTCAGCGCCGACCGCATGGTGGCGGACCACGTCGCGTTGTACGAGCATGTCAGTGGAGTCTCCGAGTCGACGACGCCGTACCGCCAATCGAGCTCGCTGATGGTGGCGTAGCCTTGCCGTCGCACGCGATGGGGGGCAGGCAAGCCCCTCCCAACGAGACCGCAGCCGGAGAAGCCCGGACGGCGGATCGGCGAGTCATCTCGATGGAGGAAGCCGTCGGCTATCCCGCGATTCCGTGTGACCGCGAGACGCCGGTCTCGGATGCGTTGACGCTCAAGCACGACCGGCTGTTCGCGTTGATCGATCAACACGGCAACGTGGCGCCGGCGGGCAACTGTTCCCTCGGCGTGTTCGAAGCGGATACCCGAATCCTGAGCCACTACGAGCTTCGCATGGCCGGCAGCGCGCCGGCGAAGCTCTCGACGCAGGTCATTCAGCCGTACTACTCCGAGATCGACCTGGCGGTCACCGATCACGAGTTCGGCGGAAACGCCTGGGACCCCAAGCACGCGATCTACATCCGTCGTGAGCTGCTCCTCGAGGATTCGCTCATCGAGCGCGTCACGCTCACGAATTTTCTCGTGAGGCCGATCGACTTCTGGGTGCATCTCCTCGTTGGCTGCGACTTCGCCGACATCTTCGAGGTGCGCGGATGGAAGCGCGAGCATCGCGGGGAATTCCTCGCCCCGATCGTCGAACCGGGGTCTGTGCGGTTCGCATATCGAGGGCGCGACGGCCGGGTCATCTCGAGTGCAACTCACTTCCGCGATCGGCCCGATGCGCTCGACGCGCGTGGCGCCCGCTGGACGTTTTGCCTGTCACCCGGCACGCCGGTGGAGCTCGAATGGACGATCAAGGGCGACACGATCCGCGAGCGCGCCCAGGCGGCGACGGTGGGCGGGTTTGGCGAACGGCGACGACGCCTCTCATCGGTGTACGACCGATGGCGGTCCGCGTGCTCGCGGTGGACGAGCGGCCTGGGCACGTTCGACGAGACGATCACACGGGCGATCGATGACCTCCGCTCGCTCTACATCACCGCAGACAGCAGCCGCGTCATCTCGGCGGGAATCCCGTGGTATTCCACCGTGTTCGGGCGTGACTCGGTGATCACGTCGCTGGAGACGCTGTCGCTCACCCCCCGCATCGCGATCGATACCCTGCGATACCTCGCGCGCCATCAGGGAACGACGGAGAACGCCTACACGGAAGAGCAGCCCGGCAAGATCATGCACGAGCTACGCAGGGGCGAGATGGCCCGGAGTGGCGAGATCCCGCACGTGCCGTATTACGGCACCATCGACGCCACTCCGCTGTGGCTGGTGCTGCTCCACGAGACTTGGCGATGGACGGGCGACGACGCGCTCGTTCGCGAGCTCCTGCCTAACGCGCGGCGCGCGCTCGAGTGGATCGACCGGTACGGCGACCTCGACGGCGACGGGCTCGTCGAGTACTCCAGCACATCGCCGCGCGGCCTCGTGAACCAGGGCTGGAAGGACTCCGGAGACGGCGTGCCGTTTCCGGATGGCCGGCTTCCTCAGCCACCGATCGCGCTCGTCGAAGTGCAGGGATACGTCTACGACGCGAAGATCCGCTCGGCGGCACTGTTCGCCCGTCTGGGGGAGCAGGACACGGCACAACGGCTCGCGGACGAAGCGGCCCGGCTTCGGCGTCGTGTGATCGAGGCGTTCTGGCTCGAGGACCTCGGGACGTTCGCGCTGGCGCTCGACGGGGAGAAACGGGCGATGGCGACCGTGACGTCCAACGCCGGCCACCTGCTGTGGAGCAGGCTGCCCGACGCGGATCGCGCGCGCCGAGTGGCGACGACGCTGCTCGCGCCGGACATGTACTGCGGCTGGGGCATACGGACGCTGAGCTCGCGCCACGCAGTGTTCAACCCGATGAGCTATCACGACGGCTCTGTGTGGCCGCACGACAACGCGCTGATCGTGATGGGCATGTCGCACTACGGCCTCGGCGCCAACTCGCTGCCGATTGTGGTGGCCACGACGGAAGCAGCCGCCGGGGCGACCCACAACCGATTGCCCGAGCTGTATTGCGGCATGGAGCGAAGCGGAGAGACGCGTCCCGTCCAGTATCCGGTGAGCTGCTCGCCGCAAGCGTGGGCCAGCGGGGCGCTGTTCATGATGCTGCAGGGGACGCTGGGCATCCTGCCCGACGCTCCCGGCGCCGCGCTGCACATTCGAAACCCGGTCCTGCCGACTCACCTTCGCCAGCTCACGATCACGAACCTTCGCATCGGGACGTCACGCATTTCGCTTCATTTCGAGCGACACGCGAGCCGAACGCTCGTCAACGTGCTCGCGGTCGAATCGAGCGCCGAGCCGCTTCGCGTGCAGATCGAGTTCGGGTAACGCGTTAGGCGGCCGTCCTTTCAGCTCCGCGCCAGGCGCGCGTCGTCGGTGGCGACGGGATTGCGAACCGGCGAGGCGACTGGAGGCGCGAGGACCTGCGGGGCCGGCTGGGGCAGCAGCGTCCCTGACTCCTCGACGATGTCGGCGATCTGCAGCAGCAGATCCTGACGTAGCTCGAGGAAGCGCGTGTTGTCGGACGTCAGCACGTACGCGGAGAGCTCGAGCAGGACGGCGTCCGCGCCGAAATCGACCAGCCGGATGCGCGACGTCTCGTGTTCGAGCTCCGGATGCGTCCCGAGCAGCGCCTGGATCTGGTCGAGTGTGGACCTCACGTGCGCGACGCTCGTCGCGGCGCGAAGATGCAATTGGGTCTGGAGCAGGATCTTCGCTCGCGTCGCGAAATTCTCGACGCTGCTGCCGGCAAGCGTGCCGGCGGGTATCGACAACAGCGTCTGCTCCGCTGTTCGAAGCCGTACCGAGCGCAGTGTGATGTCTTCGACGACGCCGACGCGGTTGGCGATGCTGCACGTGTCGCCAACGGCGAGTGCCCGGTCGCTCAGCAGAAAGACTCCGCCGAGAAGGTTCTCGACGCTCTTCTGGGCGCCCAGAGCCAGAGCGACGCCGCCGATGCCGAGTCCGGCCAGCGCGGTCTTCGTGTCGACGCCCAGGACCGTCAGGATGGCCAGGGCCGCGACGACGACAACGAGCGCTTTTACCAACCGTTCGGCAAGCATGATGAGCGAGCGCGCGCCGCTGTGCGTACCTCCCGGCATCAGGTAGCGGGCGCGGTCCGACGCGACCGTCAGGCTACTCCGGAGCAGCCATGCCAGTGCCACGATCAACACGACGAATCCCAGACGCCCATAGCTGATCCGGAACGTCAGCGGGAGTCTCATGAACGGCATGTACGCCAGGTGGATCACGAGCGTCAGCACGACAATGACCGGCCAGCGCAGGCTTGCATAGATAGAATCGAGCGCGCCACGGCGTGCGGCGCCGACGGTCCGCCTGGCGATGCCCACGATCGCGCCAAACAGCATCCGGAGCACGATGATGGGAACGGCGATGGTGGCCGCCAGCACGATCCACTGCCCAAGCGATACACCGAACAGAGCGGGCCTAACGAACGCTGGCGGCATGACGCGTTCGAACCAGGTCGACTTGATCAGTCGGTGCAGCGCAGGAACCTCACGAAGCGTCTCGGAGGAAAGGAGCCATACGGGCCCCGCCAGCGAGTCCGCAACGTGCACCAGCTCGACGTCGACCGTTTTGCCCTCGACGGAGAGCGGGCCGATACGCTCGCGATCCTCGGGGAGCCCATCGTCCAGTGCGCCCGTTCGCGACGCATCGATGCTCTGGACCGGCTCACCGTAGTACCGATCCATGAGCTGGCTCAGCTTGCGCGCCAACGAGTCGCCCTTCGGACGCTGTGAGTCGTTGAGCTGCAGGTATCGAACGGCCGTGGCGAGATCGTTCCCGTGGACCGCCTCGGTGAACCCGGTGATCGTCCCCCTCGGTGTACTTCGCCCGAGCGGATCTTGCACTTGCGGTTGTTGAGTGGCTGCCTTCGGAGGTTCGACGCCAGGAAGCTGGGCGGCGGCCGAACGGCAGAGCGCGACCAACAGGATCACGCGAATGAACATCATGGCAAGCCCTCCTGAGTTCGACCCGTGCCAGCATGGCGCACGGGCGCCGGACGATCATTGCATCAAGGTGGCAGCCTGGAAGAGTCGGGCAATAGTCCGAAGGCCTACGCCTTCGTCTTACGCAGCCACGAACGCGTCGTAGATTCGACCCGATCCTTGGCTAGAGAACACCATGAGCTCCAGCATCGCGCGCGTCGCACCGTTCCTGGTGGTAGCCGGAGTGCGACTCGCCGCCCCGACCGCAGTCGCCGCGCAGGAATACCTGTACGTCGGCAACAGCCTGGGCGGTGACATCTCCGTCATCTCGATCCCCTCGCACAAGGTCGTCCGCACCATACCCGAGAGTGTCGTTGGTAACCACCCGGATGACGTGATCGCGTCGCGCAACGGCGACGTCCTGTACATCAGCCGGCTCGATGTCAACGATGTGATCGCGGTGAGCACCGCAACGGAACAGATGCTCTGGCGGGCCGAGGTGCCAGGAGTGCCCAACCACCTCACGCTGTCGCCGGACGAGCAGTTTCTCTACGTCCCGATCTACGACAAGGGGTTGCTGGCCGTCGTGGACACGAAGACCCACCAGGTCGTCACGACGCTCGAAGTGGGCAAGGGACCGCACGGGACACAGCTCGGACCGACGGGGAAGCACCTCTACATCGGAAACATGGAATCGAACGACGTCGCGGTGGTGGAGGTCGGCACCCACCGGCTCGAAAAGCGGATTCCACTCCCGGAGGGCGTGCGGCCGTTCCAGATCTCGCGGGATGAGAGGTACCTGTTCGCGCAGCTCTCCAAGCTGCACGGGTTCGTGGTCGTGGACCTAACGCGAGACAGTGTCGTTCGCACGGTCGCACTGCCTACCGGCGGCAAGAAGCTTCCCGAGGCGACGCTCGAGATGTCCCATTACGTCATGAACCACGGGCTCGGCATCTCGCCGGACGGGAAGTATCTCGTGGCCAACGGCTCGCTGATCGGCATCACGGCGATCTACTCGCTGCCCGACCTCCAGCTGCTTGGTACCGTGCCCGTGGGGCGCGAGCCCAACTGGGTCACGTTCAGCCGGGACTCGAAGTACGCCTACGTGAGCAACCGGCGCGACAACACGCTGTCGGTGATCTCGCTGCCGGAGCGGAAGGAGGTCGCGCGGCTCAAGGTCGGCGAGTTCCCGCAACGCATGACCACCACGGTCGTCGCGCGGCGTCCGAACTGATCTGACGCGCGAGGTGTCCTCCCCGTCGATATCGCGCCGCGGTGCTCTCGGGGTATTGTGGCGCGTATCGGCATGGTGGGGCGTCGCGGCGACAGCGGTCCTTTCCGGGTGCGCCAGTGCGCTGGGCGGTCGCGGCCGTCATCCGGGAACCGCTGTGGGCACGCTGGACAAGCTTCCGCCCGGCAGCGGGCTCCGGGCATCGTTAGGCGCGGACGAGTCGACGATCGTCCTCAACGTGAACGGGACGGTGAGAGCGTTCCGTGCCGTGTGCACACACGAAGGATGCCCACTGGGCTGGAACGCCCAGCAGCATCTCATCCGATGCCCGTGCCATGGCGGGGCGTACGGTACCGACGGGCGCGTGGTCTCCGGGCCGCCTCCGGCGCCGCTCACCGAGCTGCGAGCCGTCGTCGATCACGGGACGATATATGTCGTTCACTGACCGGAGACGGTGTTGCATGTGATTGCGCCCGTCCGCACATTGCCCGCATGACCGTCGACCCAAACGCCGCACTCCGCAACGAAGTCATCGCGAGGGTGCTCGATGGAGCCGGTGTTGCCGCTCCGTCCCAGCGACACATCGCGTTCGAAGGGAAGGGTGCGCCGCCGGAGCTGCAGGCGCTCATCGACAAGATCGAGGCGCACGCGTACAAGGTTACCGACAACGACCTCCGGCAGCTGCAGGAAAGGTATAGCGACGACGAGCTGTTTGAGCTCATCGTTGCCGCCGCGCTCGGCGCGTCGGAGCGTCGCCTGCTCGCCGGGATGGAGGCTCTGGACCAGGCATGAGACTCAAGAAAGTCCATCAGGGTCATCGACTGCCCGACAAGTTGATGCTCACAATGATGAACCTCATCGTGGGCCACGCGCCGGGCGTCGTCCGCACGCTTCGCTACCGGAAGGAGTTTTTCGGCCACCCGTTTTCGGAGCTGACCGAGCGAGTGATGCGCGGCCCATCGGAGTGGACGGTGGGTGAGCGCGAGATGTTCGCGGCATTCGTCTCGCGGCTCAACCAATGTGTCTTCTGAATGAGCGCTCACTCCGCGGTCGCGGAGGCGGCGTTGCAGGACGGCTCGATGCGGCTCGTGCTCGAGAACTATCGAACGGCTCCCATCGATGAGAAGCTGCGGGCGATGCTCGCGCTCCTGGAGACGCATACCCTCCATCCGGAGGAGATGAGCGCGAGCGATGTTCGTGCGGCGCTGGCCGCCGGGCTCTCGCGGGAAGCGATTCGCGATGCGTTCTACGTCGCGTTTCTCTTCAACACCTACGATCGGCTCGCCGACACGCTCGGTTGGGAGCTGCCTGACGAGAGCTACTACCCCAAGGCGGGGCAGTTCCTGCTCAAGAAAGGCTACCTCTAACCGGCTACCTGATCGCACTCGAGATACGCGATGACGCGACTCGGCAGGTCTGTCGCCGTGCTTGCACCGCTGATTCTGCACACGGTCGGCCTATCGACCGTCGTTCGTGGACAGGACCGCGACCGACCGTGGATGATCGGCCCGTTCGAGAAGCCGAAGGGTGTGAATCCCATCCTCGCGCCTAACAGGACAGCGACCTTCCGTACACGTCCAGAAGACCAACCGGTGCACTGGGAGGAGACGGCCACGTTCAATCCGGCGGCTGTCGTGCGCAACGGATCGGTGTACGTGCTCTATCGCGCCGAGGATGCGACGGGTGAACAGAAGATCGGCTATCACACGTCGCGCATCGGGTTGGCAGAGAGCGCGGACGGCCTTCGGTTCACACGGCGCCCTTCGCCGGTGCTCTACGCCCAGAACGACGCTCAGGCGGCGAACGAATCGCCAGGCGGTGTGGAGGATCCGCGCATCGTCGAGACCGAAGACGGGCGCTACGTGATGACCTATACGCAGTGGAATCGGCAGGTCCCCCGTCTTGCCGTCGCGACGTCGCGCGATCTCATCGCCTGGGAGAAGCACGGGCCTGCGTTCGCGAAGGCGGCCGGCGGAAAGTATCTGCGCGTGGAATCCAAGTCGGGCGCCATCGTGAGCCGGGTCGTGGGGAATCGCCTCGTGGCAACGAAGGTGAACGGGAAGTACTGGATGTACTTCAACGTGCCTAACGTCATGATCGCGACCTCGGAGAACCTCACCGAGTGGACGCCGCTGGAGATCGAGGACGGGCGTCCGCTTGCCGTGCTATCACCGCGTGCGGGCTACTTCGACTCCTGGCTGGTCGAGCCGGGCCCGCCGGCCATTCTCACCGATCGCGGCATCGTGCTGCTCTACAACGCCGGGAATAGCGAGAAGTTCGGCGATCCGTCGCTGCCGGGGCGCGTGTACACGGCCGGTCAGGCGCTCTTCGACGCGCGAAATCCGATGAAGCTGCTCGATCGCGCGGACCGCCCATTTCTCAGACCCACGGAGGACTACGAGCGCACGGGCCAGTACCCGGAAGGCACGACGTTCGTGGAGGGGCTCGTGCCGTTCAACGGCCGCTGGTTTCTCTACTACGGGAGCGCCGACTCGCGCGTGGGGGTTGCCGTGTCGCCTGTAAGGCGCTGAGGGTGTCATCCTGAGGCGTCAGCCGAAGGACCTTCATTGTCCCGACCGAGCGCCGCTATCGGGAGGATGAGGATCCTTCGCTGCGCTCAGGATGACAACCGACCAGTTTGCGTCGAGACGTCTGCGCATCGACATAACTGGGTGCGACGCTCACATTGGTTCTCCAACGGCAACATCGAAACGACGTGCTCCACGTGCGAACGCTGGGCGGGCTCCGTCACACCACCGACGGGGACGCCCGCCCCTTGCGACGGAAACCGCTCGCCCTGCTCAGCTACGTGGCTCGGCGAAGCCCGAGCGCGGTACCGCGGACAGAGCTGGCCACACTCTTCTGGGGAGAGCGAGGCGAGGAGCGCGCACGTCAGTCGCTCCGCCAGGCGCTGCTCGAGCTCAAGCAGGTGCTTGGAGAGCGGATCGACGTCGACGCCGACACCGTGCGTGTCGGAGCCGACGTCGTGGTGCTCGACATCGTTGCCTTCGAGCGTGACCTCTCGGAAGGTCGCGTCCAGGAGGCGGTAGGCCGATGGGCGGGCGACTTCTTCGAAGGGGCAGAGGACATCGGCGGCGAGGGCTTCCGCCGGTGGATCGAGAACGAGCGCGCGTCGCTGCACCGGCAACTCGGTACCGCGATGGAGCGGTTGATCGGCGACGCGGAGCTTGCCGGCGATTGGGCGGGCGCGGCTGCGTGGGCGCAGCGTTGGGCGGCCGCGCTGCCGTTCGAGGAAGCGGCGCACCTGAGGCTCATCGAAGCGCTGCGAATGAGCGGGCGAAGCGGCGACGCGCTCAAGACTCACGCCGCGTTCGTGACCCGCGTTCGCGCGGCGCTCGACCTCGAGCCGTCGGCGGAATTCATCCGGCTCGGCGGCGGACTCGCGGACGGCGCGAAGGACGAGATGGGGCGCCGCGGTCGTGGGGCTGCCGCGGTCCTCAGCCCCGAAATGGTGGGTCGCGGAGCCGTCATGACAGAGCTGCTGGACGCGTGGAAATCGGTCTCCACGGGCAGCCCCGTTGTCGTTCTGCTCGAGGGCGGGAGCGGGTACGGCCTAACGCGCGTGTGCGACGAGCTGGTGAGCCGAGTCGGCGCGGACAGCACGGTCTTCCGCGGCGCGGGTGCCGGTGTTCCGAACGACTTCGCGGCGGCGGCCGAGCTCTTCGAGAGCATCAGGCGGTCCGAGGGCGCTGCCGGTGCCTCGCCCGAAGCGCTCGCCGAGGTGGCGCGAGTGGTCCCGTCGCTCACGTCCGAGTTCAAGTTCCTCCCCGCTGCCGTGGGCGATGACGCCACCCTGCGCGACGCGCTCGCGCAAACGCTCGCGGCGATCGGCGATGAACAGCCCGTGCTCGTTGTGCTCGACGATGCGCATGCTGCCGACGAGGCGACGCAGCGACTCTTGTCCGGCCTGGTGCCGCGCCTATCGGGTCGCGTGATGCTGCTGCTCGCTGCCGATGAGGCGGCGCGCGAGGCTAGTCCTGCCCTGAGTGCGCTTCGCGGGGGGAAGGGCGTCAGGCACATCCGTCTCACGGCGCTCACGCTGGCGGACGTGGAAGCGATGCTCGAGTCGATGATCTCCCTGGAGCCGGGAGAACGTCACACGCTTGCGGCGCGACTCCATCAGGAGACGGGCGGCGTGCCGCTCGATGTGCGCGAGCTTGCTTCCGCGCTCGTGGACGATCGCCTCGTCGCGCCGGACGGAGCCGGAACCTGGCGGGTTTCTGCGGTGCTCGGCGGACGGCCACTCCCGATGCCCCCGCTGGTCAGAGATCGGGTTCGCGCTCGGCTCGACCGACTCTCCCCCCCTGCGCGCTCGCTCACCGGCGCCATCGCCGTGCTCGGCGGCCCCGTGGATGATACGGTCGTTACGGTCGCCGCCACGGTTGCCGACCTGACGGCCGACGCCGGTGATGCCGCGTTAGGAGAGCTCGTGTCGCACCGCATGCTTCGCGAATCGCCGACCGACCCGGGATGGTACGAGTTCCAGTCTCCGATCACGGCGCGTGCGGTGACCGCTCTCCTCCCGGCAACGACGCGCGAGACACTGCACGCGCGTTCGGCCGCAGTGCTCACGGAGCGAGACATGGCGTCCACGGCCGAGCGGAGTCTCTTGCCGTACCATCTCGCGCGCGCGCCGAGCGCGGCACCGAGCAAACAACCAGAGCCCGCGCCTCCGCCTCGGCGCCGCCGACTCGCGTTCTATGCGATCCCGGCCGTCGCCGGCGTGATCGTCGCTGCGCTCGCGATGCGCGGCGGAAAGAGCTTCTTCGCGTCCGCGAGCGCTCCCAAGGTGCCCATCGTCGCGCTTGGAAGGATCGCAGACTATCGGCAGACCACGAGCGCGAATCTCACCAAGGCACTCAGCGACATGCTGGCGACGAATCTCGGTCGGGTGGGCCGGCTTCGAGTGGTGAGCGCCGCGCGCATGTACGAGCTGGTGAGCCAGGCGGGCGACGGCGATACGTCCGAGGGCGCACTCGTTCGTGCGGCACGGCGCGCCGGCGCCACGGAGCTTGTCGATGGGGCGCTGTACGCTCGGGATGATGGCGGCTTCCGCCTCGATCTGCGTCGCGTCGAGCTGGGCACGGGCAACATCCAGAAGACCTACTCGATCGTCGGAGCGACGCTCTTCGAGCTCGCGGACAGCGGCACGGCGCGCGTCGCTGCGGACTTTGGCGAGACTACTCCGTTAGGGTCGATCGCGGACGTGACGACGAAGTCCGTGAGCGCTTATCGCCTGTACGAGCAGGGACTGCAGGCGTACTACGCGTTCGACTTTCGTACCGCCGACCCACTCTTCCTGGCCGCGCTCAAGGAGGACAGCACGTTCGCCATGGCGGCGTACTACGCGGCCATCAACGAAGGGATCGGTACGCGCGAGACGCTCCAGCGGTTCGCGCTCGCGGCGCGTCTCGCCGCGCACACGACGGACCGGGAGCGCCTAACGATTCAGGCGCACTACGCGTTTCACTCATCGTCGCCGTCGCTCCGCGCCCTGGCCGAAACGCTCGCGGTTCGGTACCCCGACGAGATCGAAGGGTACTACTTTACCGGTCTCGCCCTCATGCAGGGCAGTGAGTACCTTCGCGCGCTCGCGCCGCTCAACAAGGCGGTGGCCATGGACTCGCTGAAGTTGGCGAGCGCCGTGGCGCGATGCCTCGGTTGCGAGGCGCTACGCCAGGTCGTCTCGTCATATCAGCTCGCCGATTCCGTGCCCGCGGCGGAGCGTGAGGCTCGCCGATGGATTCGGCTTCAACCGAAGTCTCCCGCGCCGTGGCATATCCTGGCCGAGCTCCTTTCGCAAATGGGCCGACCGAGCGAGGCGCAGGCGGCGCTGGAGCGCGCAACGGCGATCGATGCCGGCCGGCGGGAGGCAGAGCGTCTGCTGGCTCGCGCCGTGCACTACATCTACGCAAACGACTTCGAGCAGGCGGATCGCATTCTGAGCGTAGAGCTCGAGAGCGGATCGACGTCCCGCGCAACGGAAGCCGCGTGGTTCGGCGCCATCAGCTTCCGCATGCAGGGACGTCTCAACGAGGCGCTGGTTGCCGCTCGCCGGAATCGTGCACTGACGATATCGCAGTATCCGCGGGCGGCCTTGCGGCGGGTCGGAGCACCAGCCGAGGCCCAAGGCGAAGCACAGGTGCTGTACGAGATGGGTCGCTATCGGGCCGCCGCCGCGCTGTTCGACTCGGTGTCGCGCTGGGTCCTGCCCGACGTGGCTTCGTCGCAGTTCTTCCATCAGCATGTCTGGGCACTGGCGCATTCCGCCGGCGCGCTCGCTGCGGCAGGCGATACCGCAGCGCTTCCTGCCTTGATCGACACGCTCGAGGTCGCGGGGCCGAAGAGCGGTTTGGAGCGCGACCGCAGGCTCTCCCACTACGCTCGAGGGCTTCTGCTCGCCGCTCGCGGGCAGGACGAAGCCGCCGCGGCGGAGCTCAGACGTGCCATCACCTCGTGGAACATGGGCTACACGCGAGTGAACATGGCGCTCGCGAAGGTTCTCCTCCGGCTGGGGCGGGCGCGCGAGGCGGTCACGGTACTTCAACCCGCATTGCGTGGGAGTCTCGAGGCGTCCAACACCTACGTTTCCCGGACCGACATTCACGAAGCGTTAGGCGAGGCATGGGCCGCAGTGGGCGGCCCCGCCGCGCGCGACAGCTCACGAGCCCACTACGCCCTCGTCGTCCGCGCCTGGCAGCGAGCGGATCCGTCGTTTGCCGAGCGCAAGGCCCGCGCGGAAGCGGGAAGTAAGGACTAGGGCAGCATCCTCGAGCACCGCATAGGTTGCTGGTACGACGACGAGCGTTGCGATCGACGACGCGACCACGCCGCCCATGAGGGCGACGGCAACCGAGCGGTGAACGCCCTCCCGCGTGCCTGACGCCAGGGCGACAGCCGCCGACGTTCCGAGCATCGCGATCGCACCGATGAACGCAGGCCGGAGGCGTGCGCGGCCGGCCTCAATGAGTGACACCCGGTCGTTCGCGTCGTGCGCGCGACGATCCCGATAGGTCGCGAGGAACTGAACGCCGTGCCTGACGACAAGAACAGTCAGGAATGCGCCGGCGACGAGCGTCAGAACGTCGAAACGAGTCCCGGTAACGAGCAGCGCGACGTACCCGCCAGACCACGCGAGGGGGACCGCCGCGAGAATGGCGAGAGGCGCAAGCAGCGTTCGGAAACGCACTGCCAGCAGCGCTGCCACCAGCGCGAGCCCGACACCAAACGCCCACGAGAGACGCCGAATCGTGAATGCGCGGTCGGCGATCTGGCCGCCGTACCTCGCATCGTAACCGGGCGGGAAGGGAATTGCCGAAAGCGTCGCGTCGATATCCGTAACGACATCGCTCACTCGCCGATCGTGAACGGTCGTCTGGAGGCGAACGACGCGCACTCCGTCGATGTGGTCGATTCGAGCCAGTCCTTCGCCCACGCTATCCGCCGACGTGGACAGCACGGGGACGCTCAGACCGCCGATCTCACGCATTTCGTCGCCAACGCGCTGGGCGACCCCCAACAGCGTGTGCGCATCCGGGCCACGGAGCTCGAGCTCGATGATCGACGGGTCGGCATCGGCGATCGCTCGACTGGCCATTGAGGCTCCGAGAACGACGGCGACGGCGACTGCGAGAGCACTGATCGCGCGGCGGTTATCCAGAGACCATGCAAGCAGCTCGTGATAGCGATCGGCGAGTGCCTCGAACTGCAGGTCGAGTCGTCTGGACCACGCGCGAAGAAAAGCCCCGTGCGGTGACAGTGGCCAGATCGTCGACGCGGCGGGAACGAGCGTGGCAGCGACGACCAGTGAGACGCCGACGGCAACCATGACCGCGAGCGAAATGCCGGCGAACCAGCGGCCCAACGAGCCGCCAATCATGGAGGTGAGTCCGAACACCACCGACGTCGCGAGGCCGGCAATCGCCAGTGTGGGAACCACTGCAAGTGCCCCGCGGGACGCCGCCGAACTCGCTTCGAATCCGAGCTCGGTTTGCCGGACGACGGATTCGCGGACGATCACGGCGTCATCGACGAGGAACATCATCGCCAACGCGATCGCGAGTAGGGTCACAGGGGTGAGCACGAGACCAGCAATCGCGATGACCTCGAAAGTGCCGGCAACCGACACCGCGACCGCGGTCGAAACGATCAGCGCCGACCGCCAGGAGCTGCCGACGCCAAGCAGTAATCCCAGGGCGAGTGCCGCCGCCCCGACGATAGCGAGACCAGATCTCGCGAGCGCCCCGCCCGGCTGTCCCGGCGCACCAGCGCCCGGATCGATCGGGGAGATGACCGGCGCCTCGGCGCCGGGCGGTAGCTCGCGGCGGGTTGCATCGACCGAGTCGTGGACCGACCGGGAAGCGCCCTCGAGTTTTCTCAGGTAATCGAAATAGACCACGACGCGACCCAGACCTTCCTGCGCCGTGGCGTCGGTTCGTACGGTGCCGCGTACACCAGCGACTCGTCGCTCGATGGGGCGAACGACTTGTCGTTCGACGTCGGCTGGGAGGGCACCGGAATATCGAACAGTGATGCCGATCGCCGGGCGCCCCAGCCCCGGGTCGACGCTGGACTCGAGCCCAGTGAGTGCGCGCGCTCCCACCGCGACGGTCGCGAGCAAGGCCGCGATCGTGACAGGTGAACGGTTGGTGATTCTGTCGAAGAAGCGCACGGGATTCCTGGGGGCGGTCAGCGGAGCGATCTGCACCAGCATTGTTGGGCAGCAGGATAGCCCGTCCCTCGACATGGACCGTCAAGGCGAGCGTCAAATCACGTCGATTCAGCGATTTGCGCGTCTCGCTTCGAGAAGATTGGGAGGTGCGCGGGAGGCTTCAGCGCGTTTGCGGCTGCGCAACATGAACGGAATCAAACAGTCCTTGACGGCGCCCTTGACGGCATGCGTCGCTCGCTCGCCTAGGATCACGCGTGTCGCAGCCGCCGATCGAGCGCGGCCGACGCGACAAACCTGTGCACGCGCACCAAGCCGGATCCTCACAAAGCCAATCGCCAGGAAACGGAGGCTGTATGCCGCGGGACGAGCTGACGCTGGGACGTGGGTTCGAGGCGATCGTTGGAGAGAGCGCCGCCGTTCGAGCAATGCTCCGTGACGTCAAGAAGGTGGCGGGGGTGGAGACCACCGTCCTGCTGATGGGTGAGACCGGTACGGGCAAGGAGCTCGTTGCCCGCGCTATCCATGACGCCAGCCCGCGCCACGAGCGGACGCTCGTGAAGATGAACTGCGGCGCGATTCCTCAGGGACTCGTCGAGAGCGAGCTGTTCGGCCACGAGCGAGGCGCGTTCACCGGCGCGCTGCAGCGGCGCATCGGGCGGTTCGAGATGGCGGACAAGGGAACGCTCTTCATGGACGAAGTGGGCGAGCTTCCATCCGACATCCAGGTCAAGCTGCTGCGCGTGCTGCAGGAGCAGGAGTTCGAGCGTGTGGGCAGCACCCGCTCGCAGAAGGTCGATGTCAGACTGGTCGCCGCGACGAACCGTGATCTGGAGACCGAGGTGAGCGGTGGGCGGTTCCGTCGCGATCTCTTCTATCGACTGAATGTTTTCCCTGTGCGAATCCCACCCCTTCGTGATCGAACCGGGGACATCCCTCTGCTCGTCAAGCATTTCCTGGCGCAGCTGCAGCGGAAGCTCGCGAAGCCGCTCCATAGCGTCACCGAGGAGAGTATGCAGCGTCTCAAGGCATACCCCTGGCCGGGCAATATCCGGGAGCTGCAAAACGTGCTCGAGCGGGCGTGCGTGATGGCGACATCGCCGATCGTGGACATCGACGATGCCCTACCGGTGGCTATCATCGCCGACCGGGGCATTCCGAATCAGGGGCGGGTCTCGACCCTCGACGACAACGAGCGGGCACACATTCGTCGCGCGCTGGCCGCAACGAACGGCAAGATTCACGGGCCCCGCGGCGCCGCGAACATCCTCGACATCAACCCCAGCACGCTGCGGTCTCGAATGGACAAACTGGGAATCGAGGCGGCGTGAGGACTGGCTTGGAGGAACTGGATTAGTCGGATTTTGGAAGGCTCGCCAGCAAACGCTTCATCTCCGGATCGGCATTCTGCCAAGCACGCCGGACGTACCCCTCATAGACGAGCGCGCTGTCCGGTTCGCCGATTTTTCGGAAGGCTTGCGCCATGAGCAGATCGACTTCGCTCCGTGGCTGATAGCGACCCATTCCGTCGAGCGGAGAGGCGTAGGCGTCTCGCAGCGCGGCCAGCGCGGCGCGCGGCTGGTTCAGCGCCATCTCGGTCTTCGCGAGCGCGACGTTGCTTCGCGTCCATGACTCCGCGATCCCCCATCGCGCCTGCTGTAACTCCGCTTCGGCGTCGGCCCAGCGACCCTCCAGCATCGCCAGCAGCCCGCGCACGTGGTGATGAAGTCGGCGGTCTCGCCCGAAAAAGCTCGTCGCGCACCCGACCGCCAGCGTGTCCGCGAGCGCGCGCAGCCGAACCGTGTCGCCGGACGGCGCGATAGCGTCAGCGAGGAGGGCATGGTGCCAGCAGAATCCGCGCGCGGCGTTGACGGCCGGCGGGAAGCGGGTCTCGAGGCGCGGGCCGTGCGCCGAGCGCTCGTAGACCAGCGTCGCGCCCGCGTAGTCACCCAGCCGACCAAGGTTGTTCCCGCGCACCAGCGCCGTCTGGATTCCAGCGTTAGGCAGGTCCGACTCGGCGCGGTCCAGCGCCGCGTTGGACGCGCGCAGCTCGCCACGCTCGCGCAGGAGCAGCACGCGGAGATCGTATGCTGATGCTCGCAGCGCTGGCGACTCGTTCACGAGCCACGACCGAACGAGGGAATCCACCGTGTCGTACTGGCGCGCCATGACGAGCAGGCGCGCCCACATGTCGAGCGTCGCGGGATCGCGGCCCGCGAGCGTGACGGCCCGCTGGATGGCGTCGATCGCCTCCTGGTCCCGCTGGCGGTAGGACAGGACGCTCGCGAGCATCTCCCACGATCCTGGCGCGTCCGGCTGCAACTCGACCCATCGTCTCGCCGAACGCTCGGCCTCCGGCCACTTGCCCTCCTGTGCCTGGATTCGCGCGAGGTTCCCGTATCCGACGCATGGGGCGCACGGACCCGACCCTGCCTCCATGGATAGCGAGTCGAGCGACAAGGCGGCCTGCCACATGGATTCGGCGGCCTCGAACTGGCCGGTGTTGCCGAGCACACCGTTCAAAACGCCGTACGCGCGTGGGTCGCGCGGAAAGCGTCGCACCAGCTGCCGCGCTAGCGCTTCGCTGCGTTCCGATTCTCCGCGGTAGAGCGCGTCGAGCACGCCGGTCTGCAGCTCATCGAAGTCGCTCGCGCGACCGCCACTTCGCACCAGCACGTCGCGCAGTCGATCCGCCACGTCCGCCTGCCCCGTGGCAAGTGCCCAGTCGAGGCGCGCGTGAACCGCGGTCACGAATCCGGAGTCGAGCGCGATCGCGGCGTCGAGCTCGCGGTAGGCCTCGTGAGTCCGTCCCTCCTGCGCGGCCTGCATGGCGCGCACGAAGTGCTGGAACGCCTCGACGCTCGAGGTTTCGAGGTCAGCAAAGCGAAATCCCGCGCGTTGGGCGTTGACCGTCGTGAGTACGCGCGCGGCCGCCTCGTCGGCGAGGCCGGGGACATCCCGCCGCGAAAGCGCGTCGCTGCGGAGCAGGCGCCCCGTAGCGACATCACGAACGGCGAGGTCGAGCACGATCACGCGATCGTCGCGCCCGACCGTTCCGCTCACCATGACCGTGGCTCCGAGGCGGCGGGCGAGGTCCCGCAGCTCGTCGCCACCAGGTTGTCCGAATCGGGCTGCACCCCTCCGACGGAGCAGGGCGCGCACCTGGGCAGGCGGAACGATTTCGAGCTCCGGGCTGCGGGAGAGCTCGGACACGATCATCTGCGGCAGCCCGTCCGCCAGCCAGGCCGTCGTGGAATCAGCGTCCTTGACGTCCACCGCAATGGCGACGCGCGGCCGCCCCGGCAGGCTCCCGTCAACTGCCCGACTCCTCGCGGCGAGGGCCGCAACGAGCGCGGTGAGGCCCAGTGCCGCCGTCGCGATTCGCGTCAACCGGCGGCGGAGCGTCGATCCTCGCGCCACGTGTGGGTTCACGTGGCCGCGCTCAATCGGCGGCGCCATTGGCTCGTTAGGCGCAGCCGGCAAAGCTGCCGGCGCGGGATCCAGCGAGATGGTCACCGCGATCGGCTCGGACGGCAGGGAGTTGATCGTGTCGCGAAGCCCCTGGGCGAGCTGCGCAATGGGCTTCTCGGGCGCGAGATCGAATTCGCGCGCGAGACGCGTGGTGAGCTGCTCGAACTCGCGCAGCGCCCGCTGCGCGGCCTCGCGGGTCCCGGGAGCCTTGACCGCATTCAGGCGGAACAGTGCGGCGTCGACCGAGAGCGGTGCGGCGTCGAGCCACTGGGCAGCCAGCGACCCGCATTGCTCCCACTCGCGCGCGCGTGCGTGAACGAGGCACTGCTGGGCGCACACCTGGAAGAACATTGTCTCGAGACGTCGGCGCTCCCGGGACGCCCACTGCTCGAAGCTCGGCCCGGCTTCCACGTCGATGCCGTCGAGGAACGGGCCCGTGTAGAGGGCGGCGGCGCGCGACGTGTCCCGCGCGACAACTGCGTCCTCGAACGTCGCAGCGTCAATGACCACTGGAGCGTCAGGGCTGAGCGACACCTCGCCAGCCTGACTGGCGACAGAATCTCGCCCGAGCTCGCGACGGAGGTGCGAGAGCGCGTCGCTGAGGGAATGACGCGCACGGCTCTCTTCCTGTTCTCCCCAGAACATCTCCACCAGCGTGGCGCGGGAGAGCGGTCGTTTTGCCGTGGCGAGAACGGCGAGTAGCGCCAGCTTGAGTCGCCGCTTGGCAAGCGACTCGGATTCATCACCCCTCGGCGATAGCAACGTGAGTCGGCCGAGGGTGACAAGCGTGAACGTGTCGACCCGTGACGAGCGCACGAAATGATATCCGTCAAGCGCCCGAAGGCGCGTCAGCATCAAGGACAGGCGTCCGGCATTGAACGCGACAGCCCACGAGTTAAACGGAGCGAGTGCCGTCGGACTCTCACCGTCCGCCCAACGGCACAGGCTTTAGGCCGTGGCTATTCTCTGGCGAAGACGCTTCTGAGCTCGCCAGCCGGGCACGGGGCATGCCCGTCGATGGGACGTTCACCGAGAGACGAGCGAGGTCAACATGGACAAAAGCAAACGAAGCTCGCCGCGCGAAGCCGATCCCGACTCCCTTCCGCGCCGGCCCAACGGCGAGCTCGAGGACGATAGCACGCTGGAATCCAACCCGCCGCGCACGACGAAGGGCGGCATCACGGCCCCGAAGTTCGGCTCGGCAGGGAGCGGAGGCGCAGAGCTCGAGCCAGGACCCGAACGCGACTGACGGCATCAGATTGCTTCGTGGGGGGTCAGACTCCGTACTCACCGAACGAACGCATTGCGTCCGACCAGAGAGGGCCAGCCGTCCGGCGGCGGCATGGCCAGTTCCACGCCGTGAGTCAGGTCAGTAATCGGTCATCAGGCATCAGGCTCTGTTTCCTCGAGTTGGGAACGCGAGAGTTCCGGCGGAGCGTCCTCGTCTTCTCAGATACGCAACTGGAGGAAGGGAACCTGATGCCTCATGCCTGACCACTGTTTACTGTAGTGGTTCAGCGGAAATCGATCTTTCGGTTGGCGTGAGCGAGTTACACTCTTCCCTCGACCGGCGAGGGGCCGGAGCAGGGAGGGCAGAGCGATGGGAGAGCGGAGCCGGAAGCCGC
>Ga0075421_100001664_pt1 | contig 26221 bp, 30 predicted proteins | sample SoiMetdeltSBSDD5_FD_75292 | JGI IMG/M metagenome (GOLD analysis project Ga0075421, IMG submission 75292) | Bulk soil microbial communities from a Populus tree surrounding site in Tennessee, USA - Soil MetaG P. deltoides SBSDD5 | ecosystem: Environmental > Terrestrial > Soil > Tree plantation... | reverse complement strand
TGGTCCTGGTGCTCGACGACGTCCACGAGCTGGGCGCCAGCGGGCCGGCGGTCGGGCTGGTCGAGGCCCTCTGCCGCCAGGCCCCGCCCGACCTGACGATCGTCCTGGCGTCCCGCGACGAGCCGCCCTTCCCCGTCGAGCGCCTGCGGGCGCAGGGCCGGTTCGAGGAGATCGGTCCGGCCCAGCTGCGCCTCAGCTCCGACGAGCTCGCCGCCCTGCTCGACTCCGAGCTGGGCGAGGGCGCGGGCGCCGGCCTGGCGCCCGGGCTCCACGCCCGCACCCACGGCTGGCCGGCGGCGGTGCGCCTGGCCATCGAGGTCCTCCATGACGTCCCGCCCGACACCCGGGCCGCGGCGCTGGCGAGCGGCGCCGGCCCGCAGGCCACGGACGAGCGGGTGTTCGCGTTCCTCGCCGAGGACGTCATGGCCCGCCTGGAGCCCGACCTCGTCGAGCTCATCCGGGTCGTCGCCCCGCTGGAGCGCTTCAGCCAGGAGCTGCTCACCGAGCTGGGCATCGCCGACGCCGGCCCGCACGTCCAGGGCCTGGAGCGCCGCGGCCTGTTCCTCGTCCCCCTGGCGACCCGGGGCTGGTACACGCTGCACCCGCTGGTCCGTGACTTCGCCCGCCAGCGCCTGCGCCTCGACCCCGAGCGCCGCGACCAGGTGCTGCGCACCGCCGGCAAGTGGTTCGAGGCCGCCCACGACATCGAGGCCGCCCTGCACTGCTACGTGGCCGCCGGCGCAAGCGACACGGTCGCCCGGCTCCTCGGTGCCCACGGCTCGGCCCTGGTGGCGGCCGGTCGCGGCCCCCGGGTCAGCAACCTCTGCCAGGAGCTGCCGCCCGGCCTGCGGGCGACGACGGTCATCCGGCAGGTCCAGGGCGAGGCCTGCTACGCCGGGGGCGACTGGCAGGCGGCGCTCGACTGCTTCGGCCACATCGCCCAGGGCCGGCCGCTGCTGCCGGCGGCGACGGCCTGGCGCATGGGCCTCATGCACCACCTCCGCGGCGAGATCGACGAGGCCCTCGACGTCTACGACCGGGCCGAGGGCCTGGAGCCCGGCGCCGAGCCCACCCGCGACGACGCCCTCGTGCGCGCCTGGTGGGCGGCGGCCCTCTGGCTCCGCGGCGACCTCGACGGCTGCCAGGCCCATGCGACCGAGGCCGCAGCCATGGCCCAGCGCTGCGGCGACCACGGCGCAGCCGCGGCGGCCCACACGGCGCTCGCCATGGCGGCGGCGATGGCCGACGACCGCCGAGCCAACGACGCCCACTACCTCGTCGCCCTCGACCACGCCGAGCAGGCCGGCGACGCCCTCCAGATCATCAGGATCCGGGCCAACCGCGGATCGCGCTACCTCGAGGAGGGCAGCTACGAGGACGCCCTGCGGGAGTTGGAGATCGCTCTCCGGCTGTCCGAGCGCGCCGGCTTCGGCTCGCTGCGGGCGCTGGCGTTGCTGAACCGGGGCGAGGCCCTCTACCGCCTCGGCCGCCTGGAGGAGGCCCAGCGCGACCTCCTCGCCGCCCGGGCCGCCTACGAGGCCAACGGCTCGCGCATGGTCAGCTACGCCCTCGCCAGCCTCGGCGACGTGCACGCGGTCCGGGGCGAGTCGGCCCTGGCCCGGGCCTGCTACGAGGATGGCTTGCGCATCGCCGACGAGGTCGGGGACGTCCAGGGCGTGGTGCCGGCGCTGTCCGCCCTCGCCGACCTGCTCGCGCCCACCGATCCCGACGAGGCCCGCCGGCTGGCCGAGCGCGCCATCGACTACGACACCAGCCTGGAGCACCAGTTCGCCCTGCTCAGCGCGGCCCGAGTGGCTCTCCAAGTCGGCGATCGCGCCGCGGCGGCCAAGTGGACCGACCTCGCCGCCGGCCGCGCCCGCTCCCGCCGCGACCGCCAAGCGCTCGCCGAGGCGCTCGACCTCGAGGCCGCCCTCAGCGACGACCACGAGCACGCCCTGAGCTGCCTCGACGAGGCCCGGGCACTGTGCGAGGAGCTCGGCGATCCCGTCGGCGTCGCCCGCGCCGACCTCGCGATCGCCGCCCGCGAGTCGACGCGCGACCGCCGTGGCCTTGCCGCCGCTGCAGCCGAGCTGGCGAGGACGGTCGGCGCCCGGCCGCTCGCCGCCCGGGCGACGGCCCTGCTCGCCGCCCTCGACCGCGAGTCCACCCCCGACCTCGAGATCCAGAGCCTCGGCGGGTTCGCCGTCCTGCGGGCGGGCGTGCCCGTCCACCCGGCCGAGTGGCAGTCCCGCAAGGCCCGCGACCTGCTGAAGCTCCTGGTGGCGCGCCGGGGCCAGCCGGCGCACCGCGAGCAGTTGATCGAGGTCCTCTGGCCGCCCGCCGAAGCGGGGACCGAGGCCGGCCGCAGCGGCTCGCGCCTCTCGGTGGCCCTGTCGACCCTCCGGGCCATCCTCGACCCGGCGAAGGCCTTCGACTCGGACCACTTCGTCGTGGCCGAGGGCGACGCCCTGCGGCTCCGCCTCGAGCACGTCCGCCTCGACGTCGAGGAGTTCCTCACAGCCGCCGCCGACGCGGTCGACGCCCACCGCGAGGGTCGGCCCGGCGCCGTCGCCCGCATGGCGGCCGCCGAGAGCCGGTACCGGGGCGACTTCCTCGCCGACGACCCCTACAGCGACGCCCACGTCGCCCTGCGGGAGCGGGCCCGCAGCGAGTTCCTGCAGCTCGTGCGGCTGCTGGCCCGGGAGCACCTCCAAGGAGGCGACCGGGACAGCGCGGCCCGCTACCTCCTGCGCCTCCTGGAAGGCGACCCGTACGACGAGGGCGCCTACCTGGACCTCGTGCGGGTGTACCAGCAGTCGGGACGCTACGGCGAGGCCCGCCGCGCCTACCAGACCTATTGCGGCCACATGGAGGAGCTGGGCGTCGAGCCGGCCCCGTTCGCCGCCGACGCGCTCACCTGAAGCTCGCTTGAAGGCTGCTGCAACGCGGCCGTTCCATCATCCTCCCGTGGCGGGAACCACACCTGTGGGCGGGAGTCGGAGGGGGATGGATGGAGACGTTCGTCGTGCGGGTCTGGCGGCCCGCCGAGGGCCAGGGTGCTGGCGGGGCACCCGACGACCTGCGCGGCATCGTCCTCCATCCCTCCTCCGGCATCGAGACCCCGTTCAGCAGCGAGGCTGAGCTGCTGAAGGCCCTGCGCCGGCCCCCGGCGGGCGGCGCCGGCGCGGGGCCGTGCTAGGTCGCGGCGTCCCAGCGGCCGTCGGCCTTGGCCGCCTCGACCTCGGCGAGGCCGGGCGGCTGCATCCGGCCGGCGGCCAGCAGGGCTTCGACCTTGGCGACGTTGACCTTGGACCAGTTGCTCCTCGGTCGGCGGCGCGTGTAGCGCTGCAGGAAGTACGTCTCGTCCAGGGCCTTGCGGTGCCCGGAGATCCAGCCCCAGCACAGCCCGACGTCGACGGCCTCGTCGTTGGTCACCGACGGCACGCCCGAGCCCTGCTTGGCGATCTTCAGCCAGACGCCGGTCGGCAGCTCGTGGTGGGCGGCCAGCCAGCGGTCCCAGGCGGCGGCGTCGACGCAGGTGATGGTCTCCAGGTCGTCCGGCACGGCGACGAGCCTAGGAACCCGGCCACGCAGCGCGCGTTTGCGTAGTGCACTACTCATGCGCGGCGGCGACCGCGTACGTCACGATCGAGCGACCCCCTCCCGGGGGACCGGCGGAACCGGCGGAACAAAGGAGACAGGAACCGGTGGGATTCCTCAAGAAGAGCATCCAGGACATGAAGACCATGACGGCGGCGGCGCCTGGTCTCATCGAGCAGGCCAACCAGATGGCGGCCCAGGCCCAGCAGATGCAGCAGGCCCAGGCGGCCCAGGCGGCGCAGGCGCAGTCGATGATGTCCGGCCCGACGATCCCGCCCGGTGACCCGCGGCTGGAGCCGATCGCCGGTGTCAGCATCGAGCTGTACGCCGCGATCTCGAAGGCCGCGGCCACCCAGGGCGCCGACGAGGCCGGGCTGGTCGGGCTGGCGATGGCCCGCGGCGTCGACAGCGCCGAGTCCTGGAACGCGGCCTACGAGGGGTGGAACGCCCGCATGCAGAACGACATGCAGCTCGCCACCCACTTCGGCCACCTGTACCAGGCCGCGAGCTGAGGACGTCGAGGGCGCCAACCATGGGCTTCTTCAAGGACGTCCGCAAGCTCAACAAGATGGGCAAGGAGCAGTACATGGCCATGGACGTGAAGGCCCAGCTCGACCAGGCCTCCGCGTCGATGGCGCAAGCCCAGCAGATGATGGCGTCGCAGACTGCGGCGGCAGAAGCGGCAGCGCAGCCCGCCGGTGGGCTGCCCGGCATCGCGGCGATCACCGCGGTCCGCCCCACCGGCATGCTGCTCAACTACCAGCCAATGGTCGAGCTGGACCTCCTGGTGACCCCCGAGGGCCGGGCCCCCTACCCGGTCACGGTCTCCGACCACATCACGGTCACCAATCGGATGGTGTGCGTGGCGGGACGGTCAGTACCGGTCAAGGTCGATCCCAACGACGCCAAGGTCGTCTGGGTCGACTGGGTCGCGGCGGCAGCGACGCCGGGCTGATCACACGACCGAAGGCGTCGGCGATCACCCAGGCAGCCCAGGATCGCCGGCGCCGACGGTCGTACGGCGTCGTCTTCGGGCATCTCCGCGCCGACTTCGGGGTCGTTCGGCGCCTCGCCGAGACGTCGAGCGACCCCGATTCGTCGCATTCGTCACCCGATCTCACGGAAAGCACCCCGAACGGGGCCACGGGCGCGTTTCCGTGTGACAGGTTGGGGTCGAACGGGAGGGCGGACGATGACGAATCCCGCGAAGGGCCCTCGCAATCGGGGGCGCAGTGGCTCACGACCCGAAGGGTGGTGGCAGGCCAGCGACGGCCACTGGTACCCACCCAACCTGGCCCTGCACCCTGCAGCGAAGAACGAGCCGGGGGCCCAGCGGCTGCGCCAGGAGGTCATCGACGACTACTCGCCCGTCCTCCACCTCGGCCCCCGCTGGGTGGCGTGGCTGGCGCCGCTGCCGCTGGTGTTCCTGGTGGTCGGGCTGCTGCTGGCGGTCGGGCGGGGCCGCGACCGGGTCGAGGTCATCGAGACCCCGGCGCCCCGGGCCGCCCCTGGACCGTCACCGAGCCCCGGCTCGACCGACGGCACCACCGTCCTCGCCCACCCCGGGTCGACCGGGGGCCCCGGGCCGCTCGGCGGCGGTGGCCCGGCCACGTCACGGATCGAGACCAGCGACGGCCCGATCGCCACCCGGGTCAGCGTGACGACGACGCCCTCGCCGGCTGCGCCGACGACATCACCCGAGGCCACCCGAGCGACTTCGTCGTCCTCGCCCGCACCGGCACCTCCGCCGGCGGTCCCCGACGACATCGACGACTGCAAGCTCGGCGGCTGGCGCCACCTCCACGACGACCGGGGCCGGCCGTTCGAGAATCAGGGCGCATGCGTCCGGTTCGTCGAGGAGGGCGGGGCCTAGGGCACCCCTAGTCCCAGCAGAGGCAGAAGGGGTGGCCGACGGGGTCGAGGTAGACCCGGAACGGCTCCCCCTCGTCGTCGCCCGGCTGCACCTCGTGCTTGCGGGCGCCCAGGGCGAGCACCTTGGGTTCGGCGGTGGCGATGTCGTCCACGGTCACGTCGATGTGGAACTGCTGGCCGTGGTCGTCGCTGGGCCACACCGGTGGCTGGTAGCCGGGCGCCCGCTGGAAGGCGAGCCGGACTTCCTTGCCGTCCCGCAGCACGACCCACTCGTCGTCGCTGGAGCTGATCTCCCCGCCCACCAGCTCCCGGTAGAACTCCGCCAACTCGTGGGGGTCGGGACAATCGAGCACGACCGACCTCAACGTTGCGATGCCAGGCATGCCGCGGAGGGTACCCCTCGAGATCGGGGCCCAACCGGCGGGGCGGATCTGGCACAGTCAGGGGCGATGGTGCTGCGGGGTGCGACGGCTGAGGACGAGGCGTTCCTGTGGCAGATGCTGCTGCACGCCGCCCATGCGGGTGACGAGGTGGACGGCGTCGAGGCGCTGAAGGGCCTGCCGGAGCTCGCCCGGTACGTCGAGGGGTGGGGACGGCCGACCGACCTCGGCATCATCGCGACCGGGGCCGACGGCGCGGCCGTCGGCGCGGCGTGGACCCGGTTGATCGAGGCCTACGGCTTCGTCGACGAGCGCACGCCGGAGCTGGCCATCGCGGTCGACCCTGGGGCGGTGGGCCAGGGCATCGGCAGCGCGATGCTGCGCCGCCTGCTCGTCGACGCCGAGAGGATGTTCCCGGCGGTCAGCCTCAGCGTCCGGGCCGACAACCCCGCGCTCCGGCTCTACGAGCGCTTCGGGTTCGTCCCGGTCGACGGCAGCGAGGGCACCAACCGGGTCGGTGGCATCTCGCTGACGATGGTCCGCCGCTTCACTGCTCGCTGAGCCAGGTCCGCAGCAGCGCCCGGTACGCGGTGTCGTAGCGGTCGTAGTCCTCGCGGAGCTTGGCGCCCGGCCAATCCTGGGCGAGCAGCGTCGCCGGCAGCAGGGGGTCCGACTGGAACTGCCGCAGCACCGCGGCGCTGAGCACGAAGCCGTCCCGCAGCACGGCCCGGTCGCCCCTCCGGAGCGGATCGAGCAGCGCCCGCATCTCGGCCCGCAGCCGCACGGCCGACTCGGCCCAGGCGTCCAGGTCCCACAGGCGCTCGGCCAGCGCCCCTGAGCTCTGCGCGGGGAACACCCGGAACCACGCCAGGTCGTCGTCGCCGTCGAGGTCCGTGGGGGCGCCGCCCAGGTTGTCGGGCCGCAGCCACACCCCCTCCCGTAGCTCGGCCAGCCGGGCTGCGGTCAGGGCGGCGCGCAACGCGGCCCGGTCGGCCGCGGCCCGGGGGCCCCGGGCCGAGACCACCGCCTGGGCCCAGGCTCCGTCCCACGACGCCTGGGTGACCGCCGAGCGGCTGGCCTCCTGGCGGGCCTGGCGGGCGAGCAGCCGGTCGGCGGCGAGTGCGTACCAGCCCTCCTGGGCCTCGACCTCGCCGGCGGCGGCCATGCGCGACAGCGCCGTGCGGGTGGTGCCTTCGGCGATCCCGAACAGCTCGGTGGTGCGCACCAGCACCCGCACCGGCAGCCGGGGCGGGGTGGTGCCGAGGAGCACGGAGAGGAGGACCGATCGGGCGGTCAGGCCATTACGTATTGTCGACATGCGTAGGAATCTTGTATGATGACGTCATGGTGGACGTGATGAACGCCGAGATCGATGCCGAGATCGACGCCGACATCATCATGGTTCCCTCGATGGTCCCCGCGGTCGAAGCGCTGCCGGACGTCCTCCCCACCGACCGGCTCACGGCCTCGGGGATGCCGGTGCCGGCGTTGCGCAAGGAGCTGCGTCGCATCGACGACGTGCGCAACGTCGGCAGCGTCGCCCTGACCTGGGCGCAGGCGCTGGCGACCATCGGCGCGGCGGTTTGGGTGGCCCACCCGCTGGGCTACCTGGCGGCCGCGGTGCTCATGGGCCCGGCGTTCGCCCGCTTCGCCATCATCAGCCACGAGGCCGCGCACAAGCTGCTGTTCACCAACAAGCGGGCCAACGACCTGGTCGGGCGCTGGCTGCTCTCGTACCCGGCGTTCGTGCCGTTCGAGATCTACCGTCGCAGCCACTTCGCCCACCACAAGGAGGAGTTCGGCCCGAACGAGCCGGACCTCAACCTCTACAACGGCTACCCGATCACCCGGCCGAGCTTCCGGCGCAAGCTGCGGCGGGACGCGGTGGGCATCTCGGGGTGGAAGAACCTCAAGCCACTGCTGCTGGCGCTGCGGTCGAAGCTGTCCCGACCGTTCGCCCGGAACATCCTGCTGACCCAGGCCGTCATCCTGGGGCTGTTCACGCTGGCCGGCCGGCCCGAGCTGTACCCGGTGCTGTGGTTGCTGCCGTGGATGACGTCGTGGCGGGTCATCAACCGGCTGCGGTCGATCGCCGAGCACGGCGGCCTGGAGCGCAGCGCCGACCGCCGGCGGACCACGCACCACGTCGCCCGCCAGTCGTGGCTGGCCCGGTTCTGGATGGTGCCGTACAACACCGGCTGGCACCTGGCCCACCACGTCGACATGGGCGTGCCGTGGCGCAACCTGCCCCGCCTCCACCAGGAGCTGGTCGACGCGGGCTGGGTCACGCCCGAGTACACGTACCCCACCTACGCCGCGCTGTGGCGCGCCCTCTCCGCCCGCCCGACCGCCTAGCACGGTGGGCGTACAAGTAGGCCGACCGCCGTTCCGTCCGCTCGGCCTCTAACTTCGCCCGGGTGGTCAGGTGGGCGGCGTCCCTCGCCGGGATCGGGCTGTTGCTGGGTGGCCGCGGCCACGAGCCGGCCCAGTCGGCGGCCCGGTCGGTCGTGGTGGTGGGGATCGCCGGGCTGGGTTGGGAGGACCTCGACCCGGAGCTGACCCCGCACCTCGCCGAGCTGGCGACCGAAGGCTCGGTGGGCGCGCTGTCGGTGCGCTCCGCCCCGTCGGTGACGTGCCGGTCAGAGGGCTGGGCGACCCTCGGTGCTGCGACCTACGCCGCGGTGACCGACCCGGGCGAGATCGATCCGGCGGAGGGCTGCGCCGCCCGCCCGGTCCCCCCGGTGAGCGACCTGCCGGCCCTCGACGAGTTGAACCGAGGCCTCCGCTTCGGCGCCCGCCTGGGCTGGCTCTCCGACCACGTCGAGTGCATCGAGCCCCTCGGCCCCGGCGCCAAGCTGGCCGCGGGCGGTGGCGGGGGTGACTGCCCGGTGACGTTGGTCGATCTCGGGGAGCTGGCCGAGGACGGTCGTGCACGGCGGGCGGGCCTTCGACGGTTCGACGAGGCGCTCGGCGTCATCGTCGGCGGACTTGGGGACGACGACGTGGTGATGGTCCTCGGGGTCGCCGAGACCGACGCGCGGCAGCCGCACCTCCACCCGGCGATCGTTGCCGGGCCGGGGTTCCGGGGTGGCTACCTGCGGTCGGCGAGCACCCGGCGGCCGCCCTACGTGCAGCTGGTCGACGTGGCGCCGTCGATCGTCCAGGCCCTAGGCGACGAGGCGCCGGACACCGCGACGGGGCGGCCCTTCGTCGGTGGCGCCGCCGGCCGACCGGCGACCCTGCGAGCGACGACCCACACCCTCGCCGACCTCGAGCACCGGGCCGTGCAGCAACGCCGGGTCCTCCCCGAGGTCTGGACCGCCCTCGGCCTGGCCTACGCCGTCGTGATCGCCGCCCTCGTGGCCAAGCCCGCTCGGAGGTTGCGGGTCGCCGGGTTGGCGATGACGGGGGTGCCGGCCGCGACGTTCCTGGCCAACCTCGTGCCTTGGTGGCGGGCGGGGCGGCCGGGGCTCGTGTTGCTCGGGGCGGTCGTCGGGGCGACGGCGCTGATCGTCACGGTGGCGGTCGTCGCCGGGCGCGGGGATCGGCGGCGGGAGGTCCTCGCCGTTGCCGTCGCCAGCCTCGGGGTGCTCGGCGTCGACGTCGTGGCCGGCGGTGGGCTCCAGGTCGACAGCCTTCTCGGCTACAACGCCCTCCACGCCGGCCGGTTCGTCGGCTTCGGCAACATCGCCTTCGCGGTGCTCGGCGCCGCTGCGGTCCTGGCGGCGACGCTCCTCGCCCACGGGAGACGGCCCGGCGCCGCGGCGGCCATCGTCGCCGCCGTCGCCCTCCCCACCCTGGCGCTCGACGGCGCACCCCGCTTCGGCGCCGACTTCGGTGGCGTCCTCACCCTGGTGCCCACGTTCGCGGTCCTGGCCCTGCTGGTCACCGGAGCCACAGTCACGTGGCGGCGCTTCGCCACAGCCCAGCTCGCCGGCGCCGTCGTCGTCGGCGCCATCGGCTGGCTCGACCACCTCCGACCGCCTGCCGACCGCAGCCACTTCGGCCGCTTCGTCGGCACCGTCCTCGATGGCACCGCCTTCGAGACGATCCGCCGCAAGGCGCTGGCCAGCTGGGAGCTGCTGTTCATCGGCCCCCACACCCTCGCCGCGCTGGCCCTGACGATCGGCCTGGTGGCAGTGGCCCTGAAGCCCCCACCCCGACTCGACAAGCTGCGCCCCCTGCTGCAGACGACGCTCGTGCTCGCGCTGGTCGGCTTCGCCACCAACGACTCCGGCGTGGCCATCCCCACGGTCATCGCTCTCGTGATGGTGCCGGCGGTGCTCGTGCTCATCGAGCCCCGTCCCGGGACCGGGGCGCCGAACTCTGGGGGTGTTCGAGCGCCCCAGCCCCGGGGGTGGGGCCCGTGGTCGGCAGGCCCGAGCGGCTCGGGCTACTGGCCGCGGCTGGCGGGGTCGACCTTGGCGTAGGTGAGCAGGTCGACCATCCGGAAGTCCCCGGTGACCTGGCCGCTGCGCTGGGGCAACGTGGGTCGCCAGCGGGGCTGGTTGAGGTACGAGAAGACGTCGAGCTGCAGGACGCCGAGGAACACCTCGGCCACGATGCGGGCGCCGACCGGCCCCAGCGTCAGCCCGTCGGTCATGACCTGCGCCTCCTTCAGCACGTAGTACCAGAGCGGGGTGCTGGTCTGGAGCCCGAGGCCGTAGTTCGCCAGCTCGCCCAGGTCGCCGGCGCCCAGCTTGGGCACGCCCATCGCCCCGGCGACGGCCTGGCCCGACGGCAGTGACCACGTGACATGGCGCAGCAGGTTGCGCTGGGGCAGCGAGGTCGGCGGGTCGCCGCTGGCGATCGCCCCGAGCGGCAGGTTGAACAGCGGGGTCGACAGCACGGCGTCGATCCGCTTGTTGGGCTTGACCTCTCCGTCGCCGAAGTCGAAGAACGTCTGCCACCCGATGAAGCGCCGGGACGCCCGGGCGCCACCCCGGAGGTCGACCGGGTCGGCCTGGCCCTCGCCGGCGGGGTCGAAGATCATCCCGAAGAACGGCTGGCCGTTGTCGCCCTTCATGTTCGCCCGGTAGGAGGGCCGGACCATGCTGTGGCCGAAGCGGTAGGCGGCGCCCTGGAACTCGACCGGCATGTAGGCCAGCAGCGGCGGCCGGTAGAAGCGCCGGCCGTTGCGGAAGATGTCGTCGATCACGGCCTGGCCGACGATCTGGGGCAGGAACTCCTTCACCACGATCCACTGGTAGTGGCGGGTGACGCGCAGCCGGGCGTCGAGGAAGACCAGCGAGGACGAGGTCCCGTCGGCCCGCACCTTGTCGACGACCCGGTTGTGGAACTTGATGAACGCCGCCTGCAGCCCGGCGATGATCACGTTCTCGTCGTTGCGGGGGTCGGCGATGATCGCCCGCTGGTTGGCGTCGCGGGGCAGGTCCTCGAACTGGCCGCCACTGTCGATGCGCAGCTTGGCCCGGTCGGACGACTGGTAGAGCTGGGGCGAGGCCTGGGGGCCGCCGCCGTACAGCGAGTCGAGGTCGAGGATCGGGGTGCGGGCGTTGGGCGAGCGGGTCGGCTCGGTGGGCACGCCCAGCGTCGAGGTGGTGTCGAAGGTCAGGTCGTGGTCGAGGAACTGGCCGAGGAACGTGGTGCCGGCCGTGTGGCCGGGGTTGTTGCGGTTGACGAGGTTGAGGTTCGGGTCGGTGATCAGCTGCACCGGCCCGGCGGCGAGGTTGTCGTTGGCGTCGAGGACGCCGCCCGGCTTGCCGATGTCGACCAGCGCGGTGCGTAGGGCGTCGCTGGGCTGGGCGAACGGCGGCAGGCTCGGGAACATCCGGCCGAAGTTGCTCGGCAGCGGCTGGCTCGAGATGTCGGCGGCGGGCTCGGCCCGCAGGGCCCGGCCGGCCGGTTGGTTGGTGGCGGCGACGACGCCGGCTCCCACGCCGGCGCCGATGGCGGTGGTGCCCGCTCCTTGCAGGAAGCTGCGGCGACTTACAGGTGCTTTGGCGCTGGGGCGCGCGCGGTCAAGGTCGTCTCGGTCGTGCATGGATCCCCCCGGAGGCTCCGTCAGGCCGCGCGCGTCACAACAGACGGCATGACCTGCCGAATGTATGGAACGCTGACCCTCATGGTCGGTGCGTGCGAGGGTCAGAGCTGGTGCGGCGCGGATGTCCCCCCTTGGCCCGTTCCAGTTGCAACGCGCCGCATACGTACCGTACCGCATGCAAATACTGTTGGGTATCCGTAATTGAGTGCTGGGGTGTGGAGGAAACATGAGGAGAGTCACCAGGGCGGAAGCGGTGGCCCTCACGCGTTCGCAGCTGCTCGACGCAGCAGCTGAGGTGTTCGGCGAGAAGGGGTTCGCGGGAGCCTCGCTCGACGAGATCGCGGAGCGGGCGGGGCGCACCAAAGGAGCCGTGTACTCCAACTTCGCCAGCAAGGACGACCTGTTCATCGCCGTGCTCGACCAGTGGCTGGCGGCCAGCCACCAGGCGCTCGAAGCCCGGCTGGCGTCGATCAGCGACGCCGACAGCCTGGTCGAGGCCCTGCGCGAGACCACCACGGTCTGGGCGCGGCGCAGCCGGGCCGAGTTCCTGCTGCTGTGGGAGTTCCGGCTCTACGCGCTGCGCAACCCCGAGGTCGCCGACCGGCTGGCCAAGCACGAGCGCCTCGCCCACGAGATGTGCGAGCGCCAGGTGCAGATCAGCATCGACCGCATCGGCGTCAAGGCCCCGCTGTCGGCGGGCCGGCTGGCGTCGATCCTCCAGTGCCTCGAGTGCGGCATGGAGCTGTTCCACCACCTCGATCCCCAGGCGGCCACCAACAACGCCATGGGCGACGCCATGCTCGTGATGCTCGCCGCCGTCGACAAGGGCTGGTAGCTCGGCCCTGGCCGTCAGCCCCGCAACATCTCGACGAACGAGCGCAGGGTGTCGGTGATGCCCGGTTGGGCCAGGCCGAGGCCGCCGTCGACGATCAGGTCCTGGCCCGTGATGTAGCGGCTCTGGTCGCTGGCGAGGAACAGGATCACGTCGGCCACCTCCTCGGCGGTGCCAGCCCGGCCCAGCGGCGTCGCAGCCCACGCAGGCTCGAGGGCTCCCTCGAGCTGGAACATCGGCTCGGACAGCGGGGTGCGGATGACGCCGGGCGAGACGCTGTTGACGCGCACCGTCGGCCCGTACTCCTGGGCCGCGCCCCGGGTCAGCGCGACGACGCCAGCCTTGGCCGACGAGTAGGCCAGCTCGCCGTACGTGGGGCGGGTGGCGCTGCCCGACGCGTTGTTGACGATCGTCCCGCCGCCCGACGCCAGCAGGTGGGGGAGAGCGGAGCGCATCGAGTGGAACGTGCCGAGGAGGTTGACGCGCACCAGCCGCTCGAAGCGCGCCGGGTCGGTCTCGTGGAGCAGCGAGAGGTCGCTGATGCCGGCGTTGGTGACGAGGATCGTGAGCCCGCCCAGCGCGGCCACGGCATCTGCGGTTGTGGCGTCGACTGCCGCGGCGTCGCAGACATCGACCTCGAACGCCGAGCCACCCACCGCCGCAGCGACCTCGCGTGCGCCGTCGCCGTTGCGGTCGAGCACCGCCACGGCAGCGCCCTCGGCGGCGAACCGCTCGCACACCGCCCGACCGATGCCCGACGCGCCGCCCGTGACGACGGCCCGCTGCCCCTCCAGGACCCCCTGACTCATGTCAGGAACGTAGCCGGAACGCAACAAACTGCCCGACCTGGCTCCCAGCGTGCGGGCTCCCTCCCGTTCGGTGCCCTGACCAGCATCGTCGCTAGTCGAGTGGGGAACAAACGTGTTAAGACTAGGGGCCGTATGGGGCATGGGGAATCCGGCGGGATCGGCATGCTCGCAACATTGCGGGCCTATCTGCCTCGGGGCAACACGTTGGACGCGGAGTCGTTCCGACGGCGGCACCTCCTGCTCTGCTGGGTCCTCGGCCTCCACATCCCGCTGCTGTTCGCCTTCGGGGTGTGGCAGGGCTTCTCGGTCGCCTCCACCGCGCTCGAGATGGCGACCCCGACCCTCTCGCTGTTCTGCGCCCGGGTGGCGCCGAACCGACGGGTCAAGGCCTTCTTCGTCACCGCCGGACTGGTGTTCTGCTCGTCATCGCTCGTCCACCTGTCGCGAGGGATGATCGAGGCCCACTTCCACTTCTTCATCCTCATCGGCCTCATCGCCCTCTACCAGGACTGGGTGCCGTTCCTCTGGAACGTGGTCTTCACGGTGCTGTCCCACGGCCTCGGCAGCGCGGTGTCGCCGACCTCGATGTTCAACCACCACGCCGGTGTCCAGCACCCGTGGACGTGGGCCTTCATCCACGGCGTCTCCGTGCTCCTCGCCTGCATCGGCGTCGTCATCTTCTGGAAGAACACCGAGCTCGAACAGCAGCGCAACAGCGCGCTCGCGCTCGACCTCAAATCGTCCGAGCTCGCCAAGGCCCAGGCCGACGCCGAGCAGCGCCGGTCGACCGCGGACCTGCTCGTCAACCTGGCGCGCCGCAACCAGTCGTTGCTGAACCGCCAGCTGTCGCTGATCGCCGAGCTGGAGCAGCGCGAGCGCCAGCCCGAGGCCCTGTCCGACCTCTTCCAGCTGGACCACCTCGCCACCCGGATCCGCCGCAACGCCGAGTCGCTGCTGGTGCTGTCGGGCGACGACCCGCCCCGCCTCTGGGGCCGGCCGATGCCGCTCAGCGAGGTCGTGCGGGCCGCGGCCGCCGAGGTCGAGGACTACCGCCGGGTCGACGTGCTGGTGAACGACCACATCGAGGTCACCGGGCGGGCCGTCGCCGACCTCGCCCACCTGCTGGCCGAGCTCATCGAGAACGCCACCACGTTCTCGCCGCCGGGCTCGGCCGTCCGGGTGCGCAGCCACCTGGCGCCCACCGACTGGTCGACGTTCATGATCAGCATCGAGGACATGGGCATCGGCATGTCGCCGCCCGACCTCGAGGCCGCCAACGAGGTGCTCGCCGAGCCGCGGGACATCGACCTGCGCCGCTCGACCCTCGGCTTCCACGTGGTCAGCCGCCTCGCCCGCCGCTACGGGCTGGAGGTCCGACTGGCGCCGACGCCGGGCGGCGGCCTCACCGCGCTGGTCACCATGCCCAACGACCTGGCCACCGAGCGCCGCTCGCCGATGCCACCGGCCCACCCGTTCGTGCCGGCCGAGATCGGGCCACCGCCGGCCGCGGCGATGGTCCGCGAGCCGCTGGTCGCCACCGTCGGCGCCCCGGGCGCGATGTCCGGCGCCGGCGTCGCCGAGATGGGCCCGCTCGGATCGCTCCCCGCCGCGCCCGTGGCGCCGTTCGAGGAACCGCCCCAACCGCCCGAGGTGCCCGACGGGCAAGGGGCCTACCCGCCGCCGGTGCGGGCGCTGGCCCCGGGCCCGATGCAGCCCCCGGTGCCGCCGCGGGAGTCGCCGACGCTCGCGCCGATCGCGCCCGCCGAGAACCCGCTGCTGACGCCGATCCCGGCGCTGGCAGGACCGCCGCCGGCCGCGACCGTCACGGCGGACACGCCGCTCGGTCGGACCGTGCCGCCGCCCCCGCCGCCACCTCCACCTGCGCCACCGGGGCCGACGGCCCCCGCGGCGCCACCGGCCTCGGCTACGGACGAAGTGGCGGCGCCTGCGCCGGACGCGCCGTCGACCCCGGAGGAAGCCGCGAACGGGTTGGTGCGCCGGGTGCCGGGAGCCAGCATCGCGGCGGCCCTCCGCCGGGGTAACCCCGCGGCCGAGGCCCCGCCGGTCGAAGTTCTGGACCGTGACGCCGTCCGGTCGATGCTCTCGCAGTTCCAGTCGAGCCAGCGCGCCGGGCGGGCCGTGGCTGAGGCGCCGATCGACCTACGGCCCCCCGGAGAGGACGACAGCTGATGGGCCAGGAGAACGGCGGCGTGGTCGCCGGCAGCGGCGACGGCGCGCAGGACCTCAACTGGCTGGTCAACAGCTTCGCCAACCGCATCCCCGGCGCGTCCAGCGTCGTGGTGGTCAGCACCGACGGGTTGGTGCTGGCGATGTCGGAGAAGATCGCCCGCGACACGGCCGACCAGCTCGCCGCGGTGGTCTCCGGGCTCGCCAGCCTCACCGCCGGCGCCGCCACCTGCTTCGCCGCGGGGTCGGTCAACCAGGTCATCGTCGAGATGCAGGGCGGCTTCCTGTTCGTCAGCAAGGTCGGCGAGGGTTCGGCGCTGGCGGTGATGTGCGAGCCGAGCTGCGACATCGGCCTGATCGGCTACGAGATGAGCCTGCTGGTCGCCCGCATCGGCCAGGTCCTGACGCCCGCGTTGCGGGCCGAGTTGCAGGGGTCACCGCCCTGGTGAAGCGGGAGGGGGCGGCGGGCGAGGGCCTCGATCCGCGCCTTGTCCCCGTCTACGCGCTCACTCGGGGCCGCACCCGGTCGGTCGGCCAGGACCTGCCCTGGGAAGCCATGGTCAGCACGACCGACACCGGCATCGAGACGCTGCCCCGGCTGCGCTTCGAGCAGGCCCGGATCGTCGAGCTGTGCCGGCGGCCCGTGTCGGTGGCCGAGGTCGCGGTCGAGCTGCAGGTGCCCCTCGGCGTCGCCCGCGTCCTGGTGTCGGACCTCAACACCGGCGGGATGCTGACCGTGCACCGCGCCGCGGTCGACACCAGCGGTCGGCCCAGCACCGAGATCCTCGAACGGCTCCTCGCCGGCCTCCGGGCGCATACGACGTGAGCGAGCGTCCGTCCGCAGGGAGGCGCAGCCGAGCGAGGTCCGGCCGCCGGAGCGAGCGTGGCCCGAGCGGCCCGCTGCGCAGCAGCAAGAGCGGGAAGCAATGAGTGAGGGAGCGCCGTCGGGGCCGGTTCCCGTCAAGGTGGTCGTGGCCGGCGGGTTCGGGGTCGGCAAGACCACGTTTGTGGGCGCCGTGTCGGAGATCGAACCGCTGACCACCGAGGCGGCGATCACCGACATCTCCGCCGGTGTCGACGACCTGGAGCCGGTGCCGAACAAGCTCACCACCACGGTCGCCATGGACTTCGGCCGGCGCAGCATCGACGACATGCTGGTCCTCTACCTGTTCGGCACCCCGGGCCAGGACCGCTTCTGGTTCATGTGGGACGACCTCACCCGGGGCGCGGTCGGCGCGGTGGTGCTGCTCGACACCCGGCGAATGGCCGACGGCTTCGGGGCCATCGACTTCTTCGAGGACCGCCAGGTGCCGTTCGTGGTGGCGGTCAACGTGTTCGACGGCGTGGTCCTGCCACCGGAGAACGCACTGCGGGACGCGCTCATGCTGGCGCCCGACGTGCCCCTGGTGACCTGCGACGCCCGCGACAACACCTCGGTGCTGCCGGTCCTGGTGCGGCTGGTGGAGCACGCCCTGGCCCGGGCGGCGGCGCAACCGGTCTAGACCGCGAAGGCCGCGGCGGTCGCGAGGATCGCCGCTGCCAGGAGCTGGTCGCCGGCGATGGTGGCGCCCAGCTCGTCGGCGTCGATGCGGCCGGCCGACAACCGGCAGAAGCCCACGGCGTCGGCGATCAGCCGCACGTTGGGCTCGCCCGGCGGAGCGCTCCCGTCCAGGCCCAGGCTCTGCGACCAGGCGCCGCCGCCCGGCCCGGTCAGCACGATGCGGGCCGTGCCCCGGAAGGTGCCGGTGGTGGCGAGGCGCAGCGGCAGGGTCCGGACGGCCAGGTCGGTCATCAGCGTGAGGCGCTCGGCGTCAGGCGCCCGGAGCGGCTGGCCGGCGGCTCGGCGGATGTCGTCGGTGTGGGTCCACAGCTCGAGCGAGCGCACGATGAGCAGCGAGCTCCAGGAGAACTCGATGCCGTGGACCGTCACCGGGGCGGTGAGGTCGGGCGGCGTGGTGGTCAGGGCGTCGATCACCCGGTCGGCGGTGGCGCGCCAGTCGGCGACCGTGTCGGCCGGCGGTCGGTCGGCCTGGGCCTCGACGACCCCCCGGCTCATGGCGATGTGGTCGGGGTCGTCGCTCGGGGCGTCGACGCCGTCGAGCCCGAGGCGGGCGGCCAGCAGCTGCTCGACCGCCAGCACGTGGCCGACCAGCCCCTGCACCGTCCAGCCGTAGTGCTCGACGGTCGCGGCCCACTCCAGCTGGGTGAGCCCGGTCAGCAGCGAGGCCAGCTCGTCGACGGTGCGCCGGTAGCCCTCGACCGGTGACAGATCGACGCTGTGGCGGGGCCGGCCCGCCGGCCGCTGGGAGAGGGCGGCATCGAGGACGCGACGGCGCAGCGGCCCGGGGGCGGGCTCGGTCTCGGCGGTGACCAGCGCCTCGGCGACGAACCGGGTCACGTCGTCCCCGTCCCCGTTCAGCTCCATTCGACGGCTCCTTCGGCGGCGAGGAGGTCGGACAGCTTGGCGAGGGCCTGGCGCAGGCGCGACTTGGCGGTGCCCTCGGGAATGCCGAGGACCGCGGCGACCGACCGGTAGCTGTGGCCGCCGAAGTAGGCGAGGCGCAGGGCCTCGCGCTGGGCCTCGGGGAGGCGGCCTACGGCCCGGCGGACCCGGGCGGCGAGGTCGGCGTCCTCGACCGACTCGGGTCGGGACCAGGCGGCCGGCTCCAGCTGGATGACGTCGCCGGCGTCGGCCTGCTCCCGCTGGACGCGGCGGGCGTCGCTGCGCACGACGTCGACGGCACGGCCGTGGGTGAGCATGCCGAGGTAGGTCCGCAGCGAGCCGCGCTCGGGGTCGTAGCCCTCGGGCGAGGTCCACAGCCTCACGAAGACGTCCTGGGTGATGTCCTCGGCGGCCGGGTGGCTGCCGGTCACCCGGCGCGCCAGCCCGAAGACCAATCCCGAGTAGAGGTCGTAGGCCTCGGCGAGCGCTTCCTCGTCCCCCGCGACGAGCCGCCTCGCCAGCTCCCTGTCCGTCGTGCTCGCGGGCACGCCTCGAAGCTACCGCTCCCCAACCCCTTGTGCGGAAGCGCCTACTGTTCGGCTGTGCCGACGTTCGAGGCGACGATCCAGGAGGCCCGGGGCGGCGGCGCCTTCGTGGCGGTGCCGGCCGACGTGGTGGCGGCGCTGGGCGGCAAGGCCCGCATCCCGGTGCAGGCGACCTTCGACGGCGTGCCGTACCGCGGCTCGATCGCCTCGATGGGCGGCGGCCCGATCCTCGGGATCCTCAAGGCCATCCGCACCGAGCTGGGCAAGGCGCCCGGCGACACCGTGGCCGTCACGGTCGAGGCCGACACCGAGCCTCGCTCGGTCACCGTGCCCGACGACCTGGCGGCGGCGCTGGCCGAGTCCGGGCTCACCGAGGTGTTCGGGAAGCTCACCTACTCGCACCAGCGGGAGTACGTCAGCTGGATCGACGAGGCGAAGCGGCCCGAGACCCGGGCCCGGCGGGTCGCCGGGACCCTCGAACGGCTGCAGGGCTGAGATCCGCGGGCGGGGCATGGGAGGTACGAACAAAGTGACACCCGACGACAGGAGGGCAATGACGTGAAGACGCGTTTGCTGATTGCGGGGGCCGTGGCCATCGGCAGCTTGGGCTTGGTCGCGTGTGGCGACGACGACGATGACGGCGGCAAGGCCGACGACGGCGGCGGTGGTGCGCCGTCCGGCGACTCCGTCGACTACGAGATCACGGGCCTCTCCTACACCGATCTGACGGCACCGGCCGGGGGGACCATCAAGATCACCAACGACTCAGGGGTGGCCCACACCTTCGACAGCGACGAAGAGGGCGTCATCGAGTCCGACGTGGCCGCCGACGGGGAGACCGACGTGCAGGCGCCGGACGAGGCCGGCACGTACCCGTTCCACTGCGACATCCACCCGTCGATGAAGGCGACCCTCACGGTCGAGGGCTAGCTCCTGCCGGTGAGCGCGTCGTCGCCCGTGACCCGTCGCCCGGGTTCTAGGCGACCAGCGTGGCGACGATGCGCTCCCGCAGGTCGTTGACGTCACTGCGGGCCGCGTGACGTTCGGTGGCCTGCTGGAGGCCGACCAGGCCGGTGCGGACCCGCCGGGAGTTGACCTTCTCGGCGGCGTCGATGGCCATCAGCGCGGCGCGCACGGCGCGGTCGAGGTCGCCGACCCGGCTGTCGAGGTCCGCGAGCGCGAGCAGCGACAGCGCCCGGGACCGGGCGGCATCGAGGCCGTGGCCGTCGGCGGCGGCCTGGTGGCGACCACCGGCCTCCATGACGGCGTGGCTGTTGTCGCCGGCGCTGGCGACCGCGACGTCGGCCCACGCCATGCCCGTGTCGCCCCAGTGGTGGGCGTGCGAGTAGTGGCTGATCCACGGCCGCTCGGCCGCGTCGTCGAGGTCACGGCTGGCGAACCAGCGGTCGGCGGTGGCGACCGCGGTGGCCGTGGCGGAGTCGTCGCCGGTCTTGGCGACGGCCCGGGCCCGCAATGCCCACAGCATGGCCAGCTCGGTGGGGACGAGGCGGCCTTTGGCCCCGTCCAGCGCCCGGTCGATGAGGCCCACCGCGTCGATGGGGTGCCCCAGCCAGGTGGCCTGGCGGGCCATGCAGCCCAGCACGCGGGCCTGGAGGCTCCAGTCGTCGGCCTCGTTGGCGCAGGCCGAGGCGACCGTCCACAGTCGGGATGCGTCGCGGAAGCGCTCCAGGTCGAACGCCATGAAACCGGTGTTGGCGGCCAGCCAGCCGACCGCCACGAAGAGCTCGCGCCGCAGCCGTCCAGGGCAGCGGGCGTCGAGCAGGTCGCGGGCCCGCCGGGTCTCGACCAGCGCCGCGTCGAAGCCGAAGCCGCCGCCCCAGCGCATGTCGCCCCGCTTGATGCTCACCGCGGCGTCGCGGATCTGCGCGATCTCGGTGGCGCCGACCCGCGCGGGTGGGTCCGTCGGCGCGATGGAGTCAAGCCCGTCGATCGATGCCATCGACGGAAGCGCGGCCGCTCCCACGATGAAAGTCCGTCGTTCCACAGCTCCTACCCCTCCCTGGTCCTCGGCGGGGGGTCGCGTGGTTCCCACATCACTGAACCTCCCCTGTGATGCGCGGCCGTCATCCTGTCACATGGGTTTCAGCCCCCTACCCGAACTAGTGGGCAAAATGTCCGGCGAATCCGCGACTTTTCGGCGTCCGACCTCGTAGCGCGGGCGAGATCTAGCAGAGGGTGGTCAAGCGTGCGCAAGTGTCAATGGGAGACTGAGGGGAGTGACTCCGATCCTCAAACGTGACCGGCAACGCCCCCAGAGCCGGGGAGGCTCGCTCGGCTTCGGCCCCATGTCGCTGCACCTCGAGCGGGACGATCGCCGGTCGGACCGGCGCACCCGATTTCGCCGTCTCCGCCGCCTCGATTACGGCGCGCTGTTCGCCTGGGTCCTCGGGGTCGGCACCATCGCGCTGGTCGCCTTCCTGGCCTACAAGGGCACCCGCGTGCACATCGAGCAGACCGGCCTCAAGGACGAGTCCGCCTTCAACGGATTGACCATCAACCAGGTCCAGGTCCGCATCACGTTCAAGTCCGAGAAGGACGCCAAGGGTTCCAAGCTCCGCTTCGACGGCAAGCTCGTCGAGGACCCCGAGGTCGACAAGACCACCATGCGCTGGAAGCCGCCGGCCGACATCACCCAGGGCAAGCACAAGCTCACCCTCGAGGTACCCCGGGCGCTGCTCAAGAACGCCAGCTTCACCTGGGACTTCGTGTTCGACACCACCCCGCCCAAGATCCAGGCGCCCCCGGTGGTGCAGGCCGTGGGGATGACCAAGGCGGCGGTGGTGAAGGGCAAGGTCGAGCCCGGCGCCACCCTGCGGGTCGGCGGCCGCGCCACCGACATCGACGACGACGGCAGCTTCGAGGTCCCGTTCCCGCGGCCCCCGGCCGGCGCCGTCGTCTTCGAGGCGGTCGACCCCGCGGGCAACCGGTCGGCCGCCAGCGTCGTCATCCCGGTCGTCTATCCCGAGGTCCGCGCCGTGCACGCCACCGCGGCGTCGTGGAGCAACGCCGGCCTCCGGGGCCGCATCCTGCAGATGGTCGACGAGAAGCGGATCAACGCCGTGGTGCTCGACCTCAAGGACGAGGACGGCATCGTCGGCTTCGACACCAAGGTGTCCCGGGCCCACCAGGTCGGGGCGGTCACCGAGTACTACGACCTCGACGACGCCGTCGCCGAGCTGAAGGAGCACGGCGCCCGCCTGATCGGCCGGGTGTCGACCTTCCGCGATCCCAAGCTCGCCCAGGCCGCCTGGGGCGGGGGCCAACCCGCTCAGGTCATCCAGAAGCCCGGCGGCGGGCCGTACAACAACCCCGGCCAGTTCACGAACTTCGCCAACGCCGACGTCCAGCAGTACAACCTCGACATCGCGCTCGACGGCGTCAGCCGCGGGGTCAGGGACATCATGTGGGACGACGTCCGCCGTCCCGGCGCCGACCCGACCGAGGTCGTCGTCCCCGGGATGCCGGGGTCGGCCAGCGACGCTCTGGTCGGGTTCCTGGCCAAGGCCCACAACGAGCTGCGGCGCCGCGGGGCCTACTCGGGCGTGGGCGTGCCGGGCATCTCGGTCGACCGCGGCGACCTGGTGGGCCAGGACATCGCCCAGATGGCGCGCCACGCCGACTACATGGTCCCCACCATCCACCCCGCCTACTGGAACCCCCACGAGTTCAACGTCGACAGCCCGGTCCGCCAACCGGGTGACCTGGTCTCGCGGGTGGTCGCCCGGTTCGGTGAGGTGGCCAAGAACAGCGGCACGCGGTTCATCCCCTCGCTGCAGGACTTCAACGCCCGGGGCGTCAGCTACGGCGAGGACATGGTGCGCGCGGAGGTCGAGGCCGCCCGCAAGGCGGGGGCCCGGGGCTTCGTCCTGTGGGACCCGTCGGTCACCTACACCGCTCAGGCATTGGACCCGCAGGGCGGATGATGTGCGTCAACGCTTGAGATCCGCGAGGAGGTTGAGCAGGTCGTCGGCGTGCTCTTCCTCCGCCGCCAGGATGTCCTCCATGAGGCGCCGGGTCGTGGGGTCGCCCTCGCCGATCCAGCGCACGATCTCGGCGTAGGACTCGATGGCCACCCGCTCGGCCACCAGGTCCTCCTCGATCATGCTGACCAGCGTGTCGCCCTCGGCGTACTCCGAGTGGGAGCGGTCCTCGATGCCGACGGGCGAGAAGTTGGGCTCGCCCTGCAGCTGGGTGATGCGCAGGGCGATGCGGTCGGCGTGGTCCAGCTCGTCGTTGGCGTGCTCGAGGAACTCGGCGGCCACCGGCCCGGCGTTGATGCCCTCGGCCATGAAGTAGTGGCGCTTGTAGCGCAGGACGCACACGATCTCGGTGGCGAGCGCCTCGTTGAGGACGTCGATGACCTTCGCTCGATCGGCGCCATACGCATCGGTGATCGGCCCCTCGTCCATCTTGGCCCGGGCCCGCTCGCGGATGGTTTGGATGTCGGTCAGGAAGCTGGGCATGGCAGACGTCTACCCGTTCCCCGGGCCGTGTCACCGTGACGCATTTCGAGCCGGTAGCGTCTCGTTCATATGGCCGATCGGGCAACGTTCGCAGACCAGGCGATGGAGCTCATGCCGTCGCTGTACTCGGCCGCCCTGCGCATGACCCGAAACCGTGCCGATGCCGAAGACCTCGTCCAGGAGACCTACCTACGGGCCTACCGCGGGTTCGACGGCTTCGAGGAGGGCACCAACCTCAAGGCCTGGCTCTACCGGATCCTCACCAACACCTACATCAACAGCTACCGGGCGAAGAAGCGACGCCCGGACGAGACCGAGCTCGACGAGGTGGAGGACCTCTACCTCTATCACCGCATCGGCGGACTCGAAGCCGCCCTGGCCGGGCGCAGCGCCGAGGACGAGCTGCTCGAGCGGTTCAGCGAGGCCGAGGTGAAGGAGGCGGTCGAGGAGCTGCCGGAGAACTTCCGGATGGCCGTGTTGCTTGCGGACATAGAGGGCTTTTCGTACAAAGAGATCGCCGACATCCTGGACATACCCATAGGTACTGTGATGAGTCGGCTGCATCGGGGAAGAAAGGCGCTCCAGAAGCGGTTGTACGAGTTCGCCGTAGAGCGCAACCTCGCCGATCCCGAACCCGATCCCACGGATGCTCATGTCTGATTGCAAAGATGCACTTCACCAGCTCTATGGGTTCCTCGACGGTGAGCTGACCGAGGACAAGCGGGCGGCCATCCAGCATCACCTGGACAGCTGCCAGCCCTGCGCCGAGCCCTACGACTTCGAGGCCGAGCTGCGCCTGGTCATCCGCAAGAAGTGCGCGGAGGCCGTGCCCGACTCGCTCATGGACAAGATCCGCCTGGCCCTCGAGATCGAAGCCAAGTCGACTCAGTGAGCCAGCCGGCGCTCCGGTAGCTCCACCGCGAGCGCCGCACCGACGCACCAGGCGGCCAGCGCCACGGCGATCACCGCGCCGGTCGCGGTCGGGCCGAATGCCAGCAGGCCCAGCAGCGTCACCGCTGACACCGCTTCGACCGCCACGGTGGCCCGCGCCATGCTGCGCTGCTCGGCCCAGGTGAGGCTGGCGAGCCCGAAGGGCACCAGGAAGGCGCCGGTGGCGACGACGAGGGCGGTCGGCAGGCCCAGCTGGTCACCCAGCCACGAGCCGGCCGCGATGGCGACGAGCCCCGACCCGATGTCGGCGACGCCCAGGATCCGGAGGATGTTCGGTGTCTCCATGGGCCCCACTCTGGGGGCGAGGCCGTCCCGCGACGATTACCTGTCAGGTAGTGCTCAGACCGCGCCGCGGCTGGTGAGGACCGCGATAGGGGTCTTCAGAAGGATCTTCACGTCGAGCCAGAAGGTCCAGCGCTCGACGTACTCCCGGTCGTGGGTCGGGCGGTCGACGTTGGAGCGCCCGCTCACCTGCCACCAGCCGGTCAGACCCGGCCGCACGCTCAGGTAGGCGCTGAGGTCGGTGTCCTGCTCCAACTCGGCGAGCACGATCGGCCGGGGGCCGACCAAGCTCATCGAGCCCGACAGCACGTTGAAGACCTGGGGCAGCTCGTCGAGGCTCAGGTTGCGCAGCCAGCGGCCGACGCCGGTCAGGCGGGGGTCGTCGTGGAGCTTGTAGCCGTTGCGCACGTACTCGTCCCACAGGACCGGATCGTTGCGCAGCCGCTCCTCGGCGTCGACGTGCATGGTGCGGAACTTGAGCACCTCGATGGTGGCCCCGCCGAGCCCGATGCGCTTCTGCTTGAACAGCACCGGCCCTCGCGACGTCGCCTTGACGAGCACCGCGATGACGAGCCCGATCCCGAGCACGAGCGGCGACGCCACCAGCGAGAGCGCGATGTCGAGCCCCCGCTTGGCGACCGACGTCGCCGGTGGAGCCACGTACGGCGTCGCGAGCCGGGGCGCGACCGCGCCGCGGTGCCCGTTGGTCGTCGCCCCGTCGACCTCTGCGGAGATTGCTACCTGCGCTGCCGACGGTGCGGATGCAACCGCGCGGCTATCGCCGGAATGCTCCATCTGCCTGTCGCCCCCAGTCTTCCCCATCTAGGTCGACGGACCCATTCGCCTACCTCGCGGAAAGTTAGCAGCGCACCCGGCTGCGGTGCTCGGCGGCGGAACCCCAGAGAAACCAAGGCAGATCACCCACTACTGAGCGAGAGCGTGGGAATACGGAGAAGCGTCGCGGTGTTGAGGCGGGCATGGAGGAGCGCGCTCTATCGGGGGAGAGGGTCATCAGCGCTTCGACCCAGTCTCGGACGTATCCGCACGGGCGGGTCTGTTCCGAGGATGGGTGCAGGACCCGCCTCTCGATCTACAACGAGAGTGAGTACTGCTCGCTGCACCACCGCGCGGTCACCCCGCGCACTCGGGGACGCAAGATCGCGTAACTGGACGGGCGGATGAAGCAGAGGAGACTTCGCGGACCGCGAAGCGGTCCCCTACCATGCGCGTCATGCTTGCCGTGATCTGGCACTTCTGGCTCGGCGTCGCCCTCGCCGCCGGTGCGGTCCTCACCGTTGCCGGCATGGCCGGCGCCTACTTCAAGTCCGTCGAGTCCCAGCGCTACCCGAAGGGCAAGCAGCGGTAGTGGCGAAGCCGGGTCCGGTCGATTGGGGAGTCGCCGAACGGATCGCGATCCGGGTGGCCGGGCGCGAGCCGCTGGCGGCCTCGTACCACTACACCCGGCTGGCCGACGACTTCGCCGAGGCCACCGCCGAGGCCGAGGAGCTCGTCGCCCAGGCCACCGGCCTGCGCTCCGAGGGCGGTCCCGCCCGGGCCCGGGTCGTCGGCCGTGACGGGTGGATCCGGGCCAACCTCGCCAGCTTCGACCGATTGCTGCGGCCGTTCACCGACCGCCTCGCCGAGAAGCTCGACGCCCACACCGGGATCCGGGCGCTGCCCGCCCAGGTGGCCCGGCGCACCGCCGGCCTCGAGATCGGGGTGCTGCTCGGCTGGATGTCGACCCGGGTGCTCGGCCAGTACGACCTGCTGATCATCGAGGACGAGAGCCCCGACGACCAGGACGTCGTCTACTACGTCGGCCCCAACGTGCT